>Ga0209782_1000107_pt1 | contig 34111 bp, 39 predicted proteins | sample WorMetmaBAHAMAS1_FD_187390 | JGI IMG/M metagenome (GOLD analysis project Ga0209782, IMG submission 187390) | Marine gutless worms symbiont microbial communities from Max Planck institute for Marine Microbiology, Germany - Inanidrilus... | ecosystem: Host-associated > Annelida > Digestive system...
GGGGGCGGCGGGTTCGGGCTCGGCAGCGGGCGGCGGCCCCAACTCGTCGGCGGCCAGCGGGTCGGCCTCGGCGCCGGCGCCGACCAGCGCCGGGTCGGTGCGGGTTTCCTGCATTTGCGTCGGCGCCCGCTGGAAGACGAGCTGCTCCTCTTCCTCGGTGTCGGCGCGCAGCTCGACGTGCGAGAGGATCATCGTCACCCGGTCGCGCAGTTCGGCGAGCATGCCCTCGAACAGGTTGAAGGCTTCGAGCTTGTATTCGTTGAGCGGATCGCGCTGACCATAGGCGCGGAGCCCGATGCCCTGGCGCAGGTGGTCGAGGGCCAGCAGGTGCTCCTTCCAGATCTGGTCGAAGATCTGCAACAGCAGGCTCTTTTCGACCATGCGCCAGATCTCGGTGCCGTAGCGGACGGCCTTCTCGGCCATGTGCCGGTCGGCGGCGTCGTTGATGCGCTCGCGGATCTCGGCATCCGCAATGCCCTCCTCGGCGGCCCACTCGGCGACCGGCATGTCGAGGCCGAACAGCCTGAGCGTGTCGGCGTGCAGCCCGGTGACGTTCCACTGCTCGGCGTAGGCGTTCTCGGGGATGTGCCGGGCGACCGCGTCGGTGATGGCCTCGTGGCGCATGGCGGAGACGTCGTCGGCGACCTCCTCGGCATCCATCAGGTCGCGGCGCTGGGCGTAGACCTCCTTGCGCTGCTCGTTCATCACGTCGTCGAACTTGAGCAGGTTCTTGCGGATCTCGAAGTTGCGCGCCTCGACCTTGGACTGGGCCTTCTCCAGGGCCTTGTTGACCCACGGATGGACGATGGCCTCGCCTTCTTTGAGTCCCAGCTTCTGCAGCATGCCGTCGATGCGATCGGAGCCGAAGATGCGTATCAGGTCGTCTTCCAGAGACAGGAAGAACTTGGACGTGCCAGGGTCGCCCTGGCGGCCCGAGCGGCCGCGGAGCTGGTTGTCGATGCGGCGGCTCTCGTGGCGTTCGGTGCCGATGATGTAGACGCCGCCGGCCTCCAGCACCTTGTCGCGGTCGGCGGCGACCTCGGTGCGGATGCGCTCCTTGGCGCCCTCATCGTCGGGGTCGTTGACCTCGGTCTTGATGCGCATGTCGATGTTGCCGCCGAGCTGGATGTCGGTGCCGCGCCCGGCCATGTTGGTGGCGATGGTGACCTGGCCGGAATGGCCGGCCTGGACGACGATCTGCGCCTCCTGCTCGTGGTAGCGAGCGTTGAGCACGTGGTGGGGGATTTTCTTTTTCTTCAAGAGCGCCGCCAGGTGCTCGGACTTCTCGATGGAAACGGTGCCGACAAGGCACGGCTGGCCGCGCTCGCGGCAATCCTCGATCAGGGCGACGATGGCGGCGTCCTTCTCGGCGGCGGTGCGGTAGACCTCGTCGTCGAAATCGTCGCGGATGCACGGAAGGTTGGTCGGAATCTCGGCGACCTCGAGGCTGTAGATCTCGGAGAACTCGCCGGCCTCGGTCATCGCCGTGCCGGTCATGCCGGCGAGCTTGGGATAGAGCCAGAAGTAGTTCTGGAAGGTGATCGAGGCGAGGGTCTGGTTCTCCTGCTGGATGGTCACGTGCTCCTTGGCCTCCAGCGCCTGATGCAGGCCCTCGGAATAGCGCCGGCCTTCCATCATCCGGCCGGTGAACTCGTCGACGATGACGACCTTGCCGTCCTTGACGATGTAGTCGGTGTCGCGCTGGAACAACACGTGGGCGCGCAACGCCTGGTTGGCGTGATGAACGAGCGAGACGTTGGCGACGTCGTAGAGGCTGTCGCCGGTCAGGAGTCCGGCCTCGCGTAGCAGTGCTTCCATGCGCTCGGTGCCGGCCTCGGTGAAGGTGACGGCGCGGGCCTTCTCGTCCTTCTCGTAGTCGTCCTCGTCCAGCGACGGGATCAGTTCGTTGATGCGCGCATACAGCTCTGACGAGTCCTCGGCCGGACCGGAGATGATCAGCGGCGTGCGGGCCTCGTCGATGAGGATGGAATCGACCTCGTCGACGATGGCGAAATTGAACGGCCGTTGCACCATCTCGACGAGGCGGAACTTCATGTTGTCCCGCAGGTAGTCGAATCCGAACTCGTTATTGGTGCCGTAAGTGACGTCGCAGGCGTAGGCCGCCTGGCGCTCGGCGTCGCTGAGTCCGTGGACGATGCAGCCGACGGTCAACCCGAGGAAGGTGTAGATCTGGCCCATCCACTCGGCGTCGCGCTTGGCCAGGTAGTCGTTGACGGTGACCACGTGGACGCCCTCGCCGCGGAGCGCATTGAGATAGACCGCCAGCGTCGCCACCAGGGTCTTGCCCTCGCCGGTCTTCATCTCGGCGATTATGCCGCGGTGGAGGATGATGCCGCCGAGGAGCTGGACATCGAAATGGCGCTGGCCGAGGGTCCGCTTGGCCGCCTCGCGGACCGTGGCGAAGGCGTCGACTAGCAGGTCTTCGAGCGCCTCGCCGTCGACGGCGCGGCCGCGCAGCCAGTCGGTGCGGGCGCGCAGCGCGTCGTCGTCCAGCGCCTCGAGCTCGGGCTCGAGGGCGTTGATGGCGTCGACGTCCTTGTGGAGCGTCTTCAGGAAGCGGTCGTTGGCGGAGCCGAACAGCCGCTTGGCAATCGCCGCGAACATCCAGAGGGCCTATCGGAAAAAAGGGTCACAGCGCCGTTCGCCAAGAGATAGAGGGGGGCCACGCCCCTGTCAACGCGGGCGGTCAGCGTCGCGCCGCAGGCCGGGTCGATGCGGGGTCCCGACAGCCGTCCTTTGCACCCGTCGGGCCAATGTGACACAATGTAATGCGCCGTATCGCGCCGTCTGACACGCCGTTCGAGGCATGGGACATGGTCAGGGAAACCATTACGTTCCGGATCGACCAGGGCAAACGCGCCGAACTAGACCGTCTGGCGAAGTCGATCGATCGCGACCGCAGCTACGTCCTGAATGAAGCGGTGGATGCCTATCTCGACGTCCACGCCTGGCAGGCGGCCCACATCGAAGAAGGCCTGAAACAGGCCGAAGCCGGGGACTTCGCCGACGACGCCGAGGTTGCCGCAGCCTACGAGCGACTCCTTCGATAGCGAACTGCCGAAGTCCGAGCCTGGATGATTGACCCCGTGCTTCGAGACGCTTCGCTCCTCAGCATGAGGTCAATCATGTCAGCAGCTTGCCTCATCCTGAGCAGGCCCGAGGGGCCGTGTCGAAGGACGAGGCAGGCCCCTGGCACAGCGTTTTCGACAGCCATCCAAACGCAGACCTGAGCGCATCGGGTGCGCATCCGCTACACCAAACTGGCGTTGGCCGATCTGGAGGAAGCGGCAGCCTTCATCGGCGCCGACGATCCGACCGCCGCTCGCGAGGTCATCGTCCGACTGCGCACGGCCATCGACCGCCTCGCCGCGTTTCCGGACATGGGGAGGACGGGCCGCGTATCGGGAACCCGCGAGCTGATCGTTGCCGGGACGCCCTTCGTCGTCGCCTACCGGATTGCCGAGCGGACCATCGACGTCTTGGCCGTCATCCACGCCGCGCGTCGCTGGCCATCCAGCTTCTCGCCGTGACAATCGGCCCGTTGACCGCCCGGCAATCACGCCCTATTGGCGGTCTGAAGGTCCTCGCGCCCGGCGAAGGCATAGACGGGGAGGGTCGCCGCACGGCCGCGCATGTCGGCCTCGTGACGCGTCAAACGGGCCACGTCGACACCCGCGGCCTCGGCGACGATCTCCGAGACCACTGCGACACAGCCGAACTCCTTGGTCATGGCTTCGAGCCGCGCCGCCACGTTGACGTTGTCGCCGATGGCGCTGACGATCGGGGTGTCGGGCGGCCCCATGCTGCCGACGATCGCCTCGCCGCCATGGATGCCGATGCCGACGCGCAGGGGTTCATCCAGCTCGGCCTTCATGTCGGCGTTGAGCGTGTCCACGCGCCGCAGCATCTCGGACGCACCCTCGATGGCCTGGCGGCAGCCCTGCTCGAAACCCTGTTCGAGACCGTAAAGCGCCATCAGCCCGTCGCCGTTGAACTGGGCATAGTGGCCGTTGGTGACCGCCAGGGCCTCGGCCATCTCGGCGAAGAACCGGTTGAGCACGAAGACCACGTCGTAGGGCAGCCGCCTCTCGCCCAGGCGGGTGGAGCCACGGAGATCGATGAACAGGATGGCGACCCGCTGCTCGTGCCCTTCGAGGCCGCCACGGCGGCGGGCATCCCTGGCGCTGACGTCGGGCGGCAACAGAAGCTGGACGGTGACGTCACGCCGGGGCCGCACCTGACAGGCGAGCCTTACGTCCGCGCCGGCGTTTACCCCGGCGAGGACCATCGCTTCCTCGGGGGCAGCGGGTTCGAGGTCGTCGATCCCCTCCTTGACCCGGACTCGGCAGGTCGAACAGCGGCCCCGCCCGCTGCACAGCGAGGCGTGCGGGACTCCGTTCAGACGGCTGGCCCCGAGAATCGTCGCACCGACCGGTGCGGTTACGGCGCGGCCGCCGGCGTAGGCGATCCGGACGCGGCCATGGCGGGTGCGGTACCAGCGCCGGACTTCGCGGGCTGCGAGTACGGTTGCGAGAAGTCCGAGCAGGCCGCCGACGATGGTTGGCGGCAGTTCCGCGAGGGTCGCCACGCGATCGGTGTCGGCGTTGGCGAAGGCCCGCTCCTTGGCGGCGTCGAACCAGCCTGTCTGGACGGCGAGGGCGTTGACGGTGGCCACCGAACGGGCGAACCCGGCGAGGGCGAGCATCGGCAGCACCACCGCCGTCGACAGCAGGTAGGGCGCCCAGGCGGCGAACCACGGCCGGTGGCGCAGCCACGCGTAGACGCCGATGCCGAGGTGGCCCCAGACGAGGACCAGCAGGACACCCTGGAGGACGGCGCTGGTCGGGTCGATCAGCCACATGCTGCCGATGATGAACGGATAGTCGGCGTCGACGCCGGCCGTGCGCGGGACCACGCCCGAAAGCATGACATGGCGCACCAGGATGAAGGGGATGGCGAAGGCCAGCGCCAGGCGCACCCACTCCAGGGCCGGCAGCCGCAGATGGCTGCGTCGAAAGACGGCGTAGAACGCGTAGCCGAGGTGATAGGTCAAGGCCGCCGTGAGGACCACGGTGCCGGGGGGCGACCGCCACACCGCACCGAAAGCGCGGCGCTCGCCCTCGGCGGCCTCCAGCGACCATAGCCCGAGGGCGTGGTTGATGGTGTGGGTGAGCACGAACGAGGCGACGACCAGCGCGGCGGCGAGGTTGAGCCTGGCGGGTTTCATCGGGGCGGCGTTCGGCGCCAGAGCGCTCTAGAACCGGACCGACAGGCTGACGGCGCCGAAGCGATCGGGTTCGGACTGGCCGTCGAATTCCCGGGTGCGGTAGACGTGGCTGAAGGTCAGCCGCGCCGGCCCGTAGGCGATGGCGACACCGACCGGAAAATCGCCGACGAAGACCTTGCGGTCGACACTGTGGCTGGACGAGAAGGCGTTGCCGTCGAGGAAGATGTTGCGTCCGACGACGCGTCCGCCGGCGCCGGCGAAGGCGTACCACACCAGCTTGCCGCCGGGATCGAAGCCGCCGAGACCGGAGAGGTTGGGGCGGATGTGCGGCGGGCCGAAATCGGCCTTAAGCCCCTGGCCGAGACGCACCATGACCCCGCCGGTCAATTCCGTCGAGACGTTGCCGAGACTGACAACGGCGTGGGGCAGCGCGTCGAGGGCGAGGTCGCCGAGGGCAATGTCGCCCACCGTCAGCTCTGGCGTCCGCCACTTGCGCTCCAACACCAGCACCACGCCCGGCTCGTCGTCGAGCTGGTTGTCCCAGCCGTTGGGCCGGGGTGCGCCGACATTCCGGTGGACCAGCTTCTGGGTTTCCTCGGCATACGAATGCGGGCCGACGATGCCGAGGTCGATCTCCATGGTGTCGAGCACGTCGAACCGTTGGCCGAACAGGTTTTGCGCCGCCTCAACATGCAAGGACAGGCCGGCATAGAGCCAGCCCGCATAGGGCAGGTCGTCGGCGATCAGGCCCGTCGCCGAGATGTTCGCCGGCGTGAACATGCTCTGGCCGAGCGCAATGCCGACCCGGGCATCGGCGTATGTGTCGAACGGATAGAGGAACTCCAGCACATCGGCCGCCCACGGGATGTGCCGGCGCAGCCCCGGCGACACCCAGGCGACGCGGGTACCGTGGGTGTAATGGCGGTCGGTGTCGGCGATGCGGTCGTTCTCGAACTGGACGGTGAAGGTGCCGATTTCCTCCTCCGCCGCAGGCGTGCCCGGCGCGAGGACAATGGCGAGGCCGAGGACGGCTAGAACACGCTTCGCGGGAATGCCGATCATGGAGCCGCAAGCTACCGCGAGATCACGGCGTTTTGAAGGCCTTCTCGGCCGTGGGCGGCGGCCTGGGCAGGTGTCGCGCCGCCGTTGCCCTTGTGCCGCCGTAATCGATGTGCCATATGCCCGGGTAAGAGATAACACGCCCGAATCCGTGCCGCCGCGCGGCGCGCCTTCCTGGAAGGAACCGTCCCATGATCCGCTTCGCCGCCGCAGCCGCCGGCCTTGCCCTCATTTGCGCCGCCGTTGCGCCCGCCGCCGCCCAGGACGATCCGGTGATCGCCAAAGTGGACGGCGCGGAGGTGCGCCGTTCCGACGCGCTCCTCGTCCGCGGCCGGCTGCCGCAGCAGTACCAGCAGCTTCCCGCGGAAATGCTGATGCCGATGCTGACCAACATCGTCATCGATACCAAGCTGCTGGCCAACGCCGCCCGCAAGCAGGGTCTCGCCGACAACGCCGATGTGAAGGATCAGATGCGCCGGCTGGAGGAACTGGTTTTGGAGCAGGCGGTCCTGACCCGATACATCGAGGCGCAGCTGACCGACGAGGCGATACAGAAGCGCTACGAGGAATTCGTCGCCGAATCGGCCAAGAATGAGGAGGTGCACGCCTGCCACATCCTGCTCGAGCACGAGAGCGAGGCCAAGGAGGTGATCGCCGAGCTCAAGGGCGGCGCTGATTTTGCCGAACTGGCCAAGGCACGGTCGACCGGTCCGTCGGCGCCGCAAGGCGGAGACCTCGGCTTCTTCGGCCGCGGCGAAATGGTGCCGGAGTTTGCCAACGCCGCCTTCGCCCTGGAGGCCGGTGCGGTCTCCGAAGAGCCGGTGAAGACCGATTTCGGCTGGCACGTCATCAAGGTCGAGGAACGGCGGAGCGCCGCGCCGCCGCCGATCGAGACCATCGCCGACAGCCTGCGGGGCGACCTCGCCCAGCGGATCCGCGCGGCCTATGTGGAGGAACTCCGCAACGCCGCCACCATCGAACGTTTCGAGCCGGAACCGCCGGCGGCGAGCGGGGGCGGCGCCGCATCCGAAGGCGACGACAAGCCGAAGGAGTAGGGACCCGGGCGAGCCTTCGTTCCGATCTTCAGACGGGTAACGCCCCGCCGTCCTCCGTTGCGTGGATCGGCGATTGCCGTTACACACCGGCCCATGGCCGCGACCAAGGTTTCGCCGCTGGCGCCCGAGCGCTTTCCCGAGATGCCCGTCGTCTACGGCGTGCGGCTGGCGACGCGCGCCTGCGGGCTGCGCTACGTCGGCCGCGACGATGTGCTGTTCGTCGAAATGGACGAAGGCACCACCGTCGCCGGCGTGTTCACCCGCTCGACCACCGCCGCGCCGCCGGTGGACTGGTGCCGCAACGCGCTGGCCGGCGGGCAGGGCCGGGCACTGGTGGTCAATGCCGGCAATGCCAACGCCTTCACCGGCGAAGAGGGCCTGCGCACGGTCGAGCGCAGCGTCCGTGCCGCCGCCGAACTCCTGGACTGCCGGCCGAGCCGGGTGTTCGTCGCCTCCACCGGTGTGATCGGCGAACGCTTGGACGACACCAAGATCACCGGTGCCCTGTCGGCGATGAAGAATGATCTCGCCCCCGGCAACTGGGAGGCGGCGGCCCGCGCCATCGGCACCACCGACACCTTCCCCAAGGGCGCGACGCGGTCGGTCACCCTCGGCGGCGTCGAGGTGACCGTCGCCGGCATCGCCAAGGGCTCTGGGATGATCGCTCCGAACATGGCGACCATGCTGGCTTTCGTGTTCACCGACGCGGCGGTGCCGGCGCCGATCCTTCAGGCGGTCCTGGAGGACGCAAACGAGCACTCGTTCAACCGCACCACCGTGGACGGCGACACCTCGACCTCGGACACTCTTCTGCTGTTTGCCACCGGCCGCGCCGGCAACATCCCGCTGATCGGCCCCGACGATCCGGACTTCGACGTGTTCCGCGCCGCCGTCCGCGAGGTCTGCCTGGATCTGGCCCATCAGGTGGTGCGCGACGGCGAGGGCGCCAGCAAGTTCGTCACGATCACCGTCACCGGCGCCGAGGACAGCGGCGCGGCCAAGCGTATCGGGCTTGCGGTGGCCGACTCGCCGCTGGTCAAGACCGCCATCGCCGGCGAAGACGCCAACTGGGGCCGCATCGTCATGGCCGTCGGCAAGTCGGGCGAGGAAGCGAGCCGCGAGGACATGGCAATCCGCATCGGCGGCCATGCCGTCGCCGAGCAGGGCTCGGCCGTTCCCGGCTACGACGAGGGCCCCATCGCCGCCCACATGCGCGGCGCCGAGATCGACATCGCCATCGATGTCGGCGTCGGCGACGGCGAGGCGACGGTGTGGACCTGCGACCTCACCCACGGCTACATCGACATCAATGCCGACTACCGGACCTGAGCGCGGCGAATCGACGACCTTGTTCGGCGGTTCGCCGGTCAAGCCCGCGCGGCGCCTGAGCGAAACCGCCGTCGCATGGATCGGCCGCGAGGCCGATCCATTGGCGGGGCGGTAGGGTCGGCCGTTCTCCGATGGCGGTCACGGGGCCCGACACCACCTGCCTGCAGTTCGAGACGCGGAAGCCCGAGCGGCCGCTGCCGATGATGCTGGTCGCCGCGGTGGCGATGGTCGACGTCGACGGGCGGGTGCTGGTCGGCCAGCGCCCCGACGGGAAGGCGATGGAAGGCCTGTGGGAGTTCCCCGGCGGCAAGGTCGCCGACGGCGAAACGCCGGAGGCGGCGGTGGTGCGCGAGCTGGCCGAGGAACTGGGCGTCGACATCACCGAGAGCTGCCTCGCGCCGATCGCCTTCGCCTCCCACGCCTACGACGACTTTCACCTGTTGATGCCGCTCTATGCCTGCCGGGTGTGGAAGGGGACGCCGACCGCGCACGAGCACGCGGCACTCAAATGGGTGCGGCCGGTGGACATCGCCCGCCTGCCCATGCCGCCCGCCGACGCGCCGCTGGTGGCGATGCTCCGGGATCTGCTGTAGCGGGAGTTCGCAGGGAGGCCCGGCCATGAGGACGATCGCGACAGTGCTGCTCGCCGCCGTCGTGCTGGCTGCCGGCATCGCAGACGGTTTCGCCCAGGGCCGCGGCGGCAAGGGCAAGCGCCGCGAGGCCCGTGCGCCCTATGCCTACTTCGAGGCCAAGGGCCTGTTCCCGACGAGCCTCGTCGCGGCGTTCCCGGCCGGCGTGACGTGCCCGGGCGTCGCCTCGCCTTACGGCTCGAAGACCCGCTACGACGGCAGCCCGCGCAACAACCCCCACCACGGATACCACAACGGCCTCGACATCTCGCTGCCTGTGGGCACGCCGCTGCTCGCCATCGCCGGTGGCACCGTTGTCCACAAAGGGACCGCGGGGCAATTGGTCGGAAGCTTCGTCTGGCTGCACGTGGCGCCCGCCGACAGCGGCCTGCCGGTGCACGTGTTCGCCCGCTACCAGCACCTGGACCGGCCGTCGCCTCTCGCCGTCGGCGTCCAGGTGGCGGCCGGCCAGGAGATCGGGGTTTCCGGCAAAACCGGCACCACCGGCGGCCACTTCGGCGCCCAGGGCTATCCGCACCTGCACATCGCGCTCTACGTAGGCGACGGTCCCGAGTTCACGATCAAGGGACCGATGCTCGGCCCGAAGAGCTTGAACTACCTGGACCCGCTGGGCTTCTACCTGCCGCGTCCGGTCGACGCCATCGACAACCACACCCTGCGGGACCTGCCCGACATAAAGAAGACCATCCTTGTGCCAGCGCGGACCACCGACGGTACCACCGTGCCGGTCGGCAGCAAGATCGTTTGGCCCGTCGCCTGCGCCGCCGAATAGGGCGCGTCGATCAGTCCAGCGCGCCCAACCCGCCGAAGGCGATAAAATCCTCCAACCAGTGGGCGGCGATGAGCGGCCACAGGCTCTTGAGGTGCAGGTAGGCCGCCATGTAGATCAGGCCGACGGCGAAGGTGTAGAGCAGGCGGGGCACGCCGCTCGCCCAGTGCATGAGCGAAAACGCCAGCGCTGAGATCACCACGATTTGCAGCGGCGAGCGGCCGGCGTCTTCCAGCCAGCGGAGAGCGAGCTTGCGGAACACGAGCTCCTCGCTCAGCGCCACTGCAAACACGCCCAGCGTCAGGTCGAGCCACATCAGCGTCGGATCGTCAATCGCCGGAAACGCGAACAGCCCGCCCAATCCGGTCGCGGCAACGAACGGCACCTCGATCAGGTAGTAGGAAAGCCGTCCAAGTGCGAGAAGCACGGCAATCGCTATGAGAGCGAACCAGGGGGACGCGGGCACGTCCGGGCGCGCGAGGACGATGCCCCGCGGAAGCGCCCACAGGAAACAGAGCGCCAGCACCAGCGCCCGGGTTCCGTAGTCGACCAGATAAACGCCATATCCGCCATCGGCGGCGATGAAGCCGAAGTCGTTGACGAAAAACGGCGCCGCCAACACCATGAAGGCGGCCGCAGAGTTTCGGCTGTCGGTCATCAGGGGTGGCTCCGCGGGACTGGCTCTCGGCGCATACCCGGTCAGCTTATGCGAAAGCCGTCCGCCCTGCCCAGGGCCGCGACGGCGCGGAACCGGGGCGGGTCATCCCCCGTTCACTTGCCCGCCCCCGGCACCACCGTTACAGTCGCCGCGCCGCCATCAAAAGGGTCATGTCGACCATCGAACGCGTCGAGGACCTGGAAGCCCTCTACGGGGTTCCGGGGGAGGCCTCGACGGTCAAGGAAATCGACCGCATCATCCCCGAATACCGGGCGTTCATCGATGCCTCGCCCTTCGTCGCCATGGCGACGGTGGGGCCGGAGGGTCTGGACTGCTCGCCCCGCGGCGACCTCGCCGGGTTCGTCCGCGTCCACGACGAGCAGACGCTGATGATGCCCGACCGCAAGGGCAACAACCGAGTCGACTCCTTGCGCAACATCGTCCGCGATCCGCGGGTGGCGCTGCTGTTCCTGGTGCCGGGCTCGGGGACGACGCTCCGCATCAACGGTCGCGCCCGGGTCGACACGGACGCCGACCTCTGTGCCTCGTTCGTCGTCGACGGCAAGGCGCCGCGCTCGGTCGTCGTGATGACCGTCGAGGCGATCTATTTCCAGTGCGCCCGGGCGATTATCCACTCGGGCATCTGGAACCCGGAGAGCCAAGTCGAACCGGGCAGCCTGCCGACCCCTGGGGACATCCTCGCTGCGGTTTCCGACGGCCGCGTCGGCGGCAAGGCCTACGACGACGAATGGCCGGAGCGCGCCGCCAAGTCCATGTGGTGACGCGGTGCGGGCGGGGGCTTGCACCGGCAAGTCACAGTCCCATGTTTGGGCGTAAGCCAATCAACGGAGACCGGGAATGCAATACCTGCACACCATGGTGCGGATCGGCGACGTCTATGCGTCGCTGGACTTCTACTGCAACAAGCTGGGCCTGAAGGAGGTCCGCCGCCACGAGTCCGAGGGCGGGCGGTACACGCTGATCTTCCTCGCCGCGCCCGAGGACGTGGATCGCGCGAAACAGGACGCGGCGCCGCTCCTCGAGCTCACTTACAACTGGGACCCGGAGGAGTACACCGGCGGACGCAACTTCGGGCACTTGGCGTTCCGGGTCGACGACATCTACGCCACCTGCCAGCGGCTGATGGACGGCGGCGTCACCATCAACCGTCCGCCCCGCGACGGCCGCATGGCCTTCGTCCGCTCCCCCGACGCCATCTCCATCGAGCTGTTGCAGAAGGGCGACGCCCTGCCGCCGGCCGAGCCCTGGGCGTCGATGCCCAACACCGGATCGTGGTGAGGGGACGCGCCGGCAGCCCGAAGAGGTAGTTTCGAGGCCATCCCGTGAAGCACCTGATTCTTTCGTCTCTGGCCCTGATCGTGTCAGGCGCGGCCGTCGCCCAGCACAGCCACACGCCGCCATCGCCCTACGCTGGCGAAGACGCACGCGCGATCAAGAGCCTCTCGGACGACGACATCGCCGAACTCCGACGCGGTGGGGGTTGGGGACTGGCCAAGGCGGCGGAACTCAATGGGCTGCCGGGACCCGCGCATCTCCTGGAGCTGAAAGACGAAATCCCGCTTTCCGCCGAGCAGGTTTCCGCCATCGAGCGGATATTCGAGCGCATGCGGGCCGACGCCATCGCCGAGGGGGAACGCCTGATCGCGAGGGAGCGGGTGCTGGAGGAGGGCTTCCGTGCGCGGTCCGTGACGGAGGACGGCCTGCGCGCGTTGTTGCGGGATATCGGGGAAAGCCGATCGGCGCTCCGCTACATCCACCTCACCGCCTACCTCAGCGCATCTGCCGTGTTGTCGGTCCAGCAAGTCGCTCGTTACAACGCGCTACGCGGTTATCGCTCTGATCCCTGCGCGACAATGCCCGAAGGGCACGATGCGGCGCTGTGGCGAAAGCACCAAGGCTGCGAGTGACGGTTGCCGGCACTGGCCTCAGCCATCGCTCCCTTCGTCGGCGAGGCGCTTCAGCGCCTTGGCGCTGATCTCGAAGATACGGGCCTGGACGTCGCGGGCGCCCAGGCGTTCGTAGAAGGCGATCGCGCTCGTATTGGAGTCCAGCACGCCCCAGGTCATCGAGACGGCGCCGCGTGTCTTCGCCGTTCGCGCCAGGGCGGCCAACAGCGCCTGCCCGGTGCCCCGGCCCCGCGCCGCGTCGTCCACATAGAGGTCGAGCAGCAGCACACCCGGCCCGGCGCGGTCGGAATCGTAGAAATCCTGGAAGTAGGCGTAGCCGACCGGCAGGCCATCGGCCTCGGCGATCAGTGCCTCGAACAGCGGCGCCGACCCGAAGGCGTCGCGGCGCACGGTGTCCGCCGAATGCACCCCGCCCGGCAGCCCTGTCGCCACGTTCAGGCGGTTGACCATGGCGGCGAGGGCCTCGGCGTCGGCTTCGCGGGCGGGCCGGACGATCACGTGACCGGCCATCTAGGTCGGTTCCGGATGTGAGTCCAAAACGCTCCGGACCCTCGGTGCGATCACTTTCGTAATCCCAGGCCGTGACGCTTCGCAATCTCAGCGATCACGGGCCCGAATCGGATGTCGGACAATTTCTCGAACAGCGCGAGCATGGATTGGACTCGCCTTCCTTGGCAGCCACCGATCTTTTCGATATCCGACTCCAGTTTCGATCGTACTCTTTTCTTAAATGAAATCACTCTTTCGAGGGCATCATCCTCGCTTGTGCCCGGCGATTTATTCATAATGTGTTCGACGAGCAGGCCCGCAGTAACGGACTCGTGATGCATAAATACCTTTTCTTTATCAGAGATGTTATGAGGATCACTGTCCAAGCAAACGTTATATGTTTCCCCAACTATTGCAAACAACGAGAACAACTCTTGAGGAGGGAGTTCGGAAACATTCTTCCCGCTTTGTGCTGAAGCGACTGATGCCACAGCGCAAAAAAAGCAGCCACAATCGACATACCAATTGATCTTTGGCGCCAGCGCATCACCGTCCTCCTAAAACCCATTTACACCTTCGCCGTCATCAGCAGCGCCTCGCCGGCGTACTGGATCAGCGGATGGGGGATCACAGGGCGGCTGTCGACGACGGTGAAGCCCTCGCGCTTGTAAAGGCGCAGCGCACCGGTGTTCTGGGCGAAGACGATCAGGCTCAAGGTGTCGAAGCCGCGTTCGCGGGCCTGCTGGCGGGCGACGTCGAGGAACGTGGAGCCGAGACTTCGGCCCTGGTGTTCCGGCTCCACGGCGACGCCGCAGATGTACCAGCTTCCCGGTACTTCCAGCGCCGCGTAAGGGGCGAGGGGGTCGTTGGAGTCGGCGTCCGCATCCTCGCCAGCAGGGGTTTCGTCCGTCTCCTGGGGAATCGCAAACGTCACCAGCATGCCGATGATCGCGCCGCCTTCTTCGGCGACGACGCAGTTCTGGTAGCTGAAATCGGTGTTCTCGCGGGCATAGCGCTGCTCGCCGATCTCGATGGGGCTGAGCCCGGGATAGTCGTTGGCCTTCGTCGTCCACACCAGAACGGACACTCCCGCCGAGGCCAAAGCGAACAGCTCGGCGATGCGCCGGCAGTCGGCGGGCGCCGCCGGCCGGAACGGCGGGACGAGGTCGATCACTCCTTGGCCCCGAGGCGGACGATATAGGCGATGAGGTTCTCGATCTCCTGGCGGCCGAGGCCGAGGGGCGGCATGCCGCCATGGGGATCGACGAGGAAGGCACGCAGGCGCTCGGGCGAGCCCGCAGCGCGGGCCATGGCGGCGAAGGGCAGTGCCTTGTCGTCGGCACGGTTCCTCCCATCGACCAAATGGCAGGACGAGCACCAGGTTACCGCCAGGTCTTTGCCGGCAATGGAATCGCCGGCCGCCCCGGCGTCCGAAACCGCCGCGAAAACCAACACTGCCGCCAGCCAGGTGATGCGCGCCATGGGGTCCTCCCGTGATCGACTCCGGCACACAGTAGCGCCTCCGTCCCGGCGGGGTCGAGGGGTCCGTCGCCGCGTTTCGCCGCCGCCGCGGGTCTGGTAGGTTGCCGGGCCGCGACAACCGGGAGGCACGCATGTCCGAGGCCGACGCCGTCACCGCCGCCGTCATCATCATCGGCAACGAGGTGCTGTCGGGGCGCACCCGCGACGCCAACCTCGCCTACCTCGGCAAGGCCCTGGACGCCGCCGGCGTGCGGCTGCGCGAGGCCCGCGTCATCCCCGACGACGCCGAGGTGATCGTCGAGACGGTCAACGAATGCCGCGAGCGGTTCGGCTACGTGTTCACCACCGGCGGCATCGGCCCCACCCACGACGACATCACCTCGGCCTGCGTCGCCCGGGCGTTCGGCGCGACCCTGCACCGCAATGCCGAGGCCGAGGCGCTGCTGCGCCGGCACTACCGGCCAGAGGATGTCAACGAGGCACGCCTCAAGATGGCCGACGTCCCCGAGGGCGCGACGCTGATCGCCAACCCGGTGAATGCGGCGCCGGGGTTCCAGCTTGGCAATGTGTTCGTGCTGCCCGGCGTGCCGCGGATCATGCAGGCGATGTTCAAAGGCCTGCGCCACCGGCTTGCCGGTGGCGCGCCGATGGTCTCGACGACTGTCGCCGCGTTCGTCACCGAGGGCGCCGTCGCCGCCGGCCTCGCCGAGGCGCAAGCCGAACACCCGACGGTCGAGATCGGCAGCTATCCGTTCGTCCGCAACGGCCGGCTGGGAACGAGCCTGGTGGTGCGGGCGCCCGACGCCGCTGCCGTCGAAGCGGCGGCGGTTGCCGTCGAAGCTGCGGTCCGCGCCGCCGGCGGCGAACCCATGCGCGAGGACGGCTGAGCATCCTCACTCCTGCACGTCCCTTGCCGTCTGTCCTCTGCAGTACTACATTTTAGGGACCGGGCCAAGGCAACCGCCCGGTCAGCCGATTGTCCGGCCAAGCGTTGCCCCGTGTCTTCGGACGAAGGGGTGTACCATGGACGGAAATCGGTTTTTCTTCGGCATCAACGGATCGGACGGCGAGGTTCGCGCGGCCGCGCGGATCGGCGGCGGGCAGTGGCCAGCGGTCATTACGGCGGCGCGCGACGTTCTCCGCCGATGGTCCGCGCGGACCCGCCAGCGCCGCGCGCTCGCGCTCGCGCTCCTCGACGGGCGCCTGCTCGCCGACATCGGCGTGGGCCCCGGCGAGGCGAGGCGGGAGGCCGGCAAGCCGTTCTGGCGGCGCTGAGTGTGGTCGCCGACCTGCTTCGACACGGCGCTCACGCGCCTGCTCAGCATGAGAAATTGGGGTGAAGGCGCCTACTCCCCTCATCCTGAGCAGCGGCGAAGCCGCATGTCGAAGGATGTTCCGACCCGTTGCAGACAGCACAGGTTGGCTACGGGCCTGCTTCGGCGCCGCGGAGCCATCTGATTGGTTCCATAGGGTCGGAAAGCGCTCTAGTATTCCCTCGCCGGCTCCGGCCGGCAGCTTTCTTGACACGCCAGGCACCGCGGCGAACCTGGGATATTGCCGCGGGACCGCCGCGACGCCGGCGGGAACGCCCACCGGCGGCATCGGAAAAGGGCGCGCGGATCATGGACGTCCGACACCCGACGGACACCGCGGCAACGGCGCCGGTCCGCCTGCGCCAGGGCGAGCACAAGGGCTGGGACGCCTGGTGGATCGAGCGCGGGCCGCTGGCCCTGGCGCTGGTGCCGCAGGTCGGCGGGCGGGTGATGTCCATGCAGTGGCGTGGCCACGACATCGCCTTCACCATGGCCGGGCTGGAGGGACAGGTCGCCGAACTGGCGGCGGACGTGGACGTGCGTGCCCGCAAGCGCATGCTCGGCTGGTTGCTGTGGGGCGGCGAAAAGACCTGGCTGGCGCCGCAGCCCGGGTGGACCGACGACCTGCCGTTCCTCGACCTCGACAGCGGCGGCTATACCCACGAGATCCTGGTCAACGACGAGACCTACGCGTCGGTTCGGATGACCAGCCCGACCTGCCGCGAAACCGGCATCGAAATTTCCCGGACCGTCACGGTCAGCGCCGACAGCGCCACCTGGACGGTGAGCCACAGGATCACCAACCGCTCCGACGAACCGGCGACGTGGGCGGTGTGGGACGTCAGCATGCTGACCCGCCCGGGGCGCGTGTACCTGCCGGTCAGTGGCGGTTCCGAGTATCCGGGCGGCCTCAAGACCTTCGATGATGTCGGCGCCTCGGTGGCCCGCCGTCCGGCCGTGGTCGAGAGCGACATCGGCGTCGTCGCCGTCGATTACTCGAAGCCGGGCAGTTTCAAGTACGGCGTCGATGCCGACGAGGGCTGGAGCCTCGGCGTCTTTCGCGCCGAAGGCGGCCTTGTCGGCCACGTCAAACAGGTGCCGGTGTTCCCCGGCGCCACCTATGGCCACGGCTGCATCTCCGAGGTGTATAATGCCGGCGACCTGCCGTACCTGGAGATGGAGATGCACGGACCCATCGTCGTCCTCGCCCCCGACGAGACCTTCGAATTGGTCGAGCGGGCGACCCTGTTCGACGTCACCGAACCGCCGACCGGCGAAGCGGACGTCCGCGTCATCGTCGCGCCCATCGTCGACGCGGCGGAGTAAAAGGGGGAGACGCGCGAACTCCGCGCCCGGATGTGACCATGCCGCTCTTGGACACCAGCGCCACGCCGTCGGTTTTCTGTTGCGCCATTGTGCCTTCGGGACGCTGGGCGGCTTCCTGTTCGGGGCGCTGTTCCTCTACTTCGACATCTTCGGGCTCGGTTCGATGATCTTCGCCTCGCCCGACCGCAACCTGTTCCTGTTGATGCTGTTCTTCGGCCTGTTCATCACCTTCGGCTCCATCGGCATGGGCGTCGGCATCATGGGCCTGGGCGAGGAGCAGGATTAGGGACGCTCACTCCCCCTTCGATTCCTTCCGCGCCATTGCCCAGACGATGATCCGGGCGATGGCGAGGCCGGCGATCCAGCCGGCCAGGGGGACGACAAAGATGAGGTCGAAAAACGGGTCTCGGATGTTGCCGCCGGTGCGCCACAGCACGTAGCCCATCCACCCGGCGGTGGCGAAGTGGCCAACGGTCATCCAGAAGGACCGGCTGCGAGAATTGACGGTCACGGGCCGTTGTTCCTCACCGGTGGACGATGCAGTCGGCGACGTCGATCCGCTCTTGCCACCGGTGGCGCTCCAGTTCGGGGTCGAGGTGTTCCTCCTCGGGGTAGCCGACGCACAGATAGGCGATCAGCCGCCAGGCCTCCGGCACGTCGAGGGCGGCGTCGACCGTCGCCGCATCGAGGATCGAGATCCAGCCGACGCCGAGGCCGTGGGCCCGCGCCGCCAGCCACAGGGCGTGCACGGCGGCGACTACCGAATATTGCAGCATCTCCGGCATGGTGCGCCGGCCGAGCCCGTCGCCGAGCGCCGTCGCGGTGTCGGCATAAACGGCGAGATGCACAGGCGCGCGGTCGAGCCCGGCCAGTTTCAGAGAGGCGTAGAGCCGCGCCCGCTCACCATGGTAGTCGGCCAGGGCGTCGCGGTTGCAGGCCTCGAAACTGGCCCGCACCGCCTGGCGGCGCACCGGGTCATCGACCTTGACGAAGCGCCACGGCTGGCTGTTGCCGACCGACGGCGCCAGGCCGGCGAGCGCAATCAGCCGGTCGACCAGCGCCCCATTGACCGGGTCTTCACGGAACCGCCGCACGTCGCGGCGCCAGCGGAGCAGCGCCTCGAACTGGTCGCGGAAAGCGTCGTCGAAGGCGGGTGGGGTGGCTGTCGTCGGGGGTTCGTCCATCGCCGGCTACTGGTAGACCGACGCCCGCGTCGGCGCAAGGCCGTGACAAGCGGACGCGGCTGGACCATAAGGGTCGGCATGGGAGGAGAGCGGACCCGACGCGCCGGAACGTGCCGGCGTCTTGTCGCGGTGGCGACGGCGATCCTGGCCTTTTTGGCGGCGCCCGGCGGGGCGTCGGCTCAGGTCGGTGACGGCGACGAAGCTGCCGCCTGGGCGGCGCTGAAGGCGGGAGGCCGGCTGGCGCTGATCCGCCACGCGGAAGCACCGGGCACCGGTGACCCCCCGGGATTCAAGCTCGACGACTGCACGACCCAGCGCAACCTGTCGACCGCGGGCCGGGAGCAGGCACGGGCCATCGGCCGGAGCCTGCGTCAGGCGGACATTCCCGTCGACCGCGTGTTGTCGAGCGAGTGGTGCCGGTGTCTGGAAACCGCCGAGCTGATGGCCGTCGGCCCGGTGGATACGTTGCCGGCGCTGAATTCCTTCCATGACTTTCCTGAACGCGAGCGTCCGCAGATGGCGGCGCTGCGAATCTGGGTTGCCACCACCGAGCCGCAGGGCACCGCCATCCTCGTCACCCACCAAGTGGTCATCCGCGTCCTCGTCGGGATCCCCGCGCGTTCCGGGGAGATTGTTGTGGTCGAACCCTATGACGATAGCACGGTGACGCTGATCGGACGGATTCCGCCGCCGTGATGTTCGCCGCAGAGGACGAAGAACGCGGCGCGGAAGCCCGCCGGGGGCCGGGGTTCCGCTCGGCCGTGGCGCGGGCACACTATCTCGCGGCTTACGCCGAATCGCTGAGGGCGTGGCCCGTGGCCCATGCAACGCGCATGGTGCCGACCCGCTTCGGCGACACCCACGTCATCGACTGCGGTCCCGCCGACGCGCCCCCTGTCGCGTTGCTCCACGGCGCCGCGGTCAGCTCGACCAGCTGGGCGGCCAACGTTGCCCCTTTGGCGGCGCGCTTTCGTGTCCTGGCCGTCGACCGGGTCGGCGATGTCGGGCGCAGTGTCGTCCGCCGGCTGCCCGCCGATGCGGACGGGTATGCGATTTGGTTGAGCGACGTGCTGGACGCCCTCGGCGTCGGGCGCGCCCACGTCGTTGGTCTCTCCTACGGCGGGCTGCTGGCGCTCAACCTGGCGGTCCGGGCGCCACACCGGGTCGACCGGCTGGTTGCCGTCGATCCCGGCTCGCTGGTGCCGCTGCGCAAGCGCTGGCTGTTCAAGGCCATTGCTTCGATGGTGGCGCCCAACCGCCAGCGATTCGACAAGCTGATGACCGGGTTCATGCCGGGCCTGCCGCTGACCGCGCCGTGGGTCGAGCAGGCGTGGATCGGCGCCCTGGCGTGGAAGCCCTACAAGGTGTTCCTGCACGTGCTCAGCGATGCCGAGCTGGCGCGCATCACCGCGCCGACGCTGGTGATGTTCGGCGAACGCGAACAGGTGTTCGACGGCCGCGCCGCCGGCCGCCGGGCGAAGGACAGAATCATCAACAGCCACGTCGTGGTGTTCAGGGGAGTCGGCCACGCGCCGCCGTTCGAATGCGCCGAGGCCTCCAACGAGCGGGTGCTGGCGTTCCTCTCGTAACGGCGGAGGGCGGCAAAGAACGGAGCCTGTGATGATGGCGCAGATCGCTTTCGCCACCGCGACAGTGCGTGGCGAGTTATCGGTGCGCCCACGACCCGATCACGGCGTTCCACACGAGCGCCGCGAACAGGATCAAGTAGAAGAACAGCACGATGCGGGGGGCATCGAAAACACTGCCCGTCGTGGCGACGATGAGAAATGCTACGATCGACGCCAATAAGACTGGCGAGAAGACATCACCCTGAAGTGTTCTTCTGATCAATACAAAAATAGCTGTCAATGTTATCGAAGCAAACGCCAGCAGTCCCAAGTAACCGTTCTCAAAGATAAGTTCCACCCATGCATTGTCGATATGCCATGGCTGGTAGTCATCTGTTTCGAAGTGCCAGAAGTCCATTCTGTGGGCGAAGCTGCCGTTCCGCAGGACTTCGTTTCCGAGATCGTCGATCAACGATACCTCGCGGATTTCGATGGGGGCGTCCGAGCGACTCGACTTGACGGTGAAGGCAAATTGCACGGGACGTGTTGAGAATGGGCCCAGGAGTCGGCCTCGCTCCGATCCGACCGGTCCCGTGTCGAGCACAATCTCGGAGGTCGTCCACTCTCGGTCGCTTCTCGGCAGCGCGGTGTTGCCAGAAGCACAGTCAAACGAAGTGATGAGCCACTTCTCACAGAGGAAAACCGCGACGGAGGCCTTCTCGGCCGTGTTCCGTGTCGTGACGCGAGCCCGATAGCGCGACCTCGGCGCAATGTCGACAAGTTGGTTGAAGTACATGTCTGTGCCGGTGAAGACCTGCAGCAGGTCGCCGTTGGCGTGGTTCCGAAAGGCATAGGCTGTCGGCCGCTTCTTCGGGTCGGCGTGAAGGTAGTACGTCCGCGGGAAGCTCCCAACACCGGTGCCGAAGGCCCATGTCAGGACGTCCGAATCCCGGATCTCGAGACTGCGTTCCCAGTGGTCGGCGCGAATTCGGTAGTCGCGGTCCACAGTGGCGACCCGCGAGCTTAAGAACGTCGCTCCAAGGACGGACACGCCGACGACGCCGGCGACAATGAACAAGCCGACCATGATCAGGAAAGGTCGCACCACCTTGACACCCAGTTGGCGGAGGGCGATAGGCAGTCCGATCGCCAACACGGCGGCGGCAACCAGGAAAGCAAACATCGGCGCGCGCGAAAACGTGACGAACAGCGTGTAGAGGGCAGCTCCGAGAACCGCGAGCGCCGCCGGAACGCGAAGCCGATGCGTCCCTCCGAGAACCAGCACGGCGATGAACGGGATTGAGGCCGCGAGAAATGCGTCAAAGTGAGCGCCGCCGATATGGACGCTCGTGAACGTCGCAGTCACCCGATAGTCTCTCGCAAAATTGAACAGACCGGTGAACAGCTGCCGCTCCCAGAGAGCAACGAGCGCGGTAACGAAAAGGCCGAGGACAATCCCGCTGCCGAACCGGTGTAGCGCCCGGCGGTCGTAGGCGAACTGCGATGACAGGAACGGGAACAGCACAAGAGCCCACAGAAACCCGCGAGCGATGCGTAAGCTGTTGTAGCTGCTGTAGTAGGACGCGAAAGCGTCGTCGCTTCCGGGCGCGGTCCACGGCAGCAGTCCGATCGCCGCGCTCACAAGGTACGAGGCGCCGAGACCGACAAAGACGAGCAACGGCAACCCGCGAAGTCGCGGAAACCCGGATTTCGGATAGCCGCGTACCAACAGCACGGCCACGGTCACCATCACCAGGGCGTCGAACTCGTCAAAAAACAGGCGGCCCGTGGCGCGCCCCAAATCCAAGGTCGGCAAAGCCGCCAGGACGAAGACGGTCCAATAATCCGGAAAACGCCAGAGCAGGGCGGCGTACACCACGATCCCGAGCAGCGGCAAGAGGAAGCCGAGCGGATATTCGAGGATGAAGACGCCGGTCGCAGCAACCAGGACCGCGGCGATTCCTCTGCGGATCGTCTTCGGCAGGGCCGGCCGTGCGTCGACCGGGGCCGGCGACGGCGCCGCCGCAGCAGGCTGAGCATCGGCTTCGGGACGTGGCTCGGCGGGCGCAACCGCGGGTTCCGGAATCGGTGGCCGCTGGACGCCGCTGGTCTGGGACGCGGCACGGGTCCAGTGCGAAACGGCCTCGGCGATGGCGAAAACCGACAGGGCGGCGAAGAACGCGATGACAATGTTCGTCGGATCCGGGCGGGTATCGCGGAAGAACAGAAGCCCAGTTTCAGTCACGAACGCGAGCGCCGCCGCGCCGACTCCGGCTGCCCAGGCCCCTGCGTAAGACGTGTTCCCCCGGACCCGGCCCGCCACCCACATCCATGCGAGCAGACCGGTGGGTGCGAACAAGATCGCGCGGGTCACGGCACTGAACATGGCCTTTTGCTCAGTCGTGAAGTAGTGGTAGTAGAATGGCAGGAAGTTGATTGATGCGAGGCGGTCGAGCCCCTCCTCGATGCCCAGCCATCCGCCCGCCTGCCACCCGCTGAGGGCGATGACGAGCACGGCATAAGGAATGAAGCCGACCAAGGCCGCGGGCCGCATCCAAGGCAGTAGTCCGGCGAGCGGCAGTTGGGCGGCAATACGAAGGCCGACGTAGCCAGCGACAAGTCCGACGGCCCGCGTGACGACCGAGGCGCCCTGCACGACGCCGGAGGCGATGAATATCTGAAAGAACTCGACGGCGAACCCGATGAGCAATCCCTGAAGGACAAGCGTACGCCAGGGCGTTGCCGCGGTTCGGGGGGCGCATCAAAGCGATGAGGACGCCCAGAGGCATCATTGCCGCGATTTCGATGACGAACTTGACAGTGCATCGCAAGCCGCTCTCGCAAGCGTTGCCGGCGATCGCCAACCCGATCCCGCTGCTCGTCAGTTTCCACTCGATCTCGGACCACGAAACCAGGAAGTCCTACGGAAACATGGCCAAGGCGAAGTAGGCCACCAGGTAGATCACGATCGCCGCGCGGATGGCGGCCGTGCCGCCGTCCGAGATCGAGCGCATGAGGCTCAGCAACTTCGGCCCCTGGGAGAACCAGAGGGCGGCGCCGATGAGTGAGCCAACAATCTCGGCTCCCAAGTCGTTGAGCGACACCGTCCGAAGCGGGAAATACAACTGCGTGAACTCGACACCGATGGCGATCGCCGTCCCCAGCACGAAGGCGATCAGGCAGCCGAAGGCCCGGCCTGTTCTCTTGGCGCTGGACGACAAGGCGCCCGAGAGAAGGAACCCGATCGGGACGTAGAGGACGCAGTTGGCCACCCAGTCCGCCCGCTTCATGACGCCGAGCGCTAGGTATGGCGTCTCGAGGAACTTCTGCCAGGCGTCTCCAAGAGGGAGCGCGTGGAACTCGAAAGGAAGCAGGCTGCCGTAAATGATGAAGCCCGCGTAGATCAGGGCCAGGGCGATCAAACGCGATCGGGTCGATCGCAAACCCGACGCCGAGTCCGGATCGAGCGGCACGGCTTGTTCCGAATGGAGGAACCGGGACGTGCTCCAGTTTGTCCGGCGCTCCAGTTCCCCGGTCATTGGCCCTGTTCCTTCCCCTTCAGCAGCTTCGAACGGCTTGGCACGACGGCGACGTTGCCGACGCGCCACTCTGTACAGTCGCCATACATCCGACAAGGCGTTTTTCGAACCCGACGCGTGCCAGGGAATGGTCGGAGCCGACGTCGTTCGACGCCGTCGCCGAAATCATCGACTGGTTCATCGACGGCTGCCAGACACGTGACACGCTGGCACCCCCGCATAGCGCGGAGGCGGCGCTGGGCGCCGGCTTCGGAACACGCGCCGTCGTCGACACACCGCTCAGGTTCCGCGCCGGTCACATGGTGTTCCTCAGCATGGTTGCGGAGCGGAGCGGCACCGACGTGTCCCGGACCACTCGACAGATCATCGATCAGTTCGCGGCCGGTCTTTTGAAGCTGACACACGCGCCTCCGCCGGTGATCCGATCGGCGGTGCTTTGCGTATCCAGGATGCCCCCGCGACGAGCGCCCCATGGGTGTCGTCGCACGGCCTCCGGGGTACGCCCCCTCCTCCCCGTACCCCGGGGGCCGATGCCCCGCCTGTCCAGCGGTCCTTGGCGCGAGACTCGACGCTGTATTCTTGCGAATCTTGCGCTGTAGAGAGAATGGAAGGGGATGGCGATGACCGCGCTTACCATCACTCCCATCTACGCCGGCGTCGCGGCGTTGGTGTTCGTCGCGTTGTCCGTGCGGGTCGTTCGTTTCCGGCGGGTGAGCCGGGTCAGCGTCGGCGACGGCGGAGACGAGGATCTGGCGCGTCGGGTCCGCGCTCACGGCAATTTCGCTGAATACGTTCCCATCGCGCTGATCCTCATGCTCGTCCTCGAGTTAGGGGGCGTGGCAGGCTGGATGATCCATGTGATGGGGTCGGCGCTGCTCGCCGGCCGGCTCGTGCATGCCTGGGCGATGACCGCGCGCAACGGCGCCGCGCGCGTCGCCGGCATGGCGGTGACCTTCGCCGTACTGGTCGTCGGCGCGGTCCGATGTCTGTGGATGGCGGCAGGTACTGTGAGCTAGGTGCCTTACGTCTGCCAATGCGGCGGTTCGGGCCAGAGAACGAACAGGGCTCCGACGCCGATGGTCCAGGCGACGATCATCAGCATGAACTGGATGTCGGCGTGGTAGGCGCTGCGCAGGCGCGGATCGAACCCGCGCAGGACGGTCAGATCGGCGACCTGGGACAACACCGGGCGCGCGACCATGGCGACGACGAAAAAGCACAGCCCCGCGTTCAAGCCGTGATCGTAGCCTGCCTTGAGGCTGCACAACCCGGTCAGAAGCGCGAAGGCAATGTGCATGGGCCGCCCCCTCTGGGACGAATCCGGCCGGAGTGAGCCGCGGATGGCGGGGGGTATGCCCTCACTTCTTCGGGCCGAGACGCACTCCGATCCTTTCAGCGTCAATTGTACTGCTCGAAAACGGCCTCCGGCAACGATCCGGGCCGATAGGGCCCCGATGATCCGCCGAACTCCGGAGACAAAACCGATCCGCCGGCATCGGCTTGCTGATCCATCGGCGGCGTCCGAGAAGCCGGGCGATGCGGGTTGCGGGTGCTCGTGCGCCTGATATGCTTTTCTGGCCGAGGAGGGGGACGACAATCACGTCATGGCGCTTTCACCAGTGAAAGTAGCACGAAACCGCCGTCGGACAGGACGACGGCCGCACGTCCGCATCGGCCGGACGCGGGCACAGGCGCACCTTTGCAAGCCCTTCGCCATCCTTCTGATTTTGCTGATCGCGTGCGTTTCGGGACCGTCACCCGGTGCGGGCGCACCGACGGCCGCGGACGTGCGCCAGGCGATCGAATCCGTCTACGAAGCAGACAACTACCAGAAGAGCCTCCCCACGCCGGAACCGACGACGCGGCTCCAGAAGATCGAGCCGATCGAGCTGCCGGACATGAGCGGCATCCCCGATGCCGCCCGCGTCCTGTTGTGGATCATCGCCGGTGGGGCCGTCGTGCTAGGCCTCATGTGGGTGGTCAACGAGATGCCCCGGTGGACGCGTTCGGTCCACGACCCCTCCGAGATGGCGGGTCCCGAGGATGCGGGGTACGATGGCGATCCTCTGCCCGACGACGCCGAGCACCTCGCGCGTCAAGGACGGTACGCCGAGGCCGTGCACGTCCTGCTGCTGAACGCGCTGGACAGGATGCGTGAGTGGTCCGACGAACAGTTCTCACCGTCGCTGACCAGCCGCGAAATCCTGTCTCGACCCGATATCGCCGGCAGCGCGCGGACCGCCCTTGGAGTCCTGGTCGACAGCGTCGAGCGGACCCTGTTCGGCGGGCGCCCGGCGACCGAGGCGGACTACCGGCAGTGCCGCGCCAGTTTCGATGAATTCGCGGCGGAGGCCGCGGGGCGGCCGGCGTGAGCGACCGCAATCCGCTGATGGGCCGGCGCACCGTGGTCTGGCTGCTTGCCGTGGGACTCGTCTCGGTTTCGGTGGCCACCTACTTCACCATCTTCGGTTCGGGTGCACCAAAGCTTGAAACGTCGGGGACGAACAGCTTCTCGGTGTCGGCGGTCGGGCACCGGGCCTTCGTGTCGATGTTGCAGGAACTCGACATTCCGGTCCTTGTCAGCCGGCGCGATACGTCGGGGAAATCGGACCAATCCGTGCTGGTGATCGCCGAACCGCTCGCCGACCCTTTGACCTTGCAGCGGTTGAGGGAGGTGGTCGACGTCTCGTCGACCGTGCTCGTCGTGCTGCCGAAATGGCGGCCGTACCCCGACGGCGCCAATCCGGCGTGGATCTCGACCGCCGTGCCGCTACCGCGATCGGCGTTGCTCCGAGTGTTGGACAACGTCTACGACTACCACGCCGCAATCATTCGTCCGCGACAGCAGGTGTCGTGGGTGCCTTCGCGCTTCGGCATCATACCGGACATCGATCGTCCGCAGTTCATCCGCTCCAAGTATCTCGATCCCCTTATCGCCAGCGATCAGGGAATTCTCCTCGGCGAGCACCATAAACCTGGACAGGCGCGAGTTTGGGTCCTGTCCGATCCCGATCTCCTCGCCAACCACGGACTGCACCGCGGCGACAATGCCGCCCTCGTGGCGCAGGTGATCGAAGCGTTGCGGACGTCTGCGCCCGTTCCGTTCGGCGGCGCCACAGTCGTCTACGACGAGACCCTTCACGGCCTTGCCCGCGACCCCAGCATCCTGCGCGAGTTGTTCCGATTTCCGCTCGTCCTCGCGCTGCTGCATGCCGGTGCCGCCGTTCTTGTCCTGTTGTGGTCGGCGTCGGGCCGCTTCGGTTCGCCGGTTCCGGCGCCGGCACCGCTCAGGGCGGGCAAGCGCGAGCTGATCGACAATGTCGCCTCCCTGCTGCAATTCGGCGGGCATACGATGGACACCTTCAACCGTTACTTCGACACCACGTCCCGGGACGTCGCCCGGCGTCTGCACGCGCCGCGGGACCTGGACGACGGCGCCCGCGCAATGTGGCTGGACCGGATCGGCGAATCCCGCGGACTCGCGACGAGCCTGACCGCCGTCCGCGACGCAATCGAACAACCCGCCGGACCGATGCCCGAGGAGCAAAAGGCGCTACGCGCGGCATGGCACCTCTATCGTTGGAAACAGGAAATGCTTCATGGACCTCGAGACCGTTCGAGCGATCGGCGAAGGACTTAGAACCGAGATCGGCAAGGCCGTGGTCGGGCAGGATGCGGCCGTCGACCTGATGATGGTGAGCCTGCTTTCGGAAGGTCACGTCCTTCTGGAGGGCGTCCCGGGCACGGCAAAAACGCTGCTGTCTCAGACGTTCGCGGCGGCGCTGTCGCTGCGGTTCGGGCGCATCCAGTTCACCCCGGACCTGATGCCCGGCGATCTGCTCGGCACCAACCTGTTCAACTTCCAGACCAACACGTTCACGCTGACCAAGGGGCCGATCTTCACCGAGCTTTTGCTCGCCGACGAGATCAACCGGACGCCGCCGAAAACCCAGGCCGCGCTGCTGCAGGCGATGAACGAACGCGCCGTCACCATCGATGGAGTCAATCACGACCTCGGCAAGGGCTTCATGGTCATCGCCACCCAGAACCCTATCGAGCAGCAGGGCACCTATCCGCTTCCCGAGGCACAGATCGACCGGTTCCTGTTCAAGGTCGTCATCGACTACCCGGCCCGTGACGAGGAACGGGCCATCGTCGTCCGCCACGGGCACCGCACGACGATGCCGCGGTTCGACGATCTCGGCATCCAGCCCGTGGCGAACCTGGAGACATTGCAGGCGGTCCGGGCCTTCGTCGCCGGCATCCGGCTGTCGGACGAGATCGTCGACTACGTCGTCGATCTGATCCGCACGACCCGCGAGCACCCGGCGCTGCAGTTCGGGGCCTCGCCGCGCGCCGCCAACATGCTGGCGACATCGGGACGTGCTCATGCGGCGTTGCGCGGGCGCGACTACGTCATCCCGGACGACATCAAGACCCTGGCGAGCCCCGTGCTCCGGCATCGCGTCGTCATGGCGCCCGGTGCCGAGATCGAAGGGCTCGACGCCGACGGGGTCATCGCCCAGATCGTCGACCAGACGGCGGCCCCGCGCTGATGCGTCCGACCCGCCGCGCGGTGGTGTTGTTCATGGTCGGCGTGCCGGCGTCGGTCGTCCTGGTCATCGCGACCCCGGACTTGTGGGCGTTTGCGTTGGCCATTGTCGGCGGCGCCGCGCTGTTGGTCGGTCTCGACGCCGTACTGGTGTTGCCCAAGCGCCGCCTGTTCTGCGAGGTGCACACGCCGCCGGTCCTCTACGTCGGTGACGCCGACGATCTGATCATCGATTTCCCGGCGACGCGGTGGTCCTATCCGGCCCGTGTCGAGGTGCTGTGCGATGTCGGTGGCAGCGTTCTCCGCCCGCCGCCGCTCTCCGCCGACGCGCTGCCCGATGCGCCAACCGAGCTGGCGGTTCCGCTCGTCGCCGAGCGCCGCGGAACGGTCTCCATCGACAGGTTGTGGCTGCGGTGGTCGGGGCCGTTCTCGCTGATGGCCCAGCAGCGGACGGACGCGCTGGAACGCGAAATCGCGGTTCTGCCCAACGTGAGGGCGGTCCGGTCGGCAGCCTTGACGTTCGAGTCCCGCAACGCCTTCATCGGGCTCAAGGTGCAGTCCATGCACGGCGAGGGATCGGACTTCAATTCGCTGCGGGACTACGTGGCCGGGCTCGACCACCGCTGGATCGACTGGAAGCATTCGGCCCGCCACCGGCGGCTGGTGTGCAAGGAGTTCCAGGCCGAGGCCAATCACAACGTCATTCTGGCCGTCGACACCGGGCAGTTGATGAGCGAGCCGCTCGACGGCATTCCGAGGCTGGATCATGCCGTGAATTCGGGTCTGGTGCTGGCCTACATGGCGCTGAGGACGGGAGACCGGGTCGGCGTTTTCGGGTTCGACGCGAACGTCCGCCTGTATGCCGATCCCATCGCCGGTGTGCAGGCGTTCCACCGTGTGCAGCAGGCGTCGGCGCGCCTCGACTACCACCGCGAGGAAACCAACTTCACCCTCGGACTCGCCAATCTGAGCGCGCGCCTCGCCCGCCGCTCGCTGGTCATCCTGTTCACCGAGTTCGTCGATACCGTCACCGCCGAGTTGCTGATCGAGAACGTCCAGCGGCTGGTTTCACGCCACCTGGTGCTGTTCGTCACGTTCCAGGACAGCGGGCTTTCGGCGCTGGCCGACGCCCCGCCAAGGCGCTTCGACGACATCGCGCGAGCCGTCGTCGCCGACGAGTTTATCCGCGACCGCCTCGTGGTGTTCGAGCGTCTGCGGCGCCTCGGCGTGCTGTGCCTGGACGCGCCGACGCGGCCGGTCGGCATCGACCTGGTCAACCGGTATCTCGCGGTCAAGCGCCGCGAGATGATTTAGCGGTCCGCCGCGCGATGACCGGTATCGTCCTTAAGAGCACCCAATTCCGGCGCGAGCGCGAGCCGTCCTGGCGCGAGTTGGAAACCCTGGTCGGAGTGGTCGAAAAGCGGGGCATCCGATCGCTGGCGCCCGAGCAGTTGATGCGGCTGACCAACCTCTATCGGGCGACCCTGTCGTCGCTGTCGGTGGCGCGGGCGATCTCGCTGGACCACAACCTGGTCACCTATCTCGAGGGGCTGGCGGGACGCGTCTATTTTTGCGTCTACGGGACCCGGGCGCGGGTCGGCGGCGTGGTGTCGTCGTTCTTCCTCGAACGCCTGCCGCGCCTCGTCGCTTCGATACGCTGGCATCTCCTGATCGCCGCGGCGTTCCTCGCGCTCGGCATCGCCGCCGGCTGGCTGCTCGTTCTCGACGATCCGGAACGCTACTACCTGCTGGTCCCGGACGGCGTCGCCCAGGGGCGTTCGCCGGCGACACCGACCGACGATCTCCGCGACGTCCTCTACGACCGGCCGGACGAAAACCTGGCCGATGCCCTCCAAATCTTTGCCTCGTTCCTGTTCACCCACAATGCCGTCACCGGCATCTTCGCCTTCGGACTCGGCTTCGCCCTCGGTCTGCCGACGCTGGTCCTGCTGGTCTACAATGGCGTCCTGCTCGGCGCCTTCGCCGCGCTCTACCAGATGCGCGGATTGGGCATCGATTTCTGGGGTTGGATTTTGCCCCACGGGGTGACCGAGTTCCTTGCAATCCTGCTCTGCGGCGCGGCCGGCCTCGTCCTCGCCGACAGCATCGTCTTTCCCGGACTGCATAGCCGGAAAACCGCGTTGGCGATGCGCGGCCGTGTGGCCGGGCAGGTCGTGCTGGGCGCCGTCATCCTGTTCTTCATCGCCAGCCTGTTCGAGGGGTTCTTCCGCCAACTGGTGACGGACGTCTGGGTGCGGTACGGCACCGCAGCCGCCGTCGGCATCTTCTGGATCGCCTACTTCTGCTTTTTGCCGAGGCTGAGACGGGATGGCTGAGTCACAAACCATCGGACGCGACGGGGTGTCGGGTCGGCGCCAGATCATCACGCCCGAGGGCGTTCCCCTCGACATTCGCCTCGCCGATCGCGGCGAGCGGGCCGCGGCCTTCGTCATCGACTTGCTGATCATCGTCGCCGCGCTGGTGGTGCTGGGCATCCTGACCGTAGTGATGATCCTCGGCGAGGATCGCCCGCCTGGGGTCCTGATCTCGTTCGTGATGCTGGCGGCGTTCTTCCTGCGGGTCTTCTATTTCACCGTTTTCGAGTTGAGGTGGCGCGGCACGACGCCGGGCAAGCGCCTGCTCCGCCTGCGGGTCATTGACCGCGAAGGGGGTGCGCTGGGCGCCGACGCCGTCGTCGCCCGCAACCTGACCCGCGAGGTCGAGATCTTCCTGCCGCTGTCCTTGCTTTGGTCGCCGGCGCATTCACCGGACGGTGCCCTGATCATCCTCGGGATGCTGGGCTGGGTTTCCGTGCTGACCCTGATGCCGCTGTTCACCAGGGACCGGCTTCGGGTGGGCGACATGATCGCCGGCACCTGGGTGGTCGCCGCGCCGAAAACGACTCTGCTGCCGGACCTTGTCGCCGCGCCGGTGGAGGACCAGGAGACGGCCCCGGCGGAAACCCCGTCCTATGCCTTCACGGACGCGCAGCTGGACGCTTATGGCATCTACGAGCTGCAGGTCCTGGAGGGCATACTCCGGCGGGGGCACGTCGAGGCCGCGCAATCGACCCTGCAGGAGGTCTGCCAGCGGATCGCCAAAAAGATCGACTGGCCCGACCCGGTGCCGGCGGGCGACGCCCGGGCATTCCTCGACGCCTATTACGCCGCGTTGCGCGGGCGGCTCGAACGGAGGATGCTGCTCGGCCGGCGCCGCGCCAGCAAGCACGACGACCCGACCTGACTTTCCGGCCTAAATCGAACGCAGTCTCAATCGAAGACGGCGGCGATCTGCTCGATGTCGGTGCCTTCCTTCGCCGCCCGCAGGTCGTGGTATGCGACGGCGCTGATCACGGCGAACAGCAGGGCGAAAAAGATCTCCGACAGGGTGCTGAGGACCACGGCCGCCATCGAAGCCTCTCCCGACGCCGCGCCGAGGCCCAGCTGGATGACGGTGCCGACAACCGCATTCAGAATCCCGACCAGAAAGATGATGCCGAAAATGCCCCACCGGTTTCCCTTGGTCAGCTCGGAGCTGCGGCTGAGGCTTTCGACCGGCCCCTTCCGTTCCGTCAACGCCACCGGGATGGCGACCCACAGCATGACCATGGCGATGATGCCCGGGATTACGAACACGATCGCGCCGAGGGCGGTGACTAGCCAGACCAGCACCCCGGCGCCGATTACCGGAAAGATCGTCGACAGCCCGCGCCCCAGGCAGGCCCCCAGGGTAGCCTTGCCGCCGCGCAGATCTTGCACTGTACCGTAGACGACCGCCGCGTTGAGCAAGAAATAGAGCAGCATGTACCCGAAGCCGGCGGCAAGAGCGATCGCGATGAATAGCCCCGAGTCCTCCTCGAATCCCGTTGACGAATCGAGCCCGAGGGCGATCAGCACGATGTACGGCGAATAGACGATGAGGGCCAGGAGGCCGAAGGGCACGATGTTGCGAAACAGGATGGAGAAGCCGCGGCCGATGACGGCGCCGATGCGGAACTGCGGCCCGACCTCGACCGTCGCGGCGGTGGTTTCGGCGGTTGTCTCGGCAGTATTTTGGTCGGCCGGCATGCGTCCCTCCCTGTTCCCTTCCGACATCCGGATCGACACGAGAAGTAGCATCACCCACGGCTGCCGATCAACCGAAACGAGAAAGAAAAATCTGCGAAGTTGGAGCGGGAGCGGCGTTACCGGTTGGGACGGAATGGAGCGGGGCGGGCTGCGCCGATCAGCCGCTCGTGTTCGTCGGCGAGCCGGTCGAAGGCGGCGGCGTCGGTAAGGTATTCATTGGCCAACGCCGGTTTCCACCGGTCCAGTGCATCGGCGGCCCGTCGGCAGGTGTTGGCTTTCCGGCGCAGGCGTGCCGCGGTCGGGGTGACGTGGCTGTCGGCGGTGGTAGCCGCGACGATCATCGACCGTGCGCGGTTCCGTTGCCGGTCCGGCGCCCCCGCCGGGCAAGGGCGGCTTCGGCCAGCGACCAGCCGTCGCGTACGGTATCGTTGGCGATGCTGTCGCCGGCGGGCAGGAACGCGGAGCGCGGGCCGTCGCCGCCCGGCGCCGTCCAGTACTGGCGCCGGGCATAGACCTGCAAGGCCTCGGCAAGGCCGTCGGCGCCGGACTCGGCATAGGCGTCGTTGGCGATGGCGGCGACCCGGGCGGCGGTGACCTCGTCTCCGAACACGCCGCCGACGGGCGCGGCCGGGTCGTGGGCCTTGAACACGCACCAGCCGGCGCGGGTCGGCATGCGCCGTGCCTCATAGCGCATCAGCGCCGCCCCCACACCGCCGAGTCCACCGGCGCGACCAGCACCCGGTAGAGCTCGCCGTCGCGCGGGTCGCAAAGAATGCCCTGGCAGCCGTGCATGGTGTAGCTCTCGACGACCAGGGAGAGCGCGTCGTCGCCGAAGGGATCATTGGCCTGGTGATGGCCCAAGCGGTCCTTGATGGCGGCGAAGATGTCGCGGTTTCGGGTCTCGCGGAACTTGGGCGGCGCCAGCACGTCCCGCAAGTCGACCACATTGTCGCCAGCGATGCGGATGCGAGCGTCGTCGGTATCGATGTCGACGCGGTCGGTCATGGCGTCACGCGGCCTCCGGGGCGTCGGCGGCCGGTGGAGGCTGCGGCGGATCGGCGGGAGCCGGGACCGGAACGGGCGGCGCCGGAGATGGTGCTGGCGGCACCACGGGAGCCGATTGCGGGACCGGCGCGGAGGCGCCCGATACCTGGCCGGGTAGGGGGGCGGAGAACGGCCCCGTCAGCGACACCAGGTCGATCGCTTCGCCGGGCACCGTGCGCCAGCCCGGCTCGCCGGCGACCAGCAGGGTGACGACACGCCCGTCGGCGCACTGGCAGATCAGCATGTCGCCCCGCGCCAGGGTTCCAGCGGCGGCGGCAAAATGCCCCGGCGCCATCACCTCGTCGGCGGTGAGCCAGCGCCCCTCGGTCTCCACCGGCCGCCTGCCCGTCGCCGCCGACCCCGGCGCCACCGGCCGCTCTCGCGCACGGTAGTGCCAAAGCGTGAAGCCGTTGGCGAAGGCCAGCACGGCAAGGTTCATCTGCGAAAAGGCCATGACACTGCCCCGATTCGTCGGTGTGGATGCCCTAGGAGGGGAATTAAATTCCAATTAAGACAGAGAGTCAAGCGAGAAGGGAAAAAAATTCCACACCATCGGGAGGCGCCGAGGGAATCACATAGGAATCGAGATTGGTCTGGAAATGACTAGCAGGGTGTTGAGAAATCCGATGGCGTTGTCGGCTGCGGGGTGATTCACTTTCGGCCAAAGGTATTGGCCGAGAGGGGAGCATGCGGGGGACGGACGAGCGGTCGGGAGAGTTGTTCTTTTACGTTGATCTGGAGAAGCGGGTGCGGCAGGACCATCCACTGCGGCCGATCCGGGAGATGGCCAACGCGGCGCTGGTGGATCTGTCGGACGACTTCGCGGCGCTTTACTTGGGGACGGGACGGCC
>Ga0209782_1000108_pt1 | contig 34069 bp, 38 predicted proteins | sample WorMetmaBAHAMAS1_FD_187390 | JGI IMG/M metagenome (GOLD analysis project Ga0209782, IMG submission 187390) | Marine gutless worms symbiont microbial communities from Max Planck institute for Marine Microbiology, Germany - Inanidrilus... | ecosystem: Host-associated > Annelida > Digestive system...
CCACCAAGGTCGCCCGTTCGGCGCTGCAGAATGCGTCCTCGATTGCCGGCCTGATGATCACCACCGAGGCGATGGTGGCCGAGGAGCCCAAGGAGGATAAGGCTCTCCCCATGCCGGCCGGTGGTGGTATGGACTACTGATGATCGTCCGGGACCTGAGCGCGGGCTGCGCGGCCCGCGCTTTACTGATGGTAGCAGGGAGGATGGGCACGCTTTGCTGTGTGCATCCGCTCAAGCTGTCGTGGCTCACAATCCTCCGTGGAATGACCGAACCTTAAACCTTATCGAAGGGCGCTTGCTTTGCCCATCCCACGGTTTCAGATCTTCGGGAGCAAGAAAGCGCTCGTGGAGGCGATGGGGGGGTCCACCGGAGCCTGGTTTCCAAGCTGCCGGAGGAGCTGCCTACCAAATACAGCGACCGGGCGATAGACGCGGCGATCCGGCTGGGTCGGGTGGTCCCCCGCCGGGCCTCGAAGCTCGCGTGGCGTCAGGCTGCACCCGGCACCTTTGCCGCGGCATCGCGTATTCGGTCTACATATTCCAGCAGGCGCGGTTGCAGCAAGCTATGGAGCCCAGTGGTTAGCTCGATGGTCGCCGTCGCATCCCCGGCATTTTGTACCTATTCCAGCAGGGCGAACAGGTTCGGTAGCTCCAGCCGGGTCAGGGTGGGTCCCCGCCGCCAGCTCGGTCTTTTTATGCTGCTGCTGAACGAGAAACGCGATATGCCCCTGCATGGCCAGGAGCCAGCGAGCGGTCAGATCGGCCAGTTCGGTGGTGTCCAACCATCCACGCAGATAGGGACAGAGGGCGGGACGGAGGGAGAGATGGCCATAGGAACCCGCCGTTGCCAGGCCGGTCCGGATCAGTTCCTTTGCCAATGCGCCTACGTTTTTGATTTTGAGGGGACAGCCGGTGTAGGGAGAGCTCCACGCTGGCGAAGACCGACCGCTCGTGGTTACCGGGGAATCGGTGCTCCATTTTCGCCATCAGGTCTACCAGAGATTTCCGGGTCGCCTCCACGCTCCGCGCCTGTATATTGGGGACAACAGGGCCAGAGTGGCGGGCATGGCACTGAACGGCATCCACCAGCTCCTCGATAGCTGCACGCCCGGCTTCTACGGTATCGCTCCCGGCGTCGGCGGCTTGGTCGAGTGCCTGCTCTGCCAGCTTGACTGCGTCCGCGTGTTCGAGGTGGCGCAGCCTGCGGTGGTTGACTGCCCCGGCAGAGGGTGCCGGCAGTTCCTCGCAGCTGGTAAAGACCAGCCGGGTGCCGCCGCCCTTGCCGATGAGTCGCTTGCAGAGTTCCAGGACAGCCTTCAGCTCCCGATCGGTTTCTTCGTCGAGGATCCGGGGCCTCCTCGCCCGGAGATGGGCGGTGGTAGGAGGTGGTAGGATGCTCTCCAGATTGTCCAGGACCAGCAGGGTAGGCTGTTCGGCCAGCTCACGCTCAATGGGCAGGATGGCCTGTTCCGGGTCATTGAATTTGGCGACCGAGTATTCCTTGCCGACGATCTGGTAGCCCAGGGCATCGAGCCAGCCAGCGGGCCAGCTCGACGGTCAGCGCGGTCTTGCCTGCGCCGCCCTGACCGTGGATACCCCATAGGATTTGCGGCGCAACAGACGTTCCAGAACCAGCAGGTCCCGGCTACGGCCAACGAAGCCGGTCGCCGGCGGTGCCGGCAGTGCACCGAGCCGGCTCTCAAGCGCGGTCTCAGTATCCTCCCGCGTATGAGCACCGGAGGTCTTGAAAAAGAGCTGAAGGTCGTCCCGCCCCTGCCCCTGGAACAGGACGGGTACGAACCAGTCCCCTGGAGTCGCAGTACGCCGCCACCGAAGATCCGACCGCGCACGCTCTTTTCCACCGCGAGGCTGGCCAAGACCCTACCAGGGGCAAGGCGTCGTGCTTGGGAAAGAAGGTGCGGAAAGCGGCGATGTCGGCCCCGAAGCTGTCACGTCGGCAATGCGCAGGGTCACCTTTCATCTTTGAACGCACCCATCTTGTCCTTGAACAGGCGCAACTCCACTTCCGTTTGCAGCTGCGAGTTGCAGAGCCTGGTGAACTGAACATCGGCATTCCTGATGAAATCCTGCAGGGTCTGTTCGAGGCTATCGACGCGTTCGCTAACGGCTGCCATAATTGAGTCCGTAAAGCTGCTGAGAAACCGGAAGGTAAATAGCTGGCTCATGGCCTAGATGCAAGTGGGATCGGCGATCGACACGAACTTCGGGAATCCGGGTGACTTCCAGGTACTAGAGTTGATGCAGGCCGGGGGCTGGCTGATGCTACCCATCCTTGCCTGTTCGGTCATCGCCATGGCTATCGTCCTGGAGCGGCTGTGGACCCTGCGTCGTCGCCGGGTCATGCCCGCCGCCCTGGTGGTCGGGATCCGGGAACGGTACTATCGGAAGCAGCTCACAGAGGAACGCTTGGTCGAAGTGCGGGACAGCTCTCCCCTGGGGCGGATCCTGACGGCTGGTCTGGCGAACCGGGAGTACTCCCGGGAGGTGATGAAGGAGGCCATCCATGATACCGGCCGCCAAGTGGTGGCAGAGTTGGAGCGTTATCTCAACACTTTGGGTACGATTGCTTCGGTGACACCGCTGCTGGGGCTATTGGGGACCGTTATCGGCATGATCGAGGTATTCGGGGTCATCATGGATGTCGGCGTGGGCAACCCCGGAGTATTGGCGGGCGGGATTTCCAAGGCCCTGATCACCACCGCCGCCGGTCTCTCGGTGGCCATCCCGGCCCTGATGTTTCATCGCCACTTCAACAGCAAGGTCGACGAACTCACCCTCGATATGGAAGAGCAGGCCCTCAAGCTGGTGGCGGTCATCAAGGGCGAGTGCGTGGAGGGAGACGCCCAGTGAACCTGCGTCCGCATCGCCCGGAGCCCCCCGACATCAACCTGACCCCGATGATCGACGTCGTCTTCCTGCTCCTGATCTTTTTCATGGTATCCACCACTTTCAAGGAAGACACTCGGATCCAAATCCGGTTGCCGGAGGCCCAGGGAGAGGAGGCCCCTGCCGATGAGCCCCGCGTCCTGGAGATTGCCATCGACGACGCGGGTACCTTCCATGTTAATGAACGGAGGGTGGCCGACCACGAGCCGGCCACGCTGCAGGAAGCAATCATAGGTGCGGTCGGCGAGGAGCGGGGGTTCCCGGTCGTTATCAGGGCCGACGCCGCGACCCCGCACCAGGCAGTCATGACTGCCATGGACGCGGCCAGCCGGATCGGGCTGCTGCGTTTCGCCTTTGCTGCGACCCGGCCCGACGCACCCCGATGAACGGGGCGGACGGCGTCGTTTCGGGCTCCGCCCGGCGGATCTATCGTCGTCTGCTCGGTTATGCCAAGCCTTACTGGCGGCCCTTCTCCGTCTCGTTCCTAGGGATGCTCGTCTATGCGGTCACCGAGCCGTTGTTTGCCGCCATGATGCAACCGCTGGTGGACGGCAGCTTTGTAGACCGCGATCCGGATGTGGTGCGCATCATACCGGTGCTCTTAGTAATCCTGTTTGTGATCCGGGGTAGCGCCGGGTTCGTGAACGCATACTTCCTCATGTGGGTGGGACGACGGGTAGTGGCGAATCTGCGCCGGGAGATGTTCGAACACCTGATGCACTCCCCTACCCGCTATTACGATAACCACGGCTCCGGCCAGATCCTGTCCAAATTCACCTACAACGTGGAAAACGTCGCCAGTGCCGCGACCACGGCCTTGACCACCATCGTACGCGACGGTCTCACCGTTATCGGTCTGATGGCTTATATGCTCTACCTCAATGCCTCCCTGTCGGTGATCTTCCTGCTGATCGGGCCGGCCATGGCGGGAGCGACAAAGTATGCCACCAAGCGCTTTCGCCATCACAGCCGGCGCATCCAGGACCGGGTGGGTGAGCTTACCCATGCCACCCAGGAAGTCATCGACGCCCATCGAGTGGTCAAGGCCTTCGGCGGCCAGGACCGGGAGCGCACCCGCTTCGGCCGCGTCAACGAGAAGACCCGCTCCCTGCAGATGAAGATGATCGCCACCGAGGCGGCGAGTGTTCCCCTGGTGCAACTCATCTCAGCCCTGGCGATCGCCGTGATCGTCTATTTGTCCACCATGCAGGGGCTGCGGGAGGGGATTTCGGTCGGTACCTTCATGTCCTTCGTGGTAGCCATGGGGCTGCTTCTGTCACCGGCCAAACGCCTGACCGCGGTCAATGCCCATCTGCAGCGGGGGATCGTCGCCGCCGAGAGTCTGTTCGAGCTGCTGGATACCGAAACCGAACGCGATACCGGTACCCGCACCCTGGACCGCGTCGCAGGCAGAGTGGAGTATCGGGGGGTAGGCCATGTCTACGACCAGAAGCAGGGACCCGTGCTCAAGGATGTGACCCTCACCATCGCACCGGGGGAGGCAGTCGCCTTCGTAGGGCGTTCCGGCAGCGGCAAGACCACCCTGGTCAGCCTCTTGCCCCGCTTTTACGACGCCACCTGCGGGCAGATCCTCATCGACGGCGTACCGGTGCGGGAGCTGACCCTGCGGAATCTGCGCAACCAAATCTCCCTGGTAGCCCAGGAGGTGGTTCTGTTCAATGACTCGGTGGCAAACAATATCGCCTACGGTCGTCCGGGGGCGGTCGACCCGCGGGAAATCGAGCGGGTGGCCGACGCGGCCCATGCCCTAGACTTTATTCGCGCCCTCCCCCGCGGCTTCGAGACCCCGATCAGCGACCGGGGGGTACTCCTCTCCGGCGGACAACGCCAACGCATCGCCATCGCGCGGGCTATGCTCAAGGACGCCCCCATCCTGATCCTGGACGAAGCCACGTCCGCCCTGGATACCGAGTCGGAGCGCCATATTCAGGCTGCCCTGTTGGAGCTGATGCAGCGCCGCACGACCCTGGTCATCGCCCATCGGCTCTCCACCATTGAGCATGCGGATCGGATCTTGGTCATCGAACAGGGCCGTATCGTAGAACAGGGCCGGCACTCGGACCTGTTGGCCCAGGGAGGCTACTACGCGCGGCTGCACCGTATGCAGTTCCACACACATCCGGCACCCGCATGAACGGATCGGCGGGTCGGATCGCGATGCTCCGTCTTGCTGCGGCGGTCTGGTACGGTGGCCATCCGCTCTCCTACGGATTGTTGCCTGCGAGCTGGCTCTATTGCGGCGGTGTCAGGCTGCGGCAGCTGGCCTACCGAAGGGCATGGCTGCGCAGCCGTCGCCTGCCGGTTCCCGTAATTGTGGTGGGTAATCTCACCGTTGGCGGTACCGGCAAGACCCCGCTGGTGCTGGCAGTGGCCGATCTGCTGTGCCGTCGGGGTTACCGGCCCGGTATCCTGACCCGAGGCTACGGCGGCAGCGGGACCCGGAGGCCCCGCCTGGTAACCGCAGACAGCGATCCCTTCACAGTCGGAGACGAGTCGGTCCTGCTGGCGCGGCGCGGCGGTTGCCCCGTCGTCGCGGGGGCCGATCGGGTTGCGGCCGGCGAACTGCTTCTGGCCGACTCCGAATGCGATATGATTGTCAGCGACGATGGGCTCCAGCACTATGGTCTGCGGCGGGACCTGGAGATCCTGGTGATAGATGCCTCGCGTCGGTTCGGCAACGGGCGCTGTCTGCCTGCCGGACCGCTACGCGAACCCGAAGCCCGGCACCGTTCAGTGGACCTGACCATATGCAGCGGTGGTCCCTGTCCGGGCGGGCAGCTCATGCACCTGGTTCCCGGACCGCTGGTCAAGCTCGCCGACCGGGGAACCACGCGCAGCCTGGAGGGGTTGCGCCGGCAACGGGTCACGGCGGTCGCGGGCATCGGCAATCCCGACCGCTTCTTCCGGTTCCTGCACCGCCGTGGGCTGCATGTGGACGAGCACCCCTATCCGGATCATCATCCGTTCAGCCGTGAGGACGCGGCATCCTGGCCACCAGGGCCGGTGATCATGACGGAGAAGGATGCGGTCAAGTGCGCCGGGCTTGCGCGCCCGGATTTCTGGTATCTGCCCGTAGCGGCGCGGTTCGAGAACGGGTTTGAGCGACTGCTGTTGGAAAAACTGGAGGGTATCGGCAATGGATAAAAGACTCCTGGACATCCTGCGGTGCCCTGTGTGCAAGGGCGTCCTCCACTATGACAAGACGGCCGAGGAACTCATCTGCAGGGGCGATCGTCTGGCCTACCCGATCCGGGACGATATTCCCATAATGCTGGAAGAGGAGGCACGAGAGTTGGGGCCCGAAGAAGAAGTTCCTGCGGCAGGAGCGGATCTTTGCTCAATGCCATCAAGTTGAGGCAATACCGCCGGTTTGACAGGGATTGCCGGAATCGAAAAGCTATGAAAATTGTGAGAAATCTCGCATTCCTGTGACTGGATTCCGGCACTCCCTGCCGGAATGATGGCTCAATATATGATATTGGGTCCGCGGTAGCTGGTATCCAATGCCATTAAGTTAATACGTAACCTGCTGTATTTGCTATACTATTTTCCGTTTTCAACCACCACCACTAAGGAGTCAACGACGGTTCTCAGGCCAAAACCGATCCATCCCACCGCAACAGAAACCAAGTTAATCGGTCAAGTTTGAAAATATTTATACGCTCCTAAAGGATTTCTTGTCCTCCGCGGAATTTGCCGACCTCGCCCGCATCCATCCCGAAGCTTTCACCCGCCAACGCGCGTTGGCGTTGCCTCATTGGGTGTCCATGCGGTTGAAGCTACGCAAGGGCAGTATCGGCGACGAACTCGACCGCTTCTTCGGGGTACTCCACGACCAACCGCTGGCCGATGGGGTCTCCCCTTCGGCCTTCTGCCACGCGCGCATGCAGCTCGATCCCCATTGCCCTGCTGGCCCTCAGCCGACCATTGCTGGAAGGCTTCGAACGCGACTTCACGCCCCGGCCGTGGCATGGGCCGTGGCATGGCTTGCGTCTGTTGGCAATCGATGGTTCGACGGCGCGTTTGCCGAACACCGACGATGCGATGGCAACCTTCGGTGCACCACCTGAAGGAAGCTCAGTTCCGCTAGCCCGCTTCTCACGCCTGTATGATGTCGTCCTTAACGGCCTGGTGATTGAGGCCGATCGAACCCCACCAGGTCGGCAAGCGCGTGCTTGCTGGTGAGCATTTGGCCGCGACCCGGGCCAATGATCTGATCTTACGATCCTATCCCGCTACGCTTGATCCGCGTGAAGCTCAAAAGCGGCGAGATCGAAGGGCTCGCAACCTCGCTCCTGGAGGAGCAAACCTATCCGAGCACCTGGTTCAAACACCTCTACCACCTGCGCTGGGGCAACGTGAGAAATACCGCCTCGAAATCGAGAACTTCTTCGGCCTCAGCGCCCACGCCGTGAAGCAGGATTTCTACGCCAAGCTACTTCGTGCTCAACCTCACGGCAGTCCTTTCCTGGGCCGCTCAAGCCATCGCCGATCGTCTCTACCGCGACCGTCAGCACACCTACTGGGTGAATTTCGCCCAGGCGCTCTCCAAGAGGAAGGATAATCTGGTTCGGTTGTTCGTCTCCAATTCCTCACGGCAACTGCTCACCGCGTTAATACTCGCGGTGGCGACAAGCGTCGAAGCTGCCCGACCGGACCGCTCTTACCCGCGAAAGATCAAGCCCGCCAAGCTCCACCCCTTCCATCCCAACTACAAGCGCTGCCGATGAGCCTTAACTTAAGGCATTGGGCTGCAAATGTCCCAAAATGGTCTCTTTTTCCGGCCACCGGCAGCCCTTTCTCGTTAAATAGGCTGGCTATCCGCCTCGAAAGAGCGAAAAAACGCCCTCATTTCACGATCCAATTTGACCAGACAGCTATCTAACTCGATCACTTGGAAATTTACCACTACTCGAAAGACCTTCAAGCGGAGAAGGAAGACCCGCAACCGCAGGTGGTGGACGCATTCGGATTGCGAATAACGAACTGAGCGCCCTGCAGACTCTCCGTATAGTCGATCTCCGCACCGGTGAGATACTGCATACTCATGGGATCGACCAGGAGCTTGACGCCTCCTTTGGTCACTTCGGTATCTCCGTCCTGGACCTGCTCCTCGAAGGTAAAGCCGTATTGGAACCCGGAACAACCGCCTCCCTGGATGTAAACCCGCAGCATCAGATCGGGATTTCCTTCGTCCTTGATCAGCTCTGCGACCTTGGCCGCCGCCGCGGACGTGAACTCTAGGGGAGACTCAACAGCAGTTTCTGCGTTCATGGGATTATACCTTTCTGGATATAGGGTCTGGATAACTTTAGCATCTTCAGAGTATGCTAAAGTTATGTTATGCAGGGAAAAACAGGTATTTCAGGCGTTCACACATTTCGGAAGCTAAATTCAGAGCAATTATACGCCATTTCGCGCCCGATTTGCCGGCCTCGAACATCGCCGAGCTGAGTGGATCCGCACGACGAGTAACAACTTCCCGGCAAAGCCGTGGGCTTTCGTTTGTGAGCCGCTCAAAGCGGCTTTCGGGGTCGCTAACGCGACCCCAACGATTTGCTACCGCCTAAAGGCAGTCAATCAGCGCCACAGATTCATTCGGTTGTTCAAGTCGCTGACTCCTGATGTCGGATGTACCCGCGGATCACCCGCTCATCGCGACCGACAGTCGAGACATAATACCCCCTCGCCCAAAAATGTTGCCCAACAAAATTGCGCTTACGCTCACCATAGACTCGGGCCACGTGGATCACGCTTCTCCCCTTGATGTACCCAACCACTTGCGACACTGCATACTTTGCTGGGATCGAAATCAGCATATGAGCATGGTCAGGCATCAGGTGCCCTTCTTCGATCCAGCTCTCTCGCTGTCGAGCCAACTCGTGGAAAACTTCCACGAGTTGGCGTCGCAATTGCTCGTACAAGATCCGGCGCCGACATTTCGGAATAAAAACCACATGGTATTTACACTCCCACTTGGAGTGGCTTAAGCCTTTGGCTTCGTCCATCGGGACCTCCTCTCACTCGTGTGCTTAGCGGCTCACGAGCGGAGTGTCCCAGATGGACTCTCAAAAATGTTAAACCTTCCCTGTCTCGTGCCAAACTCTTGCTGTACGAGAGTGCCTCTAGTCGGGATGGCTTCCCGCAAACGTCAAACTGTGCTGTCTCCCCGGCATAGCCGGGGGATTTCCCATTACTGTTTAATCAGCTATTCATGAAGTTACGAATCGGGATCGCCCAGGTTTGTAACGCTTCATCACCTCTGTCGGGTGAGGTTGAAGTCGAAGAATCTTATTTTGGCGCACGCCTTGGCGCACGCCGTGTTCGCGGAAAAAGGGTCGCGGAGCGGGCGGTAAAACGATCGTCTTCGGAATCCTGGAACGCCACGGGAAGGTTACACGGAAATCGTCCCTGACGCCCCCAGGAAGCAGCTACAGAGAGCGATCCGGGGTCGGGTAGCGCTGGAAGTAGCATCCACTCGGATGGCTGGAGAGGCCACACCGGGCTGGTGGACATGGGCTACAAAAAGCATCTCCGGGTGCACCATGGTGAGCATGAGTTCGCCCGCGGTAATTGCCATATCAATGGCATTGAATCATTCTGTTCATATAAAGTTCAATGGTGTTCCCCGACGAACGTTCCTTTTACACCGCAAGGAACGTGAATTCAGATTTCATCACCGAAAGGGAGGAAGGTCTCTCTGAGAGAATACTTACTCTACTGAAAGAAAACCCACTCTAAAGTTATCTAGACCCGGATATAAAAATACCGTCGAATGTAGGTGTAGGGGATATGAGACCTTCCCCCGGCTGATTCAAGAGCACCCTGGCTCAGGGGCTGTTGACATTTAATGTCATTTCGAGCGTAGCGAGAAATCCTGTGCGCTGGGAACCTTTGCCGAGCGGGAAGATCCCTCGCTACGCTCGGGGTGACAACTCCCTATGGTCGAGATGACAAGCCGTAGTCTAACTTGAAAATCAACCGGTCAGCCTAGAATCCGCTACGCGGACCAGGGCCACCAAATAATACTCACTGCTAAAACAAGACCTTGGGCATGGAAGCGAGTCGGGTAGAGGTTGGGCGCGGCGCTCCCGGCTCTACCCAGTAGTAACTTGTTAATCGAAAAGAAATCTATACGCGCCCGCCCTGAACAAAAAATCCTGAAAATCCTGTACTATTGATTAGCCGTGTGCCGGGTTCGTCCCTGAACCAAGCCTACGAGTTAGCGAGGCTTCGCCTCAGACCGACGAGGCATGAAGACCCCAAAAGTCCCTCTCCTGTAAGGCCTCATCCCTACGCCCAACCAGCCGTTGGAGAGCCAAAGTAGGTCGAAATCGGTATCGCAATCGGAATCTCGATTTCAATCCCGATTTAGGCTTTTACGACACCCTCAACAATTCAGGGGGCAGAAGGCTGATACCTGACAACTGCCCTCTTGGGAGGGCACAAACTTGACTCATTTGTTAAAGATGTGGGTCCCTCAAGGAATCCTGGTGACTACCGATGCAGAACCGAACCCAAACCTGGAACAAGACCATCGCGCTCGCCATCACCGGCGCCTCCGGCAGCCGGTATAGCCTGCGTCTGCTCCAGTTTCTCCTCGAGTCCGGGGCGCGCGTCTACCTGATGGTCTCTCAGGCCGGGCAGATGGTGCTCAGGATGGAGGCGGACATCAAGGTCCCTGCAAGCCCGACCGACGCCGAGCAGTACTTCACCGAGCGGTTCAAGGCCCGTCCCGGCCAACTCCGGGTCTTCGGCCACCGGCAGTGGACCGCACCCGTGGCCAGCGGCACCAATCCCCCGGACGCCATGGTGGTTTGCCCTTGCACTACCGGCACCCTGGCGACCATCGCCTCCGGTATGTCCCAGGATCTCATCGACCGCGCCGCGGATGTGGTCCTGAAGGAGCGCCGCCAGCTGATCCTGGTGGTGCGCGAGACCCCATTCTCGACCATCCACCTGGAGAACATGCTGCGTCTGGCCAGGGTAGGGGCCCTGATTATGCCGGCCAACCCCGGCTTCTACTTCAATCCGCGGACCGTAGATGAGCTTGTAGATTTCATGGTCACCCGCGTGCTAGACCACTTAGGGATTTCCCACGGACTGATTCAGCAGTGGGGGGAACAGGTGAATGATGAGTGATGGGTAGTGGTGATTTTTGAAGTGATAGGGTAGTTAGAATAATCCCTTACGGCAACATTTGGCACGTTTCGTACGTAAGTAATTGATTAGCTAGGCAGCTTCTCGCGCGGCCTCGTCGTCGGCACTCTTCGAGCAGTGCGAAACCTTTCGCGCGATCACGCCGGGGCGCTGGGCACGTTCGGCAGAACGGGCAGCGATCCCGATCCCCTTGCAGCGGTACTTGGACTCGGTGCGTGATTTCTTCTTCGGTTGGTAGATCGCGGCGGCTGAACTTACCCTCGCCGGGTTTCCGCCCCGGCTTCTTTGGGTTCGCTTTCTTCTCACTTAGAGAAAGGTACGGCTTGCCGCTTGGAGGAACTTTCTTTCTCTTCGAGGCGGCGCTTGAGCGCAGCGATTTCCGCAGCCAGCCGCGCGTTTTGTTCTCGCAGCTCCATGACAAGTGCGATAAGCATCTTGGATGCTCAGCTCTGACAGTTCCGCTTCGCTCATGTCGGGAAACGATACGCCTGCGGATTCGCCTTTTCAAATCGTTATGCTCAACTCCTCATACGGCAGATATGATCACATCCGTATCCCACTAATCTCTAATCACGCCTAGCCCTTCGCGATCTTGGGTCGCTAATCATATACCTCTACTGTACGACCGTCGTGGCCGCGGGCTGTTCCTGTCGACAAAAGCCTGTGCGATGATACCTGTAATTTGTGTAAGGACGGTTACGATAGTTGTTACACAATATGTGGCGGCCAGGTCATAAAGACACCCTATACGCGCTGGGTTTGTGTCAGGCACTGTGGGTAGCCGGGCCGACTATCGGAGGGTAGCTTTTCCTCATCCGCGTTCTCCTGAAAGACCACCTTTGCCCTTGTGTTGATTCACACTCCCTCGTCGCCTGGAAGAAAGCGCGGCCTTGCGGGTACAACATCGCCTGCGAGTACAGGTGATGTGCGGGACGGCGGAAAATCCATGGGTGACGGACATAGCCCCGAGCCTTCCATCAACCCTTTTTACCAGCGCGCCTGCTTTGTTACGGCCGCGGCCGGGGTGGATCGAATGCCGCCGGATCACGGCCGGGAAGTAGCCTTCGCGGGACGTTCCAACGCCGGCAAGTCCAGCGCCATCAACACGATCTGTCACCGCAGGCAGCTTGCCAGGACGAGTAAGACGCCGGGGCGGACCCGACAGGTGGTCTTTTTTGCGTTGGACGAGACCCGCCGTTTGGTGGATCTGCCGGGGTACGGTTATGCCAAGGTCTCCGAGACGGTGAAGCTCCGGTGGCAGCGGTTGATGGCATTTTATCTCGAGCGGCGGCGGTCCCTGGCCGGACTGGTCGTGGTAATGGATATCCGCCATCCATTGACGGCATTCGATCTGCAGATGCTCGAGTGGGGCCGGCGCGGGGAGCTGGAGTTGCTCCTGTTGTTGACAAAAAGCGATAAGCTCAAGCGCGGTGCGGCGCACACCGAGTTGGACCGGGTCGCAAAAGCCGTAGCCACCGCTGGACGGTGCGTCCGGGTGGAGCTCTTCTCGGCCCGAACGCGCTTGGGGATAGAGCCGGTCCACAGGCTGCTGGACCGGTGGTTCGAGGTCGGGGATTAGGCGATTTCCGTCATGGACACGGTGGATTACCGATGCCCCTGTCTGTGGTGGTGGCTAGGGGCTTTTGGCATTCATCGTTCAGGGTCCGATTGCGGCCCTTTTCCGCGCTGACTGCGTTGCGGCTTGTCAAAATAAGGCCGGCTATTCTTCCTCACAGCGCCTTTCAGCTAAGAAAAATTCCTCGCAATCGCCCTCGCTTAAGAATAAACGTCAACAGCCCTTGGTCCCGAATGATGGGTGCGGAATGATGCTGTAGCGCGGCGTCCCCGCCTGCTCACCGTCTACAGGCGAGACGCCTGCGCTATGTTCGGAGGTGATCCGTAGACAAAGAAGGGCTGAGATTTGCGTCCATTTGCGGATAACTTTTCCGTGAAGATCCCGCTCGCTCAATGTCAATGCCATTGAGTTCTGAGGGATTGCCACCCGAGACATAAAGCTCAGGAATCGCGGGGTTGGCATAGGGCGAGTTGAGGATCGGTTGCTCGAAAAACGAATCATCCACGGTGGGATCCTCCCTCGACTCCGGCCCCGGTCCCGGTTGCAATAACCCTGCCTGCGCTCAGTTGGCGTGGCGGTCGTTTTTGTTCCGGAGCTTCCGAAGAGGGGGTGAGCGACGCTACCCGGTGGGTAACGAAAGACAAGGCCCTGATACAAGAAGGTACGGTCGGTCACCCTGACAAGACATGCGGGCTAATCGAGTCGGTAATGCTTTTCCACCGGCTCCAGGATCTCCCAGGTACAGACGAGTCCTGCCGGGAAGCTGATGAGGTCGCCACGCCCGAATTCCCGCGGTTCGCCGCCCTCGGGTGCCACCACGAAACGCCCGCGCAGGACATAGCAAGTCTCGGTCTGTTCATAACGCCACGGGAAGCGGCTGACCTCTTTTTTCCACACCGGCCAATGGTCCACATGCAGGACTTCCAGCTTGACGGGGGATGGCTTGTGTTCACATCGGATCTCGATCTCTGTCATGGGACGTCTCCCGAACGGTAGGACGACATAAGGAGTGGTTCCCGGAACTCTGGAGATTCCCCGTGTTGCTTGTCGGGTAGGAAGGTTGAATTTCCTGTCAGGTGCATAACCACTGCAGAAGGTATATTCGGACTATCGGGAGTAATCGCTCCCGTATCGACAAGCGCTTTGACTGTTATTGATTCAAGAGAGGAATCTCTTGGATTTTTCAGATCAATATTGCTGTAAATAAGCTCCATTTTAATACCCTTAGTTGTTCAAAACCTCAATTTTATGCGGGAAGTCTGGAACTAGTTTCGACTTTTTAATTTTCCCTTGTTCATCGAAAAAAGACATATTTTCAACCTTACCGCACACCCAAAATTCGCTGACACCGGACCTAATATACAGCTCCCTTTTCTCTTCCATTTCGTCTTCCGTATCACTCGCTGAAACAACTTCTATGCAAATCTCGGGGGCAATCGAACATTCGGATTCGTGTCGTATCTTCTCGAATCTCGCTTCCGAAGCCCAAGCCACACCGGCCACTTTCGTTCCTTTTTCCGTTTTCACGGCACATTCAGGAAGGACGACCCCGGTCTCCGGCAATAGACGAGCAATCTGCCCTTGAAATGCGGAATGATAAACCTTTACCGGCGTCATCAAAACCTGCCCTTTTTCGTTGAGTTCGATTTTAAAGGGTAAATTTTGCAAACTCGGGTGCTCACTAGACTTCCTGCCATTCCATTTTCTCTCCCCACGGTACCTGTAATACGATTCTTTTATGCCCGAATCGGAGCGATAATCGGCTAACGCCGTGAACTACGGAACAGTGGTATTTCGCTCAGGTCGGCGTGGACGCGGCTGTGCGCTCTACCGGAACGGCAATCCCCGGTGAGATGGGCAGGTTAAAGGCGAAGGGGCCCCCACGCCCGGTAGCGCGGGGACGTACGGATACTATTTATCGGAGCCGGACTCGGGGGTTGCCGGCGTCGGTGTGGTGGCAGTGGGATAACCGAGATGGGGAATACCACCCCAATACGGATAACCCCAGGTTCTATAGTAGGGATAACCCCAGAGTCCGTAGCGGGGGTAGCCCCAACCTCCGTAGTAGGGATGGCCCCAACCTCCGTAGTAGGGGTACCATCCGTAGCTGTCCCAGGGACCACCGCCCCATCCACGCAACACGTTGAAGGGACCGAAGAAGGCCTGGGCCGAGCACGGGGTCAGGGCCGTGGTGCTGGCAACGGCGGCGGCCAGCACGAAACGCTTGTTCCGGGTCATCTTTTCCTCCGTATCGTCTCTTCGAGTGCGGACCGCCGGCACCAGTGGTCCGCTCACTTAAAGATTACTGCGGCCACGGGCCCCTGTACAGAGGCAAATCGAATTTCGCTTATCTATGCAGATCATTCCCCCCATCGACCATTGGCATCCGACGGTACGTCCTCCCGCTTTGTCCCCGGATGGGCTGCACCTGTGGAGGATTCGCACCGGGAGGAGGGGTGTATCACTGGCGCGGCTGTGGCCTCTGTTGTCTCGACAGGAGTGCGAGCGTGCTACGAAGCTGAAGTTCGACCACCACCGCGAACGCTATGTACGTGCCCAGGCCGGGCTGCGTATGATCCTGTCCGGTTACCTGGGCGTTGCCCCCGAGGCGATTGGATTTCGGTACGCGAGTGCGGGAAAACCCTTCCTCGAAGATACCGCCTCTGGCCTCGAATTCAACCTGGCAAACAGCGGTGATCTGGCGTTAGTGGTCCTTTCCGTGGGCGTGCCGATCAGTGTCGATTGCGAGCAGGTCCGCGCCTGTGAGGATGCCGTCGCCATCGCGGACAGGATGTTTACCCCCGAGCAGGCGTCTCGCATCGCCGCTGCGGCCCCGGAAGACCGGCTGCGGCAGTTTTACACCGCCTGGACGGCTCTCGAGGCCGAGGTCAAGGTGGACGGTCGCGGTTTGCTCGGTCGGGACCGGCCGGCGGCTCAGTGTGCCCTGCGGATCGAGCACTGTGTGCCCGACCCCGGATTTATCGCCGCCGTGGCGTGCAAACGGTTGCCCCCGGTGGGGGAATGGGTCACCATGACCTTAAGCGTCGACTGATATACTAGTACCCTGTTTCACCTTATTTTGCGTGCTCAGAGCCCCCGAAAACGCGCCCAGGCAAGACACAGCGCGCTGGGAATGCCCTCATTTCGGGGCATTTTGCTTTAGACAGCCTCTGAGCGGGTAATTGATAATGACGCGGCTTACATTGGAGATGCCCGTAAGCGGTATTTTCGGCATTACATCAGGCACCGAATGAATTTGCGCGGGAGATGCGTGTGGCCGCCGCCGTGAAATGGTATGAGCTGGGACGTATCTCGCAAGGCCGCGACAGCGGAGATCGCCGGATTGACACGGGCGGACTTTATCGGCGCCTTGTCGCACCATCGGGTAAATCCCTACCAGTACACTGCGGAGGAGTTGATTGAGGAGATGCGGAATGCGGGCTGATGCGGTCGTGGTGAACGCTTTACCGCTAATTACGCTGTTTCGTAGCTCCCAGGCCGATCTGCTTCCACGACTGTTTAATAGGATCGTTGTGCCGGACGCAGTCTGGAATGAAGTAGTAGTACAGGAATCGGACGATGATTCGGGGCATCACCGGCAACAAGCCGCAAGAGCCCGTAAATCCTAACGAGGCTTCGCCTCAGACCGACGAGACGTGAATTTTTTGTGCAGCGAACAAACTTGTTATCCGCAGATTACGCAGACTTTCGCAGATTATTTCTATTCTTAATCTGCGTAATCTGCGGATAAAAGCAATGGGTGCAACACCCCCACGTGCTGAATGAGGAGATGTGAGTTTTTGTGCCGTGCACAAACTTGGCTCATTTGCACAAAATTCGGTCACTCAAGGATCCTAGTACCCCATTTCAGCATATTTTGCATGTTCAAGGATCGGTTAAGGTGAGGGAATCTGGTGTACCTGTACGATTCGTACCTGCAAAATAGAGTGAAATGCTGTACTAGTACACCGTCCACTCTATTTTGCCGGTACAGAACCAATGAGCACACCAGGTTCCCCCACCCTCATTTCGCATTTATCACTGCAGGCGAGACGCCTGCGCTACCTCCTTGGTTTCTGCGGTGACCCGGCTTAATTGAGAACGCCCCCTAGGGACCGTTGACATTATCAACCGGGTACTATGATCGGAGATGATTTATCCGCACTACCCCGGAGCCCCCGTAGACGCTCTGTCTGAACGCCTCGCCGGCACCGTCGAGCGAGTCACCTTCCATAGCGAGGAGAGCGGCTTCTGCGTATTGCGCGTCAAGGTACGCGGGCAGCGGGACCTGGTGACCGTGGTCGGTGCGGCGGCGACCGTCACCGCGGGCGAGTACATCGAGTGTGAAGGCACCTGGATCAATGACCACCGCCACGGGCTCCAATTCAAGGCCCTGGACTTGCGGGTAATTCCGCCTAGCACCCTGGAGGGCATCGAGAAGTACCTGGGTTCGGGCATGGTCAAGGGCATCGGTCCTCACTTCGCCCGTAAGCTGGTGGGGGCCTTCGGGGAACGGGTGTTCGACGTCATCGAGGACAGCCCGAACCGGCTGCTCACGCTCGAGGGCATCGGGCCCAAACGCAAGGAACGGGTAACCCGAGCCTGGGCCGAGCAGAAGGTGATCCGGGAGATCATGGTTTTCCTCCAGTCCCATGGGGTGGGTACGGCACGGGCCGTGCGCATCTACAAGACCTATGGGGGTGAGGCCGTCGAGAAGGTCCGGGAGAATCCCTATCGGCTGGCGCTCGATATCCGCGGTATCGGCTTCAAGACCGCCGACGCCATCGCCCGCAGGTTCGGTATTCCCCACGACTCGCTCGTCCGCGCCCAGGCCGGCGTACGCCACGCGCTGCAGGAGATCGCCGCGGACGGTCATTGCGCCGCCTACCGGGAGCAGCTGGCCGAGTCGGCAGGCAAGCTGCTGGAGATTCCCGCGCCCGTTATTGAGCAGGCCATCGCCGCGGAGCTGACAGAGGAAAACCTGGTCGCGGAAGAGATCGAAGGGCGACCCGCGCTCTTCCTCACCTCCCTGCAGCGGGCCGAGCGGGGGATTGCCATGAGTCTCCAGCGTCTGCAGCGCGGGCCGCCGGTGTGGGGTCGGATCGACCCCGGAGGTGCCATCCCCTGGGTGGAGCGGCAGACGGGGCTGGAGCTATCCGACTCCCAGCGCGCCGCCGTGGCCGCCGCCATCAAGGGTAAGTTCACCATCATCACCGGCGGACCTGGGGTCGGCAAGACCACGGTCGTCAACGGCATTCTGCGCATCCTGCAGGTAAAGGGGGTCTCCGTGTGCCTATGCGCGCCGACCGGGCGGGCGGCCAAGCGGCTGTCGGAATCCACCGGTATCGAGGCCAGGACCATCCACCGGCTACTGGAATTCGATCCCCGGACTATGGGTTTTCGGCGGGACCAGTACACACCCTTGGCGGCCGAACTGGTGGTCATCGACGAGGTCTCCATGGTGGATCTGGTCCTGATGAACCAGCTCCTGCGGGCGATTCCCAACCATGCGGCTGTGTTATTGGTGGGCGACGTGGACCAGCTCCCCTCCGTAGGACCGGGTTCGGTACTGGCCGACATAATCGACTCCGCCGTGGTACCCACGGTCCGGCTGACGGAGATCTTCCGCCAGGCGGCCCGGTCCCGGATCGTCGTCAATGCCCATCGGATCAACCAGGGCCACATGCCAGAGCGTCCGGACCGCCAGGGAACGGACAGCGATTTCTACCGCATCGACTGCGAGACCCCGGAGCTCGTCCACGACCGATTGCTCCAGGTCACCACTGAACGGATTCCCAAACGCTTCGGCCTGGACCCCGTCAACGACATCCAGGTCTTGACCCCCATGAACCAGGGTGGTCTCGGTGCCCGCTCCCTCAATCTGGAGTTGCAGCAGCACCTGAACGCCGAGACCTCTCCCAGAATCACCCGCTTCGGCTGGACCTATGCGCCGAGAGACAAGGTCATCCAGACCGTCAACAATTACGACAAGGATGTCTTCAACGGCGACATCGGTCGCATCGAGCGGATCGACGAGGAAGAGGGGTTCGTCGTGGTCGGGTACGACGGCCGCCGGGTGGAGTACGAGCTGGGTGAGCTGGACGAAATTTCGCTTGCCTATGCCACCACGGTACACAAGAGCCAGGGCTCGGAGTATCCGGCGGTAGTCATCCCCCTGGCGACCCGACACTACACCCTCCTGGAACGCAACCTGCTCTACACGGCCGTAACCCGGGGCAAACGGCTGGTAGTCCTGATCGCCCAGACCAGGGCCTTAAAGATAGCGGTCGAACGCGAGCTATCCGTCAAACGCCTGACCAAGCTGCGTCAGCGGTTGCAGGTGCTCCGCTAGCCGTGGAATGCCCGTCTTTTCCAACCCCTGTCGGCAAGGTTTATACGCACTCGCCCTGCCCACAAATTCTGCTGAAGAACCTCGAATTTAAAATAGTATACAATAGTGCCCCGTGGCGAACGGGTCGCGGGGTTTTGTCTCCCGTAGTGTGGTCGTAGCTGTCTTGATGCGTAAAGGGGGGGCAATGTCCCCTATAAAACATCTCGACGACCGCGCGGTCGGTATACTTCTTGAATACGGTTGGAGCAATTATGGCCTGGAATGAACCGGGTGGCGGGAATAAAGACCCATGGAGCGGGAGGGGTCCGGATCAGGGACCGCCGGATCTGGATGAAGTGGTACGCAAGCTTCAGGAGCGTTTCGCCAGGCTGTTCGGGAAGAAAGGCCGAGAGCCGGATGAGTCCGGTGGAAACGGCGGACCGACCGGGTCGTGGCATGGCATCAGTGGTAGCCTCATCGCCCTCGGGGCGGCGGTCCTGTTCGTGATCTGGCTGGCGTCGGGTATCTACATCGTAGGGCCCGCGGAGCGCGGTGTGGTATTGCGTTTTGGTGCCTACACCGAGATCACCGAGCCGGGGCCGCACTGGCGGATTCCGTATCCGGTCGATGAGGTGCGCAGAGTCAATGTGGACGAGATTTCCTCCTTTACCCACAAGGCCGCCATGCTCACCAAGGACGAGAACATCGTCGACGTGGAGCTCACCGTCCAGTCCCGCATCCAGGACGCGGCGGACTACCTCTTCCAGGATCAGGCCCCGGAAAAAACCTTGCGTGACGCCACCGAGACGGTGGTGCGCAAGACCATCGGCGGCAGTCGGCTGGATTTTATCCTGACCGAGGGGCGCAGTGCCGTCGCCGCGACCATCCGCGAACGGGCCCAGCGCCTGATCAACCAGTACAAGACCGGCCTGGAGGTCACCTCGGTGAACATGCAGCCGGCCAAGCCGCCGGAGCAGGTCAAGGAGGCCTTCGACGATGCCATCAAGGCGCGGGAGGACAAGGAACGCCTGGAGAACAAGGCCGAGGCCTATGCCAACGAAATTCTGCCGCGGGCGCGCGGTGAGGCCGCGCGCGTGCAGGCGGATGCCAAAGCTTACCGGGACAAGGTGGTCGCCGGCGCCGAAGGTGAGACCTCGCGCTTTCTTGCCATCCTGAACGAGTACGAAAAGGCACCCCAGGTAACCCGCGAGCGGCTGTATCTGGAGACCATGGAGCAGGTCCTCGGTGGCTCCAACAAGGTCCTCCTGGACGTCGAGGAGGGAAACAGCCTCATGTATCTGCCCCTTGATCGGCTGATTGATGCGGGCAACCGCCGGGGTCAGGCGGGGGAACAGCAAGACTCCGTTTCAACGGCCGCTCAGGAACCGACATCGGCACCCCGGCGTAGGGTGATTCGCGAACGGAGGTCTCGGTAATGAATCAAGTCAAGATGCTGGCACCCATCGGGCTGATCCTGATCGCCCTGGTGATCTATGCTGCGACCTTCATCGTCAACCAGTGGGAGGTTGCGATCAAGCTCCGCCTCGGTGAGATCGTCGATAGCGAATACACCCCCGGGCTGCATTTCATGGTCCCGGTGCTGAACAACATCAAGAAGTTCGACGGCCGCATCCAGACCCTGGATTCCCGGCCCGAGCGCTTCCTGACGGTGGAGAAAAAGGACGTGATCGTCGACTCTTTCGCCAAATGGCGCATCACCAATCCGGGGCAGTTCTTCCGCTCCACCGGTGGTGACAGCGGGCGTACCGCCAGGTTGCTCTCCGAGCGTGTCAATACGGCATTGCGTGACGAGTTCGGTAAGCGCACCATCCAGGAAGTAGTCTCGGATGATCGTCTGGAGCTGATGCAGATCCTGACCAAAAAGGTAGACACCGATGCCGCCGAGCTCGGGATCGAGGTAGTGGACGTCCGGGTCAAGAAGATCGACCTGCCGCCAGAGGTCAGTGAATCCGTCTATCAGCGCATGCGCGCCGAGCGCGAACGCGTGGCCCGAGACCTGCGTGCCAAAGGCGCGGAGGCCGCCGAGCGCATCCGGGCCGATGCCGACCGGCAACGGACCGTGATCCTGGCCGATGCCTACAAAGAATCCGAGCAACTACGCGGAGAAGGCGATGCCAAAGCCACTGAGATCTATGCCAATGCCTTCAACCGCAACCGCGATTTCTTCAGCTTCCACCGCAGTCTCAATGCCTACCGCAATACATTCGGGCAGGGAGGAGATATGATGATCCTCCAGCCGGAGTCGGAGTTCTTCCGCTATTTCAAGGAAAAGTCCCCGGACGGAAGCGATGTTTCACCTGCCGCGGATGCAGTCCCCGCCTCCAGGCTGCAGCCGGTGGAGGAACCTGCATACCAGCCGCAGGCCACCGCCCCGACGCCGGAATCGGTGCCGGTCACTATGGCACCGACGGCCACCGCCGTGACCCCTGAAGTCGCCTCTGCGGTTGTCTCCGAGTAGCCGCGCGTCCTTAACCCAGCGGCGTTCGGCACCCGTCGGTCGCTGTAATCGGACCTGAAAGGATGTGGCACGATCTACTGGTAGCTCTCGCGTTGCTGTTGGTGGTCGAGGGTATCTGGCCCTTCCTGAACCCGGACGGTTTGCGCCGTGCCTTGCGTCTGATGGCCGAGCAGGACGACCGCTCATTACGCAGCGCCGGTTTGGTGAGCATGGTGGTGGGGGTCGTGCTCTTGTATGTGATAAATTGAGCGCCGGGTATGCAACAGGAACGCTGGCTGTTACCCGCCGGAATCGAGGAAATCCTGCCTCCGCGGGCGCAAACGATGGAGTGTCTGCGGCGTGAGTTGTTGGATCTTTACGGGAGTTGGGGTTACGAGTTCGTGATCCCGCCGTTCGTCGACTATCTCGATTCCCTGCTCACGGGCACCGGGCATGATCTGGACCTCAAAACCTTCAAGTTTACCGATCAGCTGAGCGGCAGGATGCTCGGCGTGCGTGCCGACATGACCCCGCAGGTAGCGCGTATCGACGCCCATCACCTGCGCAGCGACGTGCCGACTCGACTCTGTTACCTGGGAACCGTATTGCACACTCATGCGGCCGGCTTCGCCGACACCCGCAGTCCGCTGCAGATCGGGGCGGAGATCTATGGCCATTCGGGGATTGAGAGCGACGTGGAGATCCTGCGCCTGGTCCTGCTGACCCTGGAGACGGCGGGAATCGAGGGTCTCCATCTGGATCTGGGCCATGTCGGCATCTTTCGCGGGCTCGCGCGCCAAGCGGGGCTCGACGAGCAGCAAGAGCTGGCCCTGTTCGAGGTCCTGCAGCGCAAGGCTGTGCCCGAGATCGAGTCTTTGATCGACGAGAGCCGCTTGCGCGGTGTCTCGGCACGAATGATGCTGGCCCTGGCAACACTCGACGGCGAGGACGCCCTGGAGCGGGTGGCCACCGAACTGGCGGCCGCCGATCCCCCAGTACGGGCCGCCGTCGATCACCTGCGACGCGTGGCCGATGAGACGCGCAATTGGCTGCCGGAGGTGCCGATGCACTTCGATCTGGCGGAGCTGCGGGGCTACCATTACAAGACTGGGGTAGTGTTTGCCGCCTTCGTACCCGGATGGGGCCGGGAGATCGCACGTGGCGGACGTTACGACGACATCGGTCAGGTGTTCGGGAGATCTCGCCCCGCCGTCGGGTTCAGCACCGATCTGAATTGCCTGCTGCGCCTGGGCACCGGCATCGACGAGCGTTACCGGCGTGCCCCCAGGGTATTTGCCCCCTGGTCCTCAGACCCGGACCTGCAGCAGGAGATCAAGCGCCTGCGCCGGGAGGGGCGGCAGGTGGTCACGGAGCTGCCGGGGCAGGACAAAGGCGCGCGGGAATTGGAGTGTACAGAACGCCTGGAGCGTGCGGAAACGGGCTGGGTATTAGTCGCGGCCTAGGGCACCCAGTGCGTGTTGGGATTTAATTTGACCGACTGTTTTCATATGTTAGAGCAGTGAAATCCGGCGCATAATTGAAATGAACGCAACCCATGCTTGGTGATATCAACATGCTGCTAACAGTAAGGTGGAGGAGAAGATCATGCAACTGAAAGCCAAGCAGAAACGTATTTGCGAGCAAGTTGGAATGCATTTGAGACCGGTAGTGCTCGCGGTGATTACGGCAACATTTCGATCTATACGGAAATCTACGCGAACTTGTCCAGATGTATGTGGGAGCACAGGGGACCTGTAGTGACGCACTCGCCGCCTACGTCGACCGGATAGGAAGGATTGCCCTGGTAGACAACCAAAATTGCGTAGCGCTGGTAGCGATTCGGTGATGCAGCGTACACAGGAAAAATTCTTCGATCAGAGATACTTCCTACCGGCGAAGGTATGGGCCGATTATGCTCTCAAGCAAGTCTCCCCAGTCAAAGTCTACAGGGATCTTAATCAGGATTTCGAACGCAGTGGTGACCAAACCGACACTGGAGTTCGGTATTCACCATCATTGGGGTGACGACAGGCCAGTCAATGACATCGGCAGGGGTAGCGCTGGGTGTCTGGTCGGTCGTTCAACCAAAGGCACAACAGCTTCATGGCGTTGGTAAAGTGTGATCCGCGTTATGAGGTAAGCCGTAGCTACCGGTTCATGGCTACAATTATATCGGGAATAAGCCTGAAACGCGCCTATCCCTCCGCGTAACGTTACCCAGAGGTCCGCACCGCAGCCTCTACAGCCAATCAAATGGTTAGGAGTCCGGTGCGCGGACCTTCTAAATATCAATACGCCCTAGTTGGGGTCTCTCGCGGGTGGTATCGAGCATGGGAAAAAACCTGATCGTAATCGGTACCCAGTGGGGCGACGAAGGCAAGGGTAAGGTCGTAGACCTGTTGACGGAGCGGGCGGCGGCCGTGGTGCGCTTCCAGGGCGGACACAACGCGGGGCACACCCTGGTCATTGACGGGAAACAAACCATCCTGCACCTGATTCCCTCCGGGGTCCTGCGCGAGAACGTGCAATGCATCATCGGCAACGGAGTGGTGCTGTCGCCGGGGGCCTTTCTGGAAGAGCTGCGGATGCTCGAACAGCGGGGCATACCGGCTCGCCAGCGGCTCCACATCAGCCCTGCCTGTCCGCTGATTTTGCCCTACCACATCGCCTTGGATCAGGCCCGGGAACGCGCCCTCGGCAAACAGGCCATCGGTACCACCGGTCGCGGTATCGGGCCGGCGTATGAAGACAAGGTATCCCGGCGGGGCCTGCGTCTCGGCGACCTGCTCGACACCGAGGGCTTCGCCGAGAAGCTGCGCGAGGTTATGGACTACCACAACTTCGCCTTGGTGCACTACTTCAAGCGCGAAGCGATCGATTATCGGAGCGTCCTGGACGAGACCCTGGACCAAGCGGAAGAGATCACCCCGCTGATCAAAGACGTTCCAGGTCTACTCCACACCCTCGGCCGGGAGGGTAAGAACCTGCTGTTTGAGGGGGCCCAGGGTTCCCTGCTCGACATCGACCATGGCACCTACCCCTTCGTGACCTCGTCCACCACCACCGCCGGCGGGGCGGCCAGCGGCAGCGGTGTGGGTCCGAGGGACTTGGACTATGTCCTGGGTATCGTCAAGGCCTATACCACCCGGGTCGGTGCCGGCCCCTTCCCCACCGAGCTGTTCGACGCGGACAGGGCCCACTTGGGCGAGAAAGGCCGGGAATTCGGCGCCACCACCGGGCGCAAGCGTCGCTGCGGATGGCTCGACATGGTGGCCCTCGGACGCTCATTCGACATCAACAGTGTGAGCGGTATCTGTATCACCAAGCTCGATGTCCTCGACGGCCTGCAGACGATCAGAATCTGCACCGGCTACGAGCTGGACGACCAGCGACTGTCCACACCGCCGACGACCACTGCGGATGCCCTGGGCCGATGCCGGCCGAGCTATCTGGAGCTGCCCGGTTGGGAGACCTCCACCGTAGGTGTCAGATCCTACAGTGCGCTGCCGGAGAACGCATGCAGCTACCTGGCCAAAATCGAAGAGCTCTCGGGGTTGCCCATCGACCTCATCTCCACGGGGCCGGACCGCGCAGATATCATTATCAAACGGCATCCTTTCGACGCCTGACCGGATCGGGTCCAGAGGCTGCCAAAAAACCAACTTATTGATTTTTAGTGATAAAAAATCGGGTTTTCTGGTGGCAGAATAACTGTGAGCACTTTTATTTCGGATTCCACTATGGCTCCTTCAATCTCCTATCAGGTACCCTGAGCGACCTCATTGATGAAGAGTGGGAGATTCTCCAGCCTATTTTCGATGAGCTCGAACCCTATACCACTGGACGCCCACGAACGACCGATCTTCGCGAAATGTTGAACTGCGTCCTTCGATACGCCGCATGATCTCGCTCGGCACCCTACTTGGTTGCGCCGAGACAAACAGATGCACGTGGTCTCTGCTCACAACACCTTTGAGAATCTCCATCTCAAATGCCTAACAGGTTTCGACGCTTGTCGCCATCGCGAGTATTAACGCGGTGAGCAGTTGCCGTGAGGAATTGGAGACGAACAACCGAACCAGATTATCCTTCCTCTTGGAGAGCGCCTGGGCGGAATTCACCCGGTAGGTGTGCTGACGGTCGCGGTAGAGACGATCGGCGATGGCTTGAGCGACCCAGGAAAGGACCGCCGTGAGGTTGAGCACGAAGAGCTTGGCGTAGAAATCCTGCTTCACGGCGTGGGCGCTGAGGCCGGAGAAGTTCTCGATTTCGAGGCGGCATTCCTACGTTGCCCCAGCGCAGGTGGTAGAGGTGTTTGAACCAGGTGCTCGGATAGGTTTGCTCCTCCAGGAGCGAGGTTGCGAGCCCTTCGATTTCGCCGCTTTTGAGCTTCACGCGGATCAAGCGTAGCGGGATGGGATCGGTCGCCAATCCATACGTCTGACAGTGCTGGCGTGCGTGGGGGCCTGGTGTGAACAGCACCGCCTCACTGTTTTTGCCGCTGGCCACGAAGGCGCTGACCTCGCGGGAGAAAGCCAACAGCATCCGGGCACAGAAGCGACGTTGTTCCTGGTGGTGTAAGGCAAACAGCCAGAAGGCCGGATAGCCGCGGTCATATAAGATCAGATCATTGGCCCGGGTCGCGGCCAAATGCTCACCAGCAAGCACGCGCTCGCCGACCTGGCGGGATTCGATCGGCCTCGATCACTAGGCCGTTAAGGACATCATACAGGCGTGAGAAGCGGGCCAGCGGAACTGAGCTTCCTTCAGGTGGCGCACCGAAGGTCGTCCTCGCATCGTCGGTGTTCGGCAAACGCGCCGTCGAACCATCGATTGCCAACAGACGTAAGCCATGCCACAGCCGGGGCGTGAAGTCGCGTTCGAAGCCTTCCAGCAATGGTCGGCTGAGGGCCAGCAGGGCGCGGGGATCGAGTTGCATGCGCGCGTGGCAGAAGGCCGAAGGGGAGACCCCATCGGCCAGCGGTTGGTCGTGGAGTACCCCGAAGAAGCGGTCGAGCTCGTCGCCGATACTGCCCTTGCGCAGCTTCAACCGCATGGACACCCGACGAGGCAACGCCAACGCGCGTTGGCGGGTGAAAGCTTCGGGATGGATGCGGGCGAGGTCGGCAAATTCCGCGGAGGATAAGAAATTTTGGTAGTGCTTAACATGTGTGAGGCTATGATATACATATCATTAGCTATCAACATGTCAGGTTACGAGTTATAATTCAGGAACCATGAGTGAGCATGAGTTAACGGTTAAGGAAAGCATAATGGAATGTCCAACCTGCAATTCAAGGCATACCACAAAAAATGGATCCGTTCACAATGGGAAACAAAAATATGTGTGCAAAGACTGTGGCATACAATTTGTCGAAAATCTTCAGAATAAAATAAAAGAACGGAATTTCCTATGCCTCACCATGTTCATGTTTTAGCACGGCGCGGTTGATGCTGCGTTTGAAGCTTTCCCAATTCGGGGCGGCCCTCATAAGTGCTGTTACGGCAAGATATTCCTTGCGTTTCGGATGGCCGAGTTCTGGCGTAAACCATTGATGATATCGATTCTTGCGCCAGCCCGTTAATTGTGCAGGATTCTTTCTTCGTCGTTCGTCAAGAACGCCAGGTGCGATGCGATCATAGACAAAATCGTAGTATATTTCACGCTATACCAGTCAGGCTAACCATTAAGACGGCATATCTGTTCGTAAAATTCATAAGGAAAGGTCTTTGTCCACGGCTGAAGCTCTTTGGCTATGAACTTCTCAAGGATGGAAGCAAGGGCCAGCTCTTCTCGAAGCCGCTGGTATCCTGTTGCTTCATCGACCAGCGCGATAATCCCCACAGTCGCAAGGCCACGAATGGGGATTTCGGCATGTTCGGCAATATGTTGCTGAGAAGCGAGCAAAACACCAGCGTCTCGCGCTTGAAGGTAGTCTTCGCAGACTTGAGGCAATAGCAGCGCATTGTAGCCCACTATCCTTTGACCGGATATTAAGCGGAAAAAATGGGAGTCGTCGAAGAGGTTAACTCTTTGGAAATAAATGGCTTTAGGTTGCCAAGGGCCAGAAAAACGGGCAGTTCTTCGAGGTTAAGAGGCCATCTAAAAAGGCTATAAGTTACTAGAAAATCACCCCACGGTCATTTTATAGGGCGTCTGGTTATTAAGGGATCTGTTGGAGAAGCAAGCGCTTGATGCGAAATAAACCTGAGCTTCACTCGAAGTTGGCTTGCGTTCGTAATCTTCACTTAATCGACGTGCTCGAACTAGCCAAGCAAAGGTTCTTTCAACCGCCCATCGACGAGGTAACACGTGGAAGCCGGGAAACCCTGTTTGTAACGACCTCGATCAGGCATCCGAATTGGATGCCAGAGCCAATCGGAAAGCTCCGGGCCGGAATAACCACTGTCGGCCCAAATTTTTGTGATGGTATGAAGGAATGAGAACAGCTCCGTTATGAGCTGACGAGCCGCTTTCCCATCAAACACGTTGGCCGAGAACACCCGAACAATAATCAGACAACCCATTATATCGACAAGGATATTTATTTTTCTTCCTTTAACGAGCTTGCCTCCCTCGAACCCTGATTCCAGATAGGATTCTGGGGTTTCCTTGATGCCTTGACTGTCAATGATGGCTACCGTCGGGTCTGGGTTTCGACCTTTTTTTCACGTAAATGCTGACGTAGCGCGGTATTGACTTCTTCCAACGTTCGATTGTCCGTCTATTTGTTGTAATAGTAATTAACCAGCCGGTAAGGGGGATAATCTGTTGGCAGATAGCACCATGGACAACCGGTTTTATTCAGATAAAAAATCGCATTCAGGATTTCGCGAAGATCGGTCGTTCGTGGGCGTCCAGCGGGTGACCTGCCGATATTCTTCCGGATAGGCTGCCTCATCGACGACCGGCACCTGCACATGCTTCAGCTGATACCCCAGGAAATAGATGCTGATGATCGGGATAGCCTTTTGGACCTTGCTATCTCCCTCAAGCATGAATCCCTTCCTGTATTGTTCCCCGAGATAACGGCGAAAGCGCATGGTGTCGGTGGCGAACTTGGCCTTTTGGATCTCGATGACGACATGTTTGATAGCGCCCTCCCGAGTCTTTATCCGGACGGAAAAATCCAGTCGATAGACGGTGAAAAAGCGGTTTCCCAATGCCAGGGAAGTTTCCTGGGGCAGCAAATACAGCGCGATGATCTCTTCCTCCAGAATGGTCGAGAGGACCAGGATGGCGATCTCGTTATTCTGCAGCATAGATACTTGAAGCCGACAATCGGTGTAACCGTTCAGCCCCCACCCCGTCATTCCGGTAGGGAGTGCCGGAATCTGCCGTGCCATGGAGGCAGCAAAAACAGCGGGGAGCTGAACGCTTATTAAATCAGAAGGCTCTTTATGGATTCCAGACTGATCGAAGGGGACGGCGGTCCGTAGCACTCTGACTGAAGACAGAACAGGCAGTTTTTTCTCAACAACAGCAAGTTATACGGTGCCCCTTTGGCTTGCTGAGAAGGCGAATTTGCGCAAAATACCCTACCCGTCTGGAATCCATAAAGAGCCAATCAGAATATCCCGGATCTCTCCCGGAACCCGCGCCACCGGATTGCGAACTTCGCCTTTGCCGGGTCCGGCTCGACCGCCGTCCTGGGTTTCGGTAGAGGCGGGCCATTTCGGCTGCTCTCTTGCGGCAGGAAGGTAAAGGGGACGCCGAAAATATTGACGTACTCCGGATCGAACCGCCCCGTCTCCGGGTTCAGCTCGTAGGACGTGCACCACAGGCCCCGTCCTACCACCTGTTCGGGCAACAGCTGCGATGAGAATGCCCGCAACCCCATGATGTGGGTCATGGTCTTGGCGTCCCATCCCTCGCTCAACATGACGACCGAAATCACCTTCCGGATCTTCTCGCTGGGCTGACCTGGCCTTGCCTACCGTGTCCACAGTGCGGCGTAGCAGCTCTGCCTGCTCGGCCCTGGTCAGCTTATTTGAAACTGCTCCTAAGTGAGATCGTGACTGAATGCAGAAGTGTGCTCGGCCGCAATCAACATATCGAGCAGGTTAGCGTCGTCACGCCACATAGACGAGCCTCGCGTGCTCGAGTATGTGCTCGCGGCGGATGTAGTTCTCGCTCTGCTCGACCAAGCGCTTTTCCACCAAGTCCACGTTGCGGTCCCACAACCTTTCGGTCCCACAACCTTTCGAGCTCCTGCCGCATCTGTGCAAGTTGCGTAAAGCCCCAATGGATCTCCGCGTCAAAGGCGACCAGTACGTCGATGTCACTGTCAGGCCGGAAGTCCTCCCGCAGCACCGAACCAAGCAAGGCAAACTCGACCACTTGCCATCTGCGGCAGAAATCCGCGATCCCTTCCCGTGGTATCTCGATGTGCGCATTCATCCCTCCACCTCCATTGCCTTGAAGTTCTCGATGCCTCGGTCGTCCACGACCTTCACCGCGATGCGTCTGTGCTCGCCCGGCTCGGAAGGCAGCGACACTGTGCCGCGATAGGTCTCGATCAGGTCCTCGTCGATCTCCGCCTTCAGATTCTTCGCCAGGCGTGCCCAGCCTTCCTTTGGCCCGGCCATCGGGAAGAAGACCTAGCGCGGATACAGGCTTCATCCGTCGCCAGCAGACAGACGGCGATCTTGTCCTCCCCACCCGATTCGATGTCGCCGGTCTTGGTATTGTAATAGTCGAAGCCGTGGATAGTGATTTGTGAATAGTGGGTAGTGGATAGTTTTTCTGTCAGCGACGGAGCGATTTGACGAGCCCGGTCAGCAATTTCCCGACTTCCTCGCAGCCGTTCGATACGGCTTCGACGGTCTCCTTCGGAAAGAAGCCCAAGTTCCCGGACAAAATCAGCAGCGTCTCCAATTCAGCCAGGGAGCCCCGCGCCACGCCCAGGAAGTGCGGAAATTCCCCCCTCCAGTGCCGCACCTGTCCCTCGGGCGCCTGCCTCTCAGCGAGTTGCCGGAATCGACACCGCTGCCCGCGTCGGTTGCGGGCGTATCCCATCGATCTCTTCTTTGGGCAATTGCGATGAGATGCAATGCCTATCGCCTCCGCCTGTTTGATGGTGCCCTCCCGCTCGGAGTGGTACCGCTCCGGAACCTCCCTGGGGAGCGTGTCGGCTAGGCGGAAGGTACACGAAGTATGTACCTCCCTTCGCCTTCAGATGAGGCAGATATCCCCATCGTGCCAGCTGGATCGTAACGCGGACACCTTGCCTGCTCGCTGCGCTTCAATTCCCTCCATTGTTGCAGGCGGGGACGCCTGCGCTACGATGGCTTCATTGTTCACCAGGTCACCCCTGATCCACCGCCTTCATGCTCAGACGTACACGGCCCTGTTTGTCTACTTCCAGGACTTTGACACGCACCAGGTTGCCCTCCTTTAGCTTGTCGCTGACCTTCCCCACCCGTTCCTCGCTGATCTGTGAGATGTGCACCAGGCCATCGCGCCCCGGCAGAATGGTGACGAAGGCGCCGAAGTCCATGAGGCGGGTAACTTTTCCCTCGTAGATCCGGCCTACCTCCACATCGGCCGTGATCAGCTCGACGCGCTTCTTAGCCTCCGCACCGGCGCTCTTGTCTACGGAGAAGATCTTGACCAGGCCGTCGTCGGTGATGTCGATGGTCGCCCCGGTCTCTTCGGTGATGGAACGAATGGTGGCGCCGCCCTTGCCGATGACGTCGCGGATCTTCTCCGGGTGGATCTTGAACTCGATGATGCGCGGGGCGTGCTCGGACATCTCGGCACGGTGCACACCAATGACCTGGTTCATTTCCCCCAGGATGTGCATCCGTCCCTCCTTCGCCTGCGCCAGGGCGACCTCCATGATCTCTCTGGTGATGCCTTCGATCTTGATGTCCATCTGCAGGGCGTTGATGCCCTCGGCGGTACCCGCGACCTTGAAGTCCATGTCGCCGAGGTGGTCCTCGTCGCCCATGATGTCTGTGAGCACTGCGAAATCGCCGCCTTCCTTGATGAGTCCCATGGCCACGCCGGCCACCGCGCCCTTGATGGGAACGCCGGCGTCCATCAGGGACAGGCTGGTTCCGCAGACGCTCGCCATGGAGCTGGAGCCGTTGGATTCGGTGATCTCGGAGACTACGCGCACCGAGTAGGGGAAGGCATCGGGACTCGGCATGACCGCCAGCACCCCGCGCTTGGCCAGGCGACCGTGGCCGATCTCGCGCCGCTTGGGACTGCCGACCCGGCCGGTCTCACCGACGCAGAAGGGGGGAAAATTGTAGTGGAGCATGAAGGGCTCGCGTCGTTCGCCCTCCAGGGCATCGACGATCTGTGAATCGCGCTCGGTCCCCAAGGTGGTGACCACCAGGGCCTGGGTCTCGCCGCGGGTGAACAGGGCCGAGCCGTGCGTGCGCGGCAACAGGCCGGTGCGGATGGTGATCGGGCGCACGGTGCGGCCGTCGCGACCATCGATGCGCGGTTCCCTGGCAAGAATGCGGCCCCGGACAATCTTTTTCTCCAGCTTCTCAACGGCGTCCATGACCGTCTGCTCCGACCATTTGGGTTCCGCCCCGGCAGCGAGCTCCCTCACCGCCGCGTCGCGGACCTGGTCCAGAGCACGATAGCGCGCCATCTTGTCTGCGACGCGGTAGGCGTCGCCCAGACCGGTGCCACAAACGGACGCCACCGCCTCTTTAAGTTCGGTGTCCTCCGGCGCCGGCGTCCAGGCCAGGGAGGGCTTGCCGACCGCGGCCACCAGCTCCTTGATCGCACTGATCGCCACTTGCATCTGCTCGTGACCATAGAGCACCGCCCCCAGCATGACCTTTTCGGAAAGGCCCCTGGCCTCGGATTCGACCATGAGGACGGCGTGCTCGGTACCGGCCACCACCAGGTCCAGGTCGGTGTCCGGTCCGAGACCGGTAACGGGCGGATTGAGCAGGTACGCGCCGTCCTTGTAGCCGACGCGGGCGGCCCCGATGGGGCCGTTGAAGGGGGCACCGGACACCGCCAACGCCGCCGAGGCGCCGAGCATGGCCGGGAGCTCCGGATTGACCGTGGGATTGAGGGACTTCACGGTGGCGATGATCTGGACTTCCTGGTTATAGCCCTTCGGAAAAAGGGGTCGGATCGGGCGGTCCATGAGCCGAGCGGTGAGGATCTCGGTCTCGCTCGGCCGGCCCTCACGGCGGAAAAAGCCCCCCGGAATGCGGCCGGCGGCGTAGGTTTTCTCCTGATAGTCCACGGTCATGGGAAAGAAGTCACGGTCGGCGGCGGGGCGCTTGTCCACCACGACGGTGACCAGGACGACCGTCTCGCCCATGTCGACGAGTACGGCACCATCGGCCTGGCGGGCGATCTCGCCGGTCTGGAGGGTTACGGTGTGGTCGCCGAATTGAAAGGTCTTTTCTATGGGTATCACTGATTGTTCCTCGGGGTCCTGGTTGTCCGCCAGTAAGCTCGGTTGCGCGCAGCGGTCTTATTAAGACCCGATGTGATGCGATAATCGCGGGATTTTCAGACTCGAAAGCCGGCAGCGCAACCCCCGGACCCGACCCCGTAGCGTCGGATCCGGGTCAAGGACTCGCCAGCCCCTTACCTAGCGGCGTAGGCCGAGACGGGAGATCAGGGTGCGGTAGCGATCCTGGTCCTTGCCTTTGAGGTAGTCGAGCAGCTTGCGACGGGCATTGATCATGCGCACCAGCCCCCGCCGTGAATGATGGTCGTGTTTGTGCTCGGAAAAATGCCCGGTGAACTGTTTTATGCGGGCGGTCAACAAGGCGACCTGCACCTCGGGGGAACCGGTATCACCCTCTGCACGCTTATATTCGTCGATGACCTGTTGTTTTTCTGCTGTGCTCATTGCCATGGAATCGTCTCCCCGGATCGGAAGCTTTGGAAGGCCCGGCGGCGATTGCCGACAATCGCCTCCCATCGCAGCTGCGACAGCGACCACCCCGAAAATGAGTTCAGAGTGTCCGGGATATTAATTGAATGGGGTCTAGATAACTTTAGAGTGGGTTTTCTTTCAGTAGAGTAAGTATTCTCTGCGGTGTAAAAGGAACGTTCGTCGGGGAACACCATTGAACTTTACACGCCTCCGTTTGGCATATGAACAGAATGATTCAATGCCATTGATATGGCAATTACCGCGGGCGAACTCATGCTCACCATGGTGCACCCGGAGATGCTTTTTGTAGCCCATGTCCACCAGCCCGGTGTGGCCTCTCCAGCCATCCGAGTGGATGCTACTTCCAGCGCTACCCGACCCCGGATCGCTCTCTGTAGCTGCTTCCTGGGGGCGTCAGGGACGATTTCCGTGTAACCTTCCCGTGGCGTTCCAGGATTCCGAAGACGATCGTTTTACCGCCCGCTCCGCGACCCTTTTTCCGCGAACACGGCGTGCGCCAAGGCGTGCGCCAAAATAAGATTCTTCGACTTCAACCTCACCCGACAGAGGTGATGAAGCGTTACAAACCTGGGCGATCCCGATTCGTAACTTCATGAATAGCTGATTAAACAGTAATGGGAAATCCCCCGGCTATGCCGGGGAGACAGCACAGTTTGACGTTTGCGGGAAGCCATCCCGACTAGAGGCACTCTCGTACAGCAAGAGTTTGGCACGAGACAGGGAAGGTTT
>Ga0209782_1000109_pt1 | contig 33825 bp, 19 predicted proteins | sample WorMetmaBAHAMAS1_FD_187390 | JGI IMG/M metagenome (GOLD analysis project Ga0209782, IMG submission 187390) | Marine gutless worms symbiont microbial communities from Max Planck institute for Marine Microbiology, Germany - Inanidrilus... | ecosystem: Host-associated > Annelida > Digestive system...
CTCGTGCCACGGTGGAATAAGTGTGTTATACAACTGTCTATCGTGGTATAAATTCGTTAACACTCACTTATACCACTCGAGACAGTTGTATAACATACAAATCCATCATCCACAACTCACCCTCTCTTTCACTCCCAGCTATGTTTTTCAGCTGATGAGCAAAACCCATTCGAATGTTCACAGGCAAAAATTAATGCTTAAAAATAGATCTCTTTAAAAAATTTCATTGCTGAGCTTACTGAAAATCAAACAGCATACCACAACATACTTTGCGACGTAAACCAAACAGAACTGGAACAACATTAGGCCTACGACATTGGCATCAGTTGGGATGAAGCACAAAAAAAGTACGGTAGACGAAAACCTGAAGGCAGGTGTCACGTGAATCTGTGATGCAGCATGCACGAATCTCTGCCTCTATTTCCAATGACCAATGGCACTCTTACTCTTTATATAACAACACATGTGAGAACATAAAGTTGAAAGACCGGTTAGAAATACCTTCTCATGTCTGTATAATCAGATATGACAATAATACAATCAAAACTACAGAAGAAAAAACATTACATAAATTATTATCAGCAACATGAAGAAAGTATGACACTAACACTTACATGACACTGACATGACATATAATTTTCATCCTTATGTTAGCACCACTGTTAGCTACGAAATAACATACAACATGAAGCAACTGTAATATCTCTTCACAGCAAGTTTTTCTACACTAACTACTTCGGTAATCTGGCACTGATATATAAAGTAGCCAATACCCTCAGATCAGAAAACAAAAGCAGCACAATAAATGAATGAATAGTTATTTTATAAAAGGCTAAGTGTTGTAGCTAGAACAAAAATCAAGCTGCAGAATTAATTAATAACTTAAATAACAGAGTAGAATTGATTAGACACTGCTGTACAATTTAACAAGAAAGGAAAAGAAAATCATTAATCGATGGCAAGTATATCAGATTCATGTAAGCTTAATTAATTCTCATGTAGTTAAGACACCAGGTCATATGCATTAACTAATTAACAAAACAGCAGTTGGTGGTAGGCCTAGCCGCCTAGTACTCAAGTTTGATCACACAAATGAGTTGGACTTGGGTCAATATTTTTTTACTTGAATTTGTACTCAGACTTGGTGGATGTGGACGTCATTGGTGATGACAACCGATGGCTCTTGAATGTCATGCCACACAACTGAGTGACTTGACACGAAAAACTTGTATACCGTAATCAATTTTGACAGCTCTGACAATATAGGCTACAACTGTGATTCTAGCAGAAGTCTATTGTATTTACGGCGCTTCTCGCCCACCATGCTTGTTAGTGTTGCTATGCAACCTTAGCATGATATGTTTGTTGTTGCTTTTAACAATAAACCAAAGATAGATAGATAGATAGATATGAACTCTACAAACAAACTATGACTTTAACGTTGTGTGTACTAATAGTGCAATGAACAAATGTGGCTGATTAATCTTAATACAAGTGCACACTCACTTAATCAGAATCTGCACTGTGAACACTTATTTAAGGCAGGCCTCCCACTCTGAAAAAAATTTTAAGACACCAAAAAAGTACAAATTTAAGGACATTTTTAAGGACAAGTTCAACACAACACACACATATACATTGCAAAATATTACAACATCCACAGCGTAAAAAGTACCTTGTTACATTTCGTTGACTGAATTGACAAATCTGCCTCACACGGGCAGGGTCGCCGATCCCTGGGGCAAAGCAGTACTGAGTTAGAATTTGCCTGTGTACCCTGACAGCATCAAGATTACTTGTGTTTAGATCTTTTTGCGGGAAAGTCATGGATACCAATCTAAGTGTATTCTGTGTTTTCATCAACTTGCCTTGTAGCTTCTCTTTCCATGCTCTGACATTAGCTAACTGCTTCATGGCTTCATTCAGCTTATCGTTTCCACTGTCCAACTCTAACATAATTTGTGCAACTTTAGCTGTCTGCATGTCACCCGTCTTGACTGCTGTTGACAGTTTCTTTGATAAGGTGGCGCTGGGCAACGTGTTGCTCCTGTGACTGCTGTCGGTCTTGCTGTTCAACTTCATGAAGCTCATTTGTTACATCCTCCGTTTTTTTCTTGCAATTTCAATGTTCTCAGCTGTTCGCAAGGCTTCCTTCTTGCATGCAGTTTCTACTGCAGCTTTCTGCTTTTCGCTGTCCAAGTAGCTCAAGTATTTTGAATGAGGATTTGTGTATAAGTAAACGTTTTTAAGGAATCTAAGGACAAATTTAGGTTTTAAGAACAGGTCAAAAATTTAAAAGGATTTTAAGGACTTTTTGGACGAGCGGGAGGCCTGATTTAAGCTGAACATGGCCATGAAAGCAGTGGACTTGGACTTGGCTTGTATAGCCAATGACATCACTGCAGGTCTGAGTACCAGGCACTGTACTGAACACACCATATAAAATGCACAACCTTAACTTCATTATAACATTTTTAATGGCCATATCTCATAACCCTACGTGTAATATTCACGGACATCTACATCTAATGATACAAACTTTAGGATCTTCGAAAATTCAACATCTCAAAAATAGAGCATATTTCTCATACAGTAGCAAGAACACGCTTACTAGATAAAAGCAGAAATCAAGTAAGTTGCAGCCAACTACACCCGCTGACAAGGCAAGACTGACATAATATGAGGCATTCATAGACAGCCTCTATTTGAGCTGATAAGCACATGATACAATGATGCTTAGCAATATATACAACAATCTACAGCAATCTGCCAGGAGTTCAGATTAAGACTTTCGAGACATCTCAATCATTTCGATGTTTTCTCGTCTTCTATAATTTTCTGCTTGCCTGCCGGGCTTTTTCTTCCGACTGGAAAAATTTACCAACATAACCACAGCAGACAACTCAGTAATAAATTGCTATACCAAACACAATGTCTTAGTCGGGGTTGTTCTTAGACATGTGTAAAGGGGCATGAGGCTATCAAAATAAAGGGATATTTTTTTATGTATTTTTCATGTTGTCATCAAAACCAGCAAACAGAATTGTGTACTGGTATCGGATATTTGATTTAAACTTAATAAATAACTTTAATGTGATTACCATTGTAAATAATAAACTCCAGTGACACTGAAATGGGAAGTGAAGAGGCCGCAAAAGTTGCAAGGTTGTTAAATGTCAACGGCTGTTGAAATAGAGGTGGTGAGGTGGTTGGTTTTCTATACAACAATCCTACACAACTTACAGTCATACAACTGTTCCATACCGCTGGCTTTGAGTCTAATTACGACCACAGCATCACTACATAAATCAACCAATGTTGTGGAACGAATGACATTCTGCAATGCAAACTAGGCTCAGCAATAAATGCTTAACTGTTTTAACGTTCATTTCACATCCTGGCTGATCCTCGACTTTAACCGTTGCCTTTCTCATAAACTCCGTCACAATAACATATCACTGCAGTGCTACTGCATCAGTTTTGAGACAGCAGCATTCAACTGTGATGAAATGAAATAAACAGCTTTATAACAACTATTTTATGGCTTTTATGCAGGTCAGCCTACATTAGCCTGCACTCTAAATTAAGAACTGGAGAATTCTGTTGGAGCAGTTTTACTGCCTGCAAGCCCTTGCTGACAACAACTAGCAAAATCAGGTTTAGGGAGAAGACACTAAGAGTTCTGCTCAATGGTGTTACCTGCACTGTCACTGTACCATCAAAACAGATGACTTAAATTAGCTTTAAACAGCCCAAATCTTGACACTTCAGATACAGTTCAAGCTACAATGAACACTAAAGTCACATTCAGCTCTATGATTGATTAGTGATACGCTTATCATTTAAACTCTGCAGCAGTTTGTGACACACCACTGTAATCATTTCACTAATAATAGTAATAATCTTATAAATAACAATAAAATAACAGTAACTTACACAACTTTTGGCACATCGGTGTCAGATTCTTCAGCAGCAGAGAAAAATTTAAGTTCACCCGTCTTCGTCCGCACGGCATGAACCTGTCACGCAGAGTAACACAACATCTCAATCACATGCACGAGGTTCATCATCTCAGAATCACAACACACCATCACAAATTCAGTTTTGAAACAAACAAAGAGTTAAGAACTTACTTGCGCAGGAGTCTCATTGTCGGAGTCAACATCAGAATCTTTCAGTAATAACTGCTGCTTCTTCTTCGCTGCACATAATACAATGTGATACAATACATTTACATTATTATATATATATATATTATATATTGTACATTATTATACAAGATTAACACAAAGTACAGTGTAAACCAATATAAAGTTTGGCTGTTGCTCAATGTCATTTGTGTTCATTCTAGCTGTATTCAGATCGATAAAAGATAATGAAGGTGTGTACAACAGCTGTACAATCTATGATGATGAAGGTAAACTTTAATAAACAAACATGTAATTGTAATAAAGAACACGCGATAAAATGAGGAAATCAACAAATACAAAAATTCTTAACAATTAGAATGTGCTGCGTAATATATTCTGTTGTCTTCAAAAGCCGACAATGTCATGAAGCATTTCAACATTTCTTACTGAAAATGCCAGTCTTGTGATCCTGGTCTTGGGTCTTGACAGCTCTTGAGTCAAGTTTATAAAGGTCGTGGTATCGAGTTCCGGTGTCAATGTTTTGGTTTTGATTTCCTGAGAACAGATGTTCTTCAGTAAGGTCTTGGTTACAAGATGGAAATACAGCCATCAAACGCTGCAATTTTAATAAGAAATGTGAAAATGCATGTATAACAAATATAACACAACTGAGACAAAAACCGCTGACGCATACGTTGATCAACATAGTTTGTAGGGAAGAAGCCCTGCTGTCCATCAGCCAGTTCACCCATCCACCAGTTGTCATTGTCTTTGAACAACACCAAGACGCAGTCGCCACGTTTCAGCGACAGCTCGTCAGAACGTTGTGCTTGGTAGTCGTACAGTGCAATCACCTACAGCAAAGCTGCGCTGCATCAGAAACTACTGCAACTGTAGCTGCATAAATCTACCTGCTGTCCTTATTAGGGGTCAGGGAAACAATAGTCACTGGATAACTTACAGTCTAAGCTGTTTATTAATGAATTGAATAATAAATATGAAAATCATTTAGTTCTAATTCTAGTTAATTAATTCTAATTAATTCATATAACAGAAAATGAAAACAATGAACTTACATAAACAGATAATTAATAATAAAGTTACAGTTCTGTGTGCATCATCTACACAATCATGGCATGCAAACAGCAGACTCGACCTACAGACTCGATCTCATTCACTCATTCAAATCAGTGAATCTATATTATAAAGATCGCACAGTTTGATTTTCTGTCTGTATCACGAGCCACAATTGCGCAAAGCGCGATACATGCAGCCACAACACAGTGCCACAATTCGCATGAAGCGCAATACACAGAGAAGCGCGATTGTGGCTCGTAATTAAAAAAGTAAGTTTAGTTACTATCACAGCAGTACCAAGTGAATATGTAAGCGTTTATGAAGTTGTAAACCTACCTGTTCAAGTGGCTCGTTTTTCTTTACGGATGTGTCTGTGACCGTCAGCTGAGCCTTGTGCATTGTCTGCAAACACCATCATCAGCAGCTTCTAATAAATTACAAACTACGCTGAACAAAACAAAGACTGCACTGCAACTGACAGTTGCTAATAAAAAAATAAAATGAAATAACTGAGGCGACTAGAGTCATCCCAATGTGATGTGCACCCAGCCACCCATTCAGCGCCACCACTACTACAGCTACATGCATCTGAAATGTACTGTAGTGACTATCAAATCAAATCAAATCAAATTTATTTCCAAATGCAAAAACAGTGCACACAGCAAACATGTGATGCATTTAGGTGGTACAGCAAGGCGTATAGCACTTACAGCTGCCTAGTGTTAAAGTTTCATTTATAAATATAAAAAGCTAACTATTAGATATTATTTATCGTATTTCAGATATTGGGAAAGATCCATATTTTCAATAGCACACTTGAACAATTTAAAACTGCTAAAGTCCGTATCTTGTGGTAAATTATTCCAGACATTTATTACACGATTAAAACTATGGAAACTATCTGAAGAATATAACTAGACATTTAACTTTGCTTGTTATCAGTCACTCGCCACTGCAGCAACACAAGTAAAGTGACTTTTTAGTCACTGCAGTGGACTGAAAGAAAAGACTATGAAAAAATATCTTACCACAAATGTAAAGTCCTGCATTGTGAACTGTTACCTGTCTAGCCCCCAAATTCTACATTCCGTATATATTCCAGCTGTTTTGCTGCCATGATGTTGGATATTAATAAGTTAATAATCATGCCTGCATATTGTTTAGCTTTTAACTACAAGCACTTAAATACAGCTGCTTTTAGAAAAATGATAGTAAAAAAATTTGACAACTTCTCAACTTCACACAGTATGCCACGTTGACCCACAAAATTGAGATTGTGTAAGTGACGATAAATTACTGTGATATCATTGCACCCCATGTACTGCTTCATCTAGTGGAAATGTTAAGCTGCTACCTAAAAATCTTACTGAAACTGGGATTTTTTTCGGTTATTATTACTCATCACTTTAGTTGTCCAAGTTGAGCAATGAGTCCAGTGTATGTGTGTTTGTTTGTGTGTCCAGACAATAATCTTAAACTAAATGTAAAGTAAAGTAAAGTAAACAAAACATACGTATAGTCTTTATACTAAGTGCAATATCCAGCTCTAAACCACTCAGGTATGGCATGTGTCAACGTGGTGTCACAGTTTTATCTGCATATGCAATTGAATTAGTCATGCTTGCCTCTACTTCACAGCCTCAGGTAGGAGGCTAAGTTAACCTGGATATTGGTCATCGATCCCACTACTAACCAGGCCCAATGTAGAGCAACTTCATTGATGTGACCAACATCATTTGTACTACACCAAACTGTCATGCCAAATGACGTCTGACCAAGATATCTGGTACTCTGGTTCACCTTAACATCATCTAAGTCCAGTTCAAAAATCAAGATTTTTAGTCAAAATTCATGGTCACAGGCTGAAAAATGTTCCTTCTTTCCATACAAGTCAATGAGGTGACTTATTTTATGGATACACGTTATGAGATGACGTTCTTGGTTGTTTATACAAGTTCTTTGTGCTAAAATGGTCATTGTGACCTAAAGTGGAACTTTCTAGGTTCAATCAAAAGTTTTTACATTATTCTTTAACCTCTTAACTGGACCAGATTTCCTGTGGTAACTGGCTTCTTAATCACTGATTTTCTGATATGTTCCGCCTGCATTCAAATTACTACGGAAAGCATTAAACAGCTGTAAAAATAATCACCCAAACCACAGCTCAATCAAGCTTACTCTGTTGATGCTGATCTGTGGCTGCATTCCAGTCCATGACGTCAGCAGACTTGTATCGTCTCTCACTAGCCACAACACAACGAGTCATACTTCATCTCAGCACTTCTTCATACCATTAGTTCACCGGTAGACTTTTTCTCGAAATTCAACTGTTTTGCTGCTACAGTAACAGCAGTGACAGTCTGCATCGCTGATGAGCATGGATTGTTCAATCATATTCGCCAGGTGGCGCCCATATGCACCACTGTCTAATATGTGCTTTCTTGGGCCCACGTGAGTCTATCCCCCGACAACATCTTAATCATTTCAGCAATTTTTGCATGTGACCAACACACAGACAGATATATCGACCACACTACATCAAGATAGGCATGGCAACAACATCCATCCAGCACTGAATGCCAGTTAATAAAAAATGCACTTTCATTCATCTGAGATAAGTTAATAACGAGCAAGAAGCAATTAATTGGCAATTATCAGTTACATGCTCACATCTACAGACAATTTAGTGATTATTTGCTTAACAAAATATTGGGACTAAACATGACAGACCTGAACCAGGCAAGTAACCAGTGCCAGTTCTTCTATACGATGCATTTCCCACATCTTTCAGACCGACATCATTTGCCAATGCCTGTCGAAAAATATACTCCATCGTTAGTGGTAATACAATGCAGAATTCTAAAATGATTATCTGTGACACAAATCCTAGTTGACTTCTGGGATGGACATTTCATAAGCCATTTATTTAAAGAAAGCAAGTTTAGAAGGTTTCGCAAAGACACCTACACTACAGTTACTCAAAGATTATCAACTTAAGAAGACCCTCTTACATTTTACATGATGTGTTTGTGTAGTCACAATTTTTAGCCAGATAATGTAGAAATACACAAGGGAGGGGATAATATACATGGCACAGTACTTACCGAGACAGATTTGAGTTTGTTCACAACGCGATGGATGCGTGAAGCCTGCAGCAGATTGACATCGTCCATAGTTGTCGTCATCATTTTAGTTGTTTCTTGACTGAGACAAAACAAGCAATATCAGATATTCTGTTAGCAGTAAGACACTTTCACCGATAGAAGTCACTTAACAGATATAAAAAAGAATTATTAGGCACATAACAATATATAACAACCACTTTCAAGGTTTAAGCGGGTTTATTAGCCTATGAGAGGTATTAGAGAAAACAAAAAAAACATAATTATATTTTCCTAACAGCATAGCAAAAGTAAAAAGTTTGATAATAATGACCAAATGACATCACTAATATTGCTTAAACAGCTAAAGACAAATGGTGGAAGTAACTGGACTGCAGAAGAGACACGTACCTCAACACATGCTATTCTGTAGTTACAGCATATGCACACAAAAACAGATGAATATTAACTCATAATTACAGCTGAGTTTCAGGTGACGGGCATTTCAACATCTGAACAGTGTCACAGGCTCTCACCAACTCACGCCACGGTTCAGGAGCAGGACGAGACAGATCCTTGTGAGCAGCTGTCATATCAAACAAACAATAAAAGTCAAATTACAAAAGAAGGCACTGAAAGATAGCTCATACTCCAAAGACAATCCTGCATTTGAAACAAACTGCATGTAGTGATGATAAAACACTTTACATTTATGTCCATCTTTAATACATGCAGTGCATGATAAGATGTGGATCCACTTGGATGCATCAATGTGATCGATCATCCTGGATGTTGTATCAACAGGCTCTGCAGTCACATATCATTATCGTGGCTCGTCAAAGGACCACTAAGGAGGAGGTGTGGTGCTATTGCACTGTCAGATAATCAACCAGTTAAGGTCTCAGTTATGCCAACAATTACACTGTAATGCGTCACAACGATACAACTTCTGGCAACGACCACACTCTCTCCAACTGCCTGAACATAAGACTCAGTTATCTAATTCTAACTTTTTGATACGCTTGCTGTACAAGAACACTTATTAACTCTAGATATAGTCATGTTTTCTCATTGTTGTTGGCTTGCGTTATGTCAAGCCTATTAATAAACCAATATTGTATTGTATTGTATTGTACTGAGTTTGAACCAGATCTGTATTGCCTGCATACTCCTCAATAACACCAACTGGTGCATTCAGATTGCAGGAAAAATATGCTACCATTCTTCTAAGTGAAACTGTCTACATCATCTACTACCATATCAAATTTTATTAAAATTCATCTTAGTCATCTGGATGAATCCTGCAGACAGACAGACAGAGATTCCAAGGATCTTCTGTAATAAATACGAATTTGGCAAATATGTAATTAATTAACAAAAAGCTTTGCAACGTCATCATTCAGCAATCCACAACTAAGGCAACTTCCAAAGCTGAGAGTTCGTCAAAATTACCCTTGTAATCATATGTAAAGATCTTTATCAGATGACTTTCTCCATACGAACAAAAGGCAACCATGTTATCAAACGGATGAAAGGCCACGTCGGTTACAGGATTGCGGTATCCGAGAGATAAATATGTGTAGACCAGATCTCCTGCAACAACAAAATATACTTTCTGCCCTTCATGTGGTCACAAGGCAACAAATGCAGCCATGTGATAAACACAAAAGAAACAGGTGGTTGCATGGCTTAGTGGTAGCATGTCAGTCTCGATCAATAGAGTTACAGTATGGAGGGCCTTGTTAGCACTGGGATGGGTGACCATCTTTGGTGGGCATACCACCCATGCCAACTCAGCCTCCTACCCTCAGTGGGATGGAAAATGAGTACTGGCCAAGGCACAAATTTCATTTGTGGATGCATGTGTGGCAAGCGAGTAAAATTGTCTGATCCCTCGTTTACAATTGCCATACCTCAGCACTTTAGACATAAGTATCGCACTCGGCAAAAAGCACTATACAAATGTCCTGTTTATTTCAGCCACATTATGACCATCAACATCGCTATCACCTATGTTTTAATGACCACTTTTCAGTTTTCTTTTGCTGCTTGTTATGAAAGAGAATCTTTTGAAACAAATGGCAGTTCGTCCACACAGAAATTAAAGTTAAAAAGTTGCTCAAAGAATACTTCTGCTAAGCATAAAAGACTCCAAAGCACTCAAATAAATAATTTATTAACTCAAATATTAGACAAGTTATATTTATACACACCCACAGCTATATTACTTAAACTACCAATTGAAATCAGTAGCACAAACCCAGATACATTTGGCAAAATGGGCATTCCAGGTACAGAAATATGCAGAATCCCTTTTGCCATAGTAATTAGCTTAGTTCCTTTTGTTACAAATAACGTCGGAAGCTGATCATCTGATAATATAAGTGGACTGATGAAAACCAAGGCATGTGTGACACGCAAATATCAGTTGTTCCTAAACTATCATTCCATAAATAAATTACAAAATAGTGTCATTCTGCCAGTTTAAAAAGTAAGAAAAATCTGAAAAATACATTTCGTAGGAAACTGAACTGGGGACACACGCTTAAATTTTTATAAAGCTGACATCATTATTGTAACATCAGTTGTATTTGAAACTCATAGTGAGTTGGAGCAGTATTTTGCAATCCAATAAACGTATTCTTGTGCAGCTTGTCAAGTCTTAACCGCATTGCGAGTTAAAAGAAATATCAGCAAGATCAACAAACAAACCTTTTCAAACTTCAAACATTACCCTTTCATTTATTAATGTATCATTCAAATTCGCTTAGAAATTTATCAATTGTCAGACCATACAAAGAAATCAACAGCTGCGATCATTGCAGCAGTCGGTGAAACAACAGGGCAGCCAAGTCATTTCTCATCAACAACATTTTCTTGACCATGACCAAGTACCTTACAACAAACATGCACTGGTGGACTCGTAAAACACCTGCCACCATACTGAACGCATCTGAGAGTGAATGACATTTCCACTAAGTCCTGGCATCCACAGAAATCAAATAACAGAATGCAGTACTTCACAGGATGCTTTCAACAGCTGTTTATAAATGACGTCACAATGACGTCACCACAATAAAACTTACAGCATGTACTCAAAATTATTTCTATAAAACATATATTTTGGATTTTTTTAAAAATTAATTAAATGACGCCATTTTGTAAGTTATTTATGGAACGACGCTCATATAATGACATACCAAAATGATTTGCAATAGTGTCACATGGTAATAAAACTACCGTTAGTATAGAACTTGTGAACTAGTATGCTGCTCAATCATTGCCATTGATTCACTGCTCCAAGTAAACAAATCCACCATATCACCTCCTTTTAACAGCCATTTTTTAAAGAATCTAGTCTACTGATACCCATAAAGATAAAAAATACCTGATGCTGTGTTCCAGACATATGCCTGACCATCTTCACTTCCAGCAAACAGAAATGCTCCACATGGTGTGAGAGTGCTGCGGACATGTTCACGAAAGTTCAAGGCACCAACGTATTTGGAAGTGATCGTCTCTCTGATGCATCACATTGACCACAAAATCAGAACAAACTTCATTCAGCAACCCACTACTGACTTTTCATTGTAATGCTCATGCAATCATAAGACATGACTACACACTGAATTGCTGATGCAGACACCAATGTAAAAATAAAACAACAAATCATTACTGCCACCAGTTTCGCTTACCACAAAAATAAAGTGAATCAAACTGAGACAAGTTCATGCAGTTCACATTTGTAGTCTATATACACTCACAAAAGCATCTGAAACTGACAGATCTTACACAAATGCTTGCACAGCTACAGTACAACAGCAGTATAACAGTTACTAGCACTAACACTCGCAGATCGAGCAACTGAAGCTTGTTGTTGCGCGTGTGAACCATCAGTCGTCGACCACTTGGATGCATCTGTAGCACGTTGATGGCCGTACCCTACACACAGCACACACATATCATAGTCATGTCTACTGCATACATACATAGCACATCATTTTAACAGTTGTTGAACCTTGGTTAGCCAAACATTCCTTAGATATTACTTCTCTGTTCATTTCTAGCTTGTGCACTCTACTGGGACAGATCAAAACCTTTCATATATCCTCTTTAATAAAATATCCTCTCATGCCTTACTTGGGCATCCCATATCTAGTTCCATCATTATATAAAGCTTCACTCAAATGGAATAAAAATGTGCTAAGAGAGATCTGATTTCCACAATCCTGACAGATAAGTCCTTTATAGTTGTAAGGGTTTAATTTTTTAACCAAAATACAGCCATGAATGTGAGTAGCTTCTTACAAAAAATCAGCTTTATCCATCCAGCCATTCGAGAAAAATTCTTCCGAGAATCTCGCAAAATCTATAACTTTAAAATGTTGCTTGACCTCCAGTATCATTTGAAAGTCAAGGTCACTGCAGTTTGTGTATTCTGGTACACAATGCGAGCCAAATAACAAGCTTGGATAGCTTAAGTAGTTTTGGTAGCAAAAACCACAAAAAGAGGCTCAGAATCTTGGAGAGAATACACAGTAAAATGTAATTGAAAGGAAAATCCCTTTCCCAAATGTCATGAACATCCATTCACAATTTTTCAAGACAGCCTGTTGTCACAAAAAAACACAATAATTTTAACTTAAAACTTACTAACTTACTTAAATTCCAATGTCTATTTATATGTACTGTGCATTACACAAATATTAATGGTAGTCTTTAAAAAAACAAAGAAACACAGATACATTTTCTTCCTTTAATTCATCTTACACTAAATATACCAATTCAGAAGTTAAAAATACATCATATTCAAAGAAATGCATACCACAAGCTCTATATGCTGTATCTCTTTGCAAAGTGAGCAAGGTTTTGTCATTTCTAACAGACAAACAAGATAATGAAGATATATTCAGTAAAATGTACAAGTAAATAATGTAACAAAATTCCAACTATTTCCTCATAAATTTGTAAAAGATAGCAGCATCATTAAAGCTTTCTTTCTAGATAGTATAATATATTATGTATAAACCAGAACTTTAATTTAGTGTATTCTATAGAAAAGTGAGCAGTGTATTATGTCCCATTTATGACATATAATGGGTTATGCTATGAAAGTCAGAAGTAGAAGAAGCAGCGTATGCAAAAAAAGATTAATAATTATCTAGTTTTCTACATACTATAATAGGTACGGTTTATCACTTTTAATCATGTCATTTTATTCATCATCACAATAAAAAATATTATGACCAATGTACAGGGTGGGCCAAAAACCGGACTGTTTTTGATAGTTAATAACTTCATGACATTTAATGTGAGAAAGAAATGTAATAAGTCAAAAGTTTCCTAATTTTGTCTACTTGCATGTTAGTGAATTTAAATGTTCTTTGCCTATTTTTCATAAATATTCACTACCCCTTTGCCAAGCATCTACTGAAGGGGCGTTAACACTTTTTTCAATGCTTTATGGTTCCTGCTACTGTTTCAAAACTTGGTAAAACTGACACTGACCAGGAAATAAAGGGAGCCTATTACTGTAATCCAAGGGCATCGATCTTACAGGATTATTGGGGGGACATAAAAGAAGACTGTGGGTCTGGGGGATGAAGTCCCCCAGAAGCTCAAGCTTTTTGTGAAACTACACATAATATTTGCAGTAAAATACAACAAACAACAGTTCTTGCTGTTACTGGATAAAATAAACCTAGCCTAAACGACATCACTTCTAAAATGTTGGGGGGGGGCATTACCATGGGCGTCCCCCCTTCATAAATATTGGGGGACATGTCCCATAGGGATCGACACCCCTGTTGTGATCACATAGTCGAACAAGGATCACTGCCGAACATTTGCAGTTTATCGAATGATGACTTCTGTTTCAACAAGTCGGAGCACTGGCACACTGATCATGCCACACTGTGGCTCACCTGCATTCTCATGTGTCAGAGTTCCTTTTACCGGATTACTAGTCTTCAAATACTCCAGAACTAATCTTGTGGATTATTTAGTGTGGACAGCATTGCAAAAGATGGAGTACTGTAATGAAATTTAAGAAACTGACCAGCTAAAATGCATGCTAATCGACTGTTGCACTGCAGACACATTGAACCAAACGATCAATCAGCTGCCAAAAAATGATGATGGTTATCAAGGTGAAGGGTGTCCATGTTGAATTTCATCTGGACCGATTCTGTGTGCAGATGATCATTGCTGCTACTTTCATTACATGTTCAAGTTCAAAACTGGGCACAATCCATGCTTTTGTGTGAAATTAGCATAATTTCAGGTGTAGTGAATATTTAAGCAAATTATGAAAAGAATATTTAAATACACTGACATGCAAGTTTTACGCTTTTTCTACACAAAATTCTGCAACTTTTGACATATCACACGCCTTTCTCATCACCAAGTTATCAACTCCCAAAAAAGCCTGTTTTTGGCACATCCTGTATAAGGTGCCACAAAAATATTCCGATAACTTAATTAGCTCATTTCATTCGTAAATACTTTATTTGCTACAGTCTTCAGCTAGCTGTTGCAGAATGCCACAGGGTCACTTTACATATAAAATGATATAAAACGATGTCACATCATTGCCAACATAAAGCAAAAAAATGGCAATTTCTTAATGATGTGTAAATCGTCAAAGTAAGACACTGCAACTACTTAGCAAATTGGTTAGATGGCGTCACGTACAGTCAGACAAGACTGTGTTTATCTTAAATGTCTTCTAAAATCTGTTCTCAATGAACGCTGCAAGCGATGCAAAAGTATGCACATGCTGTAGCTGCATCAAAAACAAGTTGCCACAGAAATGGCAGTGACAGCCCGCATTGCCATCTAGCACCAATCATTCAATCACATTCGCCAGGTGGCACTCATATGTTCCCCCAACTAATGCACGGTTTCTTAGGCCACACAAATCAATCCAAATGATAGCTCGATCATGTGCAACATCTGTGGCAACAGTCTATATCTGTGTGCCTACTCCCAAGTAGTGCATGCAATGTGCACTAACTAGTCCACATTTAGATTCACATTCAGGTTTGGTCGACCAAGCTCAGTTAACTTTAACAATCGACTAACTAACTGACTAACCCCAACATTGCTATTGGCCAATGTATCATGTCATGAACTGAAGATGCAGTTAAGTTAATTTATGGTTAAAGTTAACTGAACCATGTGCAACAGGACCCTGACAGGTTCACTACTATCTGCACTATGACACAATTGGGCAGCTTGTGTATGACCCTGAAAAGTCGAAACTGCCGATATCTTACAGCAACTATGCCAACTCAGTTACAAAATTGTAAGAATGTGATACCAGAAAGAGAAGCACCATCTTCTAGGACGATATTCCACACACATATGTTTCCACTACTATCACCCGAGTATAGCAGAGAACCATCTTGGTTGAAACACAATGCGTTCACATATGACGAATGTTGGTCAAGTTCCTGAAGCAACTACAATATCAGTACACAATAACCAACGGTAACAAAATAACATCAGCCACTGGATATGCACAAGCATACAATTGTATAGATAGATTTCATGTATCATGTTAGCATGGTTCAGTGATAAGAAACCAAGTTATAATTAGATCAGTAACTAATGAACAACAGCCAACACAACATCGCATCACATATTGATTACTTGAATGTGTGCTGAAAAAGTTATGCAGATATGCTGGCATAAAAGTGACAAAGATTTACAGTTTTATGATGCATTAATAGTTTGCAGTGTAGTATACAGATGAAACTTTGTTTCAGCTTATCCATTAATATTAATGGAAGAATAAAGTGTCAATCATACAGCTTCTCATACATAAACAGTACTCCAATGTATCTACATTATTTATGGCAAGTTTACTTTTGCTTAACTTTTAAACAAAGCCAAACAGGCCAGTGTTCTCACTATCCATCTGCAACTTCCTGTAACAGTGCAATTCTGCAATTTCTAAGATGCAAAACAACAGCCATACATTGGCACTGATGCCTCTAGACTCGAGATTCCAGATACGGACAAGTCGATCAAAGCCACCAGTAACAACTAGGTTACCAACATCCACGTGATATTTGGCAGCATAGACAAACGATGGATGAGGCAGAACTTTGCACGCTGAATGTGTCATTGCCTCTATGTTCCACACTCTATACATCAGAGCACAAAGCAGTATTAAACGTCAACTAATATGAAGTATCTTCTTGATATGAGCATTAAAACTGATGATCAACTTAAGCAAACGGATGACAGAGAAAATAACTGGAGAAAACAACCAGAAATAATGGCAATAACTGATATATTAAGTATATAGTAACAATTAAACAGTTGAGTGTATTTACACCTTGCAGTAGCATCAGCAGATGCAGATAACAGGCCACGGTCAGACTTCGACCAGCAAAGATCATATATAATACTGTTGTGTCCAGCAAGCTCACCTTTCAGGTCTCCAGACGGAATCTAAATATCAGCAGTGCAAGCAACAGTACTTTAAACACAACCAAATTTCATTTTGATCAACTGAATGAACTTCTGTGGTTTAAATGACACGGAAAATGCAGGCTAGTGCTAAAAGATTTGCAGAATGCTGTAGTGAAAACTTTCAACTTTAGAGAGAAAAAAAAAACAATATATTATACAACATAAACTGAAAATAAAACAGAGTGTGTTTTACAGTATATACCTCATAAATCAAAATGGGAAAACTGTCTTTATCATGGCATCCACAAGCAAGACTTCTAAAAACATCAACAGCATGCAGTTTATAACTTAATATAACCAAGACTGTACAAAGAAAGCCAATAAATATAGACATTAGACAATGAACAGATTGTACTTTATTGCTGCTGTTCCCAGAATGACATATTGGTAAGCAAATTTCACTGGTGATCAAATCAACTACGTGTTCTATATGCATGTATCAATGCCAACACATTTGTACATGCACTTTGTTTCCTAGTAGAGCAACTGGTTCAGTGTCCAGATAATAACTTTTGATCTAAATGACCTCCAAACTACATATATACCAAGCCAATTCATCTAATACTAACTAGGTCAAAGGTCATAGTCACAGGTCAAAACTAAAGGTCACAGGAGAGAAACAAAAGCTCTGCAACTGCTGGTAAGCTTTTACATCCACAAACATGGTCAATTTGGAGATGTTCCTTCTATCCAATCTCTTTGTCTATTGTTGAAGAAACTAAATCTAATATAACTGAACCAAACATTCACCAGGAAGACAAAGACATCATAACACCAAAAAAAATTAAAGCAAGGTTTTCTTGCCTTACAACTTCTGCCAGTTTGCCTAGAAACAGAGCTAACCCTATTCTTATAGTTTCCGGTGCCTGCACGGGGCTGAAAACTATAGTTGGCCAAAATGTGACTAAAATAGTCAATGCAACCTGGAGTGAGAACTTTTAGTTCTCATATATAATGGAAGTCTACAACAGCTGTACATTATTATAAACTAGAAGGCAAATACAGCTTATACCTCAACATATAAAAGAAATTCTTGTACTGAAAAAATCACTTACTTACACAAGGATGGCTAGATAGATGGAGAGTATTATGCTCTGCATAACCGCACTATGCTGACGAAAGATAAATTAAATAAAATGCATGAGATGTGAAAGTTCTGATGCCTTACTTTCCACTATGTGAAAACCGCAGAACAAAGCACCCTTTGCGACCAGCACTCAGGCTAAGTGATGGACAGTTAGGAATACGACACTGTTGACCAGGAAGTCGACTCCACAGTGATGGTTCTGTTGGTGACCGTGTGTTAGTCTGACATCCGATACCAGTGCTAAAGTCATCAAAGTCTACAGTGTCGTCTCGTCGTTCCTGTATACGTATAATCAACATGCTAAGCAAGTCACTGCTGATGATGACAATAAAAAGTGCTTTCGTACACACGCTATCGTAACCAACTTTATTAAGTCCCACTTAGCCATAACTCTTAATTACTCAAACTTCTTTACTGGTGATAATTCAAAGGACATAAGCACATCATATTGCAACTGCTTGAAATGTAAGACACAGAGGACAGCCACAGCTGCTTGGCACTGACTGCCATTTTCTATTGAGCTTACAGTGTTAAGCATGGACATACATGGATCTGACTGTTACTACACTAGACTATATCAAAGCCATGATTTCTATGCATGACAGGTGTACATGTCGTGCAATTATGTAGCTGCATTGTGTATGTTTCTTTCTGTAGTTTGCATTTTCGAATTAGAGGTGCTGGCACAGGGTGACTAGTCAGTGAAAGCAGACTGGAAGAAATGTGACTTCAGTTGACACTTAAAGGTAGAAAGTTTCTCTGAAGAGCGAATATGTACAGGTAAGGAGTTCCGGGTTGATGGTGCAGAAGCGGAAAAAGAATGTGAGGAGAAGTGACTTGTAATGCCAGTGGGTATTGCAAGAAGGAAGGTATTGGAGGAACATACGGTTTGAGCTGGAACATAACGAGAGATTAACTCAGAAAGGTAGGATGGTTCAGCAGTGTGCAATGCTTTCCATGTAAGCAGACTAAGTTTATAGCTGATACAATGGTTAGCTGGTAACCAGTGTAAATAACGCCGGATACGTACGGAGCTAATGGTCGAAGGTGCTGGTGCGACAACTCGTGCTAGAACATTCTGGACATGCTGTAGCCTATCAATGTTCGCTTGCAACATGCCATACAGCACACTGTTACAGTAATCAAGTATACTGCCTACAACGGATGCGGCTATGGTCATAGCCGTATCGAGTATTAGTGATGGGCGAATATGGTTATTATGTTAATAACTGTGAAAATAAGACGGTTTAAAAAGTCAAAGATACCACGCAGACAAAAATCAGATGTAATATCAGGTAACAAAAACCAGTTAACCTCTTGAACTGCGTGCATCGATCGCATAGCTGGATCGACTGCATTCGGTACTGCAATAGACTTTGCGGTGACATACAAGGTAGATGGATACAGAATCCTGCATTCACAGTTCTTCCACCATGTGTACACCTGCACATGTGAACCGCACATCTAAACGATGACAAACTGTACACTGTACATGAATCACATGCTAATGAACTACTGAAGACGGGCTAAACTACCAGGGCAGGCTGAGCAGTGTAGTATGTGTTCCATCTATTTGTAGATTCTTTAATGACAAACTCTGACAAATGCAATACGAATAAGCATTAATACACACAATATTATGGGAAAAAGCGATAAAGCTGCAGACTACTTATGATCAAAAATGCATACAAACACTGACCAATGAAAGGCAGTTTTGGACAACAGTAACAATAAGTGTGCCAAATATGGTGCAACTTCACCGAAACATGCAGAGATGGATCAGTATACTGCAGCATTACACAAGATAGCATGTAAGAACAAACCTGTGGCTCAGCATTTCCTGCTGTAAATGATCTGCTTGGCGGTCGATACAGCTGTAGTCGGACTTTTTTCCCAACATTTGGTTGTCCATTTGCACCAATCAGCTAACAGGTTAACAAATCATTGCCATTAAGTTCAAATTCTAAAATTAACCACTACACATAATCGTGTAAATGAAATGGAAAAACACACAGCAATAAACAAGGCAATCATATCAGATGGCAGATAGGGTCACTAAACGGCACAATAGACCTACTGGAAACTGGCTAATACGAGGTCACTAAAACGCACAATAGACCTACTGGAAACTGGCTAATACGATATATGAATTCTTACTTTGAGGAAAGCCCATGCAATATGGTGCCAACCACCTTCTGGCCTTCTGTTATCCAACTGTCTATTTGTAGTTCTCATGCTGACGAAATCTAACACCTACAAAACAGTCTTACAGCATTATATTCATCGCAGGCTGACAGAGATAATCAAAGTTCTCATTAAAGATGATGTTTTCTTCCCAAATTGGTAACACATTACTGCAGTGTCACTGAGACCAGTGACTCAGTGACATAAAGTGAAAGGCAATTGACCAAAACTGCTCTAAGACTCCACAAATATCTGTAATATGGGATCGCAAGAGCTCTCAAATGAAAGTATGTGACCTAAAATGGCATTATTACTTTTAAAGTAATTAACTTAATTAAGTTTCACCATACACGAAAGCATCAGTGCCAGCTGTCACTATGCATATACTCAGTTTTTCTTTCACAGACCATCTTTTCTGCAGGGTACTCAAAGAGAACTTTTGTGGATATCTGAAACAGAACCTTTATGGATATCTGTAACATATATATGTTGCAGGCCAAATGCACTTCTTAACATCCAATTGCTGTTGAAGCATTGAACAAATCAGTACCAATACAAATCATTATAGTAAATGTGACAATGATACAAAAAACACCGATAAATCTGCATCATCAAACAACCAACCTCAAAGAACAGCATTATATTCATCGCAGGCTGACAAAGATAATCAAAGTTCTCATTAAAGATGACGTTTTCTTCCCAAATTGGTAACGTTGATCTACATCAAAAATTACCATAAGATTACTCACTTCTGTTGCTACTGTTACCAATGCTAAATGCAAACAGCAAAAGCAGTATTCAGCGATGACAGTCGACTAACCCAGCTTTTGCATCAATTTGTAGACAAAGCTACATTCCAGCCTTTGCTGGGAAACTCTCTGACTAATGCAGCAGTAATATAGCCATTTAACTTGAACAAATTTTTGATCAGAAGCTTATCTTCTTTAGTAAACGGCATGTTTACAAACAACCAGTAATGAAAAATGTGTCATTTTCACCTTCGTAATCTCAAAGCAAATTAAGAAAGTAATAGCAAACAAACACGAGAAATTAAATAGGTTTGTGATAGATCAAACTCCATAGCTGATTACTGCCAAAATTATTAAAATTAGTTAATGTTTGGAAGCTACAGCACGCCAAAGCTGTGTCATTTTCAGTATACAGCATGACTGAAGAGACCCAATTACCGGGGTTCATGTTTCCCCAGGTAGTGCAGAGACATTAATTAAGAGAGATGGAATAACAAATCACTGCTCGATGGTATGCTCTCTTAGCAACATCTCTGCCAAAAATTACCAAAATCAGTTAATGTGCATTGTAGTTATAGTGTGCTACATCAGTGTTGTTTTTTTGAGACAGTGTACATTATAAAACTAATGATGTGATTTGCCAACATCACTAACCTACCGCCTTCTTCATAAACATATGCTGCGAAAAAGTGTGCAACAGCAATTATTGAATTACTGACTTTAAGCAATGCTTAATCATTAATTAGTGATTAACGATGTTTAGTTAATCAGATATTTTTAAAATTAATTACGAGATCTACACCATCATAAATTTTAAATTTTAAAGTTTTCAATATCTGATAGAAATATGCAATACTAGTATAACACTAAGTATAAAAGAGATATCACAATATCAATGACATTTTATTTGCCAAGAGCTACACTACAAAATAGTTGCACTAAATATATCAGACTGCTGTGGTAACTTCAGTAATTTAGTACTAAATTAACACTCCCACTCACTGTTGTTTTTTGACATGAAACGGCATGGTCATCATAGGCAGAATAAAGTCAACATGTTCATTTTCTGTCTCAAAATATGATGTCACTCTCCGATCTCTGTAAACGGCAACACATAGCAGTTAATAATAATTCACAAAAAACAACATACAGCTTGTGATATGGCTTCATAAAAGACTTACCAACTGACATTTTATTATCATAAAACATGTAATCATAAATAACACTGCTGATCACTGCATTAAATTGCATTCAAAGCAAAGAATATCTCATTTTCCATACTTGTTTCCGAGCGTTGGGTCCAGAGCTGATCCCGGTGTACAGACAGTTAGCCAGTAGGTGACTTTAAGCCAACCACTCGGCTGTAGGCTGCCATTATTTTCTCAGCCAAAGAGCATCATTGCCCATAAGCCAGTACCAAATTATACTGCTTGATGAAAGAGGCACATGCATGTGAAAAGCTTGCCCATGGCTGTTACATGGAAGCGGACCAACCAAGATTCAAACCCATGACTTTTGGGTTGTGAGCGAACGCTCTACCGTTATTCCACATAGGCCACGCTATTTGAATCTGCTTATAGTGACTATTACACCATATGACACTCCATATGAGTTCTCATATTTATGTGTTAACTGCTAATATATGAGCCATAAACACTGCCTTCAGTGCATTTGTTAGTTGGGCATCAGAAAGAGTATCTAGTATATCAAAACTGAGTGATGAGATGTTGCCATAGTTGTCTGGAATAAAGTGCACATGATTGCATATAGCATAGGTGACACCATTGTCATCCTATTATCTCCTGCTTCATTAAAATGCAGAATAGCTAACCTTTCTCATAGTGGCTTGCCCAGACTGTCATGGAAAAGAGGCTTTTAAATCAGGTATCTGCTAATATATGTAACATTCTAATAATTTAAACAAAATGTTTATAAAAAATGTGAACTATTCACAAAATTCCATTTAAAGTCTGTTAACAGCTTGCTGTTGTTATTCTAAAAATCACACTACAACAAAATTTCCCCCAAAAGTGCTTGATGGCAACAGTCTCAGTAACTAACTATTTGACAACAGCAAGAAACTTACCATGCACTCAACAAATTTAAATGTGTTACATTAATTACGACATAATAAATCAAAATAATTCACATAAAAGTAAAGACGGCTAAAAATTAGTAGTCTTGATATAGAATGACTAAGTAGCACATAACACTTAAAGAAAGGCAGTGACATTAAGAACAATAACCACACACTTTTTCTGCTTCTTGACACAGTTGCCAGTGTCAAGGTTGACGATATGCACTCGTACGATGGGATGTGCGATGTACAAGTTCGATTTCAGCTTGTCAGTACGATGAATTGTTAGCTGCAGAACTTGGTTGTTGTCAGCCACCTCTGTGAACACCTCTGTACTAGCACCTGCTGCATACTCCTCTTCATCACCTGAACGATCTACACAATATCATAATACCAGCAGACTCATCAGTCTTGGCAAATCATATGTACAATTGATGTCAACAGAGAACAGATGTAGCAAACACTTACATTGCAGATTTTGGCTGAAAATGAACATTCAGCTACAAAAAATTGAAAGGTAACAATACAGGTAATGGAAATGTAGAAAACTAGTAATGTACCAACTACAAACATAACTTCCTATTAGTGTTCCATAATAGCAACGTCTCTAAATTGTGTCATTTCCAAAATATACGCAGACCTCAGTCAAATGTTGCTAATCATTTTTTGACATACCTGAACTTGGTGTCCCCTTGATGTAATCTTGTGAACTATAGCCATACTATCTGGTGCCAGAAAACTATTACGGTTGAGCAACTAACAGGGTCAATGTCATGTAATAACAAACTAACCTACTTTGACTTAAATCACAAGTAAAACAGACTGCCACACCAATATCATGTTTGCAAAAAGTTGTCAAACGGTAAAAACAACACACTCTGTGTTGTTGCATAGTGACTATTTGATTTGCAAGAAAGAGGTAACGGGTTCAACTCTAGTTCAGGCCGATGCTCTGTAACAACTCCGAGCAGAATGTTCACACCTTGCCCATCACCAATCAGTATAATTTAGTACCTGTAAATGGGTATTACTCTGTCGCTGGGAAGGTAGCTTTTTGATATGCTTCACCATGTCTCAAGAACTAGCTTTCTGCTTCACTATGTCAATCTCATCCCAGCTCTCTCCTCTTCCTGCTCAAATCACTCTTACTTCATCTGTTGAATTTCCTCGGTCATCATCCATAATTCACTGGCCATAAATTATAGACTTCACCAGTCTGAACACCTTTTACCTTCGTAGTTCACACAAACTGTTTCTTAACAGCCAATGTACAGAATGAGTAAAAAAGTAACCCCCCCCCCCAAAAAAAAAGCTCTTGACAATATATTGGCCTATGCTAAGCCTTATCAAGCTAAATGTTACCCAGTAAATAGGTAATATATATCCACACATGTCTGGAGTTTACATTAAAATTTAATGAACTGTAGGTTCGTTTTTCACTAGTACCCCCATTTTTACTGTTTCAGATTTTAAGCATTGCTGTAGGATTTCAAAAATTCACGGAATAATAAAATGCAGATTAGCAACTTCACAAAAATTATGTCATGGTTACAGAATTAAATTAACCCACATCTCTGCTGTTTATAATAGCCATGAACATTTTCTATACCCAAAAGAATTTTGAGTTGAAGGATGCACTGCAGCGGATCTAAACTGACCTGCTGCAGAAATTCATTGCTAAAGGTGTGAAGGACTCTCCCAAGCAACTGCAGAGGATAGCCACAAGCAGAAATATACGGAAAAGTCTTAAAAGGGTTACTTTTTTGACTCACCCAGTACATGTAAGCCTTGTTCCGAAACAGAACCTTTAAAAAATTGGTGCAGGTTACAGATATTACAGAAGAGATACTCTTACACTAAATATGCAGTTATAAATCACTAAGGGACTTCATCTCACCCGATGCCTTATTCTTTCTTGGTCCATACAATAATATATGAGGAAATGGATGCCACTCCAATACCAAAGCTTATGAGTTCCTTCTTGTAGGCGACACATCAATACAAGTAAATAGAAATTAACTAAATAATAAATTCTATTTTTTTGTGACTACAGTGTACATTATTATTGACCTGTAATCAGAGAGGAAGTGCTTACCTCTCTGCTTAACAACTTTCTTTTTCTTCCTTGGTTTAGGTTGCGGTGGTTCACTTTGTGGCCGAGTTGCTTCTTCACAAGCGTCCACCAACTCTGTTCTCTTAGTCTCCACTTCTGCCTCCTCATCGGAACACTGCAGTGGTAATTAAATACAGCCACACAAGTATCCAATTATCATTATATCAGCAACAGTGCATAGTGCATGTGTTGGAAAGAAACATGAGGGCTATAAATACAAATACAAAGTAATACTGAAATACATTACACAAAATATTTGTGCTAGTCTAAACTTACCTTCATGAAGCCGTTATGAGAAATAGCAAAACAGCGCATGTTGCTGAATTTACTAGTGGCATTTTGGTAGATTATGACTTTAATTGTGATACCAGTCTACGTAACTGGCAGTGAAGGAAATAGAATAAAGTGATTGTGCCAATAACTGTCCCTGGCTGGTAACTAAACTTGAAAGACCTCAGCATGTCAATTTTTAATGGATTAAACTAATAAATGCTCCTATAAGCTATAACCTTCCACTGCTTTTAAAACTGCATTTAATTTAATACTGAAATTCCATTTAATTAATATATCTGACCGTACTGCACATGTAGGCCTCATCAACACTGGATATTTCTAGATAATACATACAACAGCATCATGCTGTTTTGCTTCTGCTTGAGTTTTTGAACTCTTAGTTTTCTTCTTTGCACTTCCTCGTTCCCGTGGACTGGATGGCCCTGACGCACTGGCTGCAAGCTTCTTCTTTTGTTGGTGATTTACTGTGATGCTGCACCATATGACACACGTGACCACACATCAGTGTCAAAACAGCAACAAACAGTGCAAACTAGAATAGACAACAAACTCTGCTATCACAAAGGGACTGTACGATGTGCTATGTCAGTGAGAGTCTTGTAAATGCTGCACAGTTGCACAAAAGATTACATTTTTACCACGCGATGCTATGCCAGCACAGTATCGTGTGTCTGTATGTGTGTGTCACTGTGTGTGTCTGTCTGTCAGATGCTGGCATTGTATCAAAATGGCTAAACCTAGAAACATGCAAATAATGCCGCACAATAGCCCAGAGACTCTAGTTTTCTCGCGGTCCATGTGCATTAGCAGATATAATTGTACAATCCTGCAACAGGTGCACGATAATAAAAATCACTCAAGGACATCGGAAATAGGCAATATATCACTAGGCGATATATCAGTTCCCATGAGTGTCTGAGGAATGACCTTCAAGTACACCCAAGGTCATTGCAATTGCTGCTAGCCTATTAGGTAAATCGTATATCACTTGCTGTTAAAATCTTGTTGTTACAACTTTTAAAGTGTACATGACTGCCTGTGATCTCGAGAACTCCGTCACTTTTAATAATAAAATTTAAATAAAAAGACGTGCATTTCCTGATTTATGAGTAAACACATCACAGTTGAAACATGCTAAGGGTATTATTGACTGGTTTCCCTTTTTATGACAATAATATAATGTACCTACTACCAATTCTGGTGAATAAAAGATATGCATTACAAAGGTTTTAAACAGTGAAAGTGACCTTCAAACTTAATCAAGGTCATTGGCAATCATGCCATTCTATAGACCACATACGATTTACTATCAGTTTTCCATTTTTACTATGTTTCTATCTTGCACCATTTCTGAAATTTTATCGCTTATTTCAGAAATTTAAAGACATCATATTATATTATAGTGGAACTAAAGTTTTAAATGTTTAAGTTTTAAACCATAACCATGCCGCTTTTGGGGGTGATATGTCATCCCTATGGGAAGAATTGATATAACCTACCTGTGTACAGAATTTGAAAACTCTAGCTGCAGCCATTTCTAAGATATGAATTGGGCCCCAAACATTTAAACTGGGTCACATGACATAACCACACCCCTTTCAGCAATGATTTGTCATCCGTAGGCTTGGAATTTCTACAGTCAACCCATGTACCAAATCTGAAGTCTCTATGTTCATCCACTACAAATAGATGACAGGTAATGCAAAAATTAGGGTGGTTTGGGGGTTATGGGTAACCCAAAGTCACTGGCAACATAACCATTTGATAAAGTGCACATAACTTCTTACTTAACTCTAACATAAACTATGCATCCATCTTCTACATTCTTTGTTATACCATATTAAATAATTAGTAAATTTGATCAATAAATGAAAACAACATGTACAATACAATCAACAACAACAAATGAACTGTCACTGTAATAACATGTTGTGTTGCTAAATCATCCAGAGACAGTTATTTGCATCCATACTACTTCATACTAAAACTTACAAAAAATTACCAAACTTTAATAAGTAACTGGTTACAAATTCAAAATTAAAGCAAGAATGAGACAAGAATAGAGTGGCTACCTTCAACATGGTAAAATTTTCATTACTGTTTCATTGTGATCAAACACATGGGCAAAATATATTTCATAACCTACATAAATTTCAACACGTGGACACTACAAAAAATTAATAAAAGACCATCTAGTTTCAATTATTACACAAAAATTGTTGTGTATAAAACACTGTTGGCTGGGCAACAGGAAGGGCAGCCAGTCCACAAAAGAACCTCCCCCAAATCCCAAATGTTTGCATCTGGGAGACCACATTTGGGAGACGAGGCACAATCTTGAGCAACTGTGGCAAACTTCGCAAACTAAACAAAAAGCAGGTAGTAAGAATTACCTTTCATTCAGCTCTTGTTCTTTCTTTGGAGTTTTCTTTTTTCGAGATACTACTTCATTTTCATGTTGTATAATTGCTGGGTAGCTTTTAACGCAGCACAAAACAAACACACATTTTACCGACAAAGTACGCAACACATCTTCTACAGTTGCTATCAGCTTCACTGTATGCACACTCTCAGCATTTGCTCTAGGCCATGATCCCAATGGTCTTCTTATGGACTGCTGAATAGCAAACATGACTACTGATGCCCAACCAAATGCCCAACCAAAAATGCCAAAGCACTGAAAACATGCAAAATTTGTTTGCACGTGATTACAATTTTTACGACAAACACAAACATGTCATGTATTGTTAGGTGAAAGTATACAGACATACAAATTTCAAAACTGCATCAACAAATGTGCAACTGGATTTAGGCATGCTGTGCATATATATGTATCGTGAAATAATTAAAATTTTACATCCATGCGCAATTACACCAGTCCAGATTTCTGTACCTGCCAGTAGCATCCCGTTGCTTCTTCTTCACCTGCCTATTTTTTGGTGTCATTTCATCATCGCTTTCTATAAATCCAGTATTTTCTCTGCCTGCAATAGTCAAAACTAGATCACATTAATCTAGAACATTCAGTGTTTTCAAATAATTTAATAATATGTGACAAAAAAGAATGGTACAAACATGCAAGGTAGTGTATGCCCAATTCATACTGTCAAGGCCAATGCGACAAAACTGTGGAGTTTCATTGTGTCGGGCAGGGTGAATTGAATCGGCAACAGTTGGCAACAGTTTACAGCTGGGTTAGTTAATTATTTCTGAGCATGAGGAGCACTGCTACTACTATGCTTTATTTCGCTACATGCACAGTTTTTTTCATGCACATGACAAGGGATTTAATGGTTCCATGCTCAGCATGCAATGTTCCATGTTACATGCATGTAACACTGACAGCTCACCTGAAGGCCCGTTCCCACTAGTGCTAAACATGCTGAGAATTACAATGTCGTAATCACTTAGCAAATTATGACAGCGTGACAATGTGAAAGTTAACTGTCAGCATTGTGGACAATAAAGTGCTGTTGACGACAGGCTGACAGCAGATAGTACTGCATACTGCCCAGCCACCATGTGTTGTCAACATATACCATTGTGGCAGAAGGACACAAATTTTCAGCAGTACCCTGCATTTGGCAATGTCATTAAGGTGCCCCTATTGTATTTTTTCCCGATTTTTGTTGCTGTTTATGTGATGATATGCTTAGCTGTTTTGATAGAAACTGGATACTGACAGATGGACAGACAGACATAGAACTGTAGCTACACCATGCTAGCATAGAGTTGCACTGGCAAAAATACAAATTAGTTGACAAGCTAATAATAAAAAAAATTGAGAAATACAATAATACTGGATGGTGTATAAAAACATCCCCAACTTTTTGTGCCAAATAAAGTAAAAGTGAATGTGAAATTTGTGACAAAAATTAAATTGAACTACTATCGACAGTTCTTAATAAACAGACATGTATCTTTAAGCCTCAGTTGTTCTCAGATATTTATAACAAAGAATATACCACACTGATCCATTTTACACAACCATAAGGGCGAGTCAGTACCAGTACAACAAATTTTATATGCTACATGGAGCAAAAATACTGTTAAGTACAGGTCTGTGTTTCTTTTTAACAGCATACATACAAAGTTTCTACGGTATGATTGTTTTCTGAATCATACTGGCCACACTCAAGCTTCATTTTGTCTTGATGGCATTTTTAAGTGGAATGCCTATAAAACTCAGTCTCATAAGTGCATTGTTTAGTAAAAAAATTCTTAACACTTCATTAGTGGCATCCATCCTATATACAAATTTTGGCAAATACTTTTGCCATTAAATTTGCCAGAAACTATGTGTGACAAATGGCAAGTATTGTTCACCAAATGATACTGTTAATTAAATGAAAGTTTATCGAGCAAATATGTAATAATTTAAATTTACTATTTTTAGCGTGAGATGTAATATATACATCTCGCGCTTAAGCTACAATGTCAGTGTCCATCTGTCTGTCCATCTGTCTGTGACGGAAGTGCATTGTAGTCATGGTGCATGCCGGGAAGAGGGGAGGGGTCATCTCACGCTATGCTAGCCACTGCTAGGCCCGCTTGTTAATACTGTGATAAAAGTACATTCTCAGTAATAATGTCACCAATTACATAATTCTAACTATGCTGTTAGCAGAAGTAAATGTGTTAGAATGAAATTACCAAGTGGCATTGAAAACCACATTTTATTATCAAGCCATAATTATTTCAATTTGGGACATTTTTAATGCACCATATGGTATTTACCTATACAAAAAATTTTATTACACACTACACAGCCACAACTTCAGGAGATAAACAATGGCTGCAGCAATAACAACAACTTATTCTAAAGGTAATTAATTATGACAACACATCACAGAACTTGTAAAACAGAGATAAGAGTCAATTAAAATCATCTGAACTGTGTAAAACTGCACAGTTTAATTACTGATAATTTCCTGTTGTTGCTGCCGAAGTTTATTGCTTTTTGTATTTTTGGGATCTATGTCTGGATCATATGTGTTGGCAAGCAAAGTTGCTCCATCATCATCTTTATGAATACTTTCTCCCTTCTTCAAACTTTCCAGCTGCATAAAACAAGATGTTGGCAAGCAATGAATGGAACTGCAAAACAGTAACATTAAACTAGAACAAAAACTCCTCTATATGATTATTAGGAAATATCAATACGAGTAGTCTGAAAGATCGATCAGTCACGTAACATCAAGATTTACAAAGCCAAAATATAAAATCCAAAAACAAACTGTCATTACCAGTACACCAATATTATGTTGTGATGCAAGTAAGACTTACTAATGTGAAATTACAAGTCGTATATGTACAATTTTGCTAATGGAAGCAACTAAAATGAAAAAAAAACTTACCAAAAAAACTGAATATTTCAGATTCAGCTATAAGTGCATGGCACAGCGTAGCGTATAGCCCGCCCCATATAGCAGTGTCTACCAAAGCTGAAAATTTGATAAAGAACAATACAGTAGATCCTGAGATATTTGATGGAATATGCTGGATTTTTTCCAATTTTTTCAAACAGGTACACAAATGAGCCACATGATCTCCTGGATTACTGGACTGAAGTACACAAAATTTATATAGTATGTAGGTCAGTTCATTGCACTGTTAATGCACCCATTAGATATTCCAATCCATTTCAAAATAGCAGTCTGCTAAATGAAGGTAAGTCAGACAATTTGACCTCAAAATTAGTTGCCAAGACAATTTCATTTGAGGTATTGGAAAAAGAGATCCATATCCATGATATTCAATCAAATACCTATATTTTGGTGAAAACAATCATGAAAATCAGTCCAGTAGATCCTGAGATAATTGGTCTCTAATTGAAAAAAAAATTACCGCAAGCAAAATATATAGCCCGTTCAGCAGGCATGCCAAGTAGGCGAAATAATGAGTTATGGTTTGTAGTTAGACTTAATGGATTCAACAATTATAATTCCACTAATTTAACTATATTTCTTAGAACTTGGTGAAATTACCAAAAACTTACTGAATACTACTAGTAGTTTTTACTGCATGATGCTCTACTAGCACAGTATATGCTGTCATCGTGTGTCTGTCTGCTTGTTTATCCGTCTGTCTGTCACAACTTGGTGTTCTACTAAAATTGATAAATGTAGAGACACACAAAGAGTGTCGTTATGATCACGTGACCAACTTAACTTTGTAGTCCCCCAAAATATCCAGAAATGGCTTCAAATTTTGTTTACTGGTAGGCTATGTGATGCATTTGAAGTGGGATAACAAAGTGTCCCGAAGTAAGTGAGGTCACTGTCATGTGACTTACCAACTTCTGATCTCGACTCTTTTCTCTACTCCTCTTTTTCTTATTGCTGTTTCTGCATACAGATGACACAAACAGAAGCAAGCTGTGGCATTTCTAAATTAATAAATAAGATGAGATATTACACTGTATTAGGATTTTATAAGATTTTATAAGATAAAATTTTATCTGACAATAACAGACACTTTAAATATTCACCAATCATCCATATCTGAGGCACTGCCTCACACACAGGTAATTGACAATCGGTATATTGTTTAAAACTCATTTTGCAAACAATTCAGTTGCTGTGAAAGCCTGATGACTCCATACTCAGAGAAAGCCAAATATAACAGACCGGCATCTGCCATTAACTCGGCTATTCAACTGTTGAACAGCTAAAATATCACTGTGCCAGCAATGCAGGTCTATCTGCAAACAATGACTCATTGACACAAGTCTTTATCTTAACCTATGACCCTGACCAGTGTCAAAAAGAACCAGCATGCTAAATATCTGGGTCAAATTTCTTTTAGTTCAAAAGTTCACACACACACATCCGACTACTCTACTCGGACCATTAAAGTGTTAAGTTATAAGCAAAATCACATGTTTGATATGATATTCTGGAGACCTTTGTCTGACAACTGATATCTTACCAGCTGCTGAATCAGCACTCAGCATCCAGTGAATATATTCAATCAGATGCATCTGATAAAAATTATAACAATTAAAACTGTCACTTACTGGTTTGACTGCAGATAGGCATGTTGTAGTTGTTCCTCAATACTGCTACTCGTCAACACACCATCCTTATTTGCTGCAAATGAACACAGCTGTCAGTAAACAAATATCATTTTAAAAACCAGTTGTTATAACACCTAGCTGGGTGGCAACAATTTTGAAGATTGATTTTGAAATCATGTTTCTTTCTGAATCAAATGCAGATTGCAGAATAGAACTAATGATTTTGTGTAATTAAACTATTGATTTTCGTATCCAGTTGCGAGCATCAAGATCAAAGACAACCAGCAGTTAGACACCATCAGCCACCATGCAGTCTTATTAGTAACTCTAACTTGCTGTCAACCGAGATGAGCGGGTGAGAAATGCACATTTGACATATTACAGCTGCTGTAAACTATAAACTGACTCATCTATTGACAGGTGTGTCATTATATTCCACAGCATATGCTGTTTTGCTCTGCCATCTGTATTAAATCAAATAATGCTGGTAACGCAATTAGATCGCACGTCAGCATCAGCATCTTTTTCTCCAATGCCACGTTTTACTCAGTTGCCAGCACTGAAAACTATGCGATTAATTGAAAGGTCACAGACATTCCGGACAAGACATCAAATGCCATGAAGTTAATCATCTCCACAACTGATGGCAACGATAATTGACATCCGAGTTCCAGCAAATGGGAATAATCACAAGTTATTTCACTTCATTCAAGCTCAGTTAACCATCTAAAATCTGTATTGATTTTGATTTAGTTTTTATTGCTTATTTTATAATTTTTGTGAACAAGTGTCAACAACTTACTGTTCGCCATATTTTCATGTTGATGCAACGCCCACTTTCGTCCACCGATGTTTGCTCGTTTCCATGGAGACCCTTACGTTGGTACTCGTTCCACTCACGGAATGCTTTCTGCAAATGTTGTCGCAATTAATATTCATACAGATCTTTTCGAACGCTGATTGGTTAATGCACGTACGCCGAAGCTCGCACATGCAAATGCAACAGCGTTGCTCAGTGTAGAAGCGTTCCGTTCCGCCGCCATTTTGACGACGAAAATGTCTTCCGTTGAACAAATATTGGATATCGGATCACTGGAAACCAATAGTGGTAAGTTTCTGGAACCTGCTATTCGACGTTACGCACCGGCAGTCTTCCGTTATGTCGTCGACCGTGATGTAGTTCCACGTAGTAAATAGCGCAGTGATACTGGCCGACGTTCACCCTCTTGATTGAAGTCGTCCGCGGCACCTGGCAGCGGGTCGTTGAAAGTGTAGTGTCCGTTGCCTCGGTGACCGGTTGCATTGCAGATTACCGCTTTCCAGAAGACGAGAGTGGAAATAAAAGATGAAACGAAGGAAGGACCATCAGACTACCATTTTACACAGCATTGTTGCAGATGAAATAGCAGTCTGTGTTTTACGACAGTGGACAGTGGTCGTTTGTTGAGTGATGCTTAGCAAACTAGGTTGACATTCTTATGATCCGAAACAGGCGTACAATTTAGTATATATAT
>Ga0209782_1000110_pt1 | contig 33804 bp, 27 predicted proteins | sample WorMetmaBAHAMAS1_FD_187390 | JGI IMG/M metagenome (GOLD analysis project Ga0209782, IMG submission 187390) | Marine gutless worms symbiont microbial communities from Max Planck institute for Marine Microbiology, Germany - Inanidrilus... | ecosystem: Host-associated > Annelida > Digestive system...
CAAGATCGTCGTCATCCTCAATGCACGCATGCGTGACCACATGGCCCAAATCGCAACCACGGAAACACCGCTCCTCCGCGTCGCATAACAAGACGGTTGCTCACCCCAACCCCTCTCCCCCATGGGGAGAGGGGCTTTTGGTTCCCTTCTCCCCTGGGGGGAGAAGGTGGCCCGAAGGGCCGGATGAGGGGGGTCGGGTGTCGGATTTCCTTTTCTTCAGCCCATGTTTTCTGCCAGACTGCCCGCAGGCACAGCGGGGTCCGGCCATGCGGCAGTCTCTCGATCTCGACAGGTTTCCTATAGACTGTCTGGAGAGCGACAGGGGCCGCTCGTTTGTGTCGGCATGCCGGTCCGCCCTGGCAGCCGACGGCATGGTCGATCTTCCCGGCCTCGTCAGGCCCGCGGCCCTGCGCGACAGCGTGGCGGAGATCGCGCCGCTGTTTCCGGCCTCCGCCTTTCGCCATAAACGTGCCCACAACGTCTATTTCGATGACGACATCGCCGGGCTGGCGCCGGATCACCCAGCGCTGCGCCGCCTGGAAACGGCGAACCACACCGTCTGCGCCGATCAGATTCCCCACAACCTGGTCTGCCGCCTTTATGCATGGCCGCCGTTCGCGGCATTTCTTGCGGCGGTGCTGGAAAAGCCGCGCCTCTACACGATGGACGACCCGCTGGCATGTGTGAATGTCATGTCCTACGGCGCGGGCGATGCGCTCAACTGGCATTTTGATCGATCCGAGTTCACCACGACCCTGCTCTTGCAGGCACCGTTGGAGGGCGGTCTCTTCCAGTATCGGCCTGGCCTCAGATCGCCGGGCAATCCCAACTATGCGGGCGTGCAACGGCTGCTGAAGGACAAGGACGACGAGGTGAAGTCGCGGCCAACGGCTGCCGGGACGCTCAGCCTGTTTAAGGGACGCGACACCGCACACCGGATCACGCCTGTCGAAGGCGGGAGAAACCGCATCGTCACGGTGTTTTCCTTCTATGAGAAGCCGGGCGTCCGGTTCTCCGCGGCCGAGCGCCGCGGCTTCTACGGGCGTGCGTCAGCAGAGGAGTCGCTTGCATGAGAGAGGATCCAGCGGCCGGCGACGCCGGCCTCCTTCCGCCGGTGGACGTGCCGGCGCTGCGACGCGAAAGGCTCGCCCGCCTGCGCACGGTCTTGGCCGAAGCCGACGTGGCCGCCGCGGTGTTCTACGATCCCATCAACATCCGCTACGCCACCGACGTCAGCAACATGCAGGTCTGGTGCCTGCACAACCCCACCCGCTATGCCTATGTGGCCACCGACGGCCCCGTCATCCAGTTCGACTTCCACACCTGTGAGATCCTGTCGGAGGGGGTGGAGACGGTGGAAGAGGTGCGTCCTTCCGTTTCCTGGACCTATTTCATGGCGGGGCCGGGCGCGGAGGACGCGGCGGCCCACTGGGCGGCGGAGATCGCCGACCTGGTGACGGCCCATGGCGGCGGCAACCGGCGCCTGGCCGTGGACCGGTTGGAATTCACCGGTTTCCTCGCCCTGCAGCGCCTGGGAATCGAAGTCGTTGACGGGCAAGGCCTGGCGGAGCAGGCACGGGTGATGAAGACGCCCCAGGAACTGAACGCCATGCGCGCCTGCGTCGCCGCCTGCGAGGACGGCGTTCGTGCCACCATGGCGGCCAGCCGGCCAGGCATGACAGAAAACGAGGTCTGGTCGGTGCTGCGCCAGCACAATATCGCGTCCGGCGGCGAATGGATCGAGACGCGGCTGCTGTCGTCGGGTCCGCGCACCAACCCCTGGTACCAGGAATCCTCCGACCGGGTGATCGAGGCCGGGGACCTGATCGGTCTGGATACCGACCTGATCGGACGCTACGGCTATTGCTGCGACATCTCGCGAACCTGGCGCGTCGGCGGCGGCATGGGCAGCGACGAGCAGCGGCGGACCTATGCCCGGGCGCACCGCGTCCTGAACGGAATTCTGGAGCTGGTCGGCCCGGGCGTGACCCTGAGGCAGATCTCCGAGAAGGTCGGCCCCCGCCGGAGGACTGCAAGGTCTATACCTGCCTGGCGCACGGCGTCGGCATGTGCGACGAGTATCCCGCCGGATCCTGGGTCACCCAGTCGCGCGGGTACGACGCGACGATGAAGCCCGGCATGACCATCTGCGTGGAGAGCTACCTTGGCCCCGACGGCGCCCGCGAGGGGGTGAAGCTGGAGGAACAGGTGCTGATTACCGAGACCGGCATCGAAATGCTGAGCACCCTGCCGCTGGAGGAGGCGTGGCTTTGACTAGTACGAATACAGCTCGTAGAGCTTCGTAAGGTCGCCGTCCCAGGCGGTCTCGTAGGCCGCGACCATCTCGTCGGCCAGGGTCCGGCCGGACTCGGCGATGTCGCGCAGGTCTTTGAGATACTGCCGTTCGTCGCTGCCCTGCCAATCCAGCCTGTTGCGCCGCTCGAGCCCGCCTAGGGCGATTTCGACCAGGCGTTTTGCAAGGTCCTGGACCGTGCCGTCACGGAACGGCGCCTTCAGGGCCTGCACGGGCACCGCGTCGCGCAGCGCGGCCATCTCCGCCACGGACCAGTCGGCGATCAGGGCTTCGACTTCACCCAGGGCCTGGTCGTCATACAAGAGACCGACCCAGAAGGCCGGCAGGGCGCACAGCCGCTTCCAGGGTCCGCCGTCCGCGCCGCGCATCTCGATGAAGGTCTTCAGGCGCACCTCGGGAAAGACGGTGGTCATATGGTCCTGCCAGTCGCCCATCGTCGGGGTCTGGCCCTCGAAGCCTTCCAGCTTGCCGGCCATGAAGTCCCGGAAAGACTTGCCCGAAGCGTCCAGATACTGGCCATCGCGGTAGACAAAATACATCGGCACATCGAGCATGTAGTCGACCCATCGTTCGAACCCGAAGTTCTCGTCAAACACGAAGGGCAGCATGCCGCACCGGTCCGGGTCGGTGTCGGTCCAGGTGTGGGAACGATGGCTGCGATAGCGGCTGGGTTTGCCTTCCACGAAGGGCGAGCTGGCGAACAGCGCCGTTGCCGCCGGCTGCAGGGCCACGCCGGCGCGCATCTTGCGCACCATGTCCCGCTCCGACGAGAAGTCCAGGTTGACCTGAACCGTGCAGGTCCGCAGCATCATGTCCAGGCCCATGGACCCCTTGGTCGGCATGTAGGCGCGCATGATCTTGTAGCGACCCTTCGGCATCCAGGGCATGTCGTCCCGGGTCCACAGTGGGCTGAAGCCCATGCCCAGCATGCCGGCGCCGATCTGCTGGCAGACCTGCCTGACCTGGTCCAGGTGGGTGTTCACCTCCGAGCAGGTCTTGTGGATGTTCTCCAACAGGGCGCCGGAAAGCTCGAGCTGGCCGCCGGGTTCCAGCGTGACCGAGCAGCCGTCGGCATGCTTCAGCGCGATGACGTTCTCGCCCTCCAGGATCGGGTCCCAGCCGAATTGCTCCAGCCCCCGCAGCAGGACGCCGATGCCTGGGCTGCCGTCATAGGTCAGCGGCCTCAGATCGGTCTGCCGGTAGGCGAATTTCTCGTGTTCGGTGCCGATCCGCCAGTCCGACGGCGGCTTGCATCCGGTCTCCATGTGGGCGACCAGCTGTGCCTTCGACTCGATCGGCGTCGTGTCGGATGTCGCCGATGCCGCCATTGCTTTCCCCCTAAGACGCCCCGGCCCGACCGGCCGGTCTGTTGTGCCAGTCTCCATGGACCGACTGCCAGCACGCAAGCGCTGCCAAAGCTGCCGTCTCGGCCCGCAGAATCCGCGGCCCCAGGCTGATTGGGGTTATTAAGGCATTGCCGCGCAGGGCATCAAGCTCCGAAGGGGAGAAGCCGCCTTCCGGGCCGGTGACGAAGGCGGCCGGCGGGTCCGCTGGCGCCGCGCCCAGGGCGTCGGCGATCGGATGCGCTTCGCCCGATTCCGCGCACCAGAACACGGTCCAGCGGTCGGCGAGCCCTGGCAGCGCCCGGTCCAGGGCCGCCGGCGCGGCGATCTCGGGCAGGGTGAGCCGCCCGCACTGCTCCGCCGCCTCCCGGACATTGGCCCGCAACCTGTCCAGATTGACCCGGGCGACATTGGTGTGCTCGGTGACGACCGGCCACAGCGCGGAGACGCCCAGTTCGACCGCCTTCTGCACCAGGAAATCCATCGGCGCCTTCTTGACCGGGGCGAAGGCCAGGGCAGGTCCATGGGCCTTGTCCTGGGGCCGGCGCCGCTCCAGGAGGGCGAGCCGGGCCGCGGCCTTCTCCAGCCGCTCTGCCTCGGCCAGCCATTCGCCGTCCCGCCCGTTGAACACCAGCAGCCGCGCACCGGGCTCCAGGCGCAGAACGGCGCGCAGATAATGGGCCTGATCCCGTCCAAGGTCGACCGCCCCGTCCTCGCCCAGGTCCGCATCCACAAAAAGCCGCGTCGAAGCAGGCCGTTCCATTTGCGCCCCTATCCCTGCTACAAGCCCGGAGCCGCCGCATATCCCGGCGGCGCGGCGCGAGACTACCCCATGAGCGGCAGGCCACAAACAGATCACGCCAGCGACATTCCCCGGGAACACTGGGTCGACAGCATGGCCCCGGCCTGGACGCGGCCGTACCTGCGGCTGGCCCGCATAGACCGGCCGATCGGCACCTGGCTGTTGTTGCTGCCATGCTGGTGGGGCCTGGCGCTGGCGACAGCCGGGCATCCTGCCCTGCCGGTGCAGTCGCTCTGGTACATCCTGCTGTTCGCTGTGGGCGCCCTGGTGATGCGTGGCGCCGGCTGTACCTGGAACGACATCACCGACCGGCATTTCGACGCCAAGGTGGCCCGCACCGCCACCCGCCCGATTCCCAGCGGCCAGGTCACAGTCACCCAGGCGCTGGTTTTCATGGCCCTGCAGATGCTGGTGGGCCTCGCCGTGCTGCTGCAGTTCAACGATGCCGCCCGCGTCGTCGGGGTGGCGTCGCTGGTGCTGGTGTTCACCTATCCCTTCATGAAGCGCATCACCTACTGGCCGCAGGCCTTCCTGGGGCTCACCCTCAACTGGGGCGCCCTTGTCGGCTGGGCGGCGATGCAACAGGGCCTCCACCCGCCTGCTCTGGTTCTGTATGCGGCGGGGATCGCCTGGACCCTGGGCTACGACACCATCTATGCCCACCAGGACAAGGAGGACGACGCGCTGATCGGGGTGAAGTCGACGGCGCTGAAGCTGGGCGCGGCCAGCAAGCCGTGGCTTGCCGTCTTCTACACCCTTACCATCGGCCTGATCGCCGCCGCCGGAGTCTGGGCGGCCCTGGGCTGGGCCTTCTACGTGGTCCTGGTCCCGGCGGCACTCCAGCTTGCCTGGCAGGTGCGTGACGTCGATCTCGACGACCCGGTGGACTGCCTGGCCAAGTTCAAGTCGAACCGGCTGTTCGGGCTGATCGTCTTCGCGGCGATTGTCGCGGGCGGGTTCAGCTGGTGACGGCGCCCGGTCGCACCTTTTGCGCGATCGGCGCGATCAGCGGAACGTCGATGGATGGTATCGACGTATCCTGGGTCACAAGCGACGGCGAGACCGTTGCGGAAACCGGCCCAGGCCGGACCTATGCCTATGACCCTGCCCTCAGGGCCCGGCTGGTCGCCGTCGCGGCGGACCCGGACCGAGCGCTGACCGACCCGCTCTCGGACCTGGAACGCGACGTCACCGACGCGCATACCCGGGCGGTCGCCAGCTTCATCGCGGAAGCGGGCCTGGAGAAGGACCGGGTCGACTTTGTCGGGCTGCACGGACAGACCGTCTGCCACCGCCCGGAGAAACGTTTTACCCGCCAGCTTTGCGACGCCGCCCGGGCCGCCGCCAGCCTGCAGATCACTGTGGTCGCGGCATTCCGGCAGGCCGACGTGGCGGCCGGCGGCCAGGGCGCGCCGCTGGCGCCGATCTACCACCGGGCCCTGGTGGCCGGCCGGCCGGCGCCGGTGGCGGTCCTGAACTGGGGCGGCGTCGGCAACGTGACTTACATCGACGGCGATACGATCCTGGCCTTCGACACCGGCCCGGCCTCGGCCCTGATCGACGACTTCGTCGCCCGGCGAACGGGTGCGGCCTTCGATGCGGACGGGCGGCTTGCGGCCACCGGCACCGCGGACCGGGGCCTGGTGGCAGACCTGATGGCCGACCCGTCTTTTACGGAAACCCCACCGAAGTCGCTGGACCGGAACCACTTCCATACCCGCGCGCAGGCGGTCGAGACCCTCTCCGACGCCGACGGCGCCGCGACGCTGGCCGCCTTCACGGTCGCCGCGACCTTGGCGGCGCGGGACCATTTCCCGAATCCGCCGCGCGAGTGGCTGGTCGCCGGCGGCGGCCGCCACAACCGGTTCCTGATGGAACGGCTGCAGGCCGGCGCCGGCGTTCCGGTCAGCCCGGTCGAGGCGATCGGCCTCGACGGCGATTTTCTGGAAACCCAGTGCTTCGCGTACCTCGCCATCCGCTCGCACCTGGGGTTGGCCCTCAGCCTGCCGACGACGACGGGCGTGCCGAAACCGATGCCCGGCGGGCAAACGGTATCGCCGCCATAGACCCGCCCCGTTTCGCGCTACAGGGGCGGACTACTCGTCGATCACCGTGTGATCGTACGCGAACGGCGTTGCGTGCGGGGCGAGGTCGTCGGCGCGGGCGCGGCGGAAATCGTCATCCCGGATCAGGCGGTGGATGAAGTCCTCCACTTCGCCCTCGCCACCCAGCAAATCGTGCAGCAGCGCCAGCATCTCCGCGGTCGTGCGCGGCGCGTGCCGGCGCCCGTCACCCCGGACGGCTTTCAGCGGCACCGGTCCTTCGTCATGCGTGAAGTGCCCGCGGGTGCCCACATAGGTGTAGGCCGTCTCCAGCACCTCGCCGGTGTCCAGCGTCAGGCAGACGTCGTGCAGCGCGGCATAGTGGTAGTTGGCTGCCCCCATTTCGGTGCTGTGCATATGGGCCAGTTCCGCCTCGTCCAGCCAGGTCACCGCGATCTCCACGGCAACGTCGGGCACGTGCTGCAGCATCGCCGGAACCGCGCCATAGCGGGTGAAGCTGGCGGCATAGACCACGTCGAAGTCGCGCAAGACCGCGGTCTCGACCGGGATGATCGTCTCCGGCGCGTGGCCGAACTTGCGGTCGAGCTGTTCCGGCGACCGGTTCGAGCCGTAGGCCAGGACCGGCGTGCGGTCGCGACGCATGTCCGGGTCGAAGGGATGGGATGTGCCCCGGTGATAGGTGTAGGAGCCGGCCGGCGCGTTGTAGGGATAGTCCCGCGCCCGCGCGATCACGCCTTCTGGACAGTCTTCACGTGTGATCAGAGCTTGTCGATCCGGTAGCGGGCATAGGCGTCGTCGATGGTCGCCATCGCCATCGCCCGCCATTCGGCCTCGGCCTGCTCGTGGGTGTCGAACGGCCCATGCCGTTCTTCCGGCGCGCCGTTCGCGGTCTCGGTGAAGGTGGTGTCGGTATAGATGCCGCCGACCACCCGGTAGGCGACCGCGTCTTCTTTCTCGATCTCGAACCAGGCATAGGCGTCGTCGATGGTTTCCATCGCCTTGGCCCGCCAGGCATCCTCGGCCGCGCCATAGTCGGTAAACGGCCCCAGGCGGACCAGCTCGGCGCCCGGCGCAATCTCGGTAAAGGTGGTGTCGGTGTATTCGCCGCCGACAACCCAGTATTTCTCGGCCATGCTCTTCGCCCTCTGTACCGTTCGATAGTGTGGGCCCGGGGGTTTTAGCATTCCGTCATCGCCAGGCAAAGGCGGGCGCGCAGGCTGTTCACCGCCGCGGCTTTCGGTCTATATCTCGCCTCCATGCCCTATGCATCCTTGCGCGAGTTCCTGACCCACCTGGAAGACCGCGGCCGCCTGGTGCGGGTGACAGCGCCGGTGTCGACCGCCCTGGAGATGACGGAGATCCAGACCCGCCTCCTGGCCGAGCGCGGGCCCGCTGTCCTGTTCGAGAACCCCACCAACCCTGACGGCAGCCCCGCCGGCATGCCGGTGCTGGTCAACCTGTTCGGGTCGGTCGAGCGGGTCGCTTGGGGCATGGACCGGGAGCCCCGGGGCCTGCGCGAAGTGGGCGAGACCCTCGCCTTCCTGCGTCAGCCGGAACCGCCGGGCGGGTTCCGGGAAGCGGTGGAAATGCTGCCGCTGCTCAAGACCGTGATGGCCATGAAGCCCAAGACCGTGGGATCCGCACCATGCCAGGAGGTGGTGCTGACCGGCGACGACATCGATCTGGTCCGCCTGCCGGTGCAGACCTGCTGGCCGGGCGAGCCGGCACCCTTGATCACCTGGCCGCTGGTGGTGACCCGGGGCCCCAACCCCAAGGGCGACAAGACCGACGCCTTCAACCTGGGCATCTACCGGATGCAGGTGACGGGCCGCGACACCACACTGATGCGCTGGCTGAAACACCGCGGCGGCGCCCAGCACCACGCCCGCTGGAAGGCGGAGAAGCGCGAGCCCCTGCCCGCCGCTGCCGTGATCGGCGCCGACCCGGGCACCATCCTGGCCGCCGTCACGCCGGTTCCGGACACGCTGTCGGAGTATCAGTTCGCGGGCCTTTTGCGCGGCCGCAAGGTCGAGTTGGTCGACGGCAAGACCGTGCCGCTGAAGGTCCCGGCGACGGCGGAAATTGTGCTGGAAGGCCATGTGAGTCTGGACGAGTTCGGCGACGAAGGCCCCTACGGCGATCACACTGGCTATTACAACGCGGTCGAGCCTTTCCCAGTCTTCCGGGTCTCGGCCATCACCATGCGGCGCCAGCCGATCTATCTTTCGACCTTCACCGGCCGTCCCCCCGACGAACCGTCGGTCCTGGGCGAGGCGCTGAACGAGGTTTTCATCCCGCTTTTGCAGCAGCAGTTCCCGGAAGTGGCGGACTTCTGGCTGCCGCCGGAGGGCTGTTCCTACCGGATCGCCGTCATCTCCATGAAGAAGGCCTATCCCGGCCATGCCAAGCGGGTGATGATGGGCGCCTGGTCCTACCTGCGCCAGTTCATGTACACGAAATGGGTGATCGTGGTGGACGACGACATCGACGCCCGGGACTGGAAGGACGTGATGTGGGCCCTTTCCACCCGCATGGACCCGGCCCGGGACATCACCGTGATCGAAAACACGCCTATCGACTATCTGGACTTCGCCTCGCCCGACAGCTGGCTCGGCTCCAAGATCGGCCTGGACGCCACCAACAAATGGCCGCCCGAGACCAAGCGGGAATGGGGCGAGAAGCTGCGCATGGACCAGGCGGTGGTGGACCGGGTGAGCGAGATGTGGGACAGCCTGGGCCTGCCCGGGTCCGGAAAGCCGATTTGGAAGTAAAGCCCCTTCTCCCCCGGGGGAGAAGGGAATGCCGGCCTTGACGCCCACTCCCGGCCCGCCTACCTTCCCACCATGACCATTCGGGACCAGCGCGCTCTTCTGGCGCTTCGACTTACCGGCCCGGCGCTCTAAACGCGTCGGGGGCCGCGTGCGCGGCCGTCAACAAGGTCTTTCCGGTAAGAAACAGGTCTCGATCCCATGACTTCCATCCGCCCCTTCGCCGCTCTCCTCTGCCTGCGACTTAGCGTCGGTTGCCGGACCTGAGCCGACGGCCCGATCGCCGTTTCCGCGCAGCCCCGCCAAGAACCCCGCAAGGGCGCCCGGCGCCCCAGGAGAGACACGATGATAGGCATGCCCATTCACAAGTACCGACCGTTCGAGCCGATCGACTTGCCCGACCGGCAATGGCCGGCCCGCACCATCACCAAGGCACCGATCTGGTGCAGCGTCGACCTGCGCGACGGCAACCAGGCCCTGATCAACCCGATGGGGCCGGAGCGCAAACGGCGGATGTTTCAGCATCTGGTCGATTTGGGCTTCAAGGAGATCGAGGTCGGCTTTCCCAGCGCCTCGCAGACCGATTTCGATTTCGTACGCGCGTTGATCGACGAGGACATCATCCCCGAGGATGTGACCATCCAGGTTCTGACCCAGGCGCGCGACCACCTGATCGACCGCACCTTCGAGGCGATCAAGGGCGCCCGCCGGGTGATCGTTCATCTCTACAACTCCACCTCAACCCTGCAGCGCCGGGTCGTCTTCGGCACCGACGTGGAGGGCGTGAAGTCGATCGCGGTGGAAGGCGCGAAGCGCGTCCGGGCGCTGGCGGACGCCCGGTCGGAAACCGACATCCTCTATCAGTATTCGCCCGAAAGCTTCACCCAGACCGAACTGGACGTGGCGCGCGACGTCTGCGAGGCGGTGATGGACGTGTGGCGTCCAACGCCCGACCGGCCGGTGATCTTCAATCTGCCGGCCACCGTCGAGGTGGCAACGCCCAACATCTTCGCCGACCAGGTCGAGTGGTTCCACCGCAACGTCAAGGACCGGGACAGCATCGTCCTGTCGGTGCACCCGCACAACGACCGCGGCACGGGGGTGGCGGCGGCCGAGTTCGCCGTCATGGCCGGCGCCGACCGGGTGGAAGGCACGCTGTTCGGCAATGGCGAGCGGACCGGCAACGTGGACATCGTGACCCTGGCGTTGAACATGTTCACCCAGGGTGTCGATCCTGCGCTGGATTTCTCGGACCTGGACGCCGTGCGCCAGACCGTGGAGTACTGCAACCAGTTGCCCGTTCACCCGCGCCATCCCTATGGCGGCGACCTGGTCTTCACCGCGTTTTCCGGATCGCACCAGGACGCCATCAACAAGGGCTTCAAGGCGATGGAGGTCTCCAACAGCAGCCTGTGGGAGGTCCCTTACCTGCCCATCGACCCGGCCGACGTGGGCGGCTCTTACGAGGCGGTTATCCGCGTCAACAGCCAGTCCGGTAAGGGTGGTGTCGCCTACATCATGGAAAGCGAGTTCGGCATGGAAATGCCGAAACGCCTGCAGGTCGAGTTTCAGGGCGCCGTCCAGGGAATCGCCGACGAAACCGGCAAGGAACTGTCGGCCCGGGAAATCTGGGACGCGTTCGAGAACGAATACCTGGCGCCGGGCGAAGACGGTTACAGCTTCGTGGAATACGCGACCGAACCCGATCGCAACCAACTGGGCATGCGTAACCTCACCGCCACCTTGCAGAACGGTGCCGGCACCGTGGAAGTGCACGGACGCGGCAATGGGCCGATCGACGCCTTCGTGCACGGCCTGCAGGACCGGTTCGGCATGCCGATCGAGGTGCTGGACTATCACGAGCACGCCATCGGCGCCGGCGCCGATGCAACCGCCGTTGCCTATGTGGAGGTCAAGGACCCGGACGGGCGCGCCTTGTTCGGCGTCGGCCGCGACGCCAACATCGTTGCCGCGTCGCTGCGGGCGGTGATCAGCGCGGTCAACCGGATCAACCGGGCGGGGTAGAGGACCGGATGGGGGGGGTGCGGTGTCGGCTAGGCCGTCTTCGCCGCACCGGCCTGTCCGGTGACCACTTCGGCGGCCGCGCCTTCCACGGCCTTGGCGATCTCTTCCTCGGTGGCATCCTTGGCCACATGGACCTCGACCTTGCGCGGCGCCAGGTCGATGCCGTTCCGCTCGAAGGCGTCGCGCACCCGCTGGTAGACCTCGCGCCGCAATGTGAACTGCTCGCCGGGCTTGGCCATGAACTTAAGCCCGATGATCATGGCGTCGTCTTCCATGCGCCGCACGCCTTGGGACTTCAGCGGCTCCAGGAAGCTCTTGCCATGCAACGGGTCGTCCAACAGTTCCACGCCGATCCGCTTGACCAGCTTCTTCACCAGGGTCACGTCGGTATCGAAGGGCACCCGGAACTCCAGCTTCAGGATCACCCAGTCGCGGCTGTAGTTGGTGATCTGGCCCATCTCGCCAAACGGAATGGTGTGAATCGCGCCGCGATGATGCCGGAGCCGGATGGACCGGATCGACATCTGTTCCACCGTGCCGCGCAAGGTGCCCACTTCGATGTATTCGCCGACCCGGAAGGCGTCGTCCATCAGGAAGAACACGCCGGAAACGATGTCGCGCACCAGCGTCTGTGCGCCGAAACCGATCGCCAGGCCGACGACGCCGGCACCGGCCAAGAGCGGGCCGATATCCACGCCCAGCGCCGACAGGACGATCATTGCCACCATGACCGCCAGCGTCACCATGACGAACTTGCGGAACAGTGGCAGCAGCGTGTGCATGCGCGCGCCCTCGCCGGCCGCGCCTCCTTCGTCGCCGCTGTGTCCGGCAGCGGCGCGGGCGGCCTTCAAGGGTTCAAGGCGCGAGTCGATGGCCGTCTTCACAAGGTTCCAGATCAAATCCGCCACCATCAGGGTCAGCATAATATCGACCAGGGCGCCGAAGACCTGACCGACCGCGCCGCCGCTTGCCACAAATTCATGCAGATCGACCCCGGCGGCGTTCACGATCAGCGCCAATGAGCCGATGAACAGGACCACGCGGACAAAACGCTGGAAGACACCGGCATACTGCAGACGAACATGGTTCCTGAACTCGGCGTCGGCGCGTTCTTTTTCGGCTGCCTGGCGCGCATGGAACTGCTCTTCGGTTTCTTCGTCGACGTCGACCGGCGGCGGCGGCGGAGTCACCAGTTCCAGGTCCTGCTCGCTTTTGGCGTCGACGCAATAGCGGATGAAGTTCTTGAGGCCGAGATCGAGAATCGGCACAAGCAACAGCAGGTACAGCAGCATCAGCATGCCCGTGGCACCCACGGCGAAGTTCAGCCAAGCATAGCCGAGGTAGAGGCTCGCCAGCACCGGCCAAAGATCCGCAAGCCCGCGGCGCACCGTGCCGACGGACCCTTCTCCTTCCGCGCCTCTGATGAAGGCCTGCATCTGCGCACGCGTCGCCCAGACGAAGGCGATCAGGACCGTCGTATCCAGGGCCGACGTCGCAGCCAGGACCAGGCGCTGACCCTCCTCCGACATGCCGAGATGTCCCAGCGCCAGGGCCAGCATGTTTCCGGTCGCCATGACCAGGATCCAGACCGTCAGCCAGTTGAAGATCGTCTGGGCCGTTTCATCGCTGAGACGCGCCAGGCGGACTCGCTTGGCATACGGCGCCAGCACGATGGCCAGCAGCACCCGGCCGAGCCTGACCAGCACGATGATCGCAAGGATCACGAACACCGCAAGCCGGGACCCGTCATGGCCCACGACATCGAGCGCCGCGAGAATGTCGCGAACGACGAGAATCCCGCCCAGCGCGCCGACCGCAAAGGCGCCGATGGCCAGGACATCGATCAGGCCAAGGATGCCGATGCGTCCCACCATCGCGGCAACACCGGAGGTTCTGGCCTCTTCCAATTGCCGGCGAACCTTGAAGGTCGCGCGGCGGAACAGCCATTCGACGATGCAACCGATCCCGAACCAGACCGCACCGAACAGCGCGATCCGCCACAGGCTGGCCGATCCTTCCACAGTCCATCTTTCATAGGCGTCGTGCAACGCCTGGGGCATGGTCGGCAGCGTCTCGCCAAGGCTGTTCCAGTTGTTACCAATCCGCTCCAGCCGCGCCTGGAACGCCTCAGCAAGGGTGAGGCTCTCGGCAGCCGCCTGCTCGCCGCCGGCCCGGCGCAACTGCAGCCGGAAAAGCTCTCGAATCTCTTCGTCCGCCAGGCCGGCCAGTTGTTCGTCGATCTGGGCGGGCGTCAGCTTTTGCGTGAGCGCGTCCAGGGTGGTCTCCGCCGACGGAGCGTCTCCCCCGCCGGAGGGGACGACGCCCGGCATTTGGGCCCCGGCCGGCCCGCTCGTGCCAAGAAACCCCCCAATGCACAGCGCCAAGATGGCAATACGGATGACGCCCACAGTCCGGCTCCTCTGGTTCCAGCGAAAAAAAACAGACCCCCGCGCCGGGGACTTTAGGGTTCCGGCAGCCTCACGGCAAGGTAATCGACAACCGCCCATGATGCTGGCGATGGCCGCAGGCGGGCCTTAGACTCGGGTTCATGGACGCGATCTCCACCGCCCGTCAGTTCATTCTGGACAATCCCTGGGCCGTCGTCGCCATCGTGATCGTGGTGATCGTGCTGATGCGCGGCATCGCCGCGCGCGCGCCGGCGCGCCCACCGCATCAATCCCTATACCGGCGCGCCCAAGGACGGGTCGGCGGCGCCAGATTCACGGCCGATCGTCCGCCGGGCCCGCCGGCAGATGATCCTGACCTTGATCGCGCTTGTGGTTGTGGCCATCTTGGTGATCATGCAGAACCTGGGATAGGCCCGCAAACGGTGCCGTTTCCGCATCAACTTCCCCGCCGGAGAACCTCATGAGCCAGTCCCCCGATCCCCTGGACTTGCTGTCGGACCTCTTGGCCCGCGCCAAAGCAAAGGGTGCGGACGCAGCCGACGCGGTTTTCGCCAAGTCGGACTCGGTGTCGCACGCCCAGCGCATGGGACAGGTCGAGAAGCTGGAACGCTCGGAATCCCGCGACCTGGAGCTCAGGGTCTTCCTGGGTCAGAAGCAAGCCGTGGTCTCGTCCAGCGACATTGCTTCGGAGACCCTGGATACCATGGTCGATCGCGCGCTTGCCATGGCCCGGACCGTGCCCGAAGACCCCTATTGCGGCCTGGCCGACCCGGATCAGCTCTTCTCCGGCCCGGTGCCCGATCTCGACATCCACGACCCGGCGGAACCGTCGGCCGAGACCCTGATCGAACGGGCGCGCGCCGCGGAAGGCGCGGCCCTGGCGGTCGAGGGGGTCACCAACTCCGAGGGCGCCGAGGCGGACTGGGGCAGCGCGGAAATCGCGCTGGCGGCCTCCAACGGGTTTACCGGGTCCTATCGCGGCACCCGCCACAGCGTTGCGGTGTCGGTCCTGGCCGGCGAAGGCACCGGCATGGAAAGCGACTATGAGTACAGCCTGTCGGTGTTCGGTGACGACCTGGAAGCACCGGAGAAGATTGGCAAAAAGGCGGGCGAAAAGGCCGTCCGCCGCCTGAACCCGCAGAAGGGCCCCACGGAGCAGTTTCCGGTCGTCTACGACCCGCGGGTTTCCGGCGGTCTCGCCCGGCATCTGGCCGGTGCCATCAACGGAGCCTCGATCGCCCGGGGGACCAGTTTTCTGAAGGACAAGATGGGCGAGCAGGTGCTGACGAAGGGCGTTTGCCTGGTCGACGACCCGCACCGGCACCGGGGCCTGCGGTCGAAGCCCTTCGATGCCGAAGGGTTGGCGAACGGGGCCCTCAACCTGGTGGATGACGGCGTCCTGAAATGCTGGGTTCTGGATCTGGGCGCGGCAAGAAAGCTCGGCCTCAAATCCACCGGCCGGGCCTCGCGCGGCACCTCCTCCCCGCCATCGCCCGCAACCACCAACCTCTACCTCACCCCGGGCACGGTCTCGCCAGAAGACCTGATGGCCGACATCAAGTCCGGCTTCTACGTGACCAATCTGATGGGCATGGGGATCAACGGCGTGACAGGCGACTACAGCCGGGGCGCCTCCGGCTTCTGGATCGAGAACGGCGAACTGACGCACCCCGTCAGCGAGATGACCATCGCCAGCAACCTGAAAGACATGTTCCTGAACCTGGCGCCGGCGAACGACCTGGAATTCCGTTATGGCGTGGATGCGCCGACGGTCCGCATCGACGGCATGACGGTGGCCGGAACGTGAAGGTCCGCGGACGCATCGCCTCGGCGATCAAGGCGGCCGACTGGCGCCTGTTTTTCGAGGACTACGGCAAGCAGGCCGACGCCGCGCTGCAGGCGATTCGAAAGTCCGGATACGCTGTCGTCCCCATCGAACCCACCAAGGAGATGCTGCGGGCCGGCTCCAAGGCGTTGGAATACGGCGAGGCCTCCAAGTCCGACGCGATCACGGCGATCTACAAGGCGATGGTCAAGGAAGGCAGGGCCTGAGGCTGGGGTCTGCGGACAAACGCAGCACCGGAACCCCCTCACCTCCATATGCGCCTCACCCTGAGGAGGCCGCAAAGCGGCCGTCTCGAAGGGTCTGGCAGCGGCCAGCACCACTGTGCCTCATGCAGCCACCTGCTTCGAGACGCGACGCTGCGCGTCGCTCCTCGAGCCATGAGGGTGCTTGCAAGTGCTTTTGGTCCCATCTCCCCATGGGGTAGAAGGCAGCCCGAAGGGCCGGATGAGGGTGTTCCGCTGCCGGAGTCCTAGACCATCCCCAGAGCGGTCTGGCGCACGCGCCGTTCGGCCGGGAAATGCACCCGGACCGTGGTGCCCGCATCGGGTTTGCTGTTGATCGTCAACTCGCCGCCATGCAGCTTGACCAGTGCCTGGGCCAGCGGCAGGCCCAGGCCGGTTCCCTCGCCATTCACCCTGGGCGTGCCGTTGACCTGGCCGAACCGCTCCAGAACCAGCGGGATGTCTTCTTCGGAGATGCCAACGCCGGTGTCGGTGACCAGCACGTGCAGCGCCCCGTCGGGCCGGCTGTCGCAACGAACAGCGACCGATCCGCCCGACGGCGTGAACTTCACCGCGTTCGACAGAAGGTTGACCAGGATCTGCTTGACCGCCCGGCGGTCGGCGCGCAACAGACAATTGGATCGGTCGCCCGCAAAGCCGATCCGGACCCCGCCCTCGGTCGCCTGCCGGCGCACCATACGGATCGCAGAGTCCGCGATATCGGCCAGGTCGAGTTCCTCCTCGCGCAGTTCGGTCCTGCCGGCCTCGATCCGCGACACGTCCAAGAGGTCGCTGACAAGCGATAGAAGGCGCAGACCGCTTTCGCGGATGTCGCCCAAGTACTCCTCGACCGTGTCGGGATTGCGTGGCCTGAGGCTGCGGTCCAGGAGCACCTCGGAAAACCCGATGATCGCGTTGAGCGGCGTGCGCAGCTCGTGGCTGATATTGGCCAGGAATTCCGACTTGGCCCGGTCGGCGTACCGCGCCTCCTCCAGCGCCGACTTCATCCGGGTTTCGCGTTGGTTCGCTTCGGTCACGTACAGGGCCAGCAGCTCACAGCGCGGCTGGCCGCCGTTCGCTATGGCGTAGCCCGACATCAGCGTGAAGACGGTCGCGCCGTCCGCACCGACCAGGCGCAGCGGTACGCCGTGGACCGCGCCTTTGTTGCCGGCCTCGGCCAACATCTTCCGGATCGCATCCTCGTCGGCGAACACACTGGTCCCCGACGTCCCGTGGACCTCCACAAGGCGCGGCACGTCCGGATAACCGAGCATCGTCGCAAAGGCGTCATTGGCGTCTTCCAGCCTGTCGCCGACGATCCTGAGCGCGCCGATCCGGCCCGCCTCCAAGAGCGCACCATAGTGGGTCTCCGCCGCGGCCTTGACGCGGTCGACGATACGGCGGCGGTCGCGGTCCTCGAAATAACCTCTCAGTGCCATGGCGAACTGGCGCACCTGGTCGTCGCTGAGGCTTCCGCCGGCGTTCGCTGGGACCGGAAGCGGCAGCGGTTGGGCAAGAACCGCATCCGCTTCGCCTGGCTCGTCATGCCCGACACGGCTATCACGCAGGGCAGCGACGCAGAGACCGGCCGCTACCACCGCGGATCCCAGCAGCACGGCCAGAATGCTGTTCCAGATCGTCTCCTCGCGTTTGCGGATCTGTTCGTTGGATTCGGCGGACTGAACCGCCAGGGCCGTGGAGACTTCGCGCAACTGCACATCCAGCCGGTCGACAAGACGTCTGAGGTCGGCCAGGCGTGTTTCGCCGGCACCGTCATCGCCACGTTCGTAGGCCTCCACGGCCTGCACCGCCGTCGAAACAAGAGCGGAAATGTCCTGTTTCAGATCCAGCGCCGCTTCGGGCGCATAGTCCGCCATTTGCCAAAGCTGCTTGTCGATGTCGGCGGTATGGGCAACGACGACGTTCCGGATTTTCGATCCGCCGGTCGACCGGCCCACGATCGAGCGAGCCAGTTCTTCCTGGATACCGGCACTGAGGCGCTAGACGGTCTGGCTGACTTCGTTGAGCTGCGCCAAATGTACGGTAGCGGTGTCGTCGTGTTTCGCTGTCTGGCGTAATTCGTTCGCCAGAACGACGATTCCGACAAGGGCAGCCACCATCAACACCGTCAGCGTGATGACAAGCGCTGCCAAGCTCCCCCGACTCGTCACTCCCCAAAACGTTCCCCTGCTACGCCGGTGCGAGGCCATGCGAGCCTCACCAACCGGGCTTCTGCCCTTCAACCCTTTCGGGCCGATCGCACAATCCAAGACATGGTGGTGCGGCGGTCGAATGCCCGTACTCGGGCACCGTTTCTGAGTTGCATCTATTCACCACTGACGCACCGCCGTGGCAACATCGAATTGCCCTTCCACGGGGCGGTCACCCGTTATGCGATTAACCACACGATCGCGGCATTATTGTCCGCTGCACGCGCAGAGTCTTGGTTAAATCGCACACCGGGGCCTGCAATCGGCACCGCCCTCGACAAACGTGATGTCCCCATCGCGTGTGGATTCGCAACGACGCTCTTGCCAAACGCTGCACGCCGGACCGACGGCACACGCCGGCGTGTCCGTCCACCGATTTGGACCCGCATCAAACTGTCCCGCATCAGGTTCAAACCACTTGTAATATCAAAACCAATCGGAGATTTTTTCCGGCTCGCGGCAGGCACCCGGGAGGACGTGCGCACGCAGCATCGTGTTTCGTCCGGCGGAAGGAAGTCGCAAGAGTGGCGAAAGAAGACCCGATTGAGTTCAACGGAACGGTTGTCGAAGTCCTTCCGAATGCGATGTTCCGTGTGAAGCTGGAAAACGAACACGAAATCCTGGCCCATACCTCCGGCAAGATGCGCAAGAACCGCATCCGCGTGCTGGCGGGCGACAAGGTAACCATCGAGATGACGCCCTACGACCTGACCAAAGGCCGCATCACCTACCGTTTCAAATAGACAGTCGTTTAAGGCCGACCGGCGGACCGGGGCTCCCTCCGGGTCTGCCTCGACCAAGGCGGCCGCATCCCGGATCACCGCGATGCCGGCACCCGGCCGGCAGGCATTCTCGCTGAGAAACCGGCGCCAGGCGCGCGCACCGCGGCAGCCGTTGAACAGACCGAGGATATGCCGGGTCATGCGCTGCAGCGGCACCCCGCGCGCCAGCTCGGCCTCGACGAATGGAACGTATCGCTCCAACAGCGCATGGCGCGACGGCGGCCGTGCAGGATCGCCAAACAGCGCCCGGCCGGCATCGGCCAGCATGTAGGGGTCGTTGTAGGCCGCGCGCCCGATCATGACCCCGTACACGTGCTCCAGCTGGTCTGCGGCTTCCTTCAGGTTTGCGATGCCGCCATTGATGATGATTTCCAGCCTCGGGAAGTCCCGTTTCAAGCGGTGCACGACGGCATAACGCAAGGGCGGGATCTCGCGGTTCTGCTTCGGGCTCAGGCCTTTCAGCCAGGCCTTGCGGGCATGCACGATGAAGGTCTCGCAACCGGCCGCGGCCACGGTTTCAACGAACGCCTTGAGGTCTTCGTAGTCGTCCCGGTCGTCGACACCGATGCGAGACTTGACGGTAACGGGAACAGAAACGGCGGCGCGCATCGCCCGCACGCAATCGGCCACCAGGTCGGGCTCCTGCATCAGGCAGGCGCCGAACCGTCCCGACTGCACCCGGTCGGACGGGCAGCCCACGTTCAGGTTCACCTCGTCATAGCCGTATCCCGCCGCGATTTCCGCCGCCCGGGCAAGGTCGTCCGGGTCCGATCCGCCGAGCTGCACCGCAACCGGGTGTTCGGCGTCATGGAAGGACAGATGCCGGTCCCGGTCGCCATGCAGGATCGCCCCCGTCGTGACCATCTCGGTGTAGAGCAGCGCATGCGGCGTGATCAGCCGCAGGAAATAGCGGTCGAACCGGTCGGTGCAGTCCATCATGGGCGCGATGGAAAAGGTTCTGTCGACGGCGTCTCCCACTGAGAGGGCTCCTTGCACCAGGCATTTGTCGCCAGCCGAGCCTACGGACGCAGGCCGACCTCTTGCGCCTCGCTGATCTCATATTTCGCCCGGGCAATCCAGTCCGGGTTGATCTCCGCCCCCCCAGCCCGGCGCGTCGGTCACGGTAGCCATGCCGTCTTCGATCCCGTAGGGCGATTCCACGAACAGGCCCTCCTGCCAGGGATAGTAGTCCCGGCCTTCGATCGAGAACTCCAGGTACTTGCCGGCGTTCGGGATGGCGCGCAGCAGGTGCATCGTAAACAGCGTCACCATCGACAGGTTGGCGCAGTGGGGCGTGCAGGGCAGGCCCGCCTGTTCGCCCATCGCCGCCACCCGCAAGCTGCGCGTCAGGCCGCCCAGATAGCAGACATCGGGCTGGATCACGTCGACCGCCCGCATGGCGATCATCTGCCGCCAGGTGGGCAAGAGGCAGTCCTGCTCGCCGCCCGTGACGTCGATGTCCAGGGCGTCCGCTACCTGCTTGGTCTGTTCCAGTTCCCAGTAGGGACAGGGTTCTTCGTAGTGGGAGATGCCGTTGTCCTCCAGCATCCGCCCCACCTCGATCGCCCGGGCCGGCGAAAAGCCCGAATTGGCGTCCACCAGCAACGCGACCTCGTCATCGAAGGCGTCGCGCATGGTGGGCACGATCTCTTCGGTGCGGCCGGGCCACTCGTCCACGTCACGGCCGCATTCCGCCCCGATCCTGAACTTGAAGGCATCGAACCCGTCCCGGTCGCGCAATGCCTTCAGCCGCTCCGCCTCGTCCCGCGGCGTGATATCGCGTTTCATGGACGATCCGTAGGCCCGGAGCCGGCCGGGCGTGCCGCCGATCAGTTCGCAGACGGGCTTGTCCTCAAGCCTGCCGCGCAGGTCCCACAGGGCCGTGTCCAGCCCGCCGATGGCCCGGCAGATGTAGGAGCCGGGGAACTTGTGCTCCCGTTCCGGGATGATGTCGACCGGGTGGTCGATATCCAGCGCATCCGCCCCCAGGGCATACGGGGCCACCTGCCGGTGGACCACCTGGGCGGTGATGTCGGCATGGTAGGGGGCCACCTGCCCCCAGCCCTGGTGACCGTCGTCCGTCGTCACCCGCACAACACAGACGAATTCCGTGGAAAAGGTCTCGATGCTTTTGATTTTCATGGGCCGTCCACCCCATTACCCCAATGCGCGCATTTCCGGCGGCACCTGGACCGAAGCTTTATCAGGGCGGCGGCAGCTTGGCAGAAATGCTGGCAACCTGCCACCAGCATGGCAGAATGCGGGCGGCCTGGAACCGGATTGTATGACCGGGCCTTGGGCCAACAAGACAGAAAGGCGTCGTCTTGTTGCAATAACGCTCATTGCGACGGACGCTGGGTGGGGGTCAACCCGATCAGAGCGCTCCGAACGCTGGCCCCTCAAACAGGTACAGGGAGGTACCATGATCAATCTCAAGACAATGGTCGGCGGTCTGCTGGCTGCGACCATGCTGACGACGGCCGGCACCGCGGGTGCCGAGACGCTCAGGCTGCTGACCTGGGGCAGCTATGCCCCCGACAAGGTCATCGAGATGTTCGAGGCGAAATATCCCGATATCGAGGTCGAGGTGACCTTCTCGAACAACGAGGAGATGATCGCCAAGCTGCGGGCAACCGGCGGCGCCGGTTACGACCTGGCCCAGCCCAGCCATGACCGCGTCTATGCAGCGCAGCTTGAATACGACATCTACAAGCCGCTGGACCTGTCAAAGATCGACACTTCGGTGATGGACCCCAACCTGCTGGACGGGGTGAAGGCGAACACCACCATCGAAGGCGCGGTCTATTCCGTTCCGCACCAGTGGGGCACGTCCGGCCTGATGGCGGACAAGACGAAGGCGCCCGAGTTCTCGAGCTGGGCCGACCTGTGCGACCCGAAATACAAAGGCAAGACCTCGATGCGCCTGAAGCGCACGATCCTGTTGGGCACGGCCTTCTCCATGGGCGAGGATCCGTTCGCCGCCTATGCCGACCTGGACAAGTATCAGAAGATCCTGGACCGGGTCGCGGAGAAGCTCATCACCTGCAAGGACAACATCAAGGCCTACTGGAAGGGCGGCGACGACCTGTCCAGCCTGATGCTGTCGGGCGAGGTCATTGCATCGGAGACCTGGGACTCCACGGCCTACCGGCTGTTCAGCGAGAACCCCAACATCGTCTTCATTCCCCCAAAAGAGGGCGCGCTGGCCTGGATCGACACCTTCACGATCCCGCGCAAGGGCAAGGCCGACGATGCCGCCTACAAGTGGATCAACTTCGTCATGCAGCCCGAGATCGTGACGCTGATCTCCGGCAGTTCCGGGGCCATCGCCGCGGTCAAGGGCGGCACCGACCTGATGCCCGACGACAAGCGGTCAGCCGTGAAGGCCGCCTTCTCCGACGAAGACATCGCCAACCTCAAGTTCTTCGCCAACATCCCGCCGGGTGTGGAAGACATGGAAGGCAAGACCCTGGAGAGGATCAAGGCGGCGACCGGAGGCTGACGGAACCGCGTGATTGGGAGTGTCAAGGGGAGGCGGTCACCGCCTCCCCTGTTTTCCTGTGATGACCATGGACTACGATCTGGAGTGTGTCGGCGTTTCCAAGAATTTCGGCGACCTGACGGCCGTCGACAACGTCTCCTTCGGGATCCCGAGCGGTTCCTTCTTCTCCATCCTCGGACCGTCGGGCTGCGGCAAGACCACCCTGATGCGCATGATCGCCGGGTTCGAGCAACCGGCCAGCGGCGACATCAGGATCAAGGGCCAGTCGGTCCTCAAACGCCCGCCGAACAAACGCAACGTGAAGATGGTGTTCCAGCACCTGGCGCTGTTCCCGATGATGAACGTGGAAGAGAACATCGCCTACGGGCTGCGCTGCAACGGGGTCGGCAAGGAGGATGTGAAACGCGCGGTCGCCAACGTGCTGGAGCGCGTCAGCCTGCCGGACGTCGGCAAGAAAGAGATCCATCAGCTCTCCGGCGGTCAGAAACAGCGCATCGCGATCGCACGCTGCATGGTGCTTGATCCGGACGTCCTGCTTCTGGATGAACCGCTGGGCGCGCTGGACCTGAAACTGCGCGAGGCCATGAAGATCGAGCTGAAGCTCCTGCAGCACCAGTTCGGCACGACGTTCGTCTACATCACGCACGACCAGTCCGAGGCGCTGGTCATGTCCGACAATGTCGCGGTCATGAAGGACGGCGCCTTTGAACAGATCGGAACGCCCCAGGAGCTGTATCACGACCCGGCGACCGCCTTCGTGGCCGGTTTCGTTGGCGACAGCAACCGCTGGCGCGGCCGCGCCGTCACGGTCCAGGACGGAGAGGTCAAGGTCGAGACCGAGACGGGACTGACCATCGTCGGCGCGTCGACAGGCAAGCAGACGATCGCGGAAGGGACGCCGGTCGAGGTCTTCGTGCGTCCGGAATTCATCGCCGTCGCCCGCGGCGGGACCGGCGCGCCGGCACCGGGCGACGGCAACAACAGCCTTACCGGAACGGTCGACAGCCTGCTGTTCAACGGGGCGAACAGCCGGGTCCTGGTGCGGACCGAAAAGGACGAACTGATCGAGGCCGGCCTGCAACTGACGGGCGGCGCGGAGGACCTGCGGCAGGGCGACAGCGTGGTGATCTCCTGGCAGCATGCCCGCGGCACCTGCTTCCGGTCGGACGCCTGACCGGCAACGGGCGGCAATGGTTCAGAAAGACGTCAAACGCCTGACTTTGATTCTGCTGTTCGCGCCGTTCGTCCTGTGGATCGTGCTGCTGATCGTCCTGCCGCATATCGGGATCGCGGTATTGTCGGTGCGCGAGAAGGTGGCGCCGCGCGTCTACGAGTACGGGTTGGCGAACTACATCGACTTCCTCAATGAGCCAATCTACTGGAACACCCTGTTGCGCACGGCATCCATTTCCCTGCTGGTCACGGCGCTGACCTTGTTCGTCGGGTTTCCCGTCGCCTATTACATCGCCAAGATCGCGGGCAACCGGACCAAGGGCGCGCTGTTTTTGCTTTGCCTGATCCCGCTCTGGGTGAGCGACCTGATCCGCGCCTTCGGCTGGATCCTGTTGTTGCGCGAGACCGGCATCATCTCTGGCGCCCTGCAATGGCTGGGGCTGATCGGCGGGCCGGTCGAGCTCTTGTACAACGACGCCGCGGTCATCGTTGGCCTGATCTATACGGTGATCCTGTTCATGATCGTGCCGCTGGTCTCGACGCTGGACGGAATGGACAACAGCCTTGTCGAAGCCGGCTACAATCTGGGCGGCAACGGTCTTACCGTGTTGCGGCGGATCATCGTCCCCTATGCCATGCCGGGCATCGTCGCGGGCTGCATCATCGTCTTCATGCTGACCGCCGGCAGCTACCTGACGCCGATCCTCTTGGGCGGCAAGAACAGCAGTTGGTTCACCGAACAGATCTACGACCAGTTCATCACGCGCTATAACTGGGAATCGGGCGCCACCTTCGGGATCCTGCTGCTTGCCTTCACGTCGGCGGTCGTCTGGCTGGGCCTCAAACTCAGCGGCCAGACCCTGGCCAGCACCGTGGCGAAGGACTGAGCCATGGCGGCACCCGACCCCACCCGCGTGGCATTCACCTGGGCCTTCCGCTGCTACGTGCTCGCCTTCTTCATCTTCCTGGCGGCACCCTTGTTCTCCGCCGGCCTGTTCGCCTTCAACGATTCCCTGTTTCCCGCCCTGCCCTGGCGCGGCTTCACGCTGGACTGGTTCTTCAATGACACAGAGCCCAAACTGGGCATGTTCCACGACCGACGGCTGCTGCGCGGGCTTTATTATTCTTTCGTGATCGCCTTGTTCGTCTCCGGCCTGTCCGTCGCCGTGGGCACCAGCAACGCCTTTCTGTTCGTGCGCGGCCAGTTTCCGGGCAAGAACCTGCTTTACATGCTGATGGTCTTGCCGTTGGTGATTCCCGGCGTCATTCTGGGCATTTCGATCCTGGTGCTTGCCAGTTCGGTCGCCAACGGCATCGAGGGGGCGTTCGATTACGAGCTCGAATTCCTGCGGCCGGGCCTGCTGCTGGTCATCCTGGGCCAGTTCTCCTTCATCACCACGATCACCTCGCTGGTGATCACCGCGCGGCTGCGCAAGTTCGACTACGCCATGGAAGAAGCGGCGCAGAACCTGGGCGCCGGCCGGGCGCGCGTGCTCAGGACGATCACGTTGCCCTATCTCCGGCCCGCCCTGATCGCCGCCGGGCTGGTGGCTTTCCTGGTATCCTTCGAGAACTTCAACACCACGCTGATGCTGGTGGGATCGGACGCGCCGCTGACGATCACCATGTACGACCGGATGGTGAAGGTCGGCTCCACACCGGTGCTGAACGCCGTCTCGTTCTTCCTGATGGTGGGTTCCGGGGCCCTGGCGCTGCTCAGCATCATCGTGCAGCGGGACAAGGCGTCCCGGCAGTCATGAACCGCGATGGCGTATGACTTCATCGTGGTGGGCGCCGGCTCCGCCGGCTGCGTCCTGGCCAACCGGCTGACCGACAGCGGGCGCCACACGGTCCTGCTGCTGGAGGCGAGGGGGACGGATCTGCGCTTCTGGGTGCAGATGCCGATCGGCTACAGCAAGGCTTTCTACGACCCGCGGATCAACTGGATGTATGAGACCGAACCGGACCCCGGCATAGGCGGACGGCAGAGTTACTGGCCGCGCGGCAAGGTGCTGGGCGGTTCCAGTTCGATCAACGCCATGGTCTACATCCGCGGCCAGCACGAGGATTTCGAAGACTGAAAAGCCTTGGGCAACCCCGGCTGGGGATGGGAGGACGTGCTGCCCTACCTCAAGCGGTCCGAACGCTGCCAGGACGGCGACGACCGCTGGCGCGGTCGTGACGGCCCGCTTGTCGTCTCGGACGTGAGCCTGGACCTACACCCGCTGTGCCGGGACTTCATCAAAGCCGGGGGGGGGAAGTGCGGCTTGGCCCACAATCCGGACTTCAACGGTTCCATTCAGGAAGGCGTCGGGCTCTATCAGAACACCGTGAAGGACGGCATCCGGATGTCCGCGGCGCGCGCCTATCTACGGCCGGCACGGAGAAGGCCCGGGCTGCGGATCGAAAAGCGCGCCCATGCCACCCGCATCCTGTTCGAGGGCAACCGCGCCGTCGGCGTGGAATACCGCCAGAACGGAAGAACCAGGTCCGCACGCGCAGGCCGCGAGGTCATCCTGGCGGCCGGGTCGATCAATACGCCGCAATTGCTGCAGCTTTCGGGGGTCGGGCCCGCCGGCCTGTTGCAATCACTGGATATCGCCGTGATCCGGGATGCGCCGGCAGTGGGCCAGCACCTGCAGGATCACCTGGGCATCGACTATCTCTACCGCGCCCGGGTGCCGACCTTGAACAACCAGCTCCATCCCTGGTGGGGCAAGGCCTGGCACGGAGCCCGATACCTGCTGACCCGCCGGGGCCCGCTGTCTCTGGGCGTCAACCAGGCAGGCGGGTTCTTCCGCACCAGGCCGGACCTCACGCGACCGAACATACAGCTCTACTTTTCTCCGGTCAGCTACACGAAGGCACCGCCGCGTTGCCGCCCGCTAATGAACCCGGACCCGTTCCCGGGATTCCTGCTTGGGATCCAGCCCTGTCACCCGACAAGTCGCGGCGAGGTGACAATTACCTCGCCGGATCCCTTCGCCGATCCGGCCATTCGTCCTAACTATCTTTCAAGCAACCACGACGTCGAAGAGATGCTGGAAGGTGTCCGGTTCATCCGGACGCTGGCCGCAGCACCGTCGCTGGCGCGGCTGATCGACCGGGAAATTGCGCCGGGTCCGGCCGTCCAGACCGACGCGGACATGCTCGAGGATATCAGGCAGCGCGCAGGCACTGTGTTCCACCCCGTGGGAACCTGCCGCATGGGCAAAGATGCGGCGCAGGCCGTGGTCGACGCGCGGCTCAAGGCGCATGGGCTTGACGGGCTGCGGGTTGTCGACGCCTCGGTTTTTCCAAAGCTGACCTCCGGCAACACGAACGCGCCGACCGTCATGGTGGGCGAGAAGGCGTCCGACATGATCCTCGCCGATCACGGCTAGACCGCAGCCACATCGGCAGAGAGGTCGCATGTTCACTCCGGACGTCAAACAGACACCCTACTGGTGGGAAGGCGCGGCACCGCCCGAGCCGGGGGCCCCGGTGCTGCCGGCAGCAGTCGATGTGCTGGTTGTCGGTGCCGGCTATACCGGCCTGAACGCCGCCCTGCAGACCGCGCGCGGTGGTTATCAAACGCTGGTGCTCGATGCCGAAGCCGCCGGTTGGGGTTGCAGCAGCCGCAACGGCGGACAGATCAGCACCAGCGTGAAACCGACATACACGGCCCTGGCGAAACGCCACGGAGAAAGAACGGCGCGCGCGATCCTCGAAGAAGGGGCGGCATCGCTGCGATGGATCGGGGAGCTCATCCAGGAAGAGGGGATCGATTGCGCCTTCCGCGTCGTCGGCCGCTTTCACGGCGCCCACAGCCCGGCCCGGTTCGACAGGCTGGCAAGGGCCGCGGTAACGAAGATCCCGGGCTTGGAAGAGGACGCCTATCCCGTGCCACGATCCGAGCAGCAGCGGGAACTGGGAACGGACGCCTATTTCGGCGGCGTCGTCTTTCCGCGCCATGCGTCCGTCGACCCCGCCCGCTATCACCGGGGCCTCCTTGAGCGCGTGACGGAAGCCGGCGCAACGGCGGTCTCCCGTTGTCGGGTCACGGGCCTGGAAAGGCAGGGTGACGGCTTTTCGGCTCAAACCCCCAGCGGATCGGTGCAGGCGCGCCGGGTGATCATCGCGACCAACGGCTACACCGGCGCGCTGACCCCTGGCACCGTCGTCGTGTGATCCCCATCGGCAGCTACATGATCGCGACCGAGCCGATCGCACCGGACCTCATGGACAAGATCATGCCAACGGACCGCATTATCAGCGACACCCGCAAGGTGGTCTATTACTTCCGACCGTCGCCCGACCGGAGACGCATCCTGTTCGGCGGCCGGGTCTGCCATGGCAAGACCGACCTTTCCACCAGCGCCACCAGGCTGCGCGACGAACTCGCCAGGCTGTTTCCGGAACTGGCCAACATCCGGGTCAGCCATACCTGGATGGGTTTCGTGGGTTACACCTTCGACACCCTCATGCATGTGGGCGAACGAGACGGCCTGCACTACGCGCTCGGCTATTGCGGCGCAGGCGTGGGGATGGCGAGTTACCTGGGCATGCGGATGGGCCAGCAGGTCCTGGGCCTGAAGTCCGGACGTACCGCCTTCGACGGCCTGCCGTTCCCGACCCGGCCGTTCTACGGCGGACGGCCCTGGTTAGTCGCGCCGACCGTCATGGCCTATCGCCTGCGGGACCGGCTCGGATTCTGATTCCGCCGCGACGGCCGATCCCGTGGCCCCGCCTCTTACCCGAACGGCGCCGACCGGGGATTAACCGGTGGTTAACCGTGTTTTCCCGCCACTGCGGCACACCACGGAACGACGCGCAAGGCAAACGGGGCGTTAACAAAAGCCTCATACGATGACCCTGCTGCCACAGCCGCCCAGGGACGGCGACGCCGTCCTGTCGGCGGCCCAAGGGGGTTTCTTGTATGCCGAGCGAGCGCGGGCGTCAGGGGCGCACCACCGCATCGAAAAACCGTACCGACGCCGCCCCGCCCGATACGGGCGCGGAGGGCGCGCCGGCGCTCGTCTCGTTCGAGCGTTTGTTCGAGCATGCCGCCGATGCCGTGGTCGTCACGTCAGCCGATGCCGACAATCCATGCATCGAATATGTCAACGACGCCTTTGCGCGGCTGACCGGCTATCCGGTCAGCGAACTCCTGGGTCGCAGCCCGAAGTTCCTTCAGGGTCCCGGGACCTCCCACTCGGCCCGAGAAAAGATCCACAACGCGTTGGTTCAGAAAAACCCGATCCGCGTCGAGATGCTGAACTACAACCGCGACGGCACGGAATACTGGATCGACATCTCGCTCTTCCCGATCCCCGACAACGCCGGCAACGTCCGTCATTTCGCGGCCATTCAGCGCGACATCACCGAACAGAAACGCCAGGCCGCACAATTGACCCGGATCGAAGCCAGGCTGCGGGCTGCTATGGACGGATCACCCAACGCCTTTTACCTGCTGGAAGGCTGCCGCAACGAGGCCGGCACCATCACGGATTTCAAGCTGGCCGACGTGAACAGCATCGGCGAAGCCGAAATCGGGCTGCCCCGGGACGAGATCATCGGCCAGCGGCTGAGCGAGCTTCTGAACCTGAACAGCGCCGCCGGCCTGTTGAACCGCTATCGCGCGGTACTGGAAACCGGCAAACCCGTCGACGAAGAAATCTGTATGGAGCTTTCCAGCGGCGGCACATCCTGGCATCGCCAGCAGGTCGTCCGGGTCGGCGACAGCATCGCGCTGACCAGTCAGGACGTCACGGATCGCAAGCGCGCAGAACAGAACCGCGTCCAGGCCGAACTCAGGTGCGCGGCGCGATCTCCAGCATTCGCGACGGCTTCGTCCTGTTCGATGCCGATGACCGCCTGGTGATGTGCAATAAGCAATTCGTGGATATCTATCCGTTCCTGAGCGAGATCATGCCGCTGGAAGGCCGGACCTTCGAGGAGATCCTGCGGATCGGACTGGCGCGCGACGCCTACGACGACCGACTTGCCCTAGAGGATTCCGAGGCCTGGTTCAAACAGCGGTTGGAAGACCATCGCAACCCGCCACCCGAACCTCTGGAGCAGCTGACGCCGGGCGGACATTGGATCAGGATCAGCGAACAACGGACCGACGACGGCGGAACCGCCGGCATCTACAGCGACGTGACGGCGCTGAAGCAGGCGGAGACCCGCCTGCTCGACGCCGTGGACAGCATCGGCGAGGGGTTCGCCTTGTTCGACGAGGACGACCGGCTTGTCCTTTTCAATCAGCCCTATCTAGAATACTGGGGCGAGATCGCCGAGGAGATCAGGGTCGGCACGTCCTTCCGCGAACCCTGCGCGTTGACCTGGGACGCCGGGTTGGTCTGCGACCCGGGCGTGGACGCCAGGACGGACCGCGAGGATTGGATCGAACAAAGGGTTCGGCGGCACCTGGCCGCCAGCGGCGTCATCGAACGCACCATGCCGGGCAACCGGCACTTCCATATCACCGAACGGCGCACCAAGGACGGCGGCATCGCCACCATCGCCTCCGATGTCACCGAGATCAAACGCGCGCAGGAGATCATGCGCGATAACGAGACCATCCTGAGACAGAACATCGACGACCTGGAGACGACCCGCGCCCTGCTTCAGGAGAAGTCCGACAGGCTGGCCGAGCTTGCCGGCAAGTACGCGTTGTAGAGCCAGCGCGCGTCGGCCGCCGCCCGCGCCAAGTCCCAGTTCCTGGCGATGATGAGCCACGAACTGCGCACGCCGCTGAACGCGATTCTGGGCTTCTCGGACATGATCCGCGACGAGGCGGCAGGGCTGGAGGGGTACAATTTCACCGACTTCGCCGACGACATCTACAACAGCGGCGATCACCTGCTGTCGCTGATCAACGACATCCTGGACATGTCCAAGGTGGAAGCCGGCAAGTACGAGATTCACCCCGAGCCGGTCGACCCGCGCGGTGCCATCGACTACGCCGCACGGCTGATCCGCGGCAAGCCGGAGGAGGCCGGCGTGCGCCTGTCGGTGGACATGCCGGACGACCTGCCCGCCATCCATGCGGACGAGCGGGCACTGCGCCAGATCCTGCTGAACCTGCTGTCGAACGCAGTCAAGTTCACGGACCGCGGCGGTGAGATCACCATCGGTGCGACCGTGGATGCCCAGGGGCTCACGATTTCTGTCACCGATACCGGCATCGGAATCCCGTAGGAGCACCTGCCCCGGATCACCCGGCCGTTCGAGCAGGTGGACAGCGAACTGTCCCGACGACACAAGGGAACCGGCCTGGGGCTCGCCTTGACCAAGGCGCTGGTAGAGCTTCACGGCGGCAGGTTCTCGATCGAAAGCGAGTTGGACGTGGGAACGACAGTCCGTTTCTCGATCCCGTGGCACGGCGCAACGGAGATGGACGGCGGCCTGGCGGCACAGGGAGGCCGGTGATCGAAACCCCGGCAGCCGCCGCTTTCCCGCTGGCCGAACCGGCCGTTAACCATCCTGGCGGCCTTGCACCGCGCGCGGCCCGGTCCCATATCCGGGGTGGATGCCTCCAAGAGGGTCCAACCCGTCTCAATCGGTCGTTTTGCCTCAATCAGGGGAACGACGGGAAAGTCGAGGAAGCATGAACGTCGAGAAATACACCGAGCGGGCGCGCGGCTTCATCCAGGCGGCCCAGACTCTCGCACTCCGATCCAATCATCAGCGCCTGACGCCGGAACACATCCTGAAGGTCCTGCTGGACGACCAGGAAGGCCTGGCCGCTGGCCTGATCGCCGCCGCGGGCGGCAACGCCAAGCAGGCCCTGGCCGAGACCGAGGCCGTGCTTGCGAAGATCCCCCAGGTGGAAGGCGGTGGCGCCGGACAGCTCTATCTCGATCCCGCCACGGCGCGGTTCACCGACCAGGCCGAGAAGGTGGCCGAAAAAGCCGGTGACAGCTTCGTCACGGCCGAACGGCTGCTGCTGGCCCTGGCACTCGCCGAAGGCACGCCCAGCGGCGATATCCTGCGCAAGGCCGGCGTCACGCCCCAGGCGCTGAACGGCGCCATCAACGACCTGCGCAAGGGCCGCAAGGCGGACTCGGCCACGGCCGAGGACAAGTACGACGCGCTCAAGAAATACGCGCGCGACCTGACCGACAGCGCCCGCCAGGGCAAGCTGGACCCGGTCATCGGCCGCGATGAGGAAATCCGCCGTACCATCCAGGTCCTGGCGCGTCGGACAAAAAACAACCCCGTGCTGATCGGCGAGCCCGGTGTCGGCAAGACCGCGATCATCGAGGGCCTGGCCCAACGCATCGTCAAGGGCGACGTTCCCGAACCGCTGCGCGAAAAGCGGCTGATGGCGCTGGACCTGGGCGCGCTTGTCGCCGGGTCCAAGTTCCGCGGCGAATTCGAGGAACGCCTGAAGGCCGTCCTGGAGGAGATCTCCGCCTCGGAAGGCGACATCATCCTGTTCATCGACGAGCTGCACACGCTGGTCGGCGCCGGCGCGGCCGAAGGCTCCATGGACGCGTCGAACATGCTCAAACCTGCGCTTGCGCGCGGCGAACTGCACTGCGTGGGCGCAACCACGCTGGACGAGTTCCGCAAACACATCGAGAAGGACGCGGCGCTCGCGCGCCGGTTCCAGCCGGTCTTCGTTTCCGAACCCACGGTGGAGGACACCGTGTCGATCCTGCGCGGGCTGAAGGAGAAGTACGAACTCCACCACGGCGTGCGCATCACCGATGCGGCCATCGTTTCGGCGGCGACCCTGTCCAACCGCTACATCACCGACCGGTTCCTGCCGGACAAGGCGATCGATCTGGTCGACGAGGCCGCGAGCCGGCTGCGCATGGAAGTGGATTCCAACCCCGAGGAGATCGACGAGCTGGACCGCCGGATCGTCCAGTTGAAGATCGAACGCGAAGCCCTGAAGAAGGAATCCGACAAGGCCTCGCAGGAGCGCCTCACCAAGCTTGAGAAGGACCTGGCCGAACTGGAGAAGGAATCGGCGGCGCTGACCGCGCGCTGGCAGGCCGAGAAGGACAAGATCCACAGCGGCCAGGAGTTGAAGGAGAAACTGGACGCCGCCCGCCTGGAGCTGGAAACCGCCCAGCGCGAAGCCCAGTTCGAGCGGGCCGGTGAACTAGCCTACGGCATCATTCCCGACCTGGAGAAACAACTGGTCGCAGCCGAGAACGCCTCGGAGGAGCGCATGCTGAACGAGGAGGTGCGCGATTCCGACATCGCCTCGGTGGTGTCGCGCTGGACCGGAATTCCGGTCGACAAGATGCTGGAAGGCGAACGCGAAAAACTGCTGTCGATGGAGGACGCGCTGGCGCGGCGGGTGATCGGCCAGGCCGAAGCGATCACCTCGATTTCGAACGCGGTGCGGCGCGCCCGGGCCGGACTGCAGGACCCGAACCGGCCGATCGGTTCGTTCCTGTTCCTGGGCCCCACCGGCGTCGGCAAGACCGAACTGACCAAGGCCCTGGCGGCCTTCCTGTTCGACGACGATCAGGCAATGATCCGGATCGACATGTCCGAATACATGGAGAAACACGCCGTTGCCCGGTTGATCGGCGCCCCGCCGGGCTATGTGGGCTACGAGGAGGGCGGTGCCCTGACCGAGGCGGTGCGCCGGCGCCCCTACCAGGTGTTGCTGTTCGACGAGATCGAAAAGGCGCACCCCGACGTCTTCAACGTGCTGTTGCAGGTGCTGGACGACGGCCGGATGACCGACGGCCAGGGCCGCACGGTGGACTTCAAGAACGTGCTGATCGTCATGACCTCCAACCTGGGCGGCGATATCCTGGCGAACCAGCCCGAGGGCGAGGACTCCGACGCGGTGCGCGAACCGGTGATGGAGGTCGTCCGCGCCGCTTTCCGGTCCGAGTTCCTGAACCGGATCGACGACATCCTGTTGTTCCATCGCCTGACGCGCGAACACATGGGCGGCATCGTCGATATCCAGATCGGGCGCCTCGCCGCGCTTCTGGCGGACCGCAAGATCACGCTTGATCTGGACGCAACTGCCCGGGCCTGGATCGCCGACAAGGGCTACGACCCGGTCTACGGCGCCCGGCCCCTGAAGCGGGTGATCCAGCAGGCGCTGCAAAACCCGCTGGCCGAACTGATCCTCAAGGGCGACGTGTCGGACGGCGAAACGGTCACCGTCGCCGCCGGCCCGGACGGCCTGACGCTGAACGGAAAGGCGATCGAGGCACGGGCTGCCTGAACTAGCTAGCCCCTCTCCCCCCAGGGGCAGGGGAATCGCATATGGGATTTTGGTTGCGTTGTGATTAGGCAGGGATTCGACTGGCGGCGATTCACAAGGAGCGCTGCTGATGTTTTCCGACCTTCCTGATCCGCGTGCGCCGAACGCGCGCCACC
>Ga0209782_1000112_pt1 | contig 32867 bp, 30 predicted proteins | sample WorMetmaBAHAMAS1_FD_187390 | JGI IMG/M metagenome (GOLD analysis project Ga0209782, IMG submission 187390) | Marine gutless worms symbiont microbial communities from Max Planck institute for Marine Microbiology, Germany - Inanidrilus... | ecosystem: Host-associated > Annelida > Digestive system...
AACCCGCCATGATGATCATCCGGGCCGATGGTCACGGTGAGATCGCCTTCGGCGCAATGCAGGCAGGCCTCGATCTCGAATACAGCCGGTCGATGGTTTTCTTCACCTGGGACGGCTTCGACGAAATAGACGAGGCCATCGGGGCTGGATCGGCCGAACTGCTCGACAACGGCACGCTCGAGATCGAGCTTGCATACCACCTCGGCGACGAGACCACCCTCAAAGCCGAGCGGGCGACTTCTTCAACAGCCTGCTAGTGCCACTAGACCTGACCGACGGTCTTGATCCGCGCCTTGGCGAAGACCTCGTTCTGCGACATCACCATGGTCATCGGACGGAAGCGCTCGATGATCGAGCGCACGTACGGCCGGACCATGGGACTGGTCAACAGGACGGGTGTCTCGCCCAGCATCGCCTGACGCTCGAAGGCGTTGCGAACTGCGGCAATGAATTCCTGCAGCTTGCTCGGCGCCATGGATAGCTGGCGTTCGTCGCCGGTCCCCGTCAGCGCTTCGGCAAACGCCTGCTCCCATTCGGGGGACAGGGTGATCAGCGGAATGAAACCCTGGTCGTTGGTGTTCATGTCGCTGATCTGGCGGGCGAGGCGGGTCCGAACATGCTCGGTGATCATCGCCACGTTGCGGGTGTGGCCGCACGCCTCGGAAATGCCTTCGAGAATGGTCGGCAGGTCGCGCACGGAGATCCGCTCGGCGAGAAGGTTCTGCAATACCCGCTGAGTGCCGCCGACGGAGATCTGCGCCGGGATCATGTCGGCGATCAGTTTCTGCTGTTCCTTGTCCAGGTCGTCGAGCAGCTTCTGTGTTTCGGCGTAGGACAGCAGTTCGGCCATGTTGTCCTTGATCACTTCGGTGAGGTGGGTGGTCACGACGGTCGATGGCTCGACCACTGTGTAGCCCCGGAACAGCGCCTCTTCGCGGTTCGAGGCGTCGATCCACATGGCCGTGAGCCCGAACGTGGGCTCGGTGGTCTTTTCGCCGGGAAGCGTGATCTCCTCGCCGCGCGGGTCCATGACCAGGAGCATGTTCGGGCGCAATTCACCGCGGCCCGACTCGATCTCCTTGACGCGGATAACGTAGGTGTTCGCGGCGAGCTGCATGTTATCCTGGATTCGCACGCTCGGCATGATGAAGCCGATCTCGGCGGCGAGCTGGCGGCGGAGCGCCTTGATCTGGTCGGTGAGGCGATGGCCTTCCGCCGTGGCGTTGATCAGCGACAGCAAGCCGTAGCCCAGCTCCAGCCGGACGACGTCGATCTTCAACGCCGTCGTGATGGGTTCTTCGCCACCGGTACCGCCTCGATGGCTTCCTCGGCGAGGCGGGCTTCCTCGGCGGCGACGGTCTGGTGCTGGCGGTGGACGGCCCAGGCGATGGCTCCCGCCCCGGCAGCGAGCAACAGAAACGGGATCTTCGGGATTCCCGGCAGCGCCGCCAGCGCCAATAGCAGGAACGAGACCATGCCGAGTGCCTTCGGCTGGCCGCCGAGCTGGCTGAACAATGCCTTTTCGGTAGCTCCGGTGACGCCGGCCTTGGTCACCACCATGCCGGCCGAGGTCGACACGATCAGCGCAGGGATCTGGGTGACGAGGCCGTCGCCGACAGTCAGGCGCGTATAGATGTCGGCCGCCTGGGAGAACGTCAGATCGTTCTGCACGACGCCGATGATCATCCCGCCGATGATGTTGATCAATGTGATCAGCAGGCCGGCGACGGCATCGCCCCGGACGAACTTCGCGGCGCCGTCCATGGACCCGAAGAACGTGCTTTCGTCCTCCAGGTCCTTGCGCCGGGCCTTGGCTTCGTCTTCGTCGATCAGGCCGGACGACAAGTCGACATCGATGGCCATCTGCTTGCCGGGCATGGCGTCGAGGGTGAACCGCGCGGAGACCTCCGCGATACGTCCCGAGCCCTTGGTAATGACGATGAAGTTCACGATCACCAGAATCGAGAAAACGATGATGCCGATGACGAAATTGCCGCTCATCACGAAGCCACCGAAGGCTTCGATGACCTGTCCGGCAGCGTGGGTACCTTCGTGACCGTGGGCAAGGATCAGCCGCGTCGATGCGAGGTTGAGGGCGAGGCGGATCATCGTCGCCAGCAACAGCACCGTGGGAAAGGCGCTGAAATCCAGCGGCCGTTCGAGGAACAGCGCGGTCATCAGGATCAGCACCGAGAACGTGATCGAGAACGCCAAGCTGAAATCGAGAAGCCGCCGCGGCATCGGCAGGATCAGCACCACCAGGATGGTGACAACGCCGAGCGCAAGCCCAATGTCTCCGCGCTTCAGCGCAGAGGTCAACCTGGCACGCATGGTGCTCGTGGTGGAGCCGATCGGCGGCGCCGCGGGGGAGGTGTCGGCCATCGCTCGCCTTCCGACTGCCTACCGTCGTTCCGCGCTTACAGCGCCGGGCGTTCGGAGGCGCCGGGCATGGGCACCGGGAAGCCCTGGTCGGTGTACTGGCGCAGCTTGTTGCGCAGCGTTCGGATGGAGATGCCGAGAATGTTGGCGGCGTGGGTCCGGTTGCCGAGGCAGTGGGACAGGGTGTCGATGATCAACTCGCGCTCGACATCGGCGACCGTTCTACCCACCAACCCGGCTTCCGCGACGCCGCCGCGGACTGCTTCGGCGACGAGCGGCGCGCCGGTGAGCAGCACGGCGTCGGCAACGATCTCCGGGCCTTGCGCAAGCAGCACTGCGCGGTGGATCGTATTCTCCAGCTCACGCACGTTCCCTGGCCAGGCGTAGTCGCGGAGTACGCCAAGGGCCTCCGACGACAGCGGCAGGCGCTCGACCCCGTTGGCGTCGGCGTACTTGTCGATGAAGTGGCGGGCCAGGACTTCGATGTCGCGAGGTCGCTCCGCCAGCGCCGGAATCCGCACGGTAACGACGTTGAGCCGGAAGTAGAGATCCTCGCGGAACGTGCCGGCGGCGACGGCCTCCTCGAGGTTGCGGTTGGAGGTCGCGATAATGCGAACGTCGACCTTGACCGGTTTCGAACCACCGACCCGGTCGATTTCCTTCTCCTGAATGGCGCGCAACAGCTTCGCTTGAAGCCGCGGGTCCATTTCGCTGATCTCGTCGAGCAGCAGGGTCCCGGCGTTGGCCTCTTCGAACCGGCCGATGCGCCGCGCGACAGCGCCGGTGAACGCGCCTTTCTCGTGGCCGAACAGTTCGGACTCCAAGAGAGCTTCGGGGATGGCGGCGCAGTTGACGGCGACGAAGCGGTTGTCGGCCCGGCGGCTCTGGTTGTGCAGGTGCCAGGCCATCAGTTCCTTACCCGTTCCCGACGCGCCGACGATGAGCACGCTGGCTTCGCTGGGTGCCACCCGATCGGCGAGGGCCAGCGCTTCGGCCATGCGTGGGTCGCTATGGATGATGGCGTGGCTTTCCTCCGCCACTGCCTCGAGAACCGCGGCAATGAGTTCGGCGCTCGGCGGCAGCGGCAGGTACTCCTTTGCGCCTGCCTTGATCGCGGCGACCGCCGCCTGAGTGTCGTTGCCGACGCCGCAGGCGACCACCGGTACGGCGATGCGCTCGCTCTGCAGGCTGGCGATCAGCGCCGCGACGTCGAGCTTGACGTCGACGAGTACGAGGTCGGCGCCCTGTGCCGAGCGGATGGCGTCGAGGCCGGTATCGATTGTGTCGGCATGACTGACCTTGGCGCCGCGGTCCATGGCGATGCGGCTGGCCGCGCCGATCTGACCTTCGAGGGTTCCGATGATGAGTAGCCGCATGATCGTCGCCTCCGTCAGTCGAAGTACTGAACCCGCGCGGCGGGGGGCAGCACACTGTTGATCAACATTTCCAGGCGGCGCGGGTTCTCCTGGCGGCCGATGGAGACCGCGCCCATCACGAACACGCTGTTGACCAACGATTCCTCGCCAGAATTCCGTTCCAACTTGGCGGCGAGGGGTGAGAACACGAGATTGGCGAGTACGGCGCCGTAGAACGTTGTCAGCAGGGCCACCGCCATGCTCGGGCCGATGGATGTGAGGTCGTCAAGATTACCGAGCATCTGCACGAGGCCGATCAGTGTCCCGATCAGGCCCATGGCCGGCGAATACTCTGCCGCCTTGCGCAGAACGTTGATGCTCTTCGAATGGCGGATCGCTGTTGCCTGCAGGTCCTGACGCAGGATGGTTTCGACCTCTTCGCCTGGGGTGCCGTCGACCACCATGGACATGCCCTTGTGCAGGAACGGCTCGGAGCGCAGTTCATCGAGGACGTTCTGCATCGCCAGTACGCCCTGACGCCGCGCCAACTCGGCAACCTGCAGCACCTGCAGGGCCGCCTCCGACGGTTCGCGGGCGCTGTAGAACACGGTCTTGGCCAGGACCCGGGCGGTATTGACCACCTCGGACAGAGAGAAGCAGATGGTCACGACCGAGAATGTGCCTCCCAGCACGATCAGCACCGAGGGTATGTTCAGGAACGACTGTGGCGACCCTCCGAGCACGATCGCCGTGGCGATGAGGCCGAACCCGCAGATCAGGCCAATCACCGTCGCCGCGTCCAACGTCATGCCCGCCCGCCGGACTTCGATCTCTATCGCCGCGCCATCCGCCATAGGGTCTAGGTCCGTTCGCTCTTGATGATTTCCGTCATCGTCACGCCGAGCCGGTCTTCGACGACGACCACCTCGCCGCGTGCCACCAGGCGGTTGTTGACGTAGATATCGATGGCCTCGCCGACCTTGCGGTCCAGTTCGACGACGGCGCCGCGGCCGAGTTTGAGCAACTGGCTGACTTCCATCGACGCCTTACCGAGGACGGCCGACACCTGGACGGGAATGTCATAGACCGCTTCCAGGTCCTGGGATCCCCTCGGGAAATCGCCGAAATCGACACCGAGATCGCTTGGATCGATTCCCTCGTCGTCCGGGGGCGGCGCCTGCTGGGCGGCCGGCTCTTCCAGCTCGTCGAGCTCGAGGTCTTTGTCGTCAGCCATCGGCGTCTCCTCGTCCGGCCTCCCCTGCGTCCGCATTTGGTTCGGACGGGTCGCCATCGGTTTCGGCACTGACATTGGCGTCGGCGTCGGCGTCGGCCGAAGCTTCGGCCTGGATGTCGCTATGCGCCGGTTCAGGTTCGACGTCGGTTTTCAGGTTTCTGTTGATGACGTCGTCGACCTCGCGCCACATCCGGTCGGTGTCGCGGAACGCGCCGCCATCCGACCATTCGACGGCGCAATCGCTGTCGGCGATCGCAGAATCAGCAGCGACCGAGATCTCTCCAGCAAAGCTCCGCTCGTTCGCGAGGGCGGAAACCCGGTCTGACACTTTGGCCTTAAGCTCATCGCTGACGCGGATCGTGAGGTGCGGTTCCTCGGCGCAGCGCTCGATGACTTCGGCGATCACGTTCTCGATCTTGCCCCGCCCGTGGTCGCGGTTGAGCGCCGGAAACAGCTTGCGGACAACGGCGACACCCGCCGTCATGGCTTCGCGGGACGCCTGTTCGGCCGTGCTCTTGCGATCTTCGAGCAGCGTTTCCAGTTCGCGGGCTATGGCGTCCAGCGTTTCGGCGATGCGCCGCTCGGTCGCCTCGGTGGCTTCGGCGATGCCTTGCTCGCGGCCGGCCGCAATGCCTTCTTCCCGGGCCTGCGCGAGATCCTCTTCGCCGAAGGTCGGAACGTCCTCCTCGGGCTCCTCTTCCTCCTCGGTGAGGTCCTCGGGCTCCTCTTCGGGCGGTTCTTCGGTGACGGAGATCTCGTCGAAGTTCCGGTCGAACATGAATTTGCGGACCGTCGCCATTCCGCCGCTCCTCAGTAAACGAGTTCGTCTTCCTCGCCGGAACCGGCGATGACGATTTCGCCGGTGTCGGCAGGGGCTTTGGCGGTGGCCACGATGTTGGCCTGGGCTTCGTCGACCTCGCGCAGTCTGACCGCGCCCATTGCTTCCATGTCTTCCTTCATCATCTTGCCGGCACGTTCGGACATGTTCTTGAAGAACAGATCCTTGACCGCCTCGGACGCGCCCTTCAGAGCGATCGCCAGCTGGTCCTTCTCGACTTGGCGCAACAGCGTCTGGATGCCGGCGGCATCGATGCGCGCCAGATCGTCGAAGGTGAACATGAGCTGCTTGATGCGGTCGGCGGACTCACGGTTGCGTTCCTCGAGGGCGGTGAGAAAACGGTTCTCCGTCGAGCGGTCGAGGTTGTTGAAAATGTCCGCCATCATCTCGTGGGAGTCGCGCCGAGCGGTGCGCGCGAGGTTGGTCATGAACTCGGTGCGGAGCGTCCGTTCGACGTGGTCGAGGATGTCTTTCTGCACGGTCTCCATGCGCAGCATGCGCATGATCACTTCCATGGCGAAGTTTTCCGGCAGCAAGGCCAACACGCGGGCCGCGTGATCGGGTTTGATCTTGGACATCACCACGGCGACGGTTTGCGGGTACTCGTTCTTGAGGTAGTTGGCGAGAACCGCTTCGTTCACGTTGCCCAGCTTGTCCCACATGGTGCGGCCAGCCGGACCACGGATTTCCTCCATGATCTGATCGACGCGTTCCTTGCCGATGGTCTTGGTCAGCAGCCGTTCGGTGGAGTCGTAGGTGCCGACCAGGGAGCCGGCGCTGGACAACTGGTCGGCAAACTCGACGAACAGGCGCTCGACGACCGCAGCACTGACGGTGCCGAGGTTGGCCATGTTCTGCGACAGCTCTCGGATTTCTTCGTCGTCCATCATCTCGAACAGCTTGCCCGCCTGCTCTTCGCTCAGCGCGAGCATGAAGATGGCGGCCTTTTGGGGTCCCGTCAGATTGCGATAATCGTCCTTGACCCGAGCCATCGCTCAGCGTTCCTTCGGAGTCGTCGGCGCGCCACTCAAGATCTTCAGCCCTCGGCGTAGAGCCACGAACGAATGATGGACAGCGCCTCCTCGGGGTGCTTGTCGACGATTTCGCCGACCTTGCGGACCGACGAGGCCTTGACCCGTCCCTCGACCCGGTCGAGGTCGATCATTTCATCGAAGTCCTCTTCGCCCGGTCGCTCGCCAGGCACGGGCATTCCTGGAACACCCGGCGCCCCTGGAGCCGCCAGCGCCGGCGCGCCAGGTTCGCCGGCGATAATCTGTCCGTCAGGACCGATGGCGGTCGGGATTGCTTCGAAGGTCCGTGCCACCAGCGGGCGCACGACCAACAGAATGACCAGAATGGCAACGATCGCCAACACCAGAATCTCTGCCGTACGCAGGAGATCATTCTTGTCGAGGCCAAAGAACAACTGAAGCTTCTCCTCCTCGGGCTCTGGCGGATCGGCGAACTGCATGTTGATGACTTCGATCGTGTCGCCTCGCTGGGCGTCATAGCCGATGGCCCCTCGCACAAGGATGGCCAGCTGGTCGATGTTCTCCTGCGGGCGCGGCGAATAAGTTCGAGGCCCGTCCGCACCCGGCCCGTAAATCCCGTCGACGAGCACCGCCACGGAGAGCCGATTGACGATCCCGATGTCACGGACGTGGTTCACGACGCGCTTGGTGATCTCGAAGTTCACCGTCTCTTCGGTCCGGCTTTTGGCCGTCGCGGCTCCACCCCCCCTCGCCGGCGGCGAGATCAGCATCGGGGAGGTTGGTCTGAACGGTCACCGGCGGCGGACCGAGGGATTCGCGGCTGGTCGCCGTCTCCTCGATGTTCTGCGTCGATCTCACCACTTGGCCATCGGGATCAAAGACCTCCTCTGAGGTATTGATGCGATCGAAATCCATGTCCGCGGTCACGTTGGCACGCACCGACCCGATGCCGACGGTTTTCTCCAGCAGCGTCTCGATGGTGCGGGCCAAGCGGTTCTCGAACGCGCGTTTGCGTTCGTCGGCCTTTGCCGCCATCACCGCCGTGCTGCCTTCGTCCTCGGCGCCGCCGGCCAAAAGCGTGCCGCGGCCGTCGACGATGGAGATCTTACCGGGCGACAGACCCGGTACGGCGGAGGCGACCAAATGTTGAACGGCGAGCACCTGACCGGTGCTGAGGCGGCTGGACCCGCGAATCCTGAGAATGACCGACGCACTCGGTTCCTGGCGTTCGCGGCTGAACAGTTCGCGCCGGGGCATGACCAGATGGACGCGTGCCGAATCCACGGCTTCGATGGTACTGATCGTCCGCCCGAGCTCGCCTTCCAGCGCCCGCACCAGATTGACGTTCTGCATGAAGTTGGTCGCGCCAAGGGAGTCAGCGCTGTCGAAGATCTCGTACCCGATGGAGCCGCCGCTCGGCAGTCCGGCGTTGGCGAGCTTCATCCGGGCCTCGGGGACGCGGTCGCCGGGAACCAGCACCGTGGCACCGCCGGCCGCCAGTTCGTAGGGAATTCCGTCGGCCTCGAGCTGGGTGATGATCTTTCCGGAGTCCTGCATTCCCAGGTCGCCAGTCCTGCATTCCCAGGTCGCCGTACAACAGCTCGTACTGGGGCGACGCCAGGCGTGCCGCGATCCAGACGAAAAACGCCACCAGCATGATGATGACACCGCCCATGAGCGTAAGGCGGCCGGGACCGATGTTGCGCAGGGCCTGCAGGAAGGCGTCCATGGCGATTCCCTCGTACCGATTTTGCAGGGCCGAACCCAGGCACCCACCCGAGGATGCCAGCGTAGGGAGGGGAGCATGAAGAACTGGTTAACAGCCCGGCAAGATTTGCCTAGCTGCAAACCGGGCTACGACGCAGGCGAACCCGTCGTGCGGCGATAGTGCTTGGTCCGGGTCGCGCGAAGACCGGAAAGCCCGTGGCGGTCGAACAGCCGCTGCCAGGAGAGAAACTCGTCCACCGACAGCGCATAACGGGCGCACGCCTCTTCGAGGGTGATGAACCCGGCGCGCACGCCGGCGACGACCTGGGCCTTGCGCCGTGCCACCCAGCGGCGCGTGTCGGCCGGCGGGAGATCGTCCCAGGTCATCGGATTTCCGTCCGGACCGATGACTTCGGCGAACCGTGTTGGTGGGGTCGCGGTTGGCGTTTCGCGCCGGGGAGCGGGGGTCTCGTGAATCGCGGGGCGGGGCTTGATCATCGACGTGTCGGTACCGCCTCCAACGGGCTTCGAAGTGCGGTGTTCTTGGTTGCTCGTGACCATAGTCTTGCGCCGTTAAGGAAACCCTAAAGAACAGGGTTAAAAAGCGGCTAATTGCCAAGTTTTCTGCCCGTTCCCGCCGTCGGCGGCGCATCGGGGCAGGAGCCCGAAGTGGGCGGTCCCGGTCCGGCCGTGGGGCGGCCGAACCGGGACCTTGGGTTGGGACGCGAAGTCCCTGGGTGTGGAGGGTGGGGTGGTGGTGGTGGGGAGCTCGCGTCCACTCCGTAACTTGGCTTCCGGTGTTCTCCTTACTTCCCCTGCTTCGACTATCGTTTGACGTTGACCAGTTCCTCGAGCATCCGGTCGGTGGTCGAGATGATCCGGGTCGCCGCTGTGTAGGCGCGCTGGACGATGATCATGTCGGTGAATTCCTCACCGATATCGACGGTCGATGCTTCGAGGGTCGCCGGATGATCTGGCCGGCGGGGCCGTTGTCGGCGACGCGGAGCGTTGGGTCGCCCGACCGCTCAGTCGAGTTCCACACGTTGCCGGTGCGCGATTCCAGGCCATTGGGGTTGACGAACGTCGCCACCGGGATCTGGAAGATGGTCCGCAGTTCGCCGTTGTCGAACAGTGCCGTCATCAGACCATCGGTGGCGATGCTGACACCGGCGAAAACACCGAACCGGGCGCCGTCCTGCTGGATGAATGTCGGCGTGAACTCGGCGCCGAACTGGGTCATGCCGTCGGCCTCGCCGACCGTGCCGAAGTCGAGGGCGATGCGGTTGACGTCGACAACGCCGTCGCCGTCGAGGTCGACGTTGTTCATGTCGGCGGCGCCGCCGCCGAAGTCGAGGGCGATGCGGTTGACGTCGACAACGCCGTCGCCGTCGAGGTCGACGTTGTTCATGTCGGCGGCGCCGCCGCCGAAGTCGAGGATCGACATGTTGGCAACGTTGAAAGACGACGGCAGGCCGTCGCTGTTGAAGATGATCGCGGCGTTGGAATTATCGCGGTCCTGGACGGTGAAGGTAGCCGTCTGAAGGACCGCCGCGTTGGCGTTGGGATCGACGGCGATGTCGGCGGCTGCGTCGGTGATCAGCAGCGTCTGCAGGTTACCGGCCTTAGCCGCCGCTGGTGTGCCGGCAAGGTCGGCGTTAATCTCGGCGACCAGGTCGGCGACAATCTGGGTAATGGTTCGGCCGCCGTCCACCTGGACCTGATCGTCGGCGGCGCCTGTGGCGCCGTTGACGAAGGTGTAGGTCGTGCCGCCGACGATGACACTCGAGAACGCCGCCGGCACGGCGGTGAATTCGAGCTGGCCGATGCTGCGGTGGACGGTGCCTGCGCTGTCGAAGACGGTCAACACCGTCGTGTTGGTCGGCGGCTCGATGGTCAGATCCCACTGGTTCGCCGCCAGCTTGGTGTAGACGAAGCTGACGTCCGTGGCGTTGCCGAGGGTGTCGAAGAACTGCACGTCGGTCTTGTGGGTATCGCCGACGGCGTCGTTGGCAGGCAGGTTGGCGCCGATGGCGATGTTCTGAGTTTCGGCGGCGCTGCCGCCGACCCGGGCCAGGTTCACCGTCTCCAGGAAGTCGGTCGAGATGATGTTCTGGTTGGTCAAACCCGCCGTGCTGCCCGTCGGCAGGATCACGTCACCGGCGGCATCGGTCGGCCAGGCCTGGAGATAGAAGCCGCCGGTGTTCCTGAGGAAGCCCTCGTTGTCCTGGAAGAACGAACCCGATCGGGTGAACAGGAACTGGTTGTTGATGGTCGGCCTATTGGATTCGTTGACGACGAAGAAGCCGGATCCGGAGACGCCGATGTCCGTCTGCGATGTCGACGACTGCAGCAGCCCCTGGACATCGTTCTGCTGCTTGGGCCGCGACTGCACGCCACCTGCGGAATAGAACGTCACCGAGGTCTGCTTGGTGACAAGGGTTTGGAAGTCGACCTGGACATTCTTGTAGCCGACGGTGTTGACGTTGGTGATGTTGTCGGCGATCGCGCTCATGCCGCTGGACTGCGCCACCAGTCCGGAAGCGCCCGATGTCAGTGCGCCGAACAGACTCATGTTCCGTCTCCTTCAGTCTCCTGGACCCGGTCGGCGCGCGCGGCGCGTCCCAGGCCGTTCGGCGACCCCAACCGCCGTATGGTCGTCATTCCTCCACCTCGAGATCGGTTTCCTGCTCCGGTTCCTTGACCGAGAGCACGCTCTCCATCGGCACGGTGATGTCGCCCATGAAGAGGAACACATCGTTTTCCTCGACCGCCGCCGCGGTGACGCGGCCGAAGGTCGTGGTCAGCACGTCGATCAGGCTGCCGTCGGCGCGCTGCGCCGAGACGGTGACGGTGTAGGCCCCGTCCGGCTGCGGGAAGCCGAGGGTGTCGAGCCCGTTCCAATCGAACTTGTGGCGTCCGGCGCCGGTCGCGCCCTCGCCGACGAACACGACGCGCCCCGTCGCGTCCTGGATGGTGATGGTCGTGCTTTCGGCGTTCTCGTTGAACGAGTAGGTGAACTCGGCCGACCCGTTCTCCAGCGGCACCGCGCTGCCGATCGCCTCGGCGAACTTGCCGAGGTAGTTGACCATCACCGCGACCTGCTGGTTCTGCTCGACCGCCAAAAGATTTTCCAGATGCGAGTTCTGCTGGATCTGCTGCTCGACAGTGGCGAACTGCACGAGTTGCGAGGTGAACTCGGTGGTGTGCATCGGGTCGAGCGGGTCCTGGTGCTGCAACTGGGTCAGCAGCAGATTGAGGAACTTGTTGAGGTCGTCCTCAAGCTGCGTCTGATCGACGACGGCCTGCTGGCCTGCACCCGAGTCCGTCGTCGAGACACCAGAGAGGATCATCTGCCGAGCTCCGCCCTACGCCGGTTCAAGCCCGAATATCGACCCGGCCGCGGCCACGTATGCCGGCATAGAGATTGCCAACCTCCGCCGCCGGCAAGTCGCCGTCTTCACCGGTGCCGTCCTCGGCGTCCGCCGACCCGCCGGCGCCGGCCGTGGCCTTGCTCCCTTCGCCGCCCTGGTCCTCGTGGCTGCGGAGGTTGAAGGTGAGGCTGCCGGAATCGGTCTGGAAGCCGGCCTCCTGCAGCGCCCGTTCGAGACTGCGGGAGTCGTTCTTCAGCATCTCGTATGTGTCGCGGTTGTCAGCCGTGACGACGGCGGAGATGCGGCCGTCCTGAGCCATCTCCAGCTGCACCTCGATACGCCCGAGCGTCGGCGGCTTGAGCTGGATATGGATGCGGTCGAGGCCGGCGCTGATGGCCTTGGTGATGTTGACGGTGATGTTGTCGAACACCGCCCGCTGGTTGGGCAGTGTGCGCTGCGCGGCGGCGCCCTGGTTGGCCTGCGCCGCCTGAGCCTGCTGGGTGTTCGACGTGCTGCCGGGAGCGGTCGTGCCCGCCTCGGCGCCGGCGGTCGTACCATGGCTGGCGGTGGCGCCCGCCTGCAGTCCCGACACCGCCGGTGCCTTGGCCCCGCCCGCCTGGGCGAGAAGCTGACCCTGGGCCTGGGCTTGGCCTTGTCGGGCTTGCGCGCCCGGCTGCTGCATCTGCGCGCCGGCAGCCGCCTGCTGGGCCGCCTGATGCAGGCTCGGACCCTGGGCGCCGGGGCCGACACGCGGGTTCGTCTGCGCCTGCTGGGCCTTGCCGTCGCCCGTTCCCAACGCCGCTTCGGCGGTCAACGTCGAGGTCGGGCGTGACACCAAGGTCTCCGCCTCGCTGGACACGTTAACGTTGATCTTGGTTGGCTGGTCGGCGCCGATCGCCTTGCCCAGGTCCGCAGCCGGGCGGCGGCGTTTGCGGCCGGCGCCTGCTGGGCCTGCGTCCGCGCCTGGGCCGGCGTCTTGGCATCTCCGTCGCCCGCCGCGTTCTGGCCGTGGGTGTTCTTGCCGTCGCGCCCAGCCTGGCCTTTCGCCGCTGCCGCCGCGTCGGGGTCGATCTCGCCGACTGCAGATCCACCTGATGCCGCCGCGTCGGCGGCCTGGGTGCCGCTGAAAGCGCCGTTCCGGGAGACCGTGCGCACCGCGCCGAGCGAGGCCGCCACCGCCGTTTCCTGCCCCGTGCCATCGCCGCCGCCGGCGTCGTCGCCGGTCCCCTGGGGGTTGCCTTCGTTGGTGCCGTCGGAGCCGGACCCATCATCCTTGGCGTTGGCAGCCTCGGATGCCGAATCGTCGGAGGGGCGGTCGCCGATCCCATCGCCTGAGCGGGTTTCGCCGCCCTCGACCCGCCGCGGCGCTTCCCGTTCGCGCGGACGATCGTCGGGGCGATCGACACGCTGGGCGTCCTGCCGGCGGTCACCGCGGTCGAAATCGCCCGAGTCGCCACGGCCGCGGTCGTCGTCCCGTTGCCGGGATCCGCCGTCGTCGATGTCGTTCTCGCGCGCCGCCGGATTGAGAGTGTCGGAGTTCAACGCCACCGAAGACATGTCACTGCGATTGTGGGCCTCCTTCTCGAGGCGCAGCGTCGTGCTTTGCACGAGCTCCTCGAAGGCCAACATCCCGAACAGCCCGCTTTGGGCCTTCTTGCTGTTCGGCGTGAAATCGCCCTGCGAGACGATTTCGGTGTTGCGCGCTTTGATCGACAGGTCGTCCATGGTACTGCGGTCCTCAAGAAACAGCGCATTCCGTCGTAGCGACCTCAGCAAACGACGGGCCAATTCGCCTAACGCGCGCTAACGCCATGAAAACTGGCGGTTTCCGGAACGCCGGTCAGTGTCGCCAGGGGCAGGAAACGGGTTGTGTCGGCAAAAATTGCCACGCTCGCGGGGCATTTTGTGCCGGTGGATGCGCGGCTGTTTGACAACCGACCGGTGTTGCCCGACGCTGGCGCCGTGACGCGATAATGGCGACGAGCACAGGATGTCCGAGCAAGGGACGGCCGGCGAGGCACGAAGGAGCGCACACGCGGTCGGGTTCGTGTTCGCACGCGGCGGCTACAAAGGTCTTCCTGACAAGAACCTCCGCGAAGTCCGCGGCCGATCGCTGGTCGCCCACGCGGTCTTCGCGGCCCGCGAGGCGCTGTCTCTGGACCGGGTCGTCGTCTCCACCGATTCGCCGGCCATTGCCGAGGCTGCACGGCGCTGCGGTGCCGAGGTGCCGTTTCTCCGGCCGGCAGAACTGGCCGCCGACGACACGCCCGAGTGGCTGGCCTGGCGTCATGCGCTGGATACCGTCGAAGCCGAAGACGGGCCGCCGATGGACGTGTTCGTCAGCGTGCCGCCGACGGCGCCGCTGCGGCTTCCTTCGGATATCGATTCTTGCGTGGCACGATTCCTTGATGGCGATTTCGACGCCGTCGTGACGGTAACGCCGGCAGCGCGAAATCCTTGGTTCAACATGGTCGTCGTTGATGCCGACGGTTTGGCCCGTCGGGTAATCGATCCCGATGCCGCGATCGATAACCGTCAGGCCGCACCGGCCGTGTTCGACGTGACGACCGTATGCTATGCGGTCCGTCCGGCGTTCATCCGCGAAGCCGAGGGGCTGTTCGAAGGCCGTGTCGGCGTCGTCGACGTACCCGCCGAACGCGCGCTGGATATCGACACCCCGTTCGATCTACGGGTCGCCGAAGCCGTTTGCGGAGACATCGGGCGATGACCGGTGATCGATTGCAGTGCATGATGGACATGTCCGGCCGCGTGGCGCTGATCACCGGCGCCGCCGGTCACGTCGGCAGAGCGGCGGCCGCCGCGCTCGCCGAACTCGGCGCCGACATCGCATTGGTCGATCTCGCCGATTCCCGATCCACCGCCGAGACGATCGCCGCCGAGTTCGGCGTTCGCACGTGTGCCCTCGATGTCGATCTCGCCGACGATGCCGCCGCGCGTGAGCTTCCGGCGCGGACAGTGAGCGACCTTGGCCGGCTCGATGTCTTTGTTGCGTCGGCCGCGTTCGTGGGAACGTCGGCGTTGGAAGGCTGGGCGGTGCCCTTCGACGAGCAGGACCCTTGGAGCTGGCGGGCGGCGCTTGATGTCAACCTGACTTCTGTCTTCCTCACCACTCAGGCAGCGGCACCGGCCCTGCGCGAATCGGGCAACGGCAGTATCGTACTGTTGTCCTCCATCTACGGCATGGTCGGCCCCGACACACGTCTCTACGAAGGAACGAACATGGGCAATCCCGCGGCATATGCCGCCGGCAAGGGTGCCCTGATCCAGTTCACCCGCTGGTTGGCCACGGTGTTGGCGCCCGAAGTGCGGGTCAACGCCGTCTCGCCTGGAGGATTGCTGCGCGACCAGCCGCCGGAGTTCGTTCATCGGTACGTGGCACGGGTGCCGATCGGACGCATGGGTGTCGAGGACGATATCAAGGGCGCCATTGCCTTTCTCGCCAGCGACCTCTCGGCATACGTCACCGGACACAACCTCGTCGTCGATGGAGGTTGGACGGCGTGGTAGCGCCCGTCAGGATCGCCGGCCGCGAAGTTGGTCCCGACGCACCCTGCTTCGTCATCGCCGAGGTCGGGGTGAACCATGACGGCGATGTCGGCCGGGCCGAGGCCCTGGTCGATGCCGCCGCCGAAGCCGGAGCCGACGCGGTAAAATCCCAGACCTTCCGCGCCGAAACGCTGGCGACGGCGGATGCCCCGAAGGCGGCCTACCAGCGGGCAAGCGATGACGGGAACGAAAGCCAGTACGCGATGTTGCGCCGCCTAGAGCTGGACGAGGCGGGGCACCGGCGTTTGCTTGCACGAGCCGTGGAACGCGGACTGATCTTCCTTTCGGCGCCGTTCGACCGCGCTAGCGCCGATCTCCTGGAACGCCTCGATGTCGCGGCGTTCAAGGTACCGTCGGGGGAACTCACCAACCTACGGCTGCTTTCTCATGTCGCCGCGAAGGGCCGGCCGATGATCGTCTCGACTGGAATGGCAACCATGGCCGAAGTAACGGTGGCCATGACGGCAATCGATGGCGCAGGCGCTCCGCCGGTCGTTCTGCTGCATTGTGTCAGCGCCTATCCGGCGGAACCGGCTGATTGCAATCTCGCGGCGATGGCCTCGTTGTCTCAGCGTTTCGGGGTCCCCATCGGGTGGTCGGATCACACGCTCGGCCTCGAGGTCGCCCTTGCAGCGGTGGCGTTGGGCGCCGCGGCGGTTGAGAAACACCTGACCCTCGATCGTCGCGCCTCGGGACCCGACCATGCCGCGTCAATGGAGCCACAGGAGTTCGCCGCCCTGGTGCGCGGCATTCGTGCCGTCGAGAGCGCCCAAGGGGATGGCGTCAAAAAGCCCACGGACTCTGAACGCGAGATCGCCGCTGTCGCCCGCCGCAGTTTGGTCACCGTCCGCGCCGTCGCCGGAGGCGAGGCGCTCACCGCCGACGCGGTCGTTGCGCGCCGGCCGGGCACAGGGATTCCGCCGGCCGAACTGGACCGCTATCTTGGGCGGCGGCTCAAGGCGGCAGTGGCGGCGGCAACGGTGCTGCACCCAGAGATGTTCGAATGAACACCCCCCGCCGGATCGCCGTGATCACGACCAGCCGGGCCGATTTCGGCCTCTATCGGCCGCTGTTGCGCCGGCTTGCCGGGGATGAGGCCATTGAGCTTCAGCTGGTCGTCGGCGGGATGCATCTGGCGCCCGAGTTTGGCTACACGGTCCGCGCCATCGAGGATGAAGGGTTCGAGATCGCCGAGCGGGTCGAGCTGCTGTTGTCATCGGACACGCCCGCCGGTACGGCGGCGTCCATGGGGCTAGGGGTCATCGGATTCGGCAAGGCCCTCGAGCGACTGCAACCGGACATTGTCGTCGTCCTCGGCGACCGCTTCGAGATGCACGCGGCGGCCGCGGCGGCGCAACCCTTCCGGATCGCCGTTGCCCACATTCACGGCGGCGAACTGACGCTCGGTGCCATGGACGATGCGTTGCGTCATTCCATGACCAAGATGGCACATCTGCACTTCGTCTCCACGGAAACCTACGCACGCCGCGTCGCGCAGATGGGCGAGGAGTCGTGGCGAATCGTTGTCTCCGGGGCGCCGGGGCTCGACAACCTGGCACTTGTCGAACCGCTCACCGGCGAACCCTTGGAGGTTCGCCTGGGATTGGCGCTCGATCCGCCGCCACTGATGGTGACTTATCATCCTACGACCCAGGAATCGATCGATGTCGAGACGGAAACTCAGGAATTGCTTGGTGGTATCGACGCGGTCGGCAAACCGGTTGTGTTTACGGCCCCGAACGCGGATCACGGCGGGCGGCGGCTGCTGGAGCTGATTCGCGCCTACGTCGCGGACCACGACCAGGCGGTGCTGGTCGACTCCCTCGGTACGGAGGCCTACTTCGGACTGATGGCTTCGGCGGCGGCAATGGTGGGCAATTCGTCCAGCGGCATCATCGAGGCTGCGTCGTTCAAATTGCCGGTGGTCAACGTCGGCAGCCGCGAGGAAGGCCGGCTGCGGCCGGAAAACGTCATCGACGTTGCCTGCGAACACGGCGCCATCGCCGGCGGTATCCGCCATGCCGTCGATCCGGCCTTTCGCGCCCGTCTTGCCGACCTGTGCAATCCCTACGCCGGCGATCGCCCGGCTGCCGAGATCATCCACGAACGGCTTGCCGAGGCAGTCCTCGACAAAGCGCTGATCAAGAAAACCTTCGTCGATATGCCGAAGCCGGCATCCGACGGCTCATGAGCGGCGCAAGGCACCAGCGGTTCACCATCGAATCGCCCCATCCGGACATTGAAAACAACGTTGAACGACGCCCGCTGGAGGTCCATGTCACGGTCCCGCAGACGGGCATCGGCGAGAAGACCGGGCTCATCGTCGCCATAGACGGCTACGGCAGCCATCCGGGCCAAATGTATCCGCGGGACAAGCTCCGGCCCTACCTCGCCGACAAACACGATTGTATCGTCATCGGCGTGACATACTTCGGCTGCCTGCTGAAGTCGGATCCCGAGACCCGGCCGCTCCCGGATTTTTTTGTCAACCTGGAACGGGCTCACGGCGTCAGTGTCGGCGTCGCACGCGGGTTGCCGCTGGACGTCGCCGTGCGCGCCGTCTGTGTGCAGCTTGCCGAACGTGGTGTCACAAGGCTCGATCCGTCGTGCCGCTTGTTGAGTCGATCCGGCGACGAATACCACTCCTTCGGGTTCCTGCCGGCGCTCGACATCCTCACCGCGGTCAACGAAACGATCCGCCGTTATCCCATCGACACGGGCCGGTTGTTCGTTCTCGGCACATCGTATGGCGCCCACATCGCCTTGCTGCTGGGAAAGCTGGCGCCGCGCACATTCCGCATGATCGTCGACAACTCGGGGTTCTGCCGCCCCGTCGTTCCTCACATCTACGGCCACAACGAACCCCGACGGTACCATTTCAAGGTCATCGCCGAAGTCGAGGTCAAGACCTACGAATGGAACGTCTGGAGCCCCGATCCACGATCGCCCCGGTATTTCACCCCTTGGCACGACGACATCCGTAACGTGCTGGTTGCCGAGCACCGGCGGCCGTCGCGGACGCGCCACTACTGCTACCACTTCGAGGACGACCATATCGCACCAACCGCCGACAAGGAGCGATTCTCCGACCTTGCCGACGGGGTCGTGCCGGTGGCGCTGACCATCGTCCGCGCGGACGGCCTCGATGGCCGGTTGTTCAAGGTCCCGCGGCACGGAATGAAGGCATCCCTTCGCGGCCTGTTCGACCACGCCTACGGCCGCTACCTCCAGGACACCAATGGGGAAACCGAGGCCGTTACGGACTTCGACCTCGAAAGCCGCTACCGGTTCGACTGCGGTTCCCGGACGTACGACATCGCCTACTCACGCGAACGGGGTATTGTCGCCGCACTTGTATGACGGTGCCAGGCGCCGCGGGTTTCATCATTGCCGGCATCTGTTTTAGGGTTCGCTGCCATGACCAGCACGTCCCGCGACGGCCAACCGAGCGCCGAGCAGGTATTCAAGGTTTTCACGGCCTACGCCGAGACCGAAATCCGCGAGCGCAAGGCGCGTCGCCGTGTCGTTGCCTTTCTTGCCGGCCAGACGCTCGCCGACTTCATTTGCGAGAACGTCGTCCTTTCCGCCTTGGTCCGGGGCCTGGCCGACGCTTCGGTGACGGTCGTCCATGCGACGACCGAGCCGGAACGTGCGTTCGTCGTCGGCTGCAATCCGTGCATCGGTGGCGCGATGACGGTCGAACCCGGGGCGCCGTACACCGCCCTGCTCGACTGGTTCGATGTTGGGGTCGATGCCCCCGTCCGCTGTCCCGAATCGGCGTGGGCGGGCCGCGGCCTCGGTGCCCCTGATGTGCTTCTCGTTCCCGGATCGTTGGGCGTATGCCCAGCCCACGTGTTGGGGCTGGCCGAGGCGCCGCCCGTGTTCCGGTTGCCCAAGGGCGGCGACGATCCATCGTCGCTGATCGCCCGGGGCGTCGGGCCCGAGATCTGGTTCGCCGGCATCCATGGTCTCGTCGCTGGTGCCCGGCAAGCCGTAGAGCGAGAGGTCGCCGAGCAGGGCGGCGCCGTGGTTGCTCTCGATGACGCGCCGCTGGCCGAACGGGCGGCAGCGCTGGTTCATGCCCGGTTTGTCATCGGCAGCGATGGGGCGCTCGCTACGCTCGCCTCCGCCTTCCGGGTGCCCTCGATCTTTCTGGGTCCGGCGGAACGGCCGTTCCGGGTGTGGAACTGCGAGGATCAGGTGATGCCAGGGACTAACGCGCAAGCTTTCGCCGGTCCGTTGACCAAAGACATGGTCCGGGCGACGGAAGGCTGCACCGGTTGGCGCGCGCCCGCCGACGAGATCGCAGTCGACCCGGTGGAGGGCATCGAACTGCCGCCGACCCTGCGCGAGGAGCCGCTGTGTACCGTTTTGGGGCGCGAGGACCGGGTGAGCACCGGCGACGACGTCCTGGCGGAGGCCCGCGCCCACGCCCATTGGGAAATCGATGCGCGCACCACGTACCGGTTGATCGTCGCCCTGTTCTCGGCCCCCGATATTGGCACCCTGGCGGCACAGAGCGTCGCCGCGGCGGCCATTGCGCGTCGCTACGAGAACGGCCGGCTGTTCGGGCTGTTTCGACCCGGGGATGCGGCCGAGAGTTTCGTGCTGGCGTGCATCCCCCATGTCCTGGCCGTCGTCGAGGCCGATCCTAACGCTCCGATGACGGTGCCGGTGGATTGGTTCGACAACGCGCTGTTCGCGCCGGTGAAGTGTCCCGATCCGCTGTGGCGCGATCGCATGCTCACCGATCCGACACTTGTTCTGGTGCCGCCGATGTTGGGCGACGACGTCTCGGTGTTGTCGGTGTTGGCCGACGCGGCGACGAGGAGGGGCATGATCAGGTCGCCCAACGCCTGCGCACCGAGGAAGGCGACAATCGCCGGCCCGTGGCCGCGGTTCGCCGGTTGCTCGTCAGCCATCGGCCTGCGGCCAAAGGGTGAGGTCGGCGATCTCGGTGGCCGGTCGCCACGGCAGCGGAAAGGTCAGCGCTTCCGCGGGCTCGGTCGGCGCGTCGCTCGCCGCCTTTCGCCAGTCGTCCACGCCGACCGTCGTCGCGATCATGTGGCGGACAACCGCGGCGAGCTCTTCGGGGGTGTTGTCTTCCACGGTCGCCTCGTGCTTTGGGTAGACCACTTGCATGCCCCAATTGCCGGCTGCAAGCAGCTCGTCAATGCCGAGGACGCGGCCGTTGGAGAGCCGGAAACGCTTGAACAGCACCACGTCGCCGTCGTTCCACACGCCGATGCCGGCGGTGTTGGTGGTGGCCGCCGGGACCTTGAGGGCGCAGGCGAGCTGGGTCGGACCGCTGTCGGTGCCGAGGAAGAACCGCGACTGGCTGGTGGCGAAAGCCTGTTCGGCGAATCCCGTCGGCGCGCGGGCGAGGTCGATGAGTCCTTCCATTTCTGGCAACGGCATCATCGAAGCGTCGCCGAGGCGTACGACCTGTCCTCCGGCAGCGATGATCTCCTCGATGGCGGGGACGTAGGTCCTGGGATCGACGCTGCGCACCGTATCCAGCCCGGCACGCGGGCCGTAGCCGCTCTCGCGCATGTGCAGGACGGCGAACCAGCGCTGCCGATCAACGCCGAGGCGTACGAGTGCCTCTTCCAGGGCCGGCGCCAGTGCGTCGGGAATGCGGAGCGCCGGCGCCGGGCCGACCATGCGGCCCATGTCCATCATCGACGGCGGCAGCACGATGGCGGGTGCATGGAATCCCCGATCGTACCAGTCCGAGGCGAACGGCCGGCCAGGGATGCCGGCGCGGCCGTCGAACCAGTCCAAAGGCACCACGGCGTTGGGATCGGTGGGCGTCTTGACCGTCTGAGTCACCCACGGGTTCATCAGCGTGACGATGGTCTTGTAAGGCCGATCCTCGCGGTAAATGGCGAGCAGACGGCCGCCCATGGCGCAGGCCACGGAGGCGGCAACGACGTGATAAATGATGAAGTTGCCGAGCGCCTGGGTGCCGAAGAAGGCGGCGACAACCGGGCCTTCGCCATCGAGAGGTGCAGCGTCAGCCATCGACGCGTTCGGCAAGCACGAGGCGAATGAGCTGGCCGCTTTGCAGCCCCTCGCCGCCGCCGCTGGCCAGCAGCGGCAGCGGCCGGTGCTCGGAGGAAACCACTCGGTAGCCAACGTCGGCAAAGATGCGGTCGTAGTCGTGGATCATCAGGATGCCCGACCAGTGCACCGACTCAGTGCCGGCGGCGGCGAAGTCGGGGAAATCGTTGTCCAGGCAAATCCCCGAATACTCCGCCGACAGAATGATCCCGACTCCGTGTTTCCGGCAGCACTCGTAGACCGCCTTCAACGCGGCGGGGAGCATCACGTCGGCGGTACGGCAATGAACCAGGAGGGTATCTCCGGGGATCGATTCCAATTCGTCGAGCATCGCGTCGAGGTCGGAGCCGAAACCGAGATTGCCCCGATTGAACGCTTCACCGTTTAACGCCGTTGCCACCTCGGAGAGGTCATAGCCACGGACATGCTTGTCGGGGTAGCGTTTGGCGAGGTCGTCTTCCCAGACGCCGGCGAGGGTGCCGTAGTTGACGACCTTGGTGACCTCCGGCCGTTCGGCGAACAGTGCCTCGACACAGCCGAACATCACTAAGTTGGTGTAGGCGCTGATGGTCCGGTAGGTGTGGTCGGCACCGCAGGTCGCGGCGTGCCGGCGCCAGAGATCGGTCACCCGCGAAGGCTCGGTGTAGTGCACGGCGGAGCCGATGCGGTTCCAACCGCCGCCCTCGGTCAGGCCCCGGTCGATGGCCTCATTGAGCTCGGCGACCCGTTCGGCGCGTTGGCGGACGGCCCGCTCGACCGCCGCCGGAGGCATGCTCGCGTCCAAACGATTGGCCCAGTTGCGTGCTTCGGACTCGTTTCCCTGGCAGTAGAGGGCGGCGGCGAGGCTGCCGAGCACGAAGACGTTTTCGCCATGGTCGGCGATGGCGCGCCGGCAGTACGCTTCGCTGGCGGCGAGGTCGCCGTCAATGACCGCGAGCTTGGCCAGCGTCAGCAAGCTCCAGCTGCTCGGCGCCGGAAGTTGCGACAGCCGCTCGGCGAGCTGCCGCGCCGCGTCCGGGCCGTGGGCCGCCAAACTCGCGGCAGCCGCGAAGGCCGAGAAAGCCTCGCTTTGGCGCGCCCATCCGTCGCTCGAAAACCGCTCCGCCAGCGCCGACGTTGGCGCTGCCGCGTCGGCGACCGACCGAGCGACGGCGCGCATGCAGAAAAGGTGCCGCTCCGTCGGCAAGCCGTCGAGGACGGCGAACAGTCGGGACAGGCCGGCGGCGGCGCGCACGTCGCCGCGATCCCCGGAAAGTCCATCGCTGGCGCCGGTGAACAGGTCCGTCAACAGGCTGGCCAAGTCGTCCTGGTCGAGACGGGCCCGGGGGAGGGCAAGGCCGGCGAACCACAGGCCCTCGGCGGCGTGGCCGCGCACCCGGCAGGCTCCTGCGAGCTTCAGCGTCAGCGCCGAGTCGATGGCGCCGCCGGCGACGGCGCGGGCGAACCCCTCGCGCGCAACAACCCCCTCGGCCCCGGTTCCGATCAAAGTGTCGAGCGCGAGTTCGGCCACGGATGCAAGAGAAAGACTAGATAAACGACAGATGCTGGGGCGGCGGACCTTGCGGTGCCGCCAGCTCGACCTGGCCCTTCTGATAGGCGTCGAAGACTTCGTTGACCTTGTGCTGTAGACAAAGCGAGCCGCACATCTTCTGGGCATTGAAGTCGGGCGAGGCGAGATAGTTCATCACCTCCCAATAACGGTCGCTGGACCAGATGTCACGGAATCGCTGCTCGCAGATGTTGCCGATGTGGAATTTCTTGTAACGCTCGTTGAACAGCATGCCGCACGGCGCGACCAGCCCCGACCCCGAGAGCTGGATCATGAACGGCGGCCCGTAGCAGCGCTGATAGCTGCGCTTGTTGCCGGCCATGATCTTCGACCACTTGACGGCGACCGAGTACTCGGCGTCGGCCATCGCCTCGGCCTCGCGCAGCGTGTCGTAGATGCCGTCGTAGGCCCCATAGTCGACGCCCAGGTCGCCGTCCTCGTTGTCCGAGCAGTGCTTGATGATCAGGTAATCGGGCCGCAGCTCCTGGCCGAGGCGTGCCAGCGGCAGGATCTGGTCGGCGTATTCCGGCATCAGCACCATCTGCAGGCCGATGGTCACGTCGAGGCCGTCGCGGCGCTTGATCGCCACCATGTCGCGGACGTTCTGGCACACCCGGTCGAACCACTCCTCCTTGACACCCATGATCTCGGCGTAGCGGGCGCGCTCCCCGGCAGAAATGTTGATGCGCAAATAGGTGAGGTGCGGCAGCACCTCTTCGAGGCGACGTTCGGTGAGCACGAAACCGTTGGTGCCGCAGGCCATTGAGAGGCCAAGCTCGGAGCCGTACCGGACGGCGTCGACGAACACCGGCGAGATGGTGCTCTCGCCATCGGAGACGAAGCTGACACCCTTGACGTCGATCTCGGCGCAGTCTTCGAGGAAGTCGAAGATGACTTTCCGGTTGATGACCTTGCGGTCGTTCTCCTGGAGCATGGCGTAGCAGTACTCGCAGGCGTAGTTGCAGGCCCGGGTCAGCGCCATGTCGATGGTGATCGGCGCGACCCGCTCGCCCCGCTCCCAGGCGCGCACGCGCTCGGCATGCCAGGCGATCTTGGTGCCGTCGAGGATCAGTTCGGTGTGGTCGGTCATGCCGGTCATCGGGATTCTCCCGCATCACTCAAGCGGCGGATCACATTGGTGTCCTTGAGTTCCACCTGATAGAGCTCCAGCCGGGCATCGACCTTCTGTTTGATGCCCGCCTCCAACACCAACATGTGATGCTGCCGATCGCCGGCGGCAAGGCTGCCGTGAAAGCGGACGACGACGCGGACGCCGATTTCGATCGCCACAACCTCGATCTGGTCAGCGGGGAGGCCGTTTTCGGCGGCGATCTCGGTGGTCGCCTTGCGCAGCCTTTGGAGGCGTTCGGAGTCGGTGAGCGCGCGCCACTCGGTGGACGGACCGGAATCGTGCTCGTTGGCGATGGCCGTGTAACCGGTCTTGCGGCGGTAGTCGGCGAGGGAGGCGCGGATCAGCCGCTGCGGCCGGGCGAAGCGGGGATCGGCGGCGATCGGCGTGACGACGCCGGCCAGCGGGCGCCCGGCGGCGGGATCGCGGAGCGCGCGCTCCAGGCGGATGACGCCGTGATCGCTGGCCTCCTGCAGGGGCTGCCCCTCGATCAGCGCGCACAGCCGGTCGAGAAGTGCACCATCGACGGGGTCCGTGGCGCCCCAATGGCCAGCGCGACGGACGGTGTGATTGGCCGGATCGACGAGGAGAACGAGCCGCGCGGCTGCGTCGTCACCTTCAACTCGGACGAGGCCGGCGGCCTCACCAGGGTCGCCCGCATGATCGAGAACCTCGGCTGCCGCCGCGACCGCCGCGGCATAGTGCTCGCCGATCCCGTCTTCGCTGCTCTTTGCCGCGGGAGCCGCGGCATCGGCGATTGGCTCCGCCGGCGGGCGCAGGACCGTAGTCCGGCGGATACCGGGCAACTGCCGGTGCGCCGGCGTCTTGAGGCCGGTGACGACGAGCCGGTAGCCGGCGCCGTTTGCGTCAAGGGTCACGGCGCCATACTCGGATGCGGCAGCGCGCAGGGCGTCGGCATCAAGGGACGCGGCGGTGTCGGCACCTATGGAGATGGCGACGGCCGCCTCGCCTTCGGTGGCGGCGGCATCGAGGATGTTGCAAAGGCTCCGCACCGGGTCCTCGTCCGGCACCCAGAGCTGCAGGAACGGCGCATCGCCGGCCTCGAAGCCGCGCAGGCGATCGACGAGCCCCTGTTCGTAGTCGGCGATCAGGCGGTCGTAGTCGATGTCGGCACCAGCGCCGGTCATTGGAAGAACCCATTCACGGTGTCGGCGACGTAGCGGATGTCGTCGGGCTCCAGGAACTGGTGCACCGGCAACGAGACGATGCGCCCGGCCTGGCGCTCGGCCACGGGAAAGTCGCCGGCCGAGTGGCCCAGCGCCGCCGCCGCCGGCTGCAGGTGGATCGGCACGGGATAGTGGATGGCGCTGCCGATGCCATGGTTGGCGAGGTGTGTGCGGAGGTCGTCCCGGCGGTCGACCTGGACGACGAAGGTGTGAAAGGTGTTGAACTCGTCGTTGCGGCAGGGCGGCCAGAAGACGTGGGCGGGATCGAGCAGGTCACGGTAAAGGCCGACATTGGCCCGGCGCCGCTCGATGACACCATCGAGCAGGTCCAAGCGGTGGGTCAGGACCGCGGCCTGGAGGCTGTCCATACGGTCGACGAAGCCCCATTCCACAACGGTGTCGCGGTCGGCGAGCCCGTTGTTGCGGAGTCTGCGGATGCGCGCCGCGATCTCCGCGTCGTCGGTCAGCGCATAGCCGGCGTCGCCCATGGCGTTGAGGTTCTTCAACGGATGAGCTGAAAAGCAGCTGACGTCGCCGAAGGTGCCGGCCATCCTGCCGGCCAGCTTCGATCCCATGGACTGGGCGGCATCCTCGACGACCCGAAGATCGTGCCGCTTCGCGATGGCGGCGATCTCGTCCATGCGGCAGATCCGCCCGGTGAGATGAACGGGCATGATCGCCCGGGTGCGGTCGGATACCGCAGCCTCGACGGCCGTCGGATCGACGTTCTGGTCGTCCAGCACGTCGGCGAACACCGGCGTCGCGCCCACGTGCACGACCGCCGCCGCCGAGGCGATGAAAGAGCTCGGCGGCACGATCACCTCGTCACCCGGACCGATGTCGAGCGCCTTCAAGGCCAGGATGAGGGCGCCGGTGCCGGAACTGACGGCAACCGCGTGGGCGGCGCCGGCGTAGGCCGTCAGCGCGACCTCGAACGCCTCGACATCGCCGCCGCCCACCCACATGCCGCCTTCGAACACCCGCTCGGCGATGGCCATCAACGCGTCCCGGTCGGCGGCGAATTGGGCCGCCATGTCGACGTAGTCCACGCGGCGCATCGATCTTCCTCAGCCGGCGGCGTAGTAGCCGCGAACCGTGTCGATGACGTAGTCCATCTCGGCGCGGCTCAGGTGCTGATCGACGGGAAGGGTGATGGTCTCCGCGGCGTGGCGTTCGGCGACGGGGAAGTCTCCTGCCCTATAGCCAAGGTGGGCGAGCCCCTGCTGGCGGTGCAGCGGAATCGGATAGTGCACCTTGCACTCGATGCCGCGGTCGCGGAGGTGCGTGTACAGCCCGTCCCGGCCCTCGGCGAACACCATGTAGAGGTGATAAACTATTTTCGAGTTAACATCCCGGCGGGGCAGGGTGATCTGCGGGATTTTGGCCAGGGCGTCGTCGTAGTAGGCGGCGTTGGCGATGCGCGCCTCGGTGATCGCCGCCGCTTCGCCGATCAGCCAGTTGCCGACCACCGCCTGCAGGGAATCGAGCCGCGAGTTGTAGCTGAGGACGGCGATCTCGTCGCGGCTGACCATGCCGTGGTTGCGCAATAGCCGAAGTGTCGCCGCGAGGTCGTCGTCGTCGGTGACAATGATGCCGGCATCACCCCAGACGTTGAGGTTCTTCAACGGATGCAGGGAGAAGCCGGCGGCGAGGCCCCAGGTGCCGGCCTTGCGGCCATTCGTCGTCGCCAGAATGGCCTGGCAAGCATCCTCGATCACCGCCAACCCGTTGATCTCGGCGATGGCCATGATCCGGGGCATGTCGGCGACGTAGCCGGTGTAGTGGACCGGCATGACCGCCTTGGTCTTCGGGGTGATCGCGGCCTCCAGCTGGCCCACGTCCATGCAGAAGGTGTCGTCGCAGTCGATGAACACCGGCGTCGCGCTGATCTCGGCGATGGCGCCGGCGGTGGCGATGAACGTGTTGGCGGCGGTGATCACCTCGTCGCCGTAACCGACGCCGGCCGCCTTCAGCGAGAGCTTCAGGGCATCGGTGCCGGAGCCGACGCCGATGGCGTGGCGCGTGCCGATGAGATCGGCGAAGCGGGTCTCGAACTCGGTGACCGGCGCGCCGAGGGTGAAATCGCCACTTTCGACCAGCCGCCGCAGATCGTCCCAGAGCGAGCCCACGTCGGCGAACTGCTGGGGGAGGTACGAATAGCGGACCCGCATCCCGGACTCCTTCTGACCGTTCGGAGCCACTAGAAGGGGCCTCGGAACGAGGGATGGGGCACGTCGAGGGGCACGCCTTCGCGGGCCTTGGCGAGGGCGTCGCGGACGTGCCCGGCCGCCGACGCGTCGAGGCCGGCGAGACCTCCGGCGGCCTCGGCGATGTGCTCGGCGCGGGGATAGAACGCCGCGGCGAGGGACCGGGAACTGGGCGTCGGGTGGTCCGGCAAGCCGATGCGCATCGGCGCCGCGCGCAGATCGTCGAAGCAGGCCTCGGTGATCCGCTGGGCGATCTCGGCGCCGACGCCGAAGGCCCGGTTGCCGATGTCAACGGTGACCAGCCGGCTGGTTCGGCGCACCGACTCGGCGACTGCATCCAGGTTCAGCGGCCGAATGACCCGGAGATCGAACAGGTCGACGCCGATGCCCTCGGCGGCCAATGTGTCCACGGCCTGCATCGCCTCCAGGGTCATGTAGGAGACGGCGACCACGGTGACGTCGTCGCCGGCGCGCAACCGCCGCGGGCCGTCGAGCGGTTCCGCCGCCCAGCCCACGTCGACCGCGCCCTCGGTGTAGTGGATCCAGCGGTGTTCCAGCACGATCACCGGATTGTCGTCGGCGATGGCCGAGAGCAGCATGCCCTTGGCGTCGGCTGGCAGCGCCGGGGCGATGACCTTGATCCCGGGAACGGTGGCGAACATCGCCTCCAGACTCTGCGAGTGCTGCGGCCCCTGGCCCCAGCCGCGCCCGACGACGAGGCGGATGACCAGCGGCACGCGGTGGGCGCCACCGGAGACGTAGTGCAGCTTGGCCGCACTGTTGACCATCTGCTCCATGGCGAGAAGCGAGAACTCGACCCGCTGGTGAACGACGATCGGCCGCTGGCCCATCATCGCCGCGCCGATGGCCATGCCGGTGAAGGCGTTCTCGGCGAGCGGCATCTCGATCACCCGCGACGGCCCGTGGGAGTTGACGAGGCCCACTGTGGTGCCGAACACGCCCTTGGGATCGGCGACGCCCTCGCCGATCACGCAGACGGCGGCATCGGTCGCGAGCGCAACGTCCTGCGCCTCGCGGATGGCCTCGGCGGCGGTGATGGTGCGCGGCTCAGGCATAGACGCCGTCCGCGCCGGTCGCCGGATCGGGGAAGGGCGCCGCGTGGGCGGCGGCAAAGGCGGCATCGATCTCGGCGTCGATCTCGGCGGCGATGGCGCCTTCGGTCTGATCGTCGAGCAGGCCGTGGTGACGCAACTCGGCGGCGAAGCGGCGAACCGGGCACCGGGCCTTCCAGGCTTCGAACTCGGCGGCCGGGCGATAGCCGACGTCGTTGTCGTAGTTCGGCCCGCAGTGCTCGCGCCAACGGTAGGTGTCGACGACGACGACGGTCGGTCCGCCGCCGGAGCGGGCGCGGTCGACGGCTTCGGTGGCCATGGCCTCGACGGCGAGCAGGTCGTTGCCGTCGCCGGAAAGCGAAGGGAGTCCGTGGGCAACGGCGACATCGGCCAGGGGCCGCTGCGGCTGGCGGTCGCGGAGGTGCGTATAAACGGAAAACAGGTTGTTATCGACGAAGAACACCACCGGCAGCGCATGCAGGGCGGCGATGTTGGCACTCTCGTGAAAGGCACCTTCCTCCAGGGCGCCGTCGCCGAGGAAGGCCATCGCCACCCGGTCCTCGCCGCGTTGTTTGAAGGCCAGCGCCGCGCCGCCGCCGAGGGGAATCGAGCTGGCGACGATGGGCACGCTGGCCAGCACCCCGGCTGCCGGGTCGAACAGGTGCATGGAACCGCCGCGCCCGCCGCAGCATCCCGTTGCCTTGCCGCAAAGCTCGGCGATCATCGCATCGAGATCGCCCCCCTTGGCGAGATAGTGGCTGTGGCAACGGTGCGAGCTGACGATCTGGTCGCTCGGGCGCAGCGGCGCGCAGGCGCCGACGGCGGCGGCCTCCTGGCCGATGGAGAGATGCACCGGGCAGCGCATCTCCTGCTCGGCATAGCGCTCGGCGATGGCCTCCTCGACGGCGCGGATGCGCAGCATGGCCCGGTAGAGGCCGAGGAGCCGCGCCGCGTCCGGGCTTGGCGCATCGCTGGGCGCGGTGGCGGTCGTGGCCATGCCGGCGGTCATCGCAGGTTCGCCCTCTGCATCTGCTTGATGTTGAAATAGATGGGATTGCCGAGGGGATCGGACACCCGGCCGTTGTCGAACGCCGCCTTCAGGTCGCGGACCGCGTCGGCGATGGTGTGCGCGGGCTCGAAGCCGAGCGCCCGGCGCATCTTCGCCGACGAGACGTGATAGGAGCGGTCATCGTCGGTCGGCTCGACGACGATATCTACAGGCCGGCCAAGCGCCTCGCGGACCATCTCGGCGATCTCCATCACCGTGTGGTTCTCGTAGCCGGCGTTGAAGATCTGGCCGTCGATCTTGTCGTCGGGCTGGCCGAGCAGGTTGAGGTACAGCCCGACCATGTCGTCGATGTGGATGTTGGGCCGCTTCTGGGCGCCGCCGAAGACGGTGATGCGGCCGTTGTTGACGGCATGGTTGGTGAGGATGTTGACCGTCAGATCGAGGCGCAGCCGAGGCGCGTAGCCACAGACCGTCGATGGCCGGACAACGACGGTGACGAACCCGGGACGCCGTTCCTCCGCCAGCACGTCCTCGCAGAGCGCCTTGTATCTGGAATAGTCGGTGAGCGGTTCCAGCGGCAGGTCCTCGGTGACCTCGGCTTCGTCTTTGAATGCCGTACACCGACGACGACGACGCATAGATGAAGCGCTTCACGCCGGCCTCGCGGGCCGCGACCACGAGCGGCCGGAAGGCATCGTAGTTGATCGACTTGCCGAGCGTCGGGTCGAGCTCGTACGAAGGGTCGTTGGAAATGCAGGCGAGGTGGATCACCGCGTCGCATTCCGCCAGCGCCCGCGCCACCGCGGCCGGATCGCGCAGATCGCCCTCGACCTCGGTCAGCGCCGGCCCCCGCGAGGAGGCCAGCACGTCCCGTCCGTAGAGGTAGAGGTCCAGCACCGTGACCCGGTGTCCGGCGGCAATCAGCGCCGGCACCAGGGCCGAGCCGACGTAGCCGGCGCCGCCGGTCACCAGGACGTGCCACCTGCGTTCGGAGGTCATTCGGTTTCGAATTCCGGGCTGCCGTTCACCGGCGGGCAGCCTACTTCAACAAGGTTGTCAGAAATTTAACGAGCGGCACCCGCTCGACCGAGGCGCGGTGCCCGACGATGCCGACCTTGATGGCGCCGGCGGCCGAGCCGATGAAGCCGAGCTGATCGATGGCGCCGCCGGCCGCGGCCAGCGGCGCGGTCACGGCGAAGAACGCGTCGCCGGCGCCGACCGTATCGACCACGGTCTTGGTGAACGCCGGCACGTGGACCACGTCCTGGCCGATGGCGTAGCCGACACATCCCCAGCGGCCGTGGGTGATCATGAACCGCGAGCAGTCGATGCGCTGCGGCAGGGCGTCGCTGGCGATCTCCTCGATGCCGCTGAAGCGGTCGGAAACGGCCAGCCGGGCCTCGGGGGCGTCGATGCACACGTAGTCGGCGCGCGCGTACTTGGTGATCAGGTTGTAGCCGAGGTTGGCGCTGTTGGATTGTGCGTTGACGGCAAGGAAGCGGGCGGTGCCGTTCAGCGTCGCAATCATCGACGGCGTCAGCAGCCCGTGGCCAAAATCGGCGGCGACGACCACATCGAACTCGTCGGCGCGGTCGCGGATGATGCGGTCGATCTGGCGCTCGACGTTGGCCGCCGTCGGCGTGTCGTCCATGTCGTAGACCTCGAACAGCTTACGCAAATAGCTGCGGTCAATGAACCGGGTCTTGCGGGTGGTCGGCACGCCGCTGCGGCGGAACGCATGCAGCCGCACGTTGGGCTTCAGGGATTCGCGGATCAGCCGCTCGTACTCGTAGTCGTCGCCGATGGTCGTCACCACTTCGACCTCTCGGCAGAAATTGGCTGCGTGGTTGGCGGCGGCGAACACCCCGCCGGCGAACACCTCGCGGTCGTGGAACAGGGTGGCGATCATCGTCTCCTTGGGCGACTTGCCCATCGCCGAGACGTAGCGGTAGTCGTCGATGATGGCGTCGCCGACCATCAGCACCCGGTAGTCCTTGACCCGGTCGAGAAGCTCGAGCAGCGGCCCGAGCACGTCCTTCTCGCGCTGCGCTTAGAGGAATTCGTCGAGGGTCGGGTCGAATACCGAAAGGTGGCGGTTGATCAGCGACGACGACGAGAACGTCACGTCCTCGGTAAACGCGATTCGCCCGCCATGTGCTTCGACGGCATTGCGTTCCTCGACGATGCCGCCGGTCACGTCGTCGTCGGGGTTCTTGTAATCGGAACCCTTGGCGTAGACGTCCGGGCGGATGGTGCGGATGGCGTCGATGGCCTTGGGAGCGTGCTGGATGCCGACGAAGTCGACGCATTCGAGGGCGGCCAGCATCTCGGCGCGCATGCGTTCGGAAAACACCGGCCGGCCCGGGCCCTTGGTGACGAAGGCGTCGGCGGTGATGGTGACCAGCAGCATTGATCCCTCGGCGCGGGCCTGACGCAGGTGCCGGAGGTGGCCGATGTGGATCAGGTCGAAGGTGCCGTGGGCGAGGACCACGGTGGCGCCGGTGGCCTGGGCCTCGCGGGTGATCGCGGAGAGCTCGTCGATGCTGCGGAGCTTGTCCAGCGGGCGGCCATTGGCTGCATCGGCAACAGGCGTCGTCAGGCCGGGCGTGTCGTTCATGCCGGCTCTCCGTCGCCGAGATAGCGGAACCAGTCTGCCGTTGCCTCGCGGATGGCCTCGGGCGACCATACCGGCGCGGCGCGCCAGTGCTCGATGTTCGCCAACATGATGCCGACGCCGTCGGCGAAGGACACCCCGGGCCGCCAGCCGAGGCGGTCGCGGATCAGCGCCGTGTCGGCGTGGGTGCAGTCGGGCTCGCCGGGACGCTTGGGCAGGTGAACGACGGGGCCGCCGAGAAGATCGACAAGCCGGTTGACGCTCTCAGGAATTCCCGAGCCGACGTTCATCACCGCGCCTTCGAGATCCGATTTGGCGGCGGCAACGAACGCCGCGGCGACGTCGGAGACGAAGGTGAAATCCCGCGTTTGGGTGCCGTCGCCGACCACGGTGAACGGCTCACCGGCGAGCTTCTGGGCGAGAAACACGCCAAACACGGCGCCATAGGTGCCTGCTGTCCGCGCCCTAGCAGGGTGTTGAGAAATCCGATGGCGTTGTCGGCTGCGGGGTGATTCACTTTCGGCCAAAGGTATTGGCCGAGAGGGGAGCATGCGGGGGACGGACGAGCGGTCGGGAGAGTTGTTCTCTTACGT
>Ga0209782_1000113_pt1 | contig 32221 bp, 30 predicted proteins | sample WorMetmaBAHAMAS1_FD_187390 | JGI IMG/M metagenome (GOLD analysis project Ga0209782, IMG submission 187390) | Marine gutless worms symbiont microbial communities from Max Planck institute for Marine Microbiology, Germany - Inanidrilus... | ecosystem: Host-associated > Annelida > Digestive system...
TTGCTCACCCGCGGACATGCAACAGCCAAGGGGATTACGGGCGACGGGCCATACCGCCCGGGTGGTGCATGCACCACCCGGGCGGCACCTCTTCATCTACAAGATTCCCAAGACACAAGGGGGTTCGGCTACCGCCTTCAATCCCCCACAAACCCGATCAACCGCCCGCAGACCAGCGCGCCCAGCCAGCAGGTAAGCGAGACGATCGCGTGGGCCCTGAGCCGGTTGGCGCCGCCCGTCGCCAGCATCGGACCGTAGGCCCTCACGGCCAGGAAGGCGGACAGGAGCGCCGCTGCGATCAAGGCGAGCTTCAGCTGCAGGACGCCGAGGCCTGCATATTCCCGCGCCCGGATCGAGAACAGAAGCACGTCCATGGCAACGGCCAGCGCGAGCCCCGCCCCTGCGACGGGAACCAGCACCCGCGCTAGGGGCTGCAATGGAACGCCGCGCCACAGGCCCAGCAGACGCAGGTTCAACGGCACGATCGATCCGATCAGCAGCGCGATCCCGAAAATGTGTGCCGCGTTGACCGCGGCATAGCCCCAGCGCGAAACGCGCAGCGCCTGGGCGAGGGACGTGCCTTCCAGGCCTGCAAGAAACGCCTCCACGCCGTCAGTCGCGGTTGGGGTAGCGGTTGTATTCCCGTGTGCCCAGGAAGATCTTCTCCGCCTTCAACAGCCGCTCAGACACGTCCGCCGAGGGCTGGCCGATGATCCGGATCTCGACACCCTCTGCGAGGTCGCCGTCCTTCAGGCCGGCGCGCTCGTTGCGCCAGGGCTGACCCACCTCCACGGTCCAGACGTCGCCCTCGGCGTCCACCTTGAGCACGCCATGGGGGTTGCCCAGCTTGGCCGAGGTGATGATGCCGAGAAGCTCGATGTTGCCGCCGGTGGTCCAGGCCCAGCCGTGATGGGCCAGCGCCGCAACGCCGTGCACAAGAAGACCGATTGCCAAAACTGCCGAAAGAAGGTGTCGGGTCATGGAGTTACTCCGCCGTTTCGAGGTGGCCTGCATCTCCTCACTCACCTAGCGGCGCACGCGAGGACGTCAATCGGACCTCCGCGCGACACTACCAAGTCCCGACGTGTTGCGGCGTTCACATTTCAGGCAAGCCGGTCCCGGGCATAGTGTTACCCCGCAGGCATCGGCTGCGCGCCGACCGTGATATGGACGTTCTGGTCGCGCCCGTAGTACCGACGCGCGAAATAGGTCATGGTCTCGTCCAGATATCGCTTCAGTTCGTCGTGGCTGACACGGCCATCCTTGTTCATGTCCGCCTCGCCCGACATGGCCTTCAGGAAGTACTTGGTAAAAAGGCTGTGGCTTCCGTCCTCTTCCCACGAAGCGATCTGTCTTGCGCTTCCGGCCGAGATCACGGTGACGTTTGTCGGCACGGCGGGTGATTTCGGCGCCACATATATCGGCGAGGCCTTGCTGATGACGCTTCCGCCCTGGCTGACGCCGGAGAAACACGCTTCCATCACGACGGTGACCGACTTGGCGCGCAGCTTTCCGAGGTTTGCGTAGAGAAGGTCCAGCGGATAGCCGTTGATCTCGATCCGCGCGGCGTCTGCGTCCGCCGGGACAAGAAAGGCGCCGCCATCCTCGCCCGCCGGGGCGCCGTGGCCGGCATAGGAGACCCACACGCGCGAACGGCCGGGCCGCACCCAGTCGTAGAGCTGTCCCTTGTGCGTGCGTTGTGAGCCGAAGACCCGCTCCATCTGGGCGCCGGTGGCGTCGCGCAAGTCGATCAGGTTGCCTTCCCGGATGCCGAGCGATGCCAGGGCATACCGTTTGAAGCCCTCGGCATCGGCATAGGCCGGAACCACGTTGGGAATGTCGCGGCTCAGTTTGCCGTAGTCGGCATTGCCGATGACGACGGCGATGTCGTCGGGACGGGTTGGCGTGTCCGGGAATGTCACGTCCACGGGCGACCGGGGGAAGTCTGATCCCACGACCGCCTGCCGTGCCGGTGTCTGCGCGACGGACGGGGCCTTGGCGACAGCAGGGGCGGGGGCGCATGGTCAATGCTGACCGTCAGAGAGCCGGTATTGTCGAAGTACATGGCATCGGCGTTGACGCCCATCAGGAGAGGTCCGGAGTTCTCGGGCTTCAGTGTCCGGTTGCTGCCAACGACGAAGGGCTGACCGGTCGCGCCGACTTTGCCCGCCAGCGTCGCTGTCGGGTGGCCGGGGACGGGCTTGGTACCGGTGCAGAAGAACGTGTTGTGGCCGACCCCGTCGGCGTTGGAGATTCCACAAAGCGGGCCCAGGCTCCAGCTGCCCTCGGCCCGGATCTCGTAGGTTTCGCCTGCCTCCAGATAGATCCCGGTTGATTGCCACGGGATGGCGGCCTGGATGTCTACGGTGTGGCTTGTCCCACGGGCAAGCGGCTCCGTCGGCTGGTCGGCCTGGTGTGCGGGGACGCACCCGGCCAGCAGAGCCCCTGCCAATAACTCCAGACATTTGGATAGACGCACGAGGCATACTCCGCACATATCGCCGGCTTCACCTGCCGCGGCGACCAGCAAGTCGGTCGATCTGGGGCGCCGGCACTCTGTTTATCGGTAATAGGGTGCGGCTTGTGCGGCATTAACCCCCGGCAAAGGCGACCGGCGTGAAGTCGGGGCCGCCGCCTTCTGATCCGGGGTGGCTATTCCTGAAACGCCGACGCCGGTTTCGCCTGCCAGGTGACGTTGAGATCCACCTCGGCTGCCCGCATCAGGTTCATCACAGGGCAGCGGAACTCCACATTTTTCTTCAGCTTTTCCAGCCGCTCGGGCGGTTCGTCGGTATAGACCGTGATGGTCATGTCGACCTTCTCGAAATAGGGGCGGATGCCCGGCACGCCCTTGGGCCCGCGCACGTCGATCTGGCCGCCGCAGTCGAAATCGACGCCGGCATAGGCGAACCCCATGGCGGTGGCGCAGCCATTGATGATCACCCCGTCGCAGCCGACCAAGGCGGCCAGGGTGGTTTCCAGCGGGCTCGGCGCCGTGTTGGTGCCGCCCAGTGTGTCCGGCTCGTCGGTGACCACGGTGGGGAAGTGGCGCACCTTGATTTCCGTCCGCGTGCCGGCGGCGTTGCGGCCGGTGACGGTGCGGATGCCCAGCTTCTTCGTCTTGGGGTCGATCGACGGGGCCAGCATATCGGGGTCGGTGCTCATGGGTTCGCTCATTTGTTCTGATCGCTTTCTTTCGGGCGCCAGCGCAGAAAGTGGTTCTCGCCCCGGTCCAGCACCGTGTTCAACAGGACCACCAGCACCATCAGGATCACGATGCCGGCCATGGTGCCGGGCGTGTCCAGGCTGGAGGTGGTTTCCATCATCCGGTAGCCGAGCCCGTGGGTCGAGGCGATGAACTCCGCCACCACAGCGGCGACCAGCGACTGCGGGATCGCGATGCGCAAGCCGGCGATGATCCAGGGGCTGGCGTTCGGCAAGGTCACCCGGAAGAACAGCTGCCACCGGTTGGCGCCCAGGACCCGGGCGACGTTGCGCAGTTCCAGGTCGGCGGCGCGGATCCCCTCGTAGGTGTTGAAGAAGACCAGCATGAAGGTCATCATCGCCGCCATCATGACCTTCGACGTCATGGCGATCCCGAACCACAGGATGAACAAAGGCGCCAGCGCGATGCGCGGTATGCCGTAGATCGCCAGGATGAACGTCTTTAGCACCATCGCGACAGCCTCGGACTGGGCCAGCGCCAGGCCCAGCGCCAGCCCCAGGACCGCGCCGAAAGCATAGCCGATGGCGGTCGCCTGGAAGGTTGCGAGCAGATCCCGCCACAACTGACCGGTGGCCGAAGCGTCCCAAAGCCACTGGCCGATCTCGCTGGGCCGGGAGAACCAGAAGGCGTCGAAGACGGGCCCGGAGAGGCCTTCCCACAGCGCCAGCAGCGCGACGGCAACGACGATGCGCCAGCCGGTGATGCGCAGGCCGCTCATTGCTCGACCACCCGCATTTCGTCGGCCAGGTGTTCCCAGGCCTTGTCGTAGATTTCCCGGAAGTGGGTGTTGGTGTGGATCGTGTAGATGTCGCGTGGGCGCGGCAGATCGACCTCCACCACCTCGCGTACCCGCCCGGGCCGGGCGCTCATCACCACCACCCGGTCGGCCAGCGCGATCGCTTCGGTCAGGTCGTGGGTGATGAAGATCAGCGTCGTGCCCTGCCGTTCCCGCCACAGCTCCAGCAACAGTTCCTGCAGCTGCAGGCAGGTCTGCGCGTCCAGCGGGCCGAACGGCTCGTCCAGCAGGATGACCGAGGGATTGTAGACCAGGGTCCGGACGATGTTGACCCGCTGGCGCATGCCGCCGGAAAGCTCGTGGCGGTAGTGGTTCTCGAACCCGTCGAGCCCGACCCGCGCCAACAGCCCCAGGGCGCGTTCCTCCCGCTCCCGCTTAGAGCCGATCCCGCGCACCTCCAGCCCGAAGGTCACGTTCTGCAGCACGCTCCGCCATGGGAAGAGGTTGTCCGACTGGGTGATATAGCCGATCTCGGTGTTGATGCCGCCAATCGGCGCGCCGCGGAAGGTCTGGGTTCCCGCGGTCGGTGACAGCAGGCCCACCACCAGGTTCAGGAAAGTGGACTTGCCGCATCCGGACGGGCCGACGACGGTCACGAACTCGCCCGTCCGGATGTCCAGGTCGACGTTCTGCAGCGCGACGACCTCGCCCCGGGGGGGGTGCGGAATATCCTCTCCAGCCCCCGAAGCGAGATTATGGCATCGCCGTCTGGCATCAGAAGTAGGCGTCGGTGAAGGTGGTGTAGAGCTGGTCCGCTGTCACCTCGGTCTTGCCGAACAGGCGCAGGGTGTTTTCGGTCATCGGCTTGGTGACCTTGCCCGACCGGTTCACCGCCATGGCGCAGGCCTCGATTCCCTTCAGCATCAGCTCGTCGGGGACCTTCTTTAAGGCGGCCCGCACCATGTCGCGGATCTCGGTCGCGGGCTTGGTGGCGATGTCTTCCGCGGCGCGCCGGATCGCCCGGATCATGCCCTTCACCACATCCGGGTTGTCGGCCGCGTAGCTTTCGGTGGTGAGAATGCTCTCCATCAGGAACGGATCCACCGACGGGTCGTCGCCGGCAGGGTTGTCGACCCACATCACCGCGTTGCCGCGGGCAACCGGCACCATGTAGTGCGGGATCGAAATGGCGAAGCCGTCGATCTGGCCGCGTTCCAAGGCCGCGATCAGGTTGGGCGGGCCGCCGATCGCGACGACCTCGACGTCGTTCTCGCCAAGGCCGCCCACGCGCATCAGGTGGCGGACCTGCCGGTCGGTCAGGGATCCCGGCCGCGTCATGCCGATCTTCAGGCCCTTCAGCGCCGCGGCGCGGGCTTCGATCGGGGCGCCGGCGGCAACGCCGGTCTTGGCGGCGTCGTTCGACAGCACGACGGAGATGATGTTGCGGCTGTAGAAGTTGTAGACGTTGATCACGTCCCGGCCGGCTTTGATCGCACCGATCTGGTATGTGCCGGCGGCGGCGTTGAACTCCACGTCGCCGGAGATCAGCGCCGTCAGATCGGGGCCGCCGCCGCGGGTTGCGATCTGCTGGACCTCCAGACCTTCCTCAGCGAAGTAACCGGCCGCCTTGGCATAGTCGATCGGGAGGAACGCGAAGCTGGCCACCGCCTGGGTGATGCGAACCTTCTTCAGGTCCTGTGCTTGCGCCGAAGCGGCAAGCGCGACGAACGTCAGGGCCGCAATGAGCATTCTGGTCATGGTGTCCTCCCTGGCTGGCGCCGGCTTTGCCCGGCCATGACCGGGCGGCGCCTTGTTGTGTTTTCGGCGGGGTGACGCAGCAACGGCGCCGTCAGAGTCGAGGCCTCCCCCGCGTCAACTCTGGCGCATATTCCCGCGCGCGTCAAAACAGGCCCGCCCGCGGCGCTTGCGGTCGACCGTAACCTCAAGTACCCCGGGTGTTGCGTGTTGGACCCGGGCGGGAAGGGGAACGGTGAGCCCATCACTTCGACGTCGTCGCTTACTTCGCGCGATCTTGCTGGTCGTCGGCCTGGTCGCCTGCGTGGGCGTGTTCGACCTCACCATGGCCTGGCTCGCCGAGCGCGAGACCGACCAGCCCGCAGAAACCGGCAAGGGCTGGGTGCTGGTGCCCCAGGAGCACGAACCGGCGTCCGGCACGCCTGAGCGGGGGACCGCCATCCTGCTGCACGGCTTTGTTGGCAGCCCCTACGATCTTCAACCGCTGGTCGGGCCCTTGACCGACATCGGCTACCGGGTCGTCGTGCCGGTCCTGCCGGGACAGTCGCGCAAGACCCCAGCCTGGGACCGCGGTGAACTCGGGGTGGATGCTCTGGTCCATTGGGCCCGTGACCTAATCGCAGCGGAAACGGAGCGTGCCGGGCGGCCGCCGGCTCTGGTGGGGTTTTCCATGGGAGGCGCGCTGGCCATCCTGGCGGCCGAGGCGGGCGGGATCGACCGGCTGGTGCTGCTGGCGCCCTATCTGGGGCTCACTGTCGCCGACGATGCGGCGACGGCGACCGCCGAGGTGATGCAATGGGCAGTTCCGATCATTCCAAAGACCCAGCGCGGCCAGATCAACGACCCCGATGGGTATGACCGCTACGAGCCCGGATCCTACATGTTGTCGATGGCCGGTTTCCTGCGCCTGCAGACGCTGGCGGACCGGGCCGGCGTCGCCGCGCGACATATCGCCGTACCGACGCTGGTCGTCTACGCGCCGGGGGATTCGGTCGCCGACGCCGAGACCATCCGCGCCGTCGCCGCCGGGATGCCTGACGCCACGGTGCTGTCGGCGGACGCCTCCGACCATGTTCTCCTGTTCGATTACGACGGGCCCGAGATCGTGCGCGCGGTGGTTTCGTTCCTGCAGCGGCCCTGACCGGCCCGCCCGGCGCCGGTCTCGCAAATTCGCTTGGCTGGCCGGCGATTTTCCGTATATTCGCGCAAACCTCGGGCACATGAGAACGGTATGGACCTGCGCGAAGCCTACACTTTCGACGACGTTCTCCTCCAGCCGGCCCATTCTGCCGTCCTTCCGCACCAGACCGATGTGACCACCCGCCTGACCAAGACGATCGGGCTGGGAATTCCGCTGATCTCGTCTGCCATGGACACGGTGACCGAGGCGCGCCTGGCGATCGCCATGGCCCAGCTGGGCGGCATCGGGGTGATCCACAAGGCGCTGGACATCGAGGCGCAGGCCGAGCAGGTCCGCAAGGTGAAACGCTACGAGTCCGGCATGGTGGTGAACCCGATCACCATCACCCCCGACCGGACCCTGGCCGATGCGCTGTCCCTGATGGAGGCGCATAACATCTCCGGCATTCCGGTGGTGACCAAGCGGGCGAAGAAGCTGGTCGGCATCCTCACCAACCGGGACGTGCGGTTCGCCAGCGACCGCGAGACGCCGGTGAAGGCGCTGATGACCCGCAAGCTGATCACCGTGCGCGAGGATGTGGAGCAGGACGAGGCGCTGCACCTGTTGCACAAGCACCGTATCGAAAAGCTGCTGGTGGTCGACGACGAGAACCGCTGCGTCGGCCTGATCACGGTAAAGGACATCGAGAAATCCGAATCCCACCCCAATGCCTGCAAGGACGAGCAGGGGCGGCTTCGGGTGGCCGCGGCGACCGGCGTCGGCGAGAAGGGGCTGGCCCGGGCCGAGGCGCTGCTGGAGGCGGGCTGCGACGTGATCGTGGTCGATACCGCGCACGGCCATTCTGCCGGGGTCCTGGACCAGGTCACCGGCGTCAAGCGGCTGTCCAACTACGCCCAGGTGATCGCCGGCAACGTGGCCACGGGCGACGGTGCCAGGGCCCTGATCGATGCCGGCGCCGATGCGGTCAAGGTCGGCATCGGGCCGGGTTCGATCTGCACCACGCGCATGGTGGCCGGCGTGGGCGTGCCCCAGCTGACGGCGGTGATGGACGCCGCGTCGGTCTGCCACGATGCCGGCGTGCCGGCGATCGCCGACGGCGGCATCAAGTATTCCGGCGACTTGGCCAAGGCGATTGCCGCCGGCGCCGACTGCGCCATGGTCGGCTCGCTGCTGGCCGGCACCGAAGAAAGCCCTGGCGAGGTGTTCCTCTATCAGGGCCGGTCCTACAAGTCCTATCGCGGCATGGGATCGGTCGGTGCCATGGCCCGCGGCTCGGCGGACCGTTACTTCCAGGAAGACATCGCCGAGACCCACAAGTTCGTGCCGGAGGGCGTGGAAGGCCGGGTGCCCTACAAGGGGCCGGTCGCCTCGGTGATCCACCAGCTGGTCGGCGGCCTGCGCGCCGCGATGGGTTATACCGGCAATGCCGGGATCGCCGACATGCAGCGCAACTGCACCTTCCAGCGCATCACCAATGCGGGCCTGCGCGAAAGCCACGTGCACGACGTCCAGGTCACCCGCGAAGCCCCCAACTACCGCATCGACGGCGGCTGAGGCGGAGTCCGCACTTGCAGCCACACCCTTCGAGACGGCCACTGCGCGGCCTCCTCAGGGTGAGGAGAAGGGGCGGGATTTTACCTAACCCTCATGCTGAGGAGCGGTGCGCAGTGGCCGTCTCGAAGCAACTGGCTGTGGCAGGGCAGCGACCTTTCAATGACCCCCGGCGCCCGCATCAACGCCGCGATCGAGATCCTGACCGCGCTCGACGGGCCGAACCAGCCGCCGATGGACCAGTTCCTGGCCCAGTGGGGCCGGCGCAACCGGTATGCCGGGTCGGGCGACCGCGCAGCGATCGCGGAACTTGTCTACGGCGCAGTCCGGCGGCGGGCGCAGCTCGACTGGTGGTTGGCCGCCTGCGGCCACGGACCGGACGCGCGCGGCCGGATCCTCGCCACTCTGGCGCTGGTCCGGGGCGAGACGCCGCACGCCCTGAAACAGGCGTTCGCGACCGGTCGTTACAGCCCGGCTCCGCTGGACGAGGCCGAGTTCGACCTGGTGCACCGCCTTTCCGGCAAGGCGCTGGACGCGGACGGCCAGCCCGCGCACGTGCGCGGCAACCTGCCGGAATGGCTGTACCGCGACCTGGCAGATATCTTCGGCAACGCCGTGGAGGCCGAACTTGCCGCGCTGATGCAGGAGGCGCCGGTCGATCTCAGGGTCAACACCCTGGCCGGCTCGGTGGAGCGGGCGGTCGCCGCCCTCGCAGAAGACGGGATCGACACCGTGCCGGGCCGCCTGTCGCCACTGGCCCTCCGGCTGTCGGGACGCAGGCCCCTCGGGGCGACGGCGGCCTTCAAGGCAGGGTTGGTGGAGGTGCAGGACGAGGGCTCGCAGGCCGTTGCCGCGTTGACCGACGCGCGGCCGGGCATGCGGGTTCTGGATCTCTGTGCCGGCGCCGGCGGCAAGAGTCTGGCCCTGGCCGCGGCGATGGAGAACCGCGGCCGGATCCTGGCCTGTGACGTTGCCGGGCGCCGCCTCGACCAGGCGGCGGCGCGCCTCGGCCGGGCCAGCATCCACATCGTCGAACGCCGGGTGATCGCAGATGCCGACGACCCGGCCCTGGCGGAAGAGCGTGGCGGGTTTGACCGGGTGCTGGTCGACGCGCCTTGCAGCGGCACCGGCACCCTGCGCCGGCGGCCTGACTTGCGCTGGACCCTGACACCTGTGACCGTGGCGCTGGAAACCGAGACCCAGACGCGCCTGCTGCGCGCAGCCGCGCCGCTGGTTGCGCCCGGCGGGCGGCTTGTCTATGCAACCTGTTCCTTGCTGTGCCAGGAGAACGAGACGCGCGTGGAAGATTTCCTCTCTGAACAAACCCAGTTCCATCCCTTGTCAGCGCCGATGGTCTGGGCAGAAACCCTTGGTGGGGCCTGTCCGAGCACGGGTCCGTTCTGCCGTCTGAGCCCGGGGCGGGACGGAACCGACGGCTTTTTCGTCGCGATCCTGGAACGGCGCCTGTGACGGGACCTGTCAGGATTCGCGATGCCACGCAGGCCGATGCGGTGGCGATCGCCCATGTGCATGTGGAAAGCTGGCGCACCACCTATGCCGGGATCCTGCCCGACCTGGTGCTGCTGCAGCTGTCGGAGCGGCGCAGCGCACAGTCGTGGCGGCGCTATCTGAGCATGCCCGGCGTCTTCCTGGTTGCGGAGGCAGGCGGCGGCGTCGTGGGGTTCGTCAATGCCGGTGCGAACCGCGTGAACGGCACGCCCTACGGCGGCGAGATCTACGCGCTTTATCTTCTGTCGGAACACCAGGGCCACGGCATCGGGCGGGCGCTGTTGGGCGCGGCCTTCCAGCGCCTGGCGCGGTCGGGCCATGACAGTGCCATGTTGTGGGTGCTGTCGCGCAACCCGACACGGTTCTTCTACGAGGCGATGGGCGGGCGCAAGTTCGCCGAGCGCGAGGAACTCATCGGCGGCGAGGCGCAGCAGGAATTCGCCTACGGCTGGGACGATCTCAGCGTCTTCGGCTGAGCGCCTTGTGGCCTGTCTTGAAACGCGCTATCCAGCCGCTTCCGGGCCCGGGGGCGGATTGCCCAAAGGGATAGTCAGCACCAACGACAACAGCCCGGTGGTCCGGGCGATGGCATGCTGAAATGCGCGTTGGTTCAGGGGGGAACGAGTAATTGAGTGCGATTTCGGTCAGGTACATCTATTCCGCATGCGTCGTCATTGAGACGGAAGACGCGCGTATTCTCTGCGACCCCTGGTTCACGGAAGGCATCTATGACGGAAGCTGGTTCCACTTCCCGAAGGTGGCCGACCCTATCGGGTCGATCGGGGATGTGAGCCACATCTACATTTCCCACATTCACCCGGACCACTACGACCCAGATTTCCTCCGTTCCTATTTCGACGAATACGGCGAAAAACCACTGCTTATCTCGGATCTTTCACCGAATTTCCTGCAAAAGAAGATGCTTGCGGACGGGTTCGGCCCCACCGTGTTGGCCGAAGGGACGACGCTGGACGTCGGCGAGACGTCACTGCAGATCATGCCGCACAAGACCGGATCGATTTCCGACATCGACTCCGCGCTCATCGTCAGAAGCCGAGACGGTGAGGGGAAGGTCCATTGCGTCGTGAACGCGAACGACATCGTCTTCGACGAGGGCGCGCGTCGAGAGCTAAAAGAAGTAAGCGGCGAGGTTGATATTCTGCTGTGCGGTTACACGGGTGCTGGCCCCTATCCACAGACATACTTCGACTTCGACGATCCAGCACTTTCCATCGAAGCGGAAAACAAGAAACAAGCGTTCTTCGAACGATACAGACAGCTTACGGAGTGTATTTCCGCCAAGGTGAACTTGCCTTTCGCAGGCAAGTATGTTCTTGGCGGCAAACTGTCGAAACTCAATTTCTTCAGAGGCGTTGCTGACCCCGTCGAAGTCCTTCGGTTCGACCCGAATGCCATGGTTCTGGCCGACAACGGCGGCGAGATCTCGACGTTGAACTTCGAACCCACGCGGCAGAGGACCGAGCCCTACGCGCTGGAGGACATCCGTGCGCGGGTTGAAGAGATCGAATCAGAGAAGATGGACTACGAGCGGTTGATCCCGGAAACCGAGATCCATCAGCTTCCGCTCAGGCGCTTGCTGGCAAGCGCCTACCACAAAGCCGTGTCTCGCTCTGAAGTCGAGGACGACTATTACTTCGTGCTCCGTCTCAACGAAGAGTTCGTTGTTCTCAACGCCAATAGGAAAAAGAAACCGAAGATCGACACCGTGACCCGACCGGACGACCTGCCGACACCGCGATCGGAGGTGGATATCGATCCGCGCTACCTTTTCGGCCTGCTCACCCATGTCTATCATTGGAACAATGCGGAAGTCGGGTCCCAGTTTCAGGTCCGGCGAACCCCGAACGTTTTTGACAGGGCGGTCCAGGGGTTTCTGAACTTCCTGGCAGTTTGACAGACTGTTCTGATTTGAATGGAGCTCTGTCTGAGTTGCTTTTCAAAATATAGTATGGTCGAAGGTCTCGTTTCGATATCTAAGGCCGGTTCACCGTATCCTGGATGGTTTTTGTTGTGGTAATCCGTGCCGATACTGTGATCACGAAGTAGAGCACCAGCAGAGGTGGGAACGATGCCCAAAAAAAGACAATTCGCGGAAAGCGAAGCAGACAGTTGGTTTGAGCGGAATCTTGAGAAAGCTGAGGGCGCCGAAAGAGACGAAGCCATCGACCTCCTGTGTCGTTGGCTTGAACCGTTCAGCGGCAATATCGAAAGACTGGCAGAGATCGGCTGCGCACGTTGAGCGAGACGTTGAACGCAGACGGATATGGAGTGGACCCAAGCAGGAGCGCGGTCAAATACGCATCACAGACCTTCCCCGCGCTCACCACGGAGGTTGGTTTTGGTGACAGTGTGCCCTTCGACAGCGGGTCATTCGATCTGGTCCATTTGGGCTTCTATTTGTACCTGGCCGACAGAGACGACTATCTGAAGTGTGTCAGCGAGGCGGATCGGTTGCTGAAGTTCGGCGGATTCCTGTCGATCATCGATTTCGACACGCCCATCCCGTATTCGAACGAATACGTTCATAAGAAGGGGGCATTCACGCACAAGACCGATAACGCCAGGGTATTCGTCGCAAGCGGGCTCTACGGCGTCGTGAACAAGTACTCCTTCTCACATTCCGGCTTTTGCTTTGACAAGACAATCGACGAGCGGATTGCGCTGACGCTTCTGTACAAGGAAAGCGAGCTGCTCGCGGCTTGCGACTAGCTGATTGGGTTGGATTGGTCGGGGATGTCGTGGAACCGGTCGGCAGCGAACAGCGGTAGGGGTGCGTCGACCTGGGCGGCGATCACGGCGACCTCTGCCGGGCGCCTTGTGGCCGCAGTTGAATCGCGCTATCCAGCCGCTTTAGGGCAGGGGGCTTCATGTCCGATCGCGTTCTCATCATCGATTTTGGCAGCCAGGTCACCCAGCTGATTGCGCGCCGGGTTCGCGAAAGTGGCGTCTATTGCGAGATCCACCCCTTCAACCGGGTGGACAGTGACGCGCTGCAAGCCTTTGGCCCGAAAGCGATCATCCTGTCTGGCGGTCCGGCCAGCGTCACCGGCATCGACACGCCCAGGGTCGATCCGGCGGTGTTCGACGCCGGTGTGCCGGTGCTGGGCATCTGCTACGGACAGCAGACCATGGTCGCGCAGCTGGGCGGCGTGGTCGAAAATGCCGAACACCACGAGTTTGGCCGCGCCATGCTGGACATCACCGACGACTGCGCCCTGTTCCACGGCGTCTGGGAGTTGCGCGCGCGCGAGCAAGTCTGGATGAGCCATGGCGACCGGGTCGAACGCCTGCCCGACGGGTTTCGGGTCGTCGGCCGGTCCGACGGTGCACCCTGCGCCGCCATCGCCGACGACAGCCGACACTTCTACGGTGTCCAGTTCCACCCCGAGGTGGTGCACACCCCGCACGGCACGGCGCTGATCGAGAACTTCACCCACAGGGTGGCGGGCTGTTCCGGCGATTGGACGATGGCGGCGTTCCGCACCCAGGAGATCGCCAAGATCCGCGATCAGGTGGGCGACGGCCGGGTGATCTGCGGCCTGTCCGGTGGCGTCGATTCCGCCGTCGCAGCGGTCCTCATCCACGAGGCGATTGGCGACCAGCTTACCTGCATTTTCGTCGACCATGGCCTTTTGCGCCTGGGCGAAGCGGAACAGGTGGTGCAGGTTTTCCGCGACCGTTTCAACATCCCCCTGGTCCACCGGGACGCGTCCGACCTGTTCCTGGGCGCGCTGGCCGGCGAGACCGACCCGGAGGTCAAACGCAAGACCATCGGGGGCCTCTTCATCGATGTCTTCGAGGAAGAGGCCAAGAAGCTGGGCGGGGCGGATTTCCTGGCCCAAGGCACGCTTTATCCCGACGTGATCGAAAGCGTCTCATTCACCGGCGGACCTTCGGTCACCATCAAGTCGCACCACAATGTGGGCGGCCTGCCGGAACGCATGCACATGGATCTGGTCGAGCCCCTGCGCGAGCTATTCAAGGACGAGGTACGCGCCCTGGGCCGCGAGCTGGGCCTGCCAAACGAGGTGATCGGCCGCCACCCGTTCCCGGGCCCGGGCCTGGCAATCCGCATGCCAGGTGGCGACATCAAGCGCGAGACGCTCGACATCCTGCGCAAGGCCGATGCGATCTATATCGAGGAGATCCGCAACTCCGGCCTCTACGACGCGATCTGGCAGGCCTTCGCGGTCCTCCTTCCGGTGCGCACCGTGGGCGTGATGGGCGACAGCCGCACCTACGACTATGCCTGCGTTCTGCGGGCCGTGACCTCCACCGACGGGATGACGGCGGACAGCTACCCCTTCGACCACGCCTTCATCTCCCAGGTCGCGACCCGCATCGTCAACGAGGTGCGCGGCATCAACCGGGTGAGCTACGACGTGACGTCAAAGCCGCCCGGCACGATCGAGTGGGAGTGAGCGTCTCCAGTTAATCCCTTGTTTCGGTGTTGTTCTTGGGGGCGCAGGGGTGTACGGAACGCCTTCACATTGATTTGGTCGATGCCGTTTCCTACGCTTTGACGGGGTGAAACAAACCCCCGACGGGAACGCTCTCCCAGTCGGCGTATTGACGGAACGCGCCGGGGGAAGGACAAGATCGAAAGGCCAGCTGAAAAATGAAGCCTGTTGTCATCAGGGGCAGAGAAATCTCCGAAAAGAACCCGCCCTACATCATTGCGGAGGTTTCGGCGAACCATAACGGCTCCCTCGAACGTGCGAGGGAGACCATAAAGGCGGCAAAGGATGCGGGGGCTTCTGCGGTCAAAATCCAGACCTACACCCCCGACACTATGACCATAGACGTCGCCAAGGACGATTTCCTGATCACGGAAGGTCTTTGGAAGGGCTACAGCCTGTACGACCTGTACGGCGAAGCCTATACGCCTTTCGAGTGGCATGAAGAGCTGTTCACCTATGCAAGTGATCTGGACGTCACGCTCTTTTCCTCGCCGTTCGATGAGACCGCCGTCGATCTGCTCGAGAGCCTGGATACCCCCGCCTACAAGGTTGCTTCTTTCGAGCTGGTCGATCTGCCGCTGATCTCCTACATGGCAAGCACCGGAATGCCGATGCTCATGTCGACCGGCATGGCTTCGATCGAGGAGATCGGCGAAGCGGTGGAAACCGCACGGATCAATGGCTGCGACAGCATCGCGTTGTTTCATTGCATCAGCAGCTATCCGACACCGATGTCGGAAGCCAACCTGCGGACCATCCACAAGCTCCAGCGGGAGTTCGACCTTCAAGTGGGGCTTTCAGACCATACCTTGGGCACGACCGCAGCCGTCGCTGCGACCGCGATCGGTGCAACCCTGATCGAAAAACACTTTACGCTGAGCCGGGATGACAAGGGCCCCGACAGCACCTTTTCCATTGAGCCTGACGAACTGCAAAGCCTTGTGACGGCGACGCGTGATGCCCACTCCGCGCTGGGGGTGGAACTGGAAACAAGGGCAGAAGCCGAAGAACGCAACAAGGCTTTCCGGCGCTCCCTCTATTTCGTGGAAGACCTGGAGCGTGGGCAGGTCATCGAGGTGCAGCACGTCCGGCGGATCCGTCCGGGTTTCGGCCTGCCGCCCAAGTATTTATCGGAGATCATTGGCAGGAAGGTGGGCCGGGACATCCGTCGCGGAGATCGCGTGAGCTGGGACGTGCTGCAAGAGGAATAGCGGCACTGGCGCAGCGCGCGGCTGGTGGACTTCGATCCAGGGCAGAAGCACTCTGCCGCACCGCCGTCAAGCGAGCCCCATCCAGCGCTTGAGGCGGGACGCCTCGGACAGCTGGCTTTCCGCTAGTGGTTTTATGTCGGGTTCCTTGTCGTGATCAGGGGATCCCTCCGGCGGATAATGCAGCGTGTCGGACAGTTGGTTCCGCTCTTCCTCTGCGAACTCGGGGAACGGCAGTTTCTTCTGCTGCCGCCAGTGTTCCACCTGCTGTTCCGCATTCTCGCCGCGCTCAGCGTCCAAAGCCGTGTCACGTGACAGGTATGCCGTCTGGGACGGGAAGGCGAAGCCGGTACCGGCCTCCCCGATGATGTCGTCGATGCGCAGGAGCAGGTCCTCCTGCATTGCCAGGAAGGTGTTCTGATCCTGGCACAAGAGGTAGGCGAAGATCTCCACATCCTTCGAATAGGTGCTGAAGGTTACGAAGCGTACGCGGGCTGGATCGGGGCTGACCTTTGGGTGTCCAAGCAACAGCGCGCGCAACCTCGCCAGCACGAACCGCATATGCTCGGGCGTCGTTTCATAGCGCAGCTGCAGCGTTGTCCGGAACAACCGGCGGTCGCGGGGCGCCAGGTTGGTCAGCTGCATCTCCGAGAACTGGCCGTTGGGGACGGAGATCACGCTGCGCTCCAGGGTGCGGATGCGTGTGGTCTGCAGGCCGATGTGCTCGACGGTGCCCATATCGTTGCCGAACAGACAGAAGTCGCCGATCCGGACCGGTTTGTTGGCATAGAGGATCAGGCCGCCGATGAAATTCGCGAGCGTGCGCTGTGCCGCCAGCGCGACGGCGAGGCCGCCGACGCCGAGGCCGGCCAACAGCGGCAGCAGGTCCAGTCCCAGGTCCGACAAGCGGCCGATGACAAACCAGGCTCCGGCGAGGAACCCGATGACGCGTGCGCCGATCCTCAACAGGCTGGCGTCCAGGCTTTCTTCCAGGATCCTCGGCGACCGGATGATCAGTTCGCCCAGGGCCTTGCAGAGGATATAGATCGCCCAGCCAGCCATCAGAAAGACCGTTCCCGTCCCGACCGCCTTGGTCGCGGTCAGGGCGCCACCCGTGATGTTCAGGTCCGTGTCCGCAAACCACGTCAGGAACGCGACGACAAGCGCGATGGCAGCCGGCGCCAGCAGGGGGGCCAGTCGTCGAACGGCGAACGAAGCCGTCCGGTCAGCCGTTTGACCGTCGGAATCACAACGATCACAGTGCCGATTGCGATCACGACACACAACGACAGGCCAATCCACTGCCAAAGGGCCTGTCGGAGGTGTTTGGTTTTCAACCAGTCCGGAGAGGCATCGATGATGCGTCCCAGCCACGTCGTTTGAGGAAGCAGGAACCCTGGCGTTGAGATGTAGAACTTGTAGAACCCCGGGGATGTGCCCGGCGAGCCGTAGGCCTCGTCGGTGGTTGCGGTGAAGGGTTCGTAAAGTGCCCGATAGGGCACGTCTTCGACCTCTCGGTATTCGGCGGCAATCCGGGCCACGGTGCCCGCGCTGAACAGGAACTCGCCCTCACGCTCTCCTTCCGTGATCTCGACGATGTCGATCTTGGTGTTGGGGATGCGCCACCGCACCAGCCTGGCCCCATCCTCTCCCGCGCGGGCGGCCGCGACCCGGCTGTGTCCGGGGACGGTGTCGTAGGGTGGCAAGGGGATCCGGTCTAGGATTTCCTTGAGTTGCAGGGTCGCTTCCAAACCGACGTCTTGCCTGAGCGACCTGGGTGTCTTGCTCAGATCCAGCGCGCCCGCGGCGCGTCTCAGAAGATTGTTTGCCTCATGTTCCACCGCTTTTGCTTCCTCGATACTGAGTGCCGGAGGCGAGGCGCGCAGGGCGGCGTCGGCGGTCCGCACCAGCGCATGGGCGCTGTTCACGCTTTCCAGAAAACCCTCCAGCGTGGAGCGCGGATGCGAGGAATCAATCGGTTTCAATCGGTTCCGGACCTGACGTGCCAGCGCGTAGGGCGTCAGATCGCTTTCGAGGAATTCCAGATAGATTCCCGGCACCCGGCCCGCCTGATAGGGCAAAGTCTCCACATGCCGGTACAGCCGTTCCAGACCCTCGACGGTTCGGGCGTCGAACAGGAAGGCGCCGGCCTGGGGACCGGCAGTGACCTGTTCGATGCTGATGGTCGTGTTCGGAATGGTCCAGGATGTGATGCCCTCTGCCGCAACCTCCTCGTCGCCGGGGATTTCTTCGAACGGCGGCAGGGGCAGGCGGCTCAGAACCTCGTACAGCAGCAGCATGTTTCGCGTGCGCACCGACGTGGTGTCGCCGTGTGGCGTCGAGCTCAGATTCAGCGTTCTGATTGCCCGACGCCGCGCGCGCCGCGTCTTCGCCCAGGGCGTTCTGTTGCCAGGCCTCGACAATTGTCTCCACATCCGTCAGGAATCCGCTCAGCGTGTCGCGCGGGCTGGAAGTGTCGATCGGGCGCAGGGCAGACGGTATGCCGGTATCGTCCTGGGCAACGGCAGCCTGAGCCCATAGACCGAAAACCAGCAGCAAGAAGAACGCCGCGGCATGCACGACGGCAGTCCTCCGCGCAGCTGAACACCGCATGAAGCCCGCTCCCTTGTTGATCTCCCGGTATGATGTTTGTGCTTAACGCCGAACGGCGCAAGCCCTAACTCACCTCCCCAAAGGCCTTGCCGCATATCAGCCTTTTCTGACGGCTTGACTTGCCAGTCGCAGCCGTGCGGCGGAACATGCGCGCTTCGCGAAGCCGTCGTGACACACCCCAGGAGGCTCGACCATGCCAAGGGAAGTGAGTTTCGCCACCTTCAATCTCTACAATCTTCAAAAGCCCGGGAAATACGTCTATCGCAGCAAGGTCAAGAAGGCTGACTACGACGCCAAGGTCGCGTGGTCGGCGGCGCTGCTGAAGGACGCGATGCCCGACGTGGTCGCCTTCCAGGAGCTTTGGGCGCGGGAGTGCCTGGAGGATGTGTTCGCCAAGGCCGGTCTGAAGAACAAGTACCGGCTGCGCTATATCGGCGACAGCTGGGGCGGCATCGCGGTTGCGGCGGCGGCCCGCAACCCCTGGAGAATCGTGGACGTCAAGGTCCACAAGGCCTTCCCAGACGGCTTCAAGCTGCTGAAGCGCAAGCGGACTTCCCAGGAGGACGCTGACCGCCACGACGACGATATCGAAGTCAGCATCGACCGTTTCAGTCGCACGATCATTCAGCTGACGGTCAAGCACCAGGACGGCAAGGTACCGCCCATAGAGGTCTTCTGCGTCCACCTCAAGGCCAAGCTGCCGACCAATCTGGACCGTGAGGACAAGAACGACCCGGTCTTGATGGCGCACGCCAATGCCCTGGGCGCCGCGATCTCGACGATCCGCCGTACGGCGGAAGCCGCGGCGCTGCGCGTTTTGCTGAACGGCATCATGAACGACACCGAAACCCCGGTCGTGGTGATGGGTGATTTCAACGACGGGCTGCTCAGCAACACACTGTCCATCATCACAGGGCAGCCGCCCTACAAGCTGTTTCAGGCAAAGAAGATCAGCAAGGCCAAGAAAGTCGGTCGATATCCGGGACCGGGGCCTCTATTCCGCGTCGATGTTGCAGCAGTACCATTCGCTGCGCGACGTCCACTACAGCCACAACTATCAGGGTGTGAACGAGGTGCTGGACCACATCCTGGTGTCCGAGCAGTTCTACGACCACTCGCCCAACCGGATCTGGTCCTTCAAGGCGGCGCGGATCTGGAACGACCATGTGGACGATCACGATCCGGGCGAAGGGGGCTCCCACAAGACCGTATCGGACCATGGCGTGGTCAAGGCGGAGTTCGTGTTCGATCCGGCGTGAGCGCGGGGACCTCCGGTCCCCTTTGTTTCCCGTTTGGCACTCTTCAACCCGGTGGAGCGACCCGCGTGACCAACCCCGACCCGAAACCGCTGTGGACGGCCGACGAGATCTCGGCCGTGCCGGAAATGCACCTGCGGCACCCCTGGAACCCCAATTCCGACGTCTATGTCCGGCCGCTTTCCATGGGCGCGGGGCTGTCCCGTTCGGTGCTCTCGCTTGCCCGCGTTCCGCCGGGAAAGGAGAGTTTCATCTACCATTCCCACGAGCGGGACCTAGGGTGATACGGTCTCCCGCCTGCCTCCACTCAGCCTCGCATAGCCTCAACAGACAAGGGTGAGGCGAGGCGCAGAAGGCGGCACACGAACACCCTGATGCTGAGGAGGCCGCAAAGCGGCCGTCTCGAAGCATATGGCTGCCTTGTGAGAGGCTCTTCGGATGAACCCGCTCAGGTAGGCCGGATCGCTTCTTTTCCGAAATACGGCCGCAGCACCTCTGGCACCGAAACCGACCCGTCCGGCTGCTGATGGTTCTCCATGATCGAGATCAGCGCCCGGCAGTCGGCGACGCAGGTGCCGTTGAGCGTGTGCGCCAGGACCGTGCCCTTTTGGGACGGGTCCTTGATGCGGATGCCCAGGCGCCGGGCCTGGTAGTCGGTGCAGTTGCTGGTCGAGGTAACCTCACCGAAGTCGCCGCCGTCGCCGCGCCCGGGCATCCAGGCCTCCAGGTCGTATTTGCGGTAGGCGGGCGCGCCCAGGTCGCCGGTGGCGGTGTCGACGACGCGATAGGGGATCTCCAGCGAGTCGAAGAAATCCCGCTCGATGCGGTACATCTCCTGGTGCATCTCCTCGCTGTTTTCCGGCGTGGTGTAGGCGAACATCTCCACCTTGGTGAACTGGTGCACCCGGTAGATGCCGCGGGTCGCGCGGCCGTGGGCGCCGGCCTCGGTGCGGAAACAGTGGCTCAACCCGCACAGCCGGATCGGCAGGTCGCGGACATCGATCACGCTGTCGGCGTAGAGCCCGGCCAGTGTGATCTCGGCGGTTGCGATCAGGCTCAGATCGGTCTCCTCGACCGAATAGATCTGGGTCTCTTCGCCGCGGGGGACGAAGCCGGTGCCGGCCAGCATCTCGTTGCGGGCGAGGTCCGGCGTCATCAGCGGGCTGTAGCCGCGCCCGGTCAGGAACCGCACCGCATAGGACTGCAAGGCAAGGTCCAGCAGCACCGCATCGTTCTTCAGATAATAGAAGCCGTGGCCGCTGACCTTGGCGCCGGCTTCCAGGTCCAACATGCCCAGGTTCTCCATCAGCTCCACATGGTCCTTGGGCTCATACCCGAAGTCACGGATGGGTGTCGCGCCCCGGTCGATCTCCAGATTGGCCGTGTCGTCCTTGCCGACCGGCGCGTCCGGGTGGGCCATGTTGGGGATCAGAGCGTGCAACTGGGCATATTCGGCGTTCAGGGCCTCCAGTTCCGGCGATTTCTCATCGCGTTCGCTGCGCAGGCGCCGGCCTTCGGCGATGCGCGCTTCGCGATCTGCCGCATCCTTGGCCTGGCCGATCGATTTTGCCACTTCGTTCGACTGGCGGTTCAGGTCCTGCAGGGCCTGGTCGGCCGCTTTCCGGGCCTCGTCCAGCACCAAGAAACGATCCAGGTCCACGGCCAGGCCACGGTCCAGGCAGTTCTGTCTGACGGCGTCGAGGTTTTCGACGATGAAACGACGGTCCAGCATGAAAGGCAACTCTCGGCTCGGGTGGCACGCGGCGGTGAAGCTATCGGCGAGGGTGGGGCAAATCAAGGGGGAGCGGCGCGACCAGGGCCGTCCCGACCTGTCAGGGAGGCCGCTTCCCTGGACTCCACCGGACCGCGCCCCTAGCATATCTGCGTCTGTCGCATGGCGGGGGCATGGTCAGGTGCGACAGGCGAAGGGGGAAGGGCTCTTATGGCGCACTACGTCAGTTTTGCAGACGTCGGCCGGGCGCATCGTGCCGGCCAACAAGAAGTCCCGTTTAGCGTCGTCTCTCCCGCGCCCCAGCTTGATGCCGAGGGTCGACCGATCCCGATGCCGCTGCAGCGGTTCGAGCTGACGGCCGTTGAAAAGCTCCGCTTCATCCAGCCTTACGTCAAGGTCCGCTTCATGGACCAGGTCAAGGCCGTTGTCCCGCTGGCCCTCTATCTGGCGTTGTTCAAGCTCCTGATCCTTAACGCGGTCGTGCACGATAGCTGGCTGATCACAGGCGGGCTTTTCGCCGTGATTGTCGGCTTGATGCTGTTCATGGAAGGCCTTGCCCTTGGCCTGATGCCCTTCGGAGAAATCATCGGCAGCGCGCTGCCCCGCCGCTCGCCGCTGCCGGTCGTTCTGCTCATCACGCTGCTGCTTGGCATCGGCGTTACCTTCGCCGAACCGGCGATCGGAGCGCTCCAGGCCGCGGGACAGAATGTCGTGGCAGAGCGCGCACCGTATCTCTATGCACTGCTCAATACCTACGCCGCGGTGCTGGTGCTGGTCGTCGGCGCGGGCGTGGGGCTGGCCGCGGTCCTGGGCACGCTGCGCTTCCTCTATGGATGGTCGCTTAAACCGCTGATTTACATCGTCCTGGCACCGATTCTGCTGCTCTCGATCTACGCAGCCTTCGATCCTAATCTGCGGGTGGTGCTGGGGCTCGCGTGGGACGCCGGTGCGGTCACCACTGGGCCGGTGACCGTGCCGTTGGTCCTGGCGCTCGGTATCGGTATCGCGTCGGCCGCCGGCAAGAGCGACTCGGGCCTGTCCGGGTTCGGGATCGTGACAATGGCGTCGCTCTTCCCGATCCTTGGCGTGCTGCTCCTAGCACTCTTCATATCGGCGACAACAACCCCCGCAGAAATCATCGAGGCGGCCCGTCAGGCCGCAGTGGCCGCCGGGGAGAGGCGTGTGCCATGGCACGAGCGCAGCCCGTGGGCCGAGATCGTGCTCGGCGTCCGGGCAATCCTGCCGCTCGTCGTCTTTCTTTTCATCGTCCTGAAGGTCGTGTTGCGGGAGAAGCTCCCACACGCCGGCACTATCTGGTACGGGATCGCTCTCACCATCATTGGCATGTGCATCTTCAACATTGGCCTGACCTACGGCCTGTCGAAGCTCGGGGGCTCCACCGGCGAACTCGTGCCGGTTGCCTTCATGTCGATCGAAGGCGTCCCGGACTCGCCCATCTATCTTTTCGCCGTTGGATTGACGATTGCCCTGGTTTTCGCGTGGATCCTGGGCTTCGGGGCCACGGTTGCCGAGCCGGCGCTCAATGCGCTGGGGGTCACGGCCGAGGAAATGACGTGTGGCGTGTTCAAGAAGAAGACGCTGATCTACGCCGTCTCCGTCGGCGTCGCCTTCGGGATCGCCCTGGGTCTCACGAGGCTGATTTTCGATTTGCCGCTGGTGTGGCTCATCCTGCCCGGATACCTGATTGCCGTTGTGCTGACGGTCCTGTCGGACGAAACATTTGTCAACGTCGCCTGGGATTCGGCCGGCGTCACCACAGGGCCCATTACCGTTCCGCTGGTGCTTGCGATGGGTCTGGGTTTCGGTCAGGCGGTCAACGCTATCGAAGGTTTCGGCATCCTCTGCATGGCCTCGATCGGACCCATTATCGCCGTGCTATCCACGGGTCTTTGGGCCCGCTTCCAGGTTCGCCACCAGCTCGAGGTTGCCGAACAGGAGGCTGAAATCTCCCGCGACGAGGAGGCGCGCGCGATCGTATGAGCGACACAATCTTTTTCACGGACGTGGCGATGATCGTCTGCGTGGTCGACGCCGGCAACGCGGACACGATCCTGTTGGCCGCCCAGGAGATGGGCGCCCGCAACGCGATCGTCAGCTATGCGCGGGGATGGGGAACGCGTGAACGGCTTGGCGCCCTCGGTGTGGCGGTGGAGACGGAAAAAGAAGTCGTCTCGATCATCGTTTCCAGCGAGCAACAGGACTTGATGTTCGACGGCCTTTACCGCGCCGGCCGGTTCGATCTGCCCGGCCGCGGCTATATCGGGATCTTGCCGCTCGACAAGGCGGCCTCCTATGTGCCCAAGGCCGTTCGCGAGCGGCTCGAAATCGGCGGCGGCGAGGAGACATGACCGTGTCAACCGCCGACACGCCGGTCCCTCGGGTTCGCGCGAAACTGATCTCGTGCGTGATGCCCGACGACGGCACGGACAAGCGCATTCTGCTGGCGCTGCAGGAGGAGTTCGGAATTGTGCGCGCAAGCAGCGTTCATTGCCGCGGATTTGCGACGTTGACCGGAGCCAAGAAGGGCAAGCTGCCACCGTCCCTGCTCGTCAAACTGATGCAGGTGGCCGTTGACGAGGATCAAGCCGACATCGTTTTCGACTTCATCTATCGGAGCGCCGAGCTGGACAAGCCAGGTCGGGGCACCATGTGGCAGAGCGCGCTGCTGGGCTGCTCGCCGTTTTCGCTGCCGGAGGCCGCGCTCCTGACCGACGCGTCGTAGTACAAGGCGGGCGCCTCGAGGCCGCGAAGCAAGCAGCAGGCGAGGGCCAGATCAAGGGCGGCGTCTTCCCCAAGCCTCGCCACTTGCCCGAATGATATATCAATATAAATAACATCAGTACACGGATGCAGGCCGGTGCGGCAGAACGCCGGCGACAGAGGAAACGGGTGAGGGGCCGTGGCGGGGGCACGTGTTTTGGCGGTAGAAACGGGCGGGGCGGCGAGCGCCAATCGAAGCCTGCGCACGCCTCTGTATCACCAGATCTATCTCGTTCTCAGCCAGAAGATCGCCGAAGGAACCTACGGTCTGAACGACCTCCTGCCGTCGGAACAGGAACTGACGCGGGCCTATGGCGTGTCGCGCATCACCGCCAAGCGAGCGCTCGACGAGTTGGCCGCCGCAGGCCTTGCAGTGCGCGAACGGGGGCGCGGCACCCGGGTTGACGTCGGATCGGCGCCGCTGCCGGCGAGCGCGCCGGTCTACGGGCTGTTCGAGAACCTCATGTCCATGGGGTTGGAAACCGATGTCCGGCTGCTGGAGTTCGGGTATGTGGGGGCCAGCGACGATGTCGCCCGCGCGCTGCAATGCCCGCCGGGCGCATTGGTTCAGCGCGCCTTGCGGGTGCGGATGCTGGACGGCGCGCCGTTTTCGCATTTGACCACCTTCGTGCCCGAGGATGTGGGCCGGCGCTTCGACCGTGACGATCTGGCTTCCACGGCGTTGCTGGCGCTGTTGGAGCGAGCCGGCGTGCGCGTTGCCGCGGCCGAACAGACCATCACCGGAACCCTGGCGGATGCGACGGTCGCGCCGCTGCTGGAAACCGAGGTGGGCGCCGCATTGACCCGGATCACCCGGGTGGTGCGCGACGCGGACGGACGGCCTGTCGAGTACATCACCGCCCTCTACCGGCCCGACCGCTACCAGGTGCGGATGGTGCTGTCGCGGGTCTATGGCAACGACGAAAACCGCTGGGCGTCCAGCCCGGCACCCGAACCACCTTCGCAGCCATGACCGATGCGCTGCGCCCACATTTCGTAACAGGGAGAACTGACATGACTGACAAAACCAAGAAGACCGGTCTCAGCCGCCGTGGCTTCGTCGCCGCCGCCGCCGGCACCGCGGTCGCGGCCGCAAGCATCGCCGGGTTCCCGTCCATCGTCCGGGCGGCCGACGGCGTCAAGCTGGGGCTGATCCACCCGGTGACCGGGTTCCTGCAGTATTCCGGCGGCCAGTGCCGGGAAGGTGCCCTTATGGCGGTCGAAGAAATCAACGCCGCCGGCGGCATCAAGGCGCTGGGCGGTGCCAAGATCGAGCCGGTCCTGGCCGATGCCCAGTCGAAGCCCGACATCGGCGCGTCCGAGGTGGAAAAACTGAACGAGGAGGGCGTCAACGCGATCGTCGGTGCCTATGCCAGCTCGATCAGTCTGGCCACCACCCAGGCGGCAGCCAAGCACAGTATCCCGCACGTGGTCGATGTGGGCGTGTCCGACAAGATCACCGGCCGGGGGCTTGCGAACACCTTCCGCTTCGGGCCCGGCTACGGCGTGATCGCCGATTTCGCGGTCAACAATCTGGTCACCATCAACAAGGCCGCCGGCAGCCCGGCCAAGACCGTGATGATCGTGCACGAGGAATCGCTGTTTGGAACCGGCACCGCGGGCCTTTTGTCAAAGAAGCTCCCCGAGCACGGCTTCGAGGTGGTCGAGGTGATCAAGCACGCCAACCCGACGCGCGATTTCACCAACATCGTGCTGAAGGTAAAGCAGAACAACCCGGACCTGATCATCCCGGCCAACTACTACAACGAGTATGTGCTGTTCGCGCGCACCCTGCGCCAGCAAAGGGTGCAGCCCAAGGGGATCTACTCCGTCCTCGGCGGGGCGGCCTCCAGCTTCAAGTTCCTGCAGGAGTTTCCGGACGCGGCCCAGTACATCATGGACTGCAATCACTGGTACAACCCCAAGAAGCCGGGGGCCTTGGCGCTGCGCAAGAAGACCGAGGAGAAAGGCCTGTTCTATACCTACGAGGTGTTCCTGGCCTACACCGCGGTCACGTTCGTGGCCGACGCGATGGAGCGGGCCGGCTCGGCCGACCGCGAGGCGGTCATCGCGGCGCTCGCCTCCAGCACTTGGTCGGATCACTTCATGCCCTACGGCCCGACCAAGATCGTCAACGGGCAGAACACCGGCGCCCCGCCGGTCAACACCCAGGTCCTGGGCGACAACATCGAAGTGATCTTCCCGAAGGAGTTCGCCAGCGCCGATCCGGTGTTCCCGATGCCGGCATAACAGCCGCTTGAAACCTGCGGCGGGCGGCGGCTGACGCTGCCCGCCGTATCGCTGCCAACGAGAACGCCCCGGGGCGCCATGTACGATTTCGCCATTGTTTTTCCCTCGGTCCTGAACGGCCTTACGACGGGCGCGGTCTATGCGCTGGTGGCGCTTGGGCTGACCCTCATCTACGGCGTTTTGCACATCATCAAACTCGCCCATGGCAGCCTCCTGATGCTCGCGCTCTACGGCGTCTTCTTCCTGCATGCGGGACTGGGGGTGGATCCCTATCTCGCCCTGCCGATCCTGGCGCCAGCCATGTTCCTTGTGGGCTATGCCCTGCAACGCGGCATCATCGGCAAGGCCAGCCACGGCAAGGATGAGAACATCCTGCTGGTGACGCTGGGCCTGTCCATCATCATCGAGAAACTGGCGTTGTTCTTCTGGAAGTCGGACACCCGGACCATCGACACGCCCTACACCTTCGAGGTGATCGAGATCGCCGGCGCCTTCCTGCCCTTGCCGAAGGCGATGGCCTTCGTCGGCGCGCTGGTTGCGGCCACCGTCCTGTGGCTTTTCATGACCCGGACCGATCCGGGCAAGGCGATCCGCGCGGTCGCGAAGGAACGCCAGGGCGCGCGCCTGGTGGGCATCAATGTGGACCATGTCTTCGCCATGAGTTTCGGCATCGGCATCGCCTGCCTGGGCGCGGCCGCCTGTCTGCTGTTGCCCACCTACTACGTCTCGCCCCAGGTGGGGCACGGCTTTGTCCTGATCGCCTTTACCATCGTGGTGCTGGGCGGCATGGGCAGTTTCTTCGGCGCGCTGTTGGGCGGCTTTATCATCGGCATCATCGAGGCCCTGGGCGGGCTTTATCTGGGTGAAAGCCTGGGCCAGATCGGCATCTTTCTGATCTTTATCCTGATCCTTCTGTTCCGGCCCACCGGCCTGTTCGGACACCAGGCCTGAGGGGAACGGGATGACAGCCGCGCGCACAATCCTGATCGTCCTTCTCCTGCTGGCGCCTGCGCCCTGGGTCATAACGTCGGATTTCGTCCTCAACTTCCTGATCATGTCGCTTTACGCCGCCTTCCTGGGCCAGGCCTGGAACGTGCTGGGCGGATATGGCGACCAGTTCAGTTTCGGCCACGCCGCTTTCTTCGGGTTCGGGGCCTATACCGCCGCGGTGTTTCAGGTGAATTTCGGCATCAACCCCTGGATCGGTTTCGCCGCCGCGATCGTCGCCGGCGGCCTGGTCGGCGCCTTTATCGGGGCGCTCAGTTTCCGCTACGGGTTGCGCGGGTCCTATTTCGCGCTGGTGACCCTGGCCTTCGCCGAGGTGTTCCGCATCCTGTGCAACTCATTCGAGTTCACCGGGGCGGGCGTCGGCATCCTGATCCCGCTCAACCAGTCCGCGGCCAACTTCCAGTTCCCGGACAAGGGCGGCTTCTATGCCGTGATCTGGGTGCTGACGGCGGCCGGCCTTGGGATCGCCTGGTGGCTGGAGCATTCGCGCTTCGGCGCCTGGCTGACGGCGGTGCGCACCAACGAAGACGCCGCCCGGGCCCTGGGCGTCGACGTCTTCCTGGTCAAGGTGACGGCAGTTACGATTTCCGGTGCGATGATGGGGGCGGGCGGCTGCTTCTATGTCCAGTATTTCCTCTATCTCGACCCCTATATCGCCTTCGGGCCCGCGGTTTCGGTGGAGGCGCTGCTGGTGCCGATCATCGGCGGCATGGGTACGATCTTCGGGCCGCTCTTGGGCGCGGGCGTGCTGCATCTCCTGAGCGAGTTCTCGCGCGAGGTGTTCGGCGACGCGCCGGGGCTGAACCTGGTCCTCTACGGTGTCGTCCTGGTCGTGATGGTGCTGTTCATGCCCAACGGGCTGTTCGGCCTCGCCCGCACCTCCGCGCGGCGGGTCTTCGGCCTGAAGGCGGGCGCCTGATGCTGGCGGTCGAGAACATCAGCAAACGTTTCGGCGGTCTGAAGGCCGTGGATGGCGTCTCGCTTGGGGTGCAGGAAGGGGCCATCGCGGCGCTGATCGGTCCCAACGGTGCCGGCAAGACCACCTTGTTCGCGATCGTTTCCGGCTTTCTGGTTCCCGACTCTGGCTCGGTCCATTTCCGTGGCGAGGAGGTGACGGGTCTGAGCCCCCATGAGACCTGCCGCCGCGGTCTTGTCCGCACCTTCCAGGTGGTCCAGCCGTTTGCCGGCCAGACGGTCCTGGACAACATCGCGATCGGCGCGCACCTGCATCTGCGCGACCGGCGCGCGGCGCTGGATAAGGCGCGCGCGGTGGCGACGCGCGTGGGCATGGGCGATCTTCTGGACCGGGCCGCCGACGACCTGCCCATCGCCGGGCGCAAGAGCCTGGAACTGGCGCGGGCGCTGGCGACGGATCCTGCGCTGCTGCTGGACGAGGTGATGGCCGGCCTCAACCCGACGGAGATCGAGGAGATCATCCCGCTGATCCGGTCGATCCGCGACTCCGGCGTCACGATCCTTCTGATCGAGCATGTGATGCAGGCGGTGATGAGCTTGTCGGAACATACCTGGGTCTTGAACAACGGCGCGTTGATCGCGGAAGGCGCCCCACAGGCCGTTGCCGCCGATCCCAACGTCATCGAGGCCTATCTGGGCCACGGCACGGCCGAACGCTTGAAACGGGAACCGGCCGATGCTTGAGGTTCGGGCTCTGGTCGCCGTTTACGGGGCGCTGCGTGTGCTGCACGGCGTCGACCTGCAGATCAAGACTGGTGAGATCGTGGCGCTGCTGGGCTCCAACGGGGCCGGCAAGTCCACCTTCAACAACACAGTCTGCGGCCTTTATCGGCCGACCGCCGGCGAGATCCGGTTCCAGGGAACCGACATCACCGGCGCCCAACCCGAGGCGATCGTCGCCCGCGGGCTGATTCAGGTGCCCGAAGGCCGCCGGGTCTTTCCCAATCTGGGCGTCAAGGAGAACCTGGAGCTTGGTGCCTACCGCCGCGCGCGCATCGCGGCAGCGCAACCTGGAACAGGTGCTGACGATCTTTCCGCGCCTGGGCGAGCGGCTGACCCAGCGCGCCGGTACCCTGTCCGGCGGCGAGCAGCAAATGCTGGCGATCTGGCGCGGGTTGATGGCCGAACCGCAGCTTCTGATCCTGTACGAGCCTTCGCTGGGGCTGTCACCCTTGCTGGTGGAGGAAATGTTCTCCCTGATCCAGCGCATCAACGGCGAAGGCTTGTCGGTTCTTTTGGTTGAACAAAACGTACTTCAGTCGCTGACGATCGCCGACCGGGCCTATGTGCTGGAAAACGGCACGGTCGCTCTTCAGGGCAATGCGGCCACACTGATGGAAGACGATGCGCTGCGGCGCTCCTACTTGGGAATGTAGATCATGTTGGATCCCGTCACCCTCGCGGTCCTGAACGGACGGTTGGAACAGATCGCCGACGAGATGGACGCGACGCTGTTCCGCAGCGCGTTCAACCCGATCATCGCCGAGGCCCACGACGCCAGCCACGGCCTCTACGACGCGAAGACCGGCGAGACCTTGGTGCAGGGCAAGTCCGGGCTGCCCGTCTTCGTGGGCGCCATGTCGTTCGCGGTCAAGGCGGTGATCGACAAGGCCGCCCGCGACGGCGCGCCCCGGGACGGCGATGTCTATATCTTCAACGACCCCTATGACGGCGGCACCCACCTGTCGGACTTCAAGCTGGTGCGGCCTTTCTTCCGGGACGGCGAGATCTTCTGTTACCTGGCCTCGGTCGGGCACTGGCACGACGTGGGCGGCAACGTTCCCGGCAACTACAACCCGGTGGCGACCGAGTGTTTCCAGGAAGGCATGCTGATCCCGCCTGTCAAGCTGTTCGAAGAAGGGCGCCTGAAACAGGACATCGTCGACATCCTGCAGGCGAACTCGCGCTTGCCCGGCAGTCTGTACGGCGACCTCAACGGCCAGATCAACGCGCTGGACCTGGGCGCGCGGCGGCTAGCGGTGCTGCTGGATGAGTATGGCGACCATCTTGTGCTGGAAGCGATCGCCGCCCTGAAGGACCGAGCCGCCCGGCTGATGCGCGCCTACATCGCCGAGCTGCCCGACGGCACCTACACCCAGGAGGACTACCTCGACAATGACGGCATTCTGGACGAGCCGCTGAAGATCCGCCTTGCGCTGACCATCGCCGGCGACACGATGAAACTGGATTTCGCCGGAACGGCGGCCGCCTGCGCCGGGCCGGTGAACATCGCCCGGTCGACGGCTGTGGCGTCGGTCTATGTGGCTCTGAAGCATGTGTTCCGCGACGTCCCGGCCAATGCCGGCGTCCTGGTACCGATCGACGTCAACATCCCCGACGAGACGATCCTCAGTGTCACCGCGCCCAAACCCGTGGGCGGCTATACCGAGACGATCTTGCGCGTGATCGGCCTGGTGTTCGCCACCCTGGCCGACGCGGCACCTGACCGAGTCAACGGCTGCGCCTATGGCACTATCAACGCGCTTTCCCTCGCGGGGCACCGGGCCGACGGACGGCGCTGGGTGATGTTATCCTTCTTCGGCGGCGGCCATGGCGGCAATCCCCAGGCGACGGTCTGAACCACGGTAATGCGCCGATCTCCACGGCAACCATCCCGCCGGTGGAGATCCTGGAGGCCGCCTATCCGGTGATGTTTACCCAATGGGCGCTGCGCACCGACAGCGGCGGGCCCGGCCGCCACCGGGGCGGCCTGGGCGGCGTCTACGAGATCGAACTGCTGGAGCAGCAGGCCGACGTGTTCCTGTTCGGCGAGCGCGGCCGCTTCGCCCCGCCCGGCGTGTTGGGCGGATCTCCCGCGGCGATGAACAGCTTCTGCTTCGAAACGGCCGAAGGAACCCGGTCGCCGCCCTTTGCGTCCAAGATGGTCGGAATCGACTTGCGACAGGGGCGGCACCTTCGCCTGGAAAGCCCCGGCGGCGGCTACGGCCCGGCGCGCGAGCGTGACCCCGAAGCGGTCGCCCGCGACGTCGCGCTGGGTTATGTGAGCGCCGAGGCCGCTGCACGCGACTATCTGGTTGCGGTCGGGCCCGACGGAACGGTCGATGCCGCCGGCACCTCCGCCCTGCGCGAGGCCGCGCAATGAGCAAGGACTTGGTTGTCGGCGCCGATGTGGGCGGTACCTTTACCGACGTCTTCTTCCTGGACGAGGTGACCGGCATCTGTTCGGTGGCCAAGGTGCCGTCGACGCGGCCGAACCAGGCAGTCGGTTTCATCGAGGGCATTTCCAAGGGCGCATCGGACTTCGCAGCCATTTCAACGGTCGTGCACGGGACCACCGTGGGCACCAATGCGCTCTTGGAACGCCGCGGCGCGCGGACCGGCGTCATCACCACCCAGGGCTTCAGGGACGTGCTTGAAATGCGCCGGCGCGACCGCCCGCAGACCTGGGGCCTGTGGGGGGCCTTCGAACCGGTTGTGCCGCGCGATCTGCGGCGGGAGGTGCCGGAACGCACGCTTGCGGACGGCACGGTGTTCACACCGGTCGACGTGCAAGCGGTGAAGCAGGCGGCCCGGGACCTGATCGATGCGGGCTGCGACGCGGTGTCTGTGTTGTTCGTCAATGCCTATGCCAACCCGGAGAACGAACGCGCGGCCCTGGCCGCCCTCAAGGACGTGTGGCCCAACGAGCATGTCAATTGCTCCAGCGACATCCTGCCAGAGATCCGCGAGTTCGAGCGGTTTTCCACCGCCAGCCTCAACGCCTATTTGCAGCCGACGCTGGGCACCTATCTCGCCTCGCTGGAAGAGGCTCTGGGCAAAGGCGGTTTCGGCGGCGAGGTGCTGATCGTCCAGTCCAACGGCGGCGTGATGGCGGTGGAGACCGCGCGCCGGCTGCCGGTGCGCACGGCGCTGTCAGGTCCTGCGGCCGGCGTCATCGCCGGTGCCCACATCGCCACGACCGCGGGCTATCCCAACCTGATCAGCTGCGACATGGGCGGAACCAGTTTCGATGTCTCGCTGGTCGTCGATGGCCACAGC
>Ga0209782_1000115_pt1 | contig 31952 bp, 22 predicted proteins | sample WorMetmaBAHAMAS1_FD_187390 | JGI IMG/M metagenome (GOLD analysis project Ga0209782, IMG submission 187390) | Marine gutless worms symbiont microbial communities from Max Planck institute for Marine Microbiology, Germany - Inanidrilus... | ecosystem: Host-associated > Annelida > Digestive system...
CACTAATAGGAAGTCATACCTTAGCGATCAGATGCAACCATCAGCATGCTGCCCAGATGACCGGAAATGCCCAAAATCGTTTTATGGTACTTTTTAATTTCAGCCCTTTACAGCTCAACGGCGACGCACAACTCTGCTATCGGCATTTTGGTAATGTTAGGTTTTGAAATGGCTCATACCTCAGCTAACCCTGAAAGAAACCTGCAGTGTGAAAAATACTCATTAGCTCAGTGGATAGTGCTTCCACAAAATTATGTTATTTCACCTTATTTGACGACAGAATTGTCGGCCAGAAAACAGGACCACTGCCTCTGTTTGCCCATATCAAAACATGAAACCAATTTGCATGATTTGTCACATACTTTAGCAATGTCAAAAAATGAAAAAGTTTTTAACAGCCTAGAGACTTCAGTCCCAACATTATGAAACACCGAGCACACAAATATCAATATTCTGCTGCATTATGCATTCAAGATCAGATCACGGCACCATTCATTCATGTCTCACGCCTGCGATTGTAAGTTGTAATAAGTGAATTTGAGTAGTCTTTTGCCAAAAGGCTAATTTGTATTAAACAGTTCATAAAAATAAAGTTAACAGTTAATATTCATGACAAAAACAGCATTTATATATGCCAAAATTGTGCAACTTGGTTTAGGCATTTAAAGATGTGGATAATCAAATGCACCGACGTGCCGACGGTGCATGACTGGCCCGCCCTGTACATACAATGTCAAGAACGTCTAACAAAATAGCATGCCAGATACTAAGACACATCATCTGGTAATTGTTATAATGGACCAAGTCTGACGTTTTGTGTAATCAACCGATCGCAGTGATGTGTCCTGATGTGTGACGAAAAACCTGAAAAATGGCAGTCCCAAGTTTTGCAGGGAAGCCTTATTTTCACCTATTCTCAGACAGTGCAGCACAAACTGCTCAACTGCATCACGCGAGCATCTGACTAAATCTGAAAGTCTGAGATGTACTCCTGATGTCCATCTTCATTCGAAAGAGATTGTAATTTTCAGGCGACAACACAACTCTATGTGGGCTATCCATTGAAGCAAAAACGAAAAGGCAGCTCAGAATCCCCAATTTTGCGAGCCACACCAAAACCCCATCCAAGAGTAAAAGCATAGGATGTCAATGATTTTCAAGAAAATCTGTCTGCAAGTTAATGAAATGCCAGATCAGTGTCTAACTAACAATATGACAAATTCCACACATACTTGCTTCGTGATGTCACGTAAAAAAATGTTACAGTTCCATAGGATAGTTTCAGTAATGAATGTAGTATATACAACATAGACAATCCAACAGTGACATTTTGTTTAATGTCCCCGATATGACCTATAATGTGTTTGGTGGGATGTTAAACCTTGCTCAACTAATGTCTCAAGATTTTCATCATGTGCATTATACATTATCCATGTATCTCAAACTTTCAACACCAAATTGCCCATGACTCTATCCCAAACATCATGAGGGTCCAAACCTTCCACATTTCTCCCCTCCTCCTTCTCGATTCCTATCTACCCTCATACCCTCTCATCCCTTTCTCTGCCATGAAGCACCCCCCTGAAATCCACAGAGGAAGTTTGGGAGTGCTGTAAGCCCCAGTCAACTTTACTTTCGGTGCATCTTAAGAAGCAGAAACAAGACAAATCTCACAAGCAGAAACAGCAAACTCCAAAACCCAAAAATCTTTGAATTAAAAAAGTCGAACGTTCGTGAGGTCCAAGCAATCTATGATCCTCGCGGCCAAAATTCTGAGGGTCCATAACTGGGACCTCATGGGAGCAATGCCTCTGGAAGGCAGACAATCAAGTGGCAATCATCTGGAAAATGGTCATTAAAATAGTGTTCGTGAATGTATGTTTTTGGTTTCATGCTGGAGATAAAGTTTCTAGTGTAGATTGCGCATTTACGATCAATTACAGCACAAATACACTGCATCTCATGCAAATCAACAATACAGTCCGTCCATAGGTCCTCGCTATTCCTACGAAGCATCTGCATCTGTTGTGGAATCAGCAGCTGCAGACTGCTTTTGTTCTGCTTCTGCTGCTGCCGCCGCCGCTGCCTGACTCTGCTCAATTAACTCATACTTGTCAGTAAAGTACTCCTCATACCATGCAATATGTGCATGCTTCTCGGCAACTGTCAAGTAAGGACTTTTTGATAATCCGACGGCAACTAGTTCCATAAAGTGCCGTACTGGACCGGACGCTGGAAACCTGTCATCAATAAGTGGCTCCAGGAAGACGTGTTCATGGAAGCCGACTTTTGCTTCATCATCGAGACCTGTTAGCATTCAACATAGGTTATGTGTAGCTCTTGAACGAGTGTACTGACACGTGAATTTTTGTCGGTTCAAAAACACACAACCAATGATAGCCATCATCATAATATTTCCACAACTACTACTGATACCACAAAAAAATTAGCACTACCACTGCTATTACTAGTACTAGTTTCAGTTTTTGTTTAACTGATGTCCGTGCCTGCAGACTCCAAGTTGCGTTGTTTCTCCAAGAGAAAATCTATGGGCTATGGGCTCAGTTGGAGAAGGTTTTACAGGCTATCTGTCAGTAAGTAAAATTATACTTATAAAGTGCCATAATGATTTCAGTGTAAACAAACCACAGGCACTTGGTTAACTACTATGGACTGTTAAATGCAGACCTATACAGACGGATTTTTTCCTTTTTTCAGAATAAAACCACAGTTTGGGACAAGCAAATGAAGGAAAAGACTGAATTCTAGATCAGCAAATCAAATAGCGAAGTCTGTCGTGAAACACAGGACACATACAGCATCTCTCTTTTTGATTTCTGCCGCCATTAGATAAACATTAATGCTGTAAGACCATGAATATGAGCCTAGTTAATTGCATGGTCGGCACTCACTCTCCAGCTTTTGTGGTACATGTATTCATTGCTTTCACTGGTTGTGGTCACATATTATGGCAGCTTGATTGACTGAGTTAAGGTTTAATTCAGCTCGACATAAAACAGGTTATTTTGGGATCCTCTATCAAACCTCTTGGCTAGTACTAACAAAACGAAACAAAAAACAAGAGAAACAATCACCAAAAATACAATAAACCTAGGCTAATGCAAAACACAAACTACATCAGTATAAACAATCAGCCCTCAATAACACAAAATATAACATTAATACAAATAAACACAAACTACTAAAGAGTCTCCTCTTATGACATCCGGCCTGGAAACGAAGTGGGCCTATTCTCAAAAGAAAAGATAAAAGAGAAGTAAATAAGAAAGGAAAATATAAGCAAGACAAAAGGAAGCAAGTTAAGAGAAGCAAAAAGAAGCACATGTAAGTGATAAGGTAAACAAACACACAAAGAATCTAAATAGCACAGAAAATATACATTGTTTCCGAGGCACATAAGGCCCGGTGCCCGCACAAGATATTATGACAGTAGAAAGGTAAAAGGTAAAGTTTTTCTATACTCATTTCCGTGCTCTGGTCCTGGAGCTGATCCTGGTATACAGGCAGTCAGCCTGCAGGTCTTATTAGCCATCCACCCAGCAGCCGGCTGCCAGTACTTCCTGCCAGACCTGCGTTACCTTCCCAGCCAAAGAGCGTCACCACCCATCGGTCGGTACCATATTATATTGCTTGGTGACAGAGGCATATGCGTGCGAGCAGCTTGCTCGGCCGAGATTTGAACCCACAACCTTTTGGGTCGCAAGCGAAAACTCTACCGTTCTGCCACAAAGGCCACACAACATGACGGTAAGTGATACAATATCAGCTAGAACTTACGGCTATACGAAAACACTGACAAACTGCCATCATGCCAAACTGCCATCAGACAATGATTAAGCAGTAGAAGTCGATCACAACCAACAATATGTCAGGTATGGTACTGCAAGAACAAAGCTGTTGTACCTTGTTCGTTGTCTATTGGGAAAGTCCACAGCTTGCCTTCTTCTGTCCAACGCATCATCTCTTCAAATGCATTGCTCGGTGGCAGCATAGTCAAACGCTTCGATTCTTCGGCTTCAAGTTTATCGAACAACGTCATCTGTTGGTCACCAGGCTCATCTACAAATCCAAATAAACATTACAATAAGCTCAGAAGATGCTCAGAGAGTGTGACATGTGAGCTGTTGGATGCAGAGATTACTACTGCCGGAGTGCAACACTCCACATTTTCCGTAGCCAACTGGCCTTCCTCAGTAGAATTCCCAGTGGAATTTTGGATCACAAAATACTACGATCCAGATCAGGTTTGGCATGCAAATGATGCAAGTAACAAAGCCACCATCCATCCCATCATGTGCCAATTTCAATTTTTGTTGCACTACGTGATCACAATCCACCGTCGTTAAACACAGGATGAATGGACATAATGCCCATAGCATAAGTGCGACATGCATACGACATGTCGTGCTAAATATAACAACGTAAAATAATGACGTGTGCTGCTTTAGGGTCCAGCTACTATACAGAAGGACTTCGATTAAAAAGAATGTGTTACATCAAAAATAAAAAAAGCCCTGGTACCTTCAGTCTGTTGTCCAGCTGAAAATATTCCTAGTGCTGGTGCTTGGAACAACTGTGCAATGCCAGACATTATCTCCCTGCATTGACAAAACAACAGCCTGCTAAACAGAATGCACAGTGTCATCGAAATCAAAAAAATATATTTTCAAAACTGTCCACTGTCGTGTAGGCCGTCAAAAATGATAAGTAACATAGCGGCCATCAATATTGGCTGACGTGGGCTTATGCCGCTATTTTTACAGTTTACGTGCCTAAATTTGACGATAGTAACCAGCAATCCAGTGCATTGAACACAGATTTGTCTCAGTAATCAGCATGTGTAATTACTCACGACAAAAGCAAATGTTCGACAGTTGGAGGCTTATGAAATGTGGATGTGGTGAAAAATAAAAAATAGCTGGGTTGATAAAATTTCAAATGAAAAAGTGTTGGCAAATGTGGAGGAGGATACACAGATAATGAAGATCATCCAGCAGAGACATCATCATTGGACTGGACGTATTTTGAGACATCAGAGTTTAATGCTAGAAATTATAAAAAGACAAATGAAGAGAGACCTAAAAGAGGACAAGAGGATGCAGATGTTACATTTATATGTAGCATATATAACTGATATAGGTTATGTAGTAGCACTGAAGTGATAAGCTGAAGACAGATGAACATGGAGCCGTAGAACGTCATGACAAAAACCTGCTGTATAGCAGAATACTGGAGGAGGAGAATTACTCATACAGTTTGACTACGTTCACTGTTCTGCAGAGATCAAACATTATTTTACTAAATCTCTTCATCATTACATCTTGGTCACTAGAGTGCTGCAGAAAGTCAAGATTTGACAACTTTCTGATAACATGCAATATAAATACTTATGATTTCTGATCCTGTGCATCTTATAATCCGAAAAAAATACAGGTTCTAGCAAGCAAGTCAACGCACTCGTTGGTGGAGGAAGGTCGACGTGGTCGAGGCTTCTGGCGCGTTCTCGGTAACTCAACTTTTGGTTCCAATTGGTCTTCTCTTAACCTTGCTGCAAACGAACGGCTGTCAACGCGCATGCCGTCAAATACCGAACTGCACATACATCATACCACATAAAAGTAATACGGCACAGTGCCCAACACACAAATCCAAATCAGCATAACACAGACGAACAATAACCATGTACATCAACATCATACCAATTTACCTCATCACAATATAATGCGAACAATTCCTGCTAAGTTTTCACACTCTTGTATGAGGAAAACTGTAACTTTTGATTTCATAATTGTATCGGTCAACTGAAAGTAGCAAGCTGACATTTACGCAAGTGTAATCCAAGGATCTAAGCTGCGGCCAGTGTGACCCATTGATAGCAAAAATCAAATAATCACGTTCGCAGACGACACATATCTGATAGTGCTAGAACAGTGTACCACTACGAGTGTGGACGAGTTAGTGCACAATCAAGACTGGGCACAAGGACGCAATCTGAGTTTAAATGGTACGAAAATAAAAGAAATTATCTTCTGGGCTAAAGGCAGAAGTGACAACTTGACTCAGCTACCAGCCACGTGCCCCAGAACTGACAGGGTTGAACTGCTTCTGGCAATTTGTATGCTACGTGTGCTGCGCCAACATGGCCTGACCAGCACATCGATGAATGATGTCTTGAGGGCAACAGTGCTGGCCAAACTGATGTACTGCGCCCCGGCTTGGTCTGGATTCTGTTCAGCGGCTGATCGCCAGAAACTTCTCGACATGTTCCTATGCCGGTGCAAGCAACTATGTTACAGTGACGATGACATTGCGGAGATGGCAGTGAGAGTACCGATGAGGCGCTGTTCAGCAGAATCATATGCAATGAAAGCATGTGCTACAGTACATCCATTGTGCCAGAGAACCACAAGACAAAGTACAACTTGACACCACGACAGCATAGCAAACAACTCATTTTAAAGACAGCTAAACTTAATAACCATGATTATATTGTGCAGATGTTTGAGACGCCTACTGACGTAACTTGACAGTGGGCAAAAAACGGACTGTTTTTCAAAGTTGATAACTTTGCGATGGTTAATGGGAGAAAGGCATGTGATATGTCAAAAGTTTCAGAATTTTGTCTACAGAAAGTATAATACTTGCAAGTCCGTGCATTGAAATACTATTTGTCTAGTTTGCATAAATCTTCACTACATGTCAAATTATGCTAAATTTGACAAAAATGTATGGATTTTACCCAAATTTTAAACTCAAACATGCAGTGAAAAGACCAGCATCGACCATTTCCACACAGAATTAGTCTAGACCAAATTCAATATAGGCCATCATCAGTTAAGACAGCTGAAAGATCGCTCAGTTTAACATGTTCTGTCTTAGCTAAGACCAACACACATTCTAGCCGGCCAATGTCTGAATTTTTTTGACAATATCTGTTGCAACGCTTTCCACAATCAGTAATCCACCGTATTTAGATTCGCAGTATTTGGAAGACAGTTTTCCGGTTCAATGACTCGAAAGAATGGCAGCAAACATTCACACCATTCACGCTATGCTGTCACTTACCTGTGTTCCAATGTGCCGGAGATTACTGAACCAGAAAAATGGCCTCAAGGTAGTCTGGATTTAAATCCTTCACCCATGTAGAATTTCATCTGGACTAACTCCGTTTGCATAAGAATAATACATGTTTGTTTTTACATTCTTTCAAAAGGTTTCATTCACATGGTAAGAACTATAAATTATTTTCTAAATGCACAACGGCGAACATTCTTTAATTAGGCATACCTGTTAATTCATTCATAGCATTGATTCTAGTAATTGATATCAGACTGGTTTGGAGTTTGCTGTTACCTTTCAAACTAGTGATGGGCCATTCACAACAACAACCAAAACCGAAACGTTTTTACCCTGAAACCTGCTGCAACTGACTGTGAACGAAAATCTGTGAACTGTAACAACACTATGGGTGATTAAGACCATGCATTGCAGTCGCGGTATATAACAAGCCATTCATGCCAAAAAAGCCCCTTCCTTTCAGTGAGACTGAAAATGAGTATCAGCCAAAGATCAGTGGCAATGCCTTTTGGCTGGGAATGGGAAGGTCCAGAGTTGCATTTGTCAAATGTCACAGACTGCAGTATATCCAGCTACGAGCTCAACAGCCTAAAAAAATGGAAATGAGCAGTCCTCATTTACGGACCAAGAAACTTTGTGCTGGATGAACAAAGAACTTCATTCAATGGCAGAAGTATAGACTCCCATTATAGGCTCGCACTCCATGCACGACATTTGGTCCCATTTGCTAAATTCTTGGATCCACCAGTGTTGTGCCCCGCATGTGACCAAAAGTCATCACATCCGGTCTACTGTAGATCGAACCGGCAACAGTTTATTTTGTATCTTAGGCACCAAACCAACAGTACTGGTAATTAGTGTCAGCAGCATGTCTCCTTTAACACTGGCCAATCACTATCAAGATAGCTGGCTGCTCTACATGCTGAATTTGACCAGTACTTAGATGCATCAGTGCCGGCAGTCACACTACTGCAGGATTGGATTACCAACTAATTACCAAAACCTGTTGCAGATATTATGGCACATTTCATCACTACTGGTCCCGGTACTGATTTAGACATTCCAGGTAACATAAAATTACTAAATTGGTCTTATCCAGTTGTTTTCTGTGTTTCGTTATAACTCCACCAAAAGTTATCAATGACCACAAATTACCGGAATTCACACCGATAGGTTTTGCGTGAACTGACATTTATACATACTGTGCTACCTTTATGTCAAGTACATACAGCAAACCAGCAGCACAAAACACACGTGAAACTAGCAGGTGTTGAACGTGAACTGTCCGCACGCGAATGCTCGGCGAGCTTCTGCAGCAGTTCAGAGCGAGTTTGTGACTGGTGCTGAGGCGGCAGAGATTTAGCGATGTTGTCAACGGCTGATGTCAGATTTTCATCCAGCACCTGCTCACCACTACAAAACGACATGCACCAACCGTCACCAATTTTGGGGGGTCCATGACTGCATCATCAACAACACAGCCAAATGACTGCAATCTGCAGTCTACACATTATGCTGAGCTGCCATTTTCAATCTGTACATTGTGACTGCCATGGTGGTTATCACATTTTTTGACCACATCACCAGCACCGCAAGCAGTGGTAGATGCGGGCTATTGCCACTGATTTCCCACTTAGTGTGTCTGTCTGACTGTTGGTTATGATCTGACTCTTGCAAAAATGGCTAAACTAACTGAGACGCCATTTGGGGGTTACACTCGTGTGGGCCTAAGGAACCACGTATTAGACGGAGGAGCATGTGGGTGCCACCTTGGGAATATCATTAAATGATCTGCACTTGGCAGTGATACAATCTGCTGCTACCATTAGTACTCATAAAAACATACAGGGACTGCATGAGAAAATATGCAACGACGTCAAAAATACAATGTTGCAAAAAGTTAATAAAGTAAAATACAACAAATCATGGCATGTTCAGCCATTAAGCATGAGAATGTTGAAACAGGACCTCCTGCATTCATTACAACAACAAATGCTCAAAATGGCATCACTTTACATAGATAAAAGCCGACAAATATCATCTCCATTATTCAAATGCCTCATCGACAACAGTCTGCATGATCTTCTATCCTTCTCTGGCTAACTTTTTACCAATCTGTTATCTCCAAGATCTTTAAATTCATACAATTTTTACAAAATAACCTATAATTCTCTTTGTAGAGACCCACTTCTCTGATTATCATTATCCACTGTAGATCGCTGTCATAGAAATAAAGTAAGCTGGTACCCAGTTTTATCAAAAATCATCTCTTAACTACATGAAGACTAAGGGCCCATTGCACCATCCATACTTAACTTAAGTAGTCCTTAAATCTCCAATTAACTCTGAATTAAATGGAGATTAGTATAAATGCGTTGCACCATCGTCACGTAACTGCTAATGGCCCATGAAATCTCCACTTAAGTTAAGTGACGAATTTTTGCCACTTAACGATCGTTATTTAATTATTTTGACATCCAAAAACACAGAAAGTGAAAGATACTTGAGCAAACCCACATTTACATTATATAAGAATTTAAATAAAATGATAAAATTGTATATTATCTAGTATTAATGAAATAAAAACGATTTGAACATAACATGTTTACGAACGCCGTCTGATGGAATTATTTTGTTGTTGTTGCTTGCTGCCTAGCAACCCCAGGCCACACGCATGGCGTGACTAGGATCAGCATTGCAATTGGCTGAGCTATTTATAGATCCTCTTTCAGAAGTTCGCACAGCCAATAGGAATGGCCATTACATACTGATCTGCTAATCAATTCTTAAATCTGTACTTAGCTAATTCGTTCTTATTTTTTGCTGGTGCAACGCTTCTAACTTAAGTGGAGATATAATTGAGGATTTAATGACTACTTAAAGTTAAGTGGCCATTAGCTAAGTGACGATTTAAGTGACGTTGGTGCAACCGGCCCTAAAGACTCTTTATGGGTTTGCTGTACCAGAAATTATTAATATTGACTAATATTATTAAAATTTTTGAAAATATAATAGTTGTCCAGTCTTCTTGAACCACAATGTATTTTTATATACTATGGTTTTTTGAACCACAGTGGGTGAGGTCAACTTTGGCTAAGTCTAAAGGCTAAGACTAAAGGCTTAGACCAAAAGATACACATTTAACACAGGGAACTGCCAAGTTAAGACTGTTTGGTTCAGCTTAGCCTTTAGACTTTGCGGAAGTTGACCTCACCCAGTATATATTGGTAAATATTTATACAGACAAATTGGGGCACTGGTTTACTGGCAAGAGCTCCATATTGGATGTCGACTAAACTATAGGCCTATGCCAATTACAAGCTTTGTCAAAGATGTGCAATAGAGACCGACATTTTACATTACATTACTGCACAGATACATAACAACCACATAATCAACACTGATACGTGCCTTTCTTGTTGTGCCTCGGCTTCGGCCTTTTCCTTTGCTGCAGCAGCCTTTCTTGCTCTAATAGCACTTCCAGGCAGAGTCTTATCTACAGCATCACCATCACCACTGTCGCTGGCTGACTGGGAACTACACTGACGAATTCTACAATATAGCACGATAAAATCAATTGCCAAATGCATAATACATGCAAATTTATTTAGCCACATAACATGCTCAGTCCAGTGCACTAAAATAGAAAATAATATACAGAAATGACAACTAGAATACCTAGCGGTATATGGTCGCACCTCTATGGGTGAATCGTGATTACTTGACTACTATCGATTTGCGTTCCGCATACTGGCAGCTTTCCCCCCTAACCATGCAAAATTTTGTGGCGATAGGTTAAAAAATGCCCAAGATATACGCAATCAAAAATTTGTGCTCCCCGAAAAAGTGGGCCAAAGTTCACCAAAATCACTTAAGACCAGCTATCCCCAAGACCTCCCATCATATCAAATTTCATCGAGATCGGTCAAACCAGCTTGGAGAAAAGCGTTACAAAAATTGGGCCTCGGACAAAAAATTTTTTTGTCACGGACGGACAAACGTGACTGCTTAAGTTGATCCGGTTAATTTTGACGTCATATATATATTAATAACATCGTTTGCTCTTGGTAATAACTCACGAAAATGCTGGTTTCCAGGTGCGGACTGATTGTAAACATTAACCAAAACAAAAAATGCACCAGAGAAAATGTACGGTATAGACGTCGTTGATCGTTCACAAATACAAAATCAAATTAGGCAGGCCTAACGGGAATATAAAACAGTAGCAATGTAGCAAGTAATATGAAATTAAATGAAACTGGAAAGAACATCAAAAGTAAGTTGGAGTTAGTTTTGTTCCGCGCACTGACGACTGCACGCAGGTCGATAGTTGTGCGATCGTGCAGCACGACCGCACAACTATCGACCTGCGTGCAGTCGTGGTCCCCGGACTGTGCGGTCGGCTTTTAGTGAGACCGTGGTGGAGAGGCAACCCTACCGTGCAGCAATCTGCCTGTATAAAATTTTCTCTGTTAAATGTCTGCTAGCTACCGTTATGTCTGCCGGCTTCAAGAGTCAACTACTGAATATCTTGTAACTTCGCTGCCATGCCACAAAGAGTCCCCTTAAGCTATCTTTAAGCCGGCCACGCCCACTGCAGTGTATCCACATCAAAAACAAAACTCTGTAACAAGAAGTGGACATTAACCAACAGCAGCAGTACATGAGCAGATAATAAGAAAGAATACGTACCTGCATGCGTGTGCAAAGCTAGGATAAGTACGGCAATACGAAGCATAACGCAAAAACGATCTCATGCCGCACAAAAAGGACGTCGCCATTTTGTGGTACTGCCTATAAACCGATTCGGCCCCGGAGGCATAGCATTGTTTAAAAATAGGCATAGAACAAATTAAATAAATAAATTTTTATAATCCCGAAATCCCGGGATTGACTGTGGCTCAATCCCGGGATTTCGGGATTGGAAAATCGTCCGGGATCCCGGGATTGCAATCCCTAGCCATGATGCCAGTCCGTCTGTCTGTCTGGGACAGAAGTGCATTGGCGCATTGTAGCTAATTTAGGTTTCAAATTCCGATCCCACTTAACCGCGCGTAGGCACTGCCGCTCGCCGTGCTGCATGCGCTCGAATAATCTCGCGCCACGCTAGCCAGTGCTAGACTCTCTTGTTAGAAATCCGGACCTAATCACCAAATGTCAAGATTGTACAAAATTTTACTAAAATCGCCGTTTAACTGCCAAATTAGTTGGCAGTGAATAATGTTAGTTATTAGCCTTAATAATAGCCGTGCGTTATGTATGCGGTACGGTAGCTAAACACTCAGCCGCTAACGATATACCGAACGCGTACCAGTCTATTGTGTAGTTTTTACTGTAGTATTTATTCTGAATACCAGTTATCTGAAAGTCTGCAAAGATCAAAAAAGAAGTAATTCTACTGAACTGATTCATTCACTTGCCAAAGCTAACTGTATGAGGGATTCCACAATCTGATCAAAACCAATAAATCATTTTGCATAATGCAGCACATTTTAGAAACGTTTTAAAGCAGATCAATATATAAAACATCAATATAACTGCAGGTTCATAACTGGACTGGCATTTCAGATGACAGCTAGGATTCTTTTCTGATTTCTGCAGCTGTGAAAATCGCCGCATGTAATGCGGAGACATGTCGTTTACTGTATGCTTTTTTGTGGGTCCGTCACGCTGGCAACAAAATCGACTAACTTTGGCAGCAGATATCCCAGAGAAGGGTCAATGGGAGAGGACGAAATTTTCCAGGTTGCTAGAGGGGGGGTTGATGTACACCACTACCGAAACTGGTGACCCTTGCTCCAGAGGATCCCCCTGGGGAACCAAAATATTGAAGGGTGTAAAAAATTGTAACGCTTTTCTTCAAGCTGGTTTGACTGATCTCGATGAAATTTGGCATGATGGGAGGTATTAGGAGGTAGCAGGTCTTAAGTGATTTTGGTGAACTTTGGTCCACTTTTTCGGGGAGCACAAATTTTCTATAGCGGTTATCTCGTACACTTCTTGTCGGATAGTTACAAAATTTGGAACGGTTAGGGGTCTGGCAATGGAAATTTGTTCCCAAAATTTGGTGAACTTTGATTATGTGGCGACACGCATGATCAGTCCATCACTGATGCACTTGTTATTTTATTGTTCATAGCAGCAGGTGCAGCTTGTAACTTAAATATTTCCTGCTTCTGAATACTTCCATATAAATAAGCAAAACTGCATTGAATTTTCACACTTCATCATATATTTTTGTACAGTAATAAGCATTACAAAGCTCAAAGTACATAAAAATATGCTCAAGAGCCACGTTTGTACAGTCCTATATAGCCTACATCATTTCGAACTGAAGTGAGGCAAAAATTCAAATACACTTAATTACAAGTAACTCAACACAAAGATGTCATTTGAACTACATACACTATTTGCAAGTTTAAAAAATATACAGCCTTTTTTCTGAGACATCAAAGTTTAAAGACTGTCAGTCTGAGAGTTGCCATTAGTCCTGTACAGAAAACCAGTTACTTTACATATTTGCTGCTGTCGATAAAGTGATAAACAAAACCACTGTCTATAGTTGACTGAGTTAAAGTTTAACGTCCCATTTCAAGAATGCTCTTCCAGCCAGTGTCTCGGCTTGTACTCGAGCAAACTAAATCAAAAAAACAAGAGAAACAATAATAAAAAACTACAATAATCCAAAGCTAATGCAAAACACAAACTACACCGATATAATTAAACATTCAGCCAATCAGCCTTCAATAACATAAAATATAACATTAACACAAAAAATACAAATCACTAGAGAGCCAAAACAGGTTTAGTCACCTCCTATGACATCCTGCCTGGAAATGGAGTGGGTCTGTTCTCAAGAGAAAGGATAAAAAGTAAATAAGAAAGGAAAATATAAGAAAGAAAAAAAGGAACCAAGTTACAGAAGCAAAAGGAAACAAGTGATAAGGTAAACAAATGCACAATCTACATAGCACCAAAATCTACAATTTATGTAGGGCGTATTACGTCCGATGCCCACACAGAGTACCACTGCCTATAGTAAACTTCCTTTTATGGCTTTCTTGCATTGTGACAGCTATCTTGCCTTAACATTTTAATAAAATTCATTTTCTTTGTGAAAAGCATCATATGAACAAAAATCTATCATTGCATCATTGTTTGCACAACATGCAATGGCATCAGATAGTTCAGCGAATCTTTGGGAGTCGGGATTACAATGGATTCACTGCAGCACAAAACCTATGAAGAAGCATAGTGATTTGATGCATTTATGACCACTAAATTTTAATTTGTTTGGGTCGGTTGACCCAGTGTCATCGAATTGCTTCCAGTGGCAACTACTTGAATAACCAATTCACATACTGCATATTTTTAAAACTTTTAAACCTGCATATCTTGTTAAAACTTATACAGTTTAAACAGTAATTAGTGTGGCAACTTTTTCTCTGAGTTATAATGTATTTAAATGTATTTGGAACACAGGGTATATGATCCAAAAGCTTTTTCGTGACTGAATGCTGGTCTTTTGTTACACATCATCTATATTATTAAGATCGAACGGTCTGTCTGCGTCAAGAGCGCATGTGATTGGTCTGCACCAGGCCTGTATGTGCACAGCATTGGGCAGGCCCAGGCTCGCGCAGGCCAAGGCCCGCACTGTGCACGGGCCCAGCCAGAGCCGAGCCACAGCTTTATATTATTACTGTGCCCCCAGCACAGGTGCAAAAAGTACTGCAATTAGTGCATCTGTATGTCTGTCCACCTGAACTGCACATATCAAAAACATCTAAAAAAATTTGTGTATACAAGTAGAATTGTGGCCATAGCTCAGTCCTTCACTGACAACAATAGCATAAGTTGTGTACTTCCACTTTTGTGAATGACATCACATTTTTCACATGATGTGCCAAGGACCATATTTCATCGGCAAAATTGACATTGGTGCCGTGATGAAGCAAATAGTCGTAAATTTCCACTGTATTAGACAATGACAGCAAACTGTGTAACTGGGGCAAAGTATGTCATCAACAATTGCCTTGTTTGATACAGAACTGTAATTGTCATTACCATAAATGGTTAGTGTTGAATTGTATGCTTTATTTACTCACAATGACTGACTGTTATGTAAACACATCACAACGCAGACACATAGCACCCAAACATCGAACTTCTGTTGACAATTAGCGATGACAGAATATTATCAGAATTAGTAAACTCCATTTGAAATATAGCTAAGACAAAAACAGAAACTAGTGTACAGTATAACACAATATCAATTAATACACTGCTGTGCTGCTTGAAGCATGAGAATCTCAGAAAATCTTCATAAAATAAATAATTAACACATACACACACAAACATTTGCATGCTGTCATCTGCTCTTCATCCAGCCTATTTTCTATACTTATGACTGGATGGACCAGCTCCCTTAAACGACTTGGCAGACGTATCTTTAGAAATTAGACAAAGTGCAGTGCATGCTGGAATCCTTCATGAAATAAAACCAATATGTCAAAGCACTGAAGCCATACAACAATACTAAACTAGAAATGTGTCGCAAGGCCAAGCGTGTAGCCCGCTCGGCACCATATTGTCGCCCCCTAGTGAATACTTGTGAAAAACACTTACTGATCTCCTGAGTGTCTAACAGCCCCAGCCAATAGCAAACATAGGTGAACTAAGCATGGTAACAATTATCGACTCCGGCTATACAACTTCTTTTGCCTATAACTCCAAGCTCACTAATCCAAATCTCACCAAATTTTCAGAAAATGTACAGAAATTATTGCCGATTAACCTGCTAAAATCAAAATTATGATATTCCAATCCGTTTCAGAACGCCAGTGTGCCAAATGAATGACGATCGTCAAATTGCAGCCCAGTCATGGCACATTTTCAATTTTAAACTCTAAAGTTGCTACACCGATCTTCACCAACTTTTCATACAATGTAGAGGCATTAGGGTAGCTATCAATCCGCATATTTACAAAATGATGTTGCATTTTGTTTCCAAATGCCACGGCAAAGAGCGAAGATGGTCAATTCTGACATCTGCAAAAAGGCCCCAAAGTTAATCGGTTATCATAGCAACGTCTTTTCAAGTACCACAAAAATTATTTCAGTTTTATAATCTGTATACATGAGCCTACCAATGCTGAAAAGTTAGTGAAGTTCGGTCCAGTACTTGCTGCGATATGTGGTATGATGTCGATTTTTGCCATCTCGTCCCAAGAGGTACAGAAACTCCCTGCGTAATCTCTGGAGTTAGTGGACCGATCTTCACCAAAATTGCACAGAATGTAGCAAAAATTGTGCCCTGTAACACCTGTAAATTGGAATTGCGATATTCGAATCCTCTGCGAAATGCCAGCATATTGAATAAACGTCATTTCACAAATTCTGCCCAAAATTGGTTGCCATAGTTACGTCCCTAAAAGAATAAAAAAGAGGTCCAGATCGAGAAAATTCACGCAAATACCTTTCATTTGGTGAAAAGATCGTAAAAATCGGTCCAGTAGATCCTGAGATAATTTGGCTCAAGTTGAAAAAAGAAGAAATAACGCAAGCAAAATATATAGCCTGGTTGGCAACTTAGCCGAGCGGGCTAAATAACATAAATATGATAATACATAGTGACATAAAAAGGCACAATTTTTTACAATCACATCTGCCAGAATTTTAAAATATTAATATCAGTTCAATTCATAGAAGTTGAGGTATGAATATAAAAGTTCAATAATTTTGCATAAACAGAGCGTTCCGAGATAGAAAGTTTGGCACAGTTGTCAATAAGCACAGTTGCTTACTACACACTACTTCTGAGTGACTAGCCGAGTGACTAGCTGAACAAGCTTTACCTTATTCCCAGAATTAATCTCTATTAAATCTTTAATATTAACAATATAGTCTTTACTTTAAAGGCGCATTATGACCCAAATTGTGTTAAAAGCGCCGTTAAGCTCTAACCAACCAACAAACCAACCAACTGAACAAGCTTCTTCAGGTCATACCTAGTTCCCTCCCATAAGTTTCTTTTAAATTGAATCTTACTGATTGCTGCATCTGCATCTCAAGTTTTCTACACGGGACATTTTTATAATATGACATTAAAATGCATGAAGTATGCTTAGATGCTAAAACACAGCCAGCGAGCATTATTTATCGCATGGTACTACAACAAAAAAATGAACAAAAAAAGAAAAAAATAATTAAAAACAATTATCACAGAAGATCTAATGTAAGTCATAGACCATGTGGAAACCAGCAATCAGCAATCTGTGAAACAGGTGAGTTTTAAGCCACAAATAAAAGAGAGAGAAACTAAAGCAATTGTATTGTTAGCTACGTCATTTGTGTTTGTAACTGTCTGATAATTTCCAACAGGACTGAAATTCAAACAAAAGCATGTTTGTAACAGAAGAAAAACAAGTACGTGCAAAAATAAATACTCAGTCACTGTTCATCTGTTCATATGCATCATTCACAAACCACTTGAGACCACTTCATTTTAGTAGACACTCCAAGTATCTTATGATTTTATTTGTTTTGACGGCTTTCCATATGTTAACGCTCCTGTATTTTCTACTCATGCATTTTCAGTGCCCCATAAATTGGCTGCAACATTAACATACCATGCTAATGACGTGGCAAATTTGTGCAAACTTTACTTTATACACTTTATATATGTGGACGGCTTTCAGGATGATAAGATTGGATAATCAACAGGAGATGATGATCTGATATGTGTAAGACGAGGCCAGTCAGAAGTGTCGATAGACGGGGACGAGGTGGACGGAATAAATCGGGACTGAATCCAGAGTCGAGGTGATACACATCAAAAGCAGCAATATGTGTAAACTGTAACAAGGATGATGTAATCAACAGATGAAGATTGACGCTGCCAGGGATCTGACCAGACATGAGGTTAGGTAAATAAATGATAAAAACTGCAGTTTATCCACTGTATTAACAGCCAAGCATCAAAAACTTCTTAAAAAATCATAAAAAGGGAATATTACCGACCATAACGTTGCCTACATGTCAACGTGATGCTGAGTAACATCACCTTTTTACAATTTTTGCATTTTTTGATATGTAGCTGTTAACACAGTGGATAAACTGCAGTTTTTATCATTTATGTTTGCTATTTTATTATCAATTACACTACATTTCATAGCACTTAGACTAGGAAGAGCTATTATGTATCAGCAAACTAATTTTCTGCTGCAATCAATGCAAATGTTTTTGAGATATCAATTTTCCAGATAGCAACTGGCCACCATCTTGAATTTTTAAAGGGCAAAATTTTATTTGAATAGAAGGTCTGGAGGACTGAGGAACGTAATCACGCCAAATTGTATCGAAATTGGTTCATCGGTCCACCACGGAGATATTGCGATTTTTAGCGCGATATGTAATATATACATCTCGCGCTTATGCTACAATGTCAGTGTCCATCTGTCTGTCTGTCATCTGTCTGTGACGGAAGTGCATTGGCGCATTATAGCTAATTTAGGTTTCAAATTCCGATCCAAATTTACCGCACATTGTGGTCGCAGTGCATGTGGGCGCGCACTGCAAGTCACAGTGCATGCGGGCGTATTATGGTCGCAGTGCATGCCGGGAAGACAGGAGGGGTCAACTCGCGCTATGCTAGCTACAGCTAGGCCCTCTTGTTCAATTTCTCAAAATGGCCACCACCGCCATCTTGAATTTTCATATTCGTGAAATTTTATTGGCTGACAGGGTCCAGAGGGCCAAGATGCATCATTGTGCCAAATTTTGTCAAAATCGATCATTCCGCTGTGGAAATATTGCGATTTTTCAACATGGTGACCGTCCACCATCTTGGATTTGTTTGGGGCATATTTGGACCACCACGGACAGTACGCGGTGGTGTCTATCACTGTGCAAAATTTGGTTATGATAGATGCAGTAGTTTTGACAATATGAAAGTTTCAATATTTGGCTATTTGCTGAAAAAACCTGATCACACCCCCAAAAATTGGGGTTTTGGGACTATGTGACCCCCTAAATGGGCTGCAATATCAACAAAAGCCAAAAAGGCACAACTTTGCACAAGTCTGCATCATTTAAGCCATCAAGCGTGAAAATCTGGCAAACGGTCTAACCTGTAAGTGAGTCACTTAAAAAGGGGTATAAATAAAAATTTGGGGTTATATTTCACCAATTTGCCCAGAAGCCCCGCATAACCAAATTTTGCACAGCTGTAGAAGTCGTGGACGTAATCACCTATGACAAATATTTTGGCGATCGATTAAAGGTGATATGCAACGGTTTTTCACAAAATTGACAAACAGTAGTTTCTAATAGCTTACTGCAATATAAACGCATTTGCGTAATAGATTTTTATGTAACATCGTAAAATGCTGCAAAGTAAAGTTTAATGGTCTTTTTCACTAGTTTAGTTATTCTTGGACAATTTCCGTCATTTGTAGCTTGTATTGTTTATGTTGAGATTCCCTGTGTAAAGAAGTCTTTTTACCTGTTTTTTTCCAAGAACAAATATTGTTTCTAGTTTCTTTTGCTATTTCTCATCAACAAGAAATTCCTAAATGACCTATACTCGGCATTTTCACTACTATCGTCAGTGAACAGATAACTGCCTGCATTTTTTTTTATTCCAGGACTAGATTAATTCAGTCTAAGACGGGATGACTTAAGACTGGCTTAATGTGCCCCAGCATAAAAGAACGACACAGTGTTGGGAGATATATAATTAATTATAATGCCAATTTACTGCAATCACTTACCTTTAATCATATATCAAAGATTATTATCCAAAACGCTCGGACATAGTAAAAGAACTACATAGTACCAGGGCAGATCGCTCTAGAATGGTCTAATGTAATAAAAAATGCAGCCAATATTCTCACTTTTCGGGTATGACGTCATTACTTGCAAAAGTAAACAAATCATCGGGTGCGCACTTTTTACACGCTTTTTCGGTAATTTTAGGGTGTTTTTAGACGTTCCTAAATATATAGATATGTTTTATTATATAAAAAGAGATGGCCAGCTGTTTACTTTAAAAACCAAAAAAATTGTTGCATATCATCTTTAATGGATGTAGATTCTGTGGAGGGTCGAAAATGACTAAGCCACTGGCTGTTAACAGTCTGCGGTCGTGACTGCGCAGCGAGTGATGTTGTAAGTAACAGCAGCATGTATTACGTGCACTCAGTAATTTTAAGCCAGTGGACATAGTGTAGGATTGGTGTGGTAGAAAATATCTAACTGTTTTAACAATGACACGAGCAAATGGCAGAATAAAAACAAAGAACTGCTTCAAATACTGCATCCGAACTTTAGCAAAATATGATTCTACTGAACCAATGGATGACACAATTACACTACAAAATACAATATTCACTGACATAAACTAATGACACACATGTGTGAACAGATTATCTTAACTGCCTTTTACCAGACAGTTCGTGAACACCGGTTTACAACTGTTCCTAAACTCTGCATCCTCTTGAGATAGATCAAAACAACTTTCACAGCCTCGTTCTTATCCTCCCACTGCATCTTCCTTGGTCACAGGCATAGACATATTAAATATTCTCTACCCTTCTTACGTCCAATCAGAAGAGCAGAAGCGTTTCAAGCCATCAATTGGCTAGCAGATCTTCCCAACGAACATGGCCGCAAGCAGGCCGGTCTAGTGATGTCATTTTGTTAAAGTCAATAGCCACAATCTTGGTGGCGGCCATGTTTGTTGGGGATCGTACGACGGTTTCAACTTCTCTGGCTGGTGCGGCGGCTGTGGTCACAGGAGCCATCTCTTTAGTACTATTATCATACATAAAGTGAGAACGTAACACAGTGCAAATCATTCTGCAATACAAGACGAGACGTCACAAATGTCACAACACAACTTGCAGCACATCGTGCCGTTGTGGCACAGAGACGCGGCACGTGCAACACTGTAAGATGTGTGCACTGCACTGACATGTATAAACACCTGAATACTGGCCGCAATCTGCACCTGAGGCACCGAATGACTGACAACAACCGAGACAGAGCAGTGCGGAATGTGACGATGTGTACACCAGTCACTCAGTCAGTCGGTTTTGGCGTGTCGTGATTGTAGCTGTTCAGCATCGCATGCAGCTGCACTGTCGGTCACTGTCGCCAACAAAACAATGCACACAAACAGTATGTTGCAATAAAAAAATATCTCAGTTAGCTACCCAGTAAGTAAGAATATTTCTAAGACATTGTGAGCAAATAGTCACGATGGGTCGAGAATGAGTAAGTACCAAATAAAAATATTTTCAGAAGTCACTTAAACTGTTCACGGCTAATGTCCTCTTGCAAGCATAATGGCAGACTGTTCCATATACATGGGCCCACAGCACCAAAACTTTTGTCACCAAAACTACCATGATGATCGTCCAGACAGAAGCAGATTGGAGCAGACTGACCACTGTTAGCAACAAGGTTGATCTAATTCGCCAGGTACACACACAGGTGAGTAGGATAAGATGGCCGGTTTTGGACCATATGCGCCCTTTTGACTTCCAGTACGTCTATTTATTTCGGTCCATACAGGGTTTTAGACGAACCGGAAGTCAAAAGGGGCGGAAGTGGTCCAAAACCGGCCATCTTATCCTACTCAGGTGCCTGGCCGAACATTCGATGTTGTATTGTTGTCAGACGGAAAGCCAGTGCAACTGACATAGCATTGGCATAATATGATCGCATCGTCAAGCTCCAATAATGAGACGTATCTTCCGAATAAGGATGATCAATACGCCATACAGCAATGAACTGGAGCAGTCCAGGCAACACTAGAAACGCCTCGACTAGTGTTCTAGCAGCATTGGTAGCCAGTGAATGGACAGCCGGTCACAGTTGTTGGAGCTGAAGGAACCACTAGGACAGCATGCAGTGACACGTGCTGATAGTGACAGCTAGCTATTGATGATGATAATGATGATAAGGACCAAAAGTGCAACACCATGAACCCATCAGGTCTCTGCGCTCATCTAGTTCTCATTATCTTTCAGTCCCCCGTCATAAATTAAAATTTGGATCTCGTGCTTTTCGATCTTCCGCACCGAGAGTTTGGAATTCATTACCTGTTATTATCTGTGAATCGCAGTCAGTGCCTATTTTCAAACGTCATCTAATCTAAACATTTTATTTCCAGTCAACTTACCCCCTTTTAGCTGTCCATCTTGCCTAGAATATCTTTGTCCATGCGCCCTGATTCCATGTGTGAAACAAATCTCAACTGCCACAGGTGGACACATACAAACATGCTGTGTTACGCTCACCACACTGTATAAAAGCTGGATGCTGAGCATGATAAACTGGAGATGATCGTCGGTCAACTGTTGACAACACTTACGGTCTACGTGCCGTGGTACAATTTTTCTAAAGTCAAGAGTTTGGGACAAAGTACCAGAGGTACCCTTAAGTACCAAAGTACCCTTAAGTTTGGAGTTAACAAAATTTTCTTAAAACAAAGAATCATCGGTCTACTGAATTACTGGTTACAGCTAAATCGCAACTGTCTACGAACTGACATACTCGACAACAAAAAAAAAGATACGGAGGCAGCTTACACTCCGGTGATTCCAAATCGTCGACGTCCTCATCATCGGAACTTGGAGGCAGGTCATCATCGTCATCCGCCGGAGCCATGCAACACGCAACGTAGCAGATGAGGCTGATGACAAATGTCGGAACTCCAAACACCACGAGCGCTATCCACGGACTTTCACTCACAATAGCCTATCGATGCCAACCACAAATGTGCCGGGTTTAATTGGTCTGATAAATGCATTTTACCAACAATTACACAATTCTGACACATACTGTTTTGCCAGGATGTCGATACATTGACACCGCCATGTGATGACACTGCACAGTGTTATAATGATGGGTACGTCATTCTTGATGGGTTAACTGTTACATCTGGATACAGTTAAGTGGTATATGTTTGGGTTCCCAACTATATAGGTACCTCATCCATTCAACGGCCAGTTTAATAATCATCACATTGCTCTATACCGACATCAATGTGCTAATTGTGAAGGCAATGAAACACTTTTCACCTGGCAAACCTATTTCCAATTACAACTGAAATAACTGTAAGTCACTGCTGCCAAAGGCAATAAAACAAAGCCAAAAACTGCTCCAACAATTCAACGTTACAAACGTTGCACCCTTCAAAGCAACTGGAACAAATAGATCTGGTCTTTACCATCACTGTATAATGTGGAGAACATCCATGACTAATTCCGTTATTTCCAGTTTTAGCAACACAGCGTATACTTTTCTTTGCGGATTTCATGTCAAAATATCCATTATGGAGGATCTGGAAAAGATGGTGCAGGCAGCCTCACTGACATTTAAGTGCTACTATTACACAATGGTACTTAGCCAGGACGAGGCTACGGAGGCAACCATCAACCAGTGTGATCCAGTGTACTCAACACAGCACAGGAGAAACTAAACAGTAAGCACTACAAATCGATGCACCGGTCTAACAGCCACTACTTGCCCAAGAGTACGTTACAACTGACCCTAATCCTATCACTAACCCTAATTTACCACTTGTCTTGCCTAGAAACTACACCATTCAGTTGTAAATAAATGTACACAAAATGACAACAAAATGTTAAGTAAGTAAATAATTTCCTATACTTTGATAGGCCGAAAGTGGATGTTAGGCGGATGCTGGACACTAACAGCCCCACTAACAGCCTTGAATAAACTGATCCTAATTTTAAGTAACACAGGCAGTGCTGCAAAAAAAATACTCAAAACTTGCTATTTATACATTATGCCATCAGAAAATGTCACAACTGACATACAGCATATACACAAGGATGTACAAGCTGCAATAGTACAATAAATAATGTAAATAAAATACAAAAGACTTACAACAAAGGTGGACTTAACGTCATAACCAAGCCTCTGGAATCTCTGACCAATGCCAGTGCCACCATATGCCTGTAGACGTATAGACAACATACATTTAACTCACGTTTCAGACCCACGTCTTCGCTCTAGTAACATTATATACAGCAGCATTCATCGTGATAAATGATTCCATCAGCTACTACATCTGCTCCTCACCGTGTATGCGCTCCAGGGCAGTAATGCGGCCTTGATTTGTTTGTTGATTTACGCATTATATACAGGCATATGATCCCAGGATGCCTGGAAATAGAACTGGTTTATTTCCAAAGAAAAAGATAAGTAAGGAAGTAAACTAAGTAAATAAATAAGCAAGAAAGATGAAGTAAGTAAGTTAAGTAAACAAGCACACGATATACACTGTGTATCATACATTGTGTGCTTGTTTACTTAACTTCCTTACTTACTACATTTTTCTTGCGTATTTTTTCTTTACTTATTTTACTTACTTATTTATGTCTATTGAAAAAAACAGCCATTCCATTTGTAGACCAAAGGTCGTAAAAGGCGACCAAACCTGGATTTTGGTTCTTTAGGTTTATTTTATGCTATAGTACCTTTGTGTTCCTGTGCTTGTGTTTGATTAGATTTTGTATTTGTGATTTTGTATTTGTATTAGCCTAGGTTTATTTAGCCCTCTCGGCAAACTTGCTAACTGGGCTATACATTTTGCTTGCATTAATTTTTTTTTATCTCAGGATCTGCTTGACCAATTTTTAAATCTTTTTCACCAAATGATAGAAATTTGTTCTTATATGATTGATCTGGACCTCTTTTTCCAATTCCTCATGGAACATTGCTATGGCTACCAATTTCTGGCAAAATCTCTCCACGGGAATGCATGCATTAACAGCGGCACTAATGCCTCTACATTGTGTAAAAATATGGTGACCACAGGCCCAGTAACTTTGGAGATTAGGAAGGGAGTTTGTGAAAATTTTGCAACAACTGGGCAAAATTGGCATATTCTAACAAATACCTCAGCAAGTACTGGCCCGATCTGAACCAAAATTTCAGCTGTAGTAAACGTATGTATGTGGATTATAAAATAGATATAATTTTCGTCATAGCCCAAGAATGTTGGTATGGTAACCAATTAATTTAGGGGCTTTTTGCAGACAAAACCTTCACTCCATGGCGTTCTGAAAAGGAATGCAATATCCCTATGTATGTGCACACTAACAGAGGCAATAATGCCTTAACATCATGTAAAAATATGGTAAATATTGGTTCAATGACTTTGTAGTTAAAGTGGGGGAGAAAGTGTAAACTGTGCAGCAACTCAGCCACAATTTGACGATCATCCTTCATTCGGCAAACTGGCGTTCTACAATGGAGTCAAATATCGCAATTTCAATTTCAGCAGGTTAATCAGCAATCAGTTCTCTACATCTTGTAAAAAATTTGATGAGATTTGGCTTAGTAAACCCGGAGTTTAAGACATAAGAAGTTGTATGGCCGGCGCAAAAAATTTTTTACCACGGTTAGTTCAGCTACGTTTACAAAGGGGCGGGGTTGTGAGGTACTGAGGTGATCAGTAAATGGGTGTATTTTATAAGTATTCGTTAGGGGCAACACTATGATGCCGAGCAGGCTATACGCTAGGCTTTGCCGCACATTTCTAGTTTCTCCGGGTTTTAATTTAGTTTTCTTAGTACTAGCCGAGAGAAATGGCTTGAAAAAGTGGCTCCAAAATGACTAGTTTTAAGTTGAGTGGGATGTTAAACCTTACCTCAACCAATTAATCGATTAATTAATCTCATCATCTGAATTGAGTCAACAAATACTCATAAGTCAATATTGGAGCACAGCATAGCTAGTGCTCTTAGTGTTATAAGGGCAAGTGGCAAAGTCATGAAGAATGGCTGTCACAACTCTGAAAACCCTAAATTAACATACACCACATTTGACACGAGAGAACTGATTACATTTTGACACTGCATGCCAAACATTCAACACACCTGCTTCAGTAGGGGCTTCCTGGTACATGGCGGCAATTTTCCTTAGCATATCTGTTTATTAGCCCATTATAAGACTGTCATTTATTAGCCATGGTCACTGTGCTCCAGAATGAGATCTAGTAGCAACGCTCAACGCCCGCTGTGAACGTACTACACTGGAACAGAATGCTCAAGCAGAATCAAACAACTAAGAAGGTTAAAAAAAAACAACGGAAGTAGCTTAACCTGTCGAGATCCATTGGAAATATCATCAAGGAAGTCGACAACTGCATCAACAGTTGGATGCTGTGCCGTCGACTCATCTATCAAGTAGAACTCGTGAGTCTGCGGATCAAGAACAAAGAAGTAAGGCGAAGAGATTGTTGACATGATGATGCTACTTGCGACGACTGCGTCGGTCATCCATACTGGCTGATAACGACTGTGTAACAAACACATAACAACTAATTAATGCACCAGCCTATCATTGTGGCTTAAAACTCACCTGTTTCACAAATTGCTGGTTTCCTCACGGACTATGACTTGTATTAGATCTTCTGTGATAATCTTTTAAAAATTATTTGTGTTCTTTTTTGTTAATAATTTTCTGATCTAGTACCAAGATGAAAACAATAACATGACAGTGATTTGTAAACAAAAGCAAAAGTGGGCACATGTAGGTGAGTGCACCATGAAACTAACCTTCGATAGCTGAGGTAACGGTTATCAAAACACAGCATGTCGGCAATGTCTTTAAAGCTGCTCAACACACAACAGCTGCGTTTACGACAGAGTGGTGAAAAATAAAGCAGACTTTACCGAGACATGGGTGCTCTATGGAGTCAGCCGAGTCATTATGGACACAATGTAACTTTCTCGTGCCATGAGCCAGTCCACACGTTATTATACATATACTTACAATCGGACAACGTTTTGACATTACAAGCAGCCAACATCATGCTCAGACAGATTATAAAGCAAAGTAAAGTAACCATATATAGCAGCTCACAACAAGCCTCACTGCTATGGGAACTCATGTGTCATACGGGATCAGTGTTACCCGCCACCCGACAGAGGTGACATTCCCGCCTTCACCTCAGCCAATTAAGGCTGGTACACGATTTAGCGACCCCGAAAGGATGCAAGGCTAATTTGACCTAGTTGGCTTGGTTACATACCAAGGGGGTATACTGTCAGAATACGGTCACCCATCCCAGTACTAACCGGGCTCAATGTTGCGCAACTTCGTTCATGTGACGAACGATGCTATTGTCGAGCACGTGCAAGCCGTGTTAGCGAGATGTGACTCGATTAGTCTGTCACCAACTCGCAGATAAACGACAAGGTTGAGTTAGAACTGATGCAGAGCAATGAAATTAAACTGATGAAACACAGAGAGTAACACACCATGCAGCAAAACCTGAAAATCAACTAATAGGCTGAACACTTTACAGAATCTGTTAACATGGATTTTCTCACTTAGCAAAAGCAACTTACGCAGATTCATCTAGAATCAACACAAATGTACGTGATCATACAGTACACCTGATCTCACCCATCATCTGCCTGTGATGTACGTCCCCAATGTATTTTGTAAATTTATGACAAACTAATGACTAATAATTAGTCCATGATTTCCAGGCACTTGACATCAACAATGTTAGTTCAGCAACAAGAAAGGCACCTGGATGGCAAAAAATTAGCTCTGGGGTATGAGAAGACTGACTGAACAGTCTTGATAAGGGCACAACCTTTTTATTTAACAAATTTGGAAAAAGAAGTAAATAAGAAAGAAAAATATAAGAAGAGAAAAAGGTAAGTTACGAGAAGTAAAAAGGTGCAAGTAATAACGTGAAAAAAAAACAATCTATATAGCAGTATAATCTACAATGTTTCTAGGGTGCATTAGGCCCGGCATTCATCTGGAAATCGTCCAACAAACTAAAGGTGATGGTCTGATAAAATCATGGTGACATTCTGAACACAACTAGATACTTGGCTGGATACTGTAATGCACAAACTTACCCAGATTTCTCCGCTGTCTTTGAATCCTTGTCATCATTGAGGACAAAGATGGCAAGAAGTTTACCGAGGTTTGCCATCTCGTTGAGACCGACCCCACTGACCTTCGGGAAAGCCACAAAGCGTTCGCTGCGGATCCATTGATGCAACGACTCTTCAAGGCCTTCGTCTTCTGCCGGCACTAAATGTTCACAGCATCACAGAGGGTTTGACAGTATTTCAGTTTCAAAATAAACGCTGCACCAGTTATGCCCTGCAACCAAAGCAAAAGAATTAGATGAAGCCGGTGTCTCTCAGTGTGTCCCATGACCACAGCTCAAAAACACTATGCTCTGAACTCAATGAACTGTGCTGCTAAAGAGCACTAGCTCCTTGCGGCGAAAAACTTACATTGGCAGTATCTCTAAGAAAACAAACAAGGTGATAATGTTGACAGAAATCACTTACAGCACACATACAGAAAATAATGCTTGAACTTAAACCACTCATCTGCATGTTATACTTGTTAACAGCCTAGTTACTGCTAAATGTAAATAGGAAGTCACAGGCTGCCTATGATTTGCCTTGGTTTTTGCTATCACCTGACTAGGTGCTCTTTAGCAGCACAGTTCACTGAGTTCAAAGCATAGTGTTTTTGAGCTATGGTCACCAGTAGTGGCTAAAATACCGTCAGTGGCGGCAGTTAGTTGCTGAAGGTACACTCCCAATAACTGGCTTCAGGACGATATTCGGCCATTCAAACATCTTGCAATAAAATCAACATGGTGAACTGCTGACTTGGTGAGCTAACAGGGCGTGGCTGGTATGAGTTCGGTATGTAAACATCGTAGTCACATGACTAGTATACTGAGAGCGACGGCAATCACACTCCAGCAGGTTCTGGTAGGTATCTAATATACCAGGTCACATAAATTATTCCGTATAAGGAAAGTAGGAGGCATGGCGTAAAAACGTAAACAACTAACAGCCATGCCCTGTTAGGTCCTGGTAGGCTTCCGAAAACAGCTCTTTAGATTCACGTGGAAAACTGCCACTATTGTACTCTGTGAGACAGAGCTGTAACTGCCACCGCTCGCATCCACAGATGGCATATAGTAGAACGGACTGCAGATACAGAAGTTAGCCACAAATGAGCAATGTTTTCGTGATGAATAAGTAGTCGCGTACCAACAGTGACGGCTCTACCAGGACCAGGATGCAGCAGTCTGCTGCTATATAAAGTCCTCATTTGCCCATGACAGAGCCGTGACGTGACGTGATGAGTGTAGGCCGCCACTAAATCAGTCTATCTGCTAGGCATGTTGGGGCACCCCAAGAGTGATCCCAGGCCTGTTTTCGGCCGCCCAATTTGCCCACGTTTACCTTGCAAGCTACTGGGGACATCTCAGCTAGTGTTCTCCATGAGTAAGCCTTCTGCATGGAGATCACTCATGAAAATGGCAATGCCCATTTATAGACAAGCTACGCGATGATGACGAATGTACACTGGTGCATGACTTATATGCATCATCACATGAATGATGCATATGCATAAGGACATGTGGTGTACGTGTGCAATTAGCATGTTGCTGAAACAACAAACAGATCTCAGCATTCATTACCACAGACAGCATATGACGTAAGTACGTCGAGATGGAAATGTCACTGGAAGCACGACATACAGAAGATAATAACTTAACTTAAGCCATTTATCAGAACTCTATTCTTGTCAAGACATGCAGGTGAGTAAACAACAAAATTACAACTTACCTGGAAATTCCACAATAATTCCATCTTTCAAAACAGCAACGGCTGGATTTCTGGTAACCACCATATCCTGAAAACATTCATCATTTCTATACACTCAAACAAAATTGCATTTACAAATTCTTGCACATTTGATAAATACATAATGTTCACACACAGTGTAATACATTAAATGCAAACATATTACAGTACAAGTCAGAAGAACCGTGCCAAATTAATTTTAACGACATTAATCCTGTAGAGTGTTGGTACCTTCTAACTCTGGCTCTTGACAGCTCAACAGTGATGCAACTGTAAGCCTCATTTGGCAACTGTTGGTAAGTCTGCATATAATTCCTTTCTGATCAAAACAGTAAAAGAACGACGAAAGGAAGAAAAAACTGAAGAAGTTATTGGAAATTTAAAAAGTTAGTTACTTAGTTAGTTCGTGTTTAACGTCCCTTACCAGCACAAATATGGCTATATCAGAGACGAAAGGTCAGGGGTGGAGAGTTATCCCTACCCAGTATAGGAAGGCCAGTGATATATTAACCTCAACCCTGGCCGCCTTTTTGTTCAGCAGCCACCCAAAAAGGGAAAGGGATCGAGAGGCTCATTTAAATCATTACGCGATGGCACAGTTCTGAATTGACTGATTTGTCAGCAGCACAAAAAACACTCAAGCAAAATGACTTACCGTCGATAGGACATTTCTGCTGGCAGCGGAATAGAAGTAGCTAAGCAGTGGATTCTTCTCTGCTATAGACCTGTATGCCACCTGCATATACACTACAGCAGTGTCACTCGTATACATCAACCAATAACCTAACAGAAGTGGTATTTGTAGGCTGTGGCTCTACACAATTTCCATGAAGACTATAGAATAGTGGATGAGTGTGTCCAAAAAGTACACTTTTGTTTGAACACAGAAGAAGAAAAAGAAGAATTTATTTTTCCACAAATAACATCAGATAAACAATACATGAAATAATAAAAATGGCTAGTTTGTTTGAGGATGGCTGCCATTAGGGCCAAAAGGCCATCAATGCTGACCACCATATATATGTTTCTAATAATTAATTGGATTAATCCAGACAGACAGAGACAGACGAACAAATAATCAGACAGACAGATACGAACATATGTACAATTAGCATTGTCGCACTAGCATATTATTATAGTTATACATCAGTTGGTCCACTATTAATTCTAAACCTATAAAACAAAAAAAACAATTTTAATTAACTCCAATCACTGTTATGAAAATGTCCTTTAAGTAAATTTTTTTCAAAAATAGATATCAGTGCCAGTGACAAATTGCAGCATACTGTTCCAGGCACATGTACGTGTTAGCATGCAAATGAAACAACTTGTAACACATTGGAGATGATGTTGTTTTAGCAGGCAGCAGAGGGAAGGGTTTCATGGGACAGCAGAGAAAAGATTGAGAGAGATGTACGGGGTGGTAGAAATGTTTGCATTTTTTATCTCGGTGATATCTGCAGTCGATGGATTCAACAATGTTGTCTGTGGCAGGACTAACTAACTCACTAAGCTGAGGTTTAGCATGCCACTCAACACACGAGTTCACAAGGCCGTGTGGTGACAATTTTCAAGTTTGATAGTCAAATGCACAATCACTTGTGTCAAATCTTTAAGACTTTCATTTACTAATATATTAAGTATCAGTTCATTTTTGACTGAGTTACTCAAGCAATAACAGCATAGCATTTTATGAAATACAATCGCGCTTCCTCGTGACACAGACAGACAAGTGGCTCTGCTATGGCAGAGGGACCGCGCGACGCGTTTGTCAGTATAAATTCTGCAACTATAAAATATCCCTATCGTATGGCATTATTTGTGTGATCCTACATTTAGCCGTTTTTACACAATACCAGAGTGTGACAGACATACACACAGAAACGGACGGACAGATACACGACGACGGCATATACTGCGTCAGCATAGCGTCGCGCGGTAAAAATCGACCATATTGCACGCGTCCCACAAAGTATAATTACTATGCAGGCAACGAGCGTTGGTTGATAGCAAAATGTACGGTTATTATCACATATTTGAACAATAATGCTCAAACTCCACTTAATCGACTTGCTGTCTATATGTTATACAGCCAACTTTGCAACACATACGGTGACAAGTCGAACCGATGGAGCGTAGGCCTAATATAAGCGCCGTACTTGCGATCAG
>Ga0209782_1000123_pt1 | contig 30202 bp, 26 predicted proteins | sample WorMetmaBAHAMAS1_FD_187390 | JGI IMG/M metagenome (GOLD analysis project Ga0209782, IMG submission 187390) | Marine gutless worms symbiont microbial communities from Max Planck institute for Marine Microbiology, Germany - Inanidrilus... | ecosystem: Host-associated > Annelida > Digestive system...
AGCGCCTATTATTCAAAGGAGTCACTAGGCGCTCGAGCTCGCACCATTTTAAACCGGAAATGTGATCCCCATAAAACACGACATTGTTTCTTAAAACTGAGCCCAAAACTAAACTGGAAAATAGTAAGTTTCTTTGCAGTGTCTGTGTAGGAGAAAACACATCAAAACATAGCCAATGCACTTCAAGTGAACGATAAACGCAAAACTATTGAAATCAAACATTAGGCATACAGTGAAGTCATATAACGTTTGCGACGATACTGCAAAAATTGACATATCGCGCCAAATACCTCAAAATATACTCGATCGATCTTTACCAAATTTGCAAATGGCAGGGGCCTGGCATTTTTAACGTGCAGCTCTACACAAAATTGCAGTTCTAAATAAATTTATGCAGTTGTAAACATGTATTTGTGTAGCTAAAAGTAGATTTTGTTTAAATTTTCCAGCAGCATTCATCTGATTATGAACTAAATGTGTTGATTTTCGGGAAAACAAAAGGCATGGGTTGTGCAGCCCGTCTAATAACCTCGGAGATTACGATGTTAGAACTAAGAACGCGCAATTTTGGCTGCGATCCTCCGCAATAGCCGACCCTCCTTCATTCAGCACACTGGTGTTACGATTGTATAGAATCACAATTCTGATTTTTGTATGGCATTGATTTCTGTATGGCGAGATTCTGTCCAGCGACCCTAGAGTCAACGGTGTTAGAATTAATGTGTGTATAGCAGGAGTCCATCGATCATTTTACTGGAGCTAGTTTAGCTATGTTCGCTAAGACGGGAACACTAATAGCATTGTGGTGATCAGTATTTGGGTTTGTTTCATTAGGGAGGCTACTATTCGCTAGGTAAGCGTCAGCTGCTATGCCGGGCACCAGGCTCTACCACGCATTTCTAGTTTTTTTCTTAGGCCTATAACGGGTTTTCTTGCTGCTATCTTTGCATGGTTCAGGCATACTTTGCGTACGTTACACTTTTCCATGTTGCAAATTTGTACGCCCATTGCATTGGCATGTTCTTAGAAGTTCGGACAAAATAGCCAGTAGGCTGGCGACCAGTGACCACCAAATGGACTTACGACGGCAAACGACTAGTTAAGTTTACATACTTATACGCAGTATATAAGTTCATAATCGTGATCTGTTTTTCGATACAATATTTCCGTAATGTTGTTATTATTTACTATTTTTGTAATATTGTATTGAGGTTATTTGGCTGTATACGAGATTATATAACACTGTTGATGGCAAAAGTCAGGACCGCGCTGTTTATCTGCGTGAAATGGTGACTTCACAGTACTCATGTCGTCATATTCTTGAGAGTTTTCGACTGTGGAGTTCTCTTGTAACGACTTGACAATCCGCGAGTCGGTCTTTCCGCAAGTTGTCCAGTAAGTAATAGAGTTAAGTTCAGATTTATTGGCAGAGTTAGGGTTCTCACGCTTCTGTATCAAACGTGGTGTCGCTACACGCTACAGTAGGAGTTCCTACTAGTTGGATACAATAGCAGTCACTGCAGTCTAGGCCAATATTAGTGTTATAACGATTCACAACAAAACTTACCAGACTGATGTAGTAATTTTACATCGCCTGGACCGGCCAAGTCAGTACCTGTCTAGCAGTGATGAACTGTAATGCAGTGTGCTATGCTTCCTGGTTGTGGTAATTAGCTGGTAACCCAATCCTGCATCGGTGTGACCGACAGCACTCGTACCAAAGCGTCTAAGTACCCCTGGTGCATATCACATCAGCACGCACAGGCATATCAGTAGTGCTCCCCTTTGTTGACCACCCACGTTGATAGGTCAGCCAACTAGGCCAACTCAGCCTTTCATCCCTTTGGGGTTGATAAATGAGTAGTAAGTGGCATTTGTATGGACGCCTACTGTTGGCAGCGGTAGCGCCATCGGGTGAACGCTTAAGAAACAAAGGCAGGCGTGGACTGATGGAGGATGTCGATGGAAGCAGCCTACCGGCGGACTCACAACGGGTTAGCAGCCATGTGGCACTCAGTCTGCATTCGTCGGAAATCTGATCTTTGTCTGAGCGTGGTGTGTGTATCCTGACATTGCGCTATGTACATATGTATACTTGTCACTGTCCTGCATGGCTGGCAGCCTGCTTACTATCATGTTAATGTCATTGCATTCTGACAATGATTAAATAAAGAAAATATTATTATTTTTATTATCATCATCAATGTGGGTGGCTGCTGGCAGTTTGCTGTTAGTGATCTTCTGTCTGACAAGTGTTGACTCAGACAGGCCAGTTGTTGCATGCCTTGGCCAACCTTTGACGGCACATTGGGACTGAGTGACCAGACTCATTGGACATGATGCTCACTGCACACACGACCTTTGGTGACCGTGAGGACCACACAAAGTGCCACTGACTAGCATCATATAAATTGACTTTGATTCCACATAGAAACAAGCAATCATGGCCTCAAGCATGAAGCTCAGAAAATTTGGCTAAGTTGGACATGTGGTTTTCGATTTCGAGATATTCTGATGGATAGATATACAACAGACACAGACAGACAGACATGGTCAATTGCTTATCATAGTATTTACCCAAAGTAATCGGTGTGGTTATAACTATGAACAGTGAACAATTTGTATTTTGTACTTTTCTTCTTGTTAGCATTGTTCCTATGTTGCAATATCTAATTATAAGTGTGTTATTTTATACCGGCCTGAGAGTATTGCAAAACACAGAACTAGATGCACAGCACTAACCTGTTATGTGTCAGTATGTTGCATTTTTGTCTAAGAGCAATTAATAGAAAGTTTCTTTAAAAGACAACTTTTAGCTGTGCTGTGGACAGTTGTTGAAATATTCAACTGTTAATTGAGGCTTCTGTTTTAAATTTATAGATTCTAATAAGGTGTATTTTGTGCTGTTTTGTCCTTGCAGGCATTGATCATCACAATCACATGGGAGGTACATGTAGTTTCTGAAGTTCTGATCGAAGATTGTTATTGGTGAACTGTCTGATATGGATAAAACTGATAATGCCATACATGGAACATGCCATCTTATGTGTTCAGAGAGAGAAATTAGGGAGTAAGTTATGCTGTATTTGTTTTGCGTGAAATGCTGTGCATGTGTACAGAATACAAGTTTTAAAACTAAGTGGATTTTGAGTTTTTAGCATGTAGTATGACATGCACTATATGCATGTCGCACTTATCTTATGTGCATGATGTCTGTCTGTCCATCCATCAATCTATAACGTTGGTGGATTGTGATCACATAGTGCAACAGAGAGTGGAAATTGGCACGACAGGATAGAATGGTGTCTTGCACACATTCTGCTGATTTGTTTCTCATTTGTCTCTGTTATATTTCATTCATTAATAAGTAACAGAGTATATTTTAATTAAATTGGACATGTAATAATTGTCAGAGATCATTTAAAAAAATTAGATTTGTTATATTTAGATTTTGTGTGTGAAATATTTGTTTCCATTTGTTGCTGGCATCTATAAAGCTTCTTTAAAGCACCAGTCACATCCACTATCATTTATCTTGCTTGCATTTAGAGTTAAATGTGTTATACATCTTTAAAGGATAAAAATAAGTAACATTTTTTGTAGCATTTGTAGAAATTCATAAATATGTCATGAATACACTGTGTTTATTATTGGCCAAACAGTCCAAACATGTAGTAATGTGCTTTTAGAAGGAAGGCTTCAGAGTTGGCACACTATTTTGAAAGACCAATAGCATCTGTGAAGAGTGTAAGGTTAGAAGTTTCATCTTCTATATAAGCAGCAGACTTTTATTGCTTATTTACTTACTTATTTTTAGCAGTTATTTAAAAGAATGTTGTCAAGAGTGCTTGAGAAGTTATAGTACAAGTATGTCTGTTATGAATTAAGGATGTTACAATCAAATTTTTTTGATGTTCATTATCGAAATGAAAAAAAAATCATTTTTTCAATTATCAAATTTTAAAGCATGCATCACTGCCATATTTCACACAATTACTGATAAATGATAAAAAACAAATGTATACGACTTGCTGTGCAGAACAAACCATACATGTGCTGAAGAAAAAGACTATATAAACCTGCTAAAAATATTCAATTATACATTTGTTATAAGTGACTTAAAACTAAAAAGCGAAAACTTTTTGTTTACAGCATTCACGATCATGTGATCACGGTTGTTGTCACATTTCACCGCGTCCGGTTCCATCTTGACCGTACGTCGCAAGTCTATATCATATCAAGTTATGTTGAAATGAGAAAAAGGCATATGGCCATTCATTTTCCTAGTTTGTTTCGACATTAGATAAGTCTGTACCAATACTGTCGTGTGTGCAATAATTAACTGCAATGCCATACCAGACTCTGGGTTCCAGTCAAATTATAGCAATACGCCATGTTAATTATTCTGTGGTTTACCGACAGTCCGATACCCATAAAAAGCGAAAATCCATGTAATTAGTGTCTATATTTATCAATTTAAACAAGCTTATGGCACGAATTGCATAGTATATACATCGTCATCCGTCCATCTGCCTGTCACAATCGGTGTTGTACTGAAAAGGTTAGGCGTAGTGTCATGCAAACAAGGCGTCATTGCCTAGTGCAAATTCAGAAACGATAATCAGTTTTTGGAAAACGAAAATAATAAGTACATTCGATAATCGAAAGATCAATAATCTTTAACATCCCTATCATAAATGCATATTCTAAGGCAGTTAAATAGAGTTGGTGTGTATCATTATCGTAACATTCTCTTTTAACTTTTAGTTTTTATCTGCTATGATATTTTTTCCATTGTATATTACTGCATGGGCTTCGAGCCTGCTATTGAATGTGAATAATAATAATAATAATTATTATGAATTTATCTTTCAGAGTTTATTCTATATTTAGTGACTTTCATTGCACAGTTAAATTCTGTTTTCAGGCGCAATGTAGACAGCTCTTTGATGGTGAAAGAATACCACCGTCCTGCTCCTGGAAAAGTGATGATTGAGCCATGTGAATTGAGACCAGCAGATGTCCTGATCAAAACCGTGAATTACTTGTTTCACAAGTGAGCAGTTCATATATTATTAATGTAATGTTTGTGAGCATTATAATAGCATTTGTGCTGCACGTGAGGTTACTGGTTGATTGATTGTATTTCTGTGTTTTTTATGTTAACTGTATGCTAATAGTATTACCTTCTGTTTGTCTCTGTTTGTCTCTCCGTGTTATATATTGTTTGTCTTTCTTTCTTTCTGCCACTTGGCGAATAAACGTGTTCATTATTTTGTAGCTGATCAGTAATCAGCAGCTATATTGCTCTTTTATAACATGTATAACTTTTCACGACTGTGTTACACTTGAAATACTTTATTCTGACTCTGTTGGCTGGGTGATATGAATGGGATGTGGCATGCAAAGATACCTTTTCCAGTTATCCCCAAGTAGAGTTAGAACATATCTTGGTACTGATTCTGAACCACACCCGGTCCACTGTAGATTGAATCAGTGCGGGTCTATTTTTGTATATCGGCAATGGTCAAACAGTACCAGTAATTAGTGTTTGCTGCATGTCTTCTTTGACACTGGCTTACCGTTATCAACGTGGGTGGTTGCTCTACATGCTGAATTTGACTAGTATTAGATAAAGTAGTACTGATGCCATCAGTCGCAGTACTTCAGGATTGGACACCAGCTAATTACTGCCATTAGCTGTAGGAAACGTGGCACATTTCATTGCCGTTCGTAGACCAGATACTGACTCGGCCAGCCAGGCGACATAAAATTACTGAATTGGTCTCATCCAGATTTTTGTGGATCGTTCTAACTCTGTGCCGTGCCCAAGAATAGGTGACCTGACTCAGCCAGAAGTAGGCCAGTTAAACAAACGCTCACTGTTTATTGTAAAAACTTTATGGACTGCTGCACCCATTTGGTTTCTGCTCTCCTTATTTAACTGCATCCAAGTTGATCGAAATTTGTTCGGTAAAGTTATATGTAATTGAGACCTTGACGTGTGTTGTACACCTTCTCCTGCCTTCTCTATCGTCACACAGTTATTCTGTTTAGAGTGCTGAGTACTTGTATGTGACAGCATGGTAATCTGTCACGCTCAGTAAATTGTGCTGTTATTGTTCACATGATGTTTTATCAAGCTTGTTTATATACATCCTGTATGTTTGTGTTTATATGTGTTTGTTTCTCTCATTTCGTTGTCTTGCATTTGTCTGCCTTCTGTTGGTTGATTAATAAACGAACATATTAGAATTTTGGCAGTAAACGATGGTAACTAGAAATGAAACTGCAGATAAAACAATTCGTTTTTATTTACGTCTGTAATGACAGCATCATTCCACGAACAGAAGTGCCGTGGCACCGTGTGTTTGAGTTTGTGTTTGACCGACTTCGTGCTGTTCGACAAGATATGGTTATACAACGCATTAATGGAAATGCAGCCATTTGGATTCTTGAGCACAGCGTTCGATTTTTGATTTATGCTGGCTACAGGTTGGACAATGACCACACTGATTGATTTTCTGCGTGGCTTTAGAGTAAATACTTGTGTTAGCTGTGTAGCAAAACCAAGTGAATTTAAACTTTGTCTGTTTGTTATGCATTAAGTGGATTGTGTATATCTAGTTGATTATTTAACTAGTATTATATTGTTAAGATGTTTATGATCACTGCATATTCAGAGTATCCATTCATATTTTATATGTACTTAATGCTTGTCTGGGCTTTGTGATCACAGCACTTTTTGCACAGGTTATACACAGAGCCAATGGAGAATTTTGATCCAGAAATCAATCGGACTCACACAGTGGAATGCCTGAAGCGTCTGATGATACTTTATGATGAAGACGATGCATGTCGGTGCAGACAAGGAGAGTTTGTAGCACTGTATATGCTCTATAATGTCGACAGTGATGATGCGATTATCACATCTCTCCAGCTGAAAGACACTTTAGTGTATGACTTGCATTATCATGTTGCGACGAAAGCTTCTTTTAGATCAGACTCTTAATTTCAGTCACCTGCTCTCATTTTTAAGATAATTTACAGCTGCCTAGATTATTTGGTGTCGTAGTGTCAAATATATGTTGGTCTATGTATATTTTGGTTTAGTATCAAGGAATCTAATGGTAATGATTCCAAGTTTTACATTGTGCAATATTCCATTGCAAACCCAGAGTGACGAACCACGATATACAGAGACATATAGCTCTGCTATAAAGCTACTTGGAACTTGACCATCGACAACAGAGTAGCCGCTGTGTTGCATACATTTCATAACTTGCTGTTGGTTCTCACCGGTTAGCAACATTTCATCACATGAGGAGCTTTTGAATCACATTTCCGGCACTCTGCTTGACATATTGCCACTGATTGCCATATTTGTTTAATGTATGACAGTGTATGTGCTGCTAACAGATCCTGTGACGTTTTTAAGACATCACTGCGTCTGAGGCTTGCTTGGCAGTGTCGAAACTTCATTAGAGTGTTCCGTCTGCTTAGCTATCTTCCATTCCTGCACTTCTGTGCTTTACATCGCCACTTGGACAGCTTTCGATGGCAAGTGTACTAATGGATGCTGTTGTATATGGTTCAGTTTGGTTCTCACTGAACTGTTTCTCTGTAGCGTGGTTTATAGTTCACGAATTAAGGCACTGGCACGATTTGTACATTTATTTACAATTCAATACGAACACGTATACACCATATATGCCCTCATCATCATTCTTCTCTCATCGATGCATTGGACATTTGTATATGATAATGTAGCAGCTGATTTGAATTATGCACCCATTGGAAACTTTGTTACTTTATGAAATGTTCTATAGGTTAGTTAGTAAAAAAGTTTTCATTAACCATGACATGTCCGAAAACTTCTAGATCATGGAACAACAGCGAAAAGTGAAGTCTCGCATTAGTGCAGTTAGTGATCACATAATTCATACTGTGAAGTTCCTGTTGAGACAACTACATATCCACAACCGGATTTTATTGCAAATGTTGACACTGCTAAGCACAACAGTTGTTCACTTACTGTAGTTTTGTAAAGTACTAGTTAATTAATCCATTGTACTGTAACTTCAAGTTGCACAGGAATGTATCAGATATGTTATTAACAAAATATTTACAAACGTGTGTAGCTCTAATGCAAATGATGCAATTACATGTATACAGTTTGGCGTTGCAAGTCATATCATCTGCAGTTGGAAATCGGGCTCAGCAACTGCCAATATCGTGCTTAGCTAGCTGGTTTGGCTGCAGCGTGGCTGATGTTAAAGTTCTGTGCACATCTTGTGGCTTGACGGTGAACGAAGATGTTGTCTCAGTCTCCCGTCGACTTTTCCAGCAACCACAAGTACGTAGTATTAATCTTTTCAGCTGTCATTTGCAGTCAGCCAGACGGTGATGTTCCACTGTCACTGCATACCATTAGTACAAAGAGAAACATCTTACCGCACTTTATTACCCATGCCAGCAGCTATTGTGGACTGCCATACTGGGGGTACTGGTAGGATTTCAGTTGCATCTGTAAGTTGGTGTGTCTGTCTGCATGTGTCCGACCCTGCTTCAAAACATGGTTGGTTGGTTGGGGTTTAACGGCGCTTTCAACACAATTCAAGTCATATCGCACCCTTAAGGTAAAGATTATATTGTAAATATTACAGATGTAATAGAGATTAATTCTTGGAGTAAGGTAAGTGTAAGTTATTACATTTTTATATTTATTCTAATTTTATTTTATTTTTATATTCATAATGTGCAGCCCAGATATAGTCAATGTCCAGGGGGGGCGTCGTGGACGCACTGGGCTGGGGCTCCCCCTGCTTCAAAAGAAAAATGGCTCGAGCTGTCAATGTTAAAGCTGGTAGAGATTTACATGTAGTCGATGGAAGGCTCCAAGCATGATTTGACCCAGAGCTCAAAAGGGCAAATTAGGTAGTGCATATATTTAACGTCTGTGGATGATAAGATAAGATAAGTATGTTGATAAGACTGCACAGAAAGACGTGCAGTCTGTACAGTAGACAATAGTACTTGCAGTCAGTGTAGTTTTGAAATGAAACAAGCTACGCAATATCCAATCGAGTACACTGTGTCTAAAAAAACGACACTGATGTTGCGCACTATAACTTCAACCCACATCATCCAATTTTGGTAATTTTTTGCAGAAATGTTGCTGAGAGAGTATGCTATCAAATTATGATTTGATATCCCACCTCTCCTAACTAATGTCGCTGCGCTACCTGGTGAACATGAACCCCGGAAATTGTCTGTTTAGTTAGTTGCTGCATACCGTGTCTCGAAAACGATGGTGCTTTAGCTTGCTATATCTTCCAAACTTATCAACTAATTTTGATAATTTTTTTGTAAACTATAAGGTTCTATTATTATGTACAGTGTGCAAGTATTATTGTTGCCTAGCTATTTTTGTGTAACACCAATTCAGTTTCTAAACAAGATCAATGTAATCAGCTGTGCTGCGTCATCTGCTGCCGCTGGATGATGGTAGACCAACCCAGTAATCAGTAGCTTTTGCAACAACTTGTCTACTTTCCAGTGTTTGCTGGGAAACTCTGACTAACAGTAACTTCTTAGCATTGTAGCCTTTGAACACAAACAAATTTTTAATCAGAATCTTATCTTCGTTAGTAATCGGCATGTTGACAAACAACCACTGATGTGAAAATTGAGTCATTTCTGCCTTCATAATCTCGTAGCAAATTAAGGAAGTAATAACTGACACGAGAAATTAAATAGGCATATGATAGCTCAAACTTCATAGCTGTCAGCTATCAAAACTTACTAAAATTGGTTGATGATTGTCGAAGATATAGCAAGCCAAAGCAGTGTCATTTTCGAGTCATGGTATGACTGAAAAGGCACAATTTTTGGGGGTTCATGTTTTCCCAGGTAGTGCAGACAGTAGTTAGGAGAAGTGGGATAACTAATCATCGTTCAATAGCATATTCTCGCCAACATCTCTGCCGAAAATTACCAAAATCGGATGATGTGCGTTAAGTTATAGTGTGCTACATCAGTGTCATTTTTTGACACAGTGTGGAACTGCAACTTGGGCCTGATGTCTTACGGCTTTCATGCTGCTAGCTGTCACCTAGGGCTTGTCTGCAGGGTGATGCTAGTGTGCCTGTGCAGTGTGTTACCACTCTAGTACTAGTTCACCCAGGATAAAGTACTGTTAAACAGCTGTAGTTGTTTATTGAAGCTATTTCTGTTTACATAAATATTCAGACATTTATCAGCCGTGTTATCCATAAAGTAAAGCGATGGGTAACATCTGTCTGTCCATCCATTTGATTACACTCGGTCTTTTGAACCCAATGACCTTTGAAGTCGGTTTTTTGTATGCAGTAATATGCATTCATATGATATTTTAGGTTTGGTATCCATTATGACTTGACACTTTTCTTCTTTATTACCCTAGCTTCCCTGGGATTAAAAGTAAAGGTTAGGGTTAGGACTGAATATTGACTGATAGCCATAATGTTTTTATAGTTGGCTGCATGCTAGTGCGGCGTGACACGGCCGAGGCCAGTAGAAGAGCTGGAGTCCAGCACGTGTGGGCGTGGTAAAACGGTTCTTCTAACCTCGATTGAGAACAGTTTTTTTAAAGTTTATTTCCACATGTTATTAACAGGTATGGTCACGAACACGTGTGGAAGCTGACTTGCCTGAAACTTCATCAAAGACTCTTAGTGACTGGTTATGTGGTGAACCATGTACAGCAGAATGTAGTGGCATCAAACAGCAGTAATATGCTTTCATATCCGGTTTTAGGATTGTTGTTATTTATTATGGCTGAGCATATTACCAGTTTGTTTGATTGTATCGCCGATTAATCACTATACAATCAATCACTTATACATTTAATTTTTATAATTTTATTTTTTTTCATTTAATACAGGCTTCCGGCTTAAATTAGCCACTTTTTAATATAATTCACTGTTCCCGTTTTACACTTGGTAGCGTTTTCAATCACATTACAGTAACTGGATGTAGTCAATTTTTAAACGTTGTTACTCTACTCGTTTTTGGAACACTTGTTACTGGTGAAATGTGATGGACAAAAACGACAATGCAATATACATGGCTCATGCTGCCTGGAGTCCCAGAGAAAGAATACAGTTATGTGGCTGTGTATGAAATGCGTGATATAGTCAGTGCACAGAAGCTGTGCACTGTGATTGTTCTCTGATGTGGATGAAAAATAGGTCATTTAAATTTTAAATCCTGTTGTTGTTTTCATTCTGTACTGACAAACTACAATAACTGTATCAAGTCTTAAAATTCATTGCACATTATTCAAACAAGGCACAAGAAGTACACACTGTGAACCACAAATAAATACGCTAAAACACTCATGAACACAATTTGGCACTTATGATACAAGTATGTAAATAAATAATTAAAAAATTATGCGTCATTTAACAAGCCGGGCAAACATTATGATCGCTGTCGAGTCACATTGGAGCTATTGACCGAATCAGGTTCCACTGTTCCGCTTGTTTAAGCGCCTGCTCAGCCAGCGTCGCGGACGCCTTGCGCTCCGGCTCTTCCAGTTTTGATATAGCCATTAACACCTCCATCAGGTTGCTGTTGACAATGTGATAGGCCACCTCCTGGTCGGCAGCCATCATGTTGGCAAGTATGAAGACGCCGCGGTGTTGGATGTCCGGGAAGTCGCTGGCTGCAAGACCTTGCATGATCTCAACCCACTGAGTTGTACACTGGCACCACATAACCAGCACAACGTTTTTGCTACATTAGTTGGCCGAAGAACAAAATAATCACTAACTACTGCAGGAAACTTAATACAACAACAGTGATGGTGTGTCTCACAAAGAGAAAAGGTTGGGAAATGAACGAAAATTCAAATTTGCTGCCTACTGTAGCAGGAGCTGTAAATACATTATAAAACAGTTATTGCAATGAAAGGACTATATGTACAGCATTTCAAAGAGGTTTCTTAGTAGCTTAATTACAGTAAATGTAAGAAATAAGGTAGCTGCTAACGCACTACACAGAAAACACTGAATTACCGTAACTCAGTAATGCAAAGGATAGAATGCATTTTCAATGAAAACAGCAAACCACCGACCGTTGTGATTTTGTTACTGACAACTCTATCGTGAGCCATCATTGCCAGTGCTCCACTTGCTGCTCGCACTAGCCGCTCATCGTCCAGCATACCAGAGTACAGAACCAGCAGCTTAACGCGATCATTCTCACCGTGGAACATCTTCTGAACCTAACAACAACGGTTTCCATACTTAATTATCGGTCATAAGATCTAATCATTAAAATTAAACAAGAAGCATTTGAAAAATGTTGGGCCCATTCGCCACTGCGAGCCACCGCATTGCCATTCACCAGGTGTCGCTACTGTCATGCCACCACTCGCACACCGCCTGCGTATCGATGTCCACAACAACGACAATGCGTGACAGAGGGGACCGCTATGGCCCCATAGAATGGGCCCAATGAACGTTCTATAAATTTCACATAAAGTAATAAAAAAAATCTCTTGCTTAGTTGCTGCATTCTGTTTTCCACATGACAATACTTTTTTTCCAGCATTTCAGCTTCGGTAACGTGTTGGGGCATCCAACCTGTGAAAACCATGAACCAACGACCAACAATCTAGGTTTCCTTTATAACTTTCTAACCTCTGAAACTCAGGTATATGACGACAGTGATCTGGTAAACAAAAGCCCATTACCAATGCCAGCAATAGCCAATGGGTGGGTACTGTCCAGGGTGATAATGGCATCTGTACCTGTTAGGGTTACGATGATAGTGTGAAAATCCGATAGTCGATACTATCAATGAAACTGAAAACAATCGGCCGATAAGCGATAGTGATTGTCTTGGTACACCTTGACCTCACAGTCTATTTCGTATGTCCATGGGTTAGCATGTCACAAACCCCCTCACGCGTACTGCCACGTCAACTGACGCTGGACCATGGTCATTATCATTCACCCATGACGACGGCCAATGGACAATGGCTGCACTGGATTACCTTGGCGTGTACCATGCGTGGCTGTCGTTGTCTATCAAAATGAAATATCGACAGCCGGACTGGACTGATTGAAGACTGTTACCTGCTGTCACTGCAGTGGGCCGCATATCTCACCTCCTTACCCCGCTCACCTTTTATTGCAAACATGTTCGAGTTGACCTTTCATGGTTGCACTCAACGATCGCAAAATTTAATAGGCCTACTATCGGCAAAAACTATCGGTCAAACAATCACCAATAGCGATAGCTGCCAACAGTGCTGACTATCGGCTGATATGATAGTCAGATAGTACTATCGTGCTAACCATAGTAACTACGTGTGACTGTCCATGTTCTGAAAGAAAAAATGACATGAACTATCAACACCATATACAGGCTGATGTGACTGCTTAGGTTTACAGTTGGAGGCAGTGGTGATGACCACTTGTGCACCTCACGAAAAATGACAACCTAAGAACACGTTTCACAGTCACTCGATGTTTAATGAATACAGGCACATACCTCCTCATTAACAACCATGTTGCACAGACATTCTACTGCCGCTCGGCGAATTTCTTCGTGCTCTTCAAAACAATAATGCTCAATCTGGCTCATTCCTTTCTCTTTTATTATTCGCATCCTAAAAATGGCAAGCATTAGTAGTAACTAGCAAGTTAGTACATTACCGATAAACAAAAAGACTTGTTGTGAACTCAGTAGTTTAAGTGCCAACATCAGATGGTGGAACGAGGCTAAAAGCAGACCTGAATTTGAAGCTACGTAAGTCTGTTGGCACACAGTTGTCTAATTCCAAGTCCACCACCCAACTTCTGGCGAGGTCTCCCTTTCAATACCTGCATCTTTATCTAGATCGGACAAAGTATCTGTCCTCTGGCATAAACCTTGTACCAAAATCCAGCTCAATATTTTTGTTTAGGTATCTAGAAACAATAAACCATTACATATGACCCACACGATAAGCCAAACCATTGCCACTGCTGGCAAAAAATTATATCAAGTCAGTAACAAAATGTCGGCAGTCTGAACTTCTGTGATGACCAAAGCAAACTACAACTTGCAGTACCTGACAGTCTCACTCATGGCAGCAAGGTTGGTCAATGCCATCAAAGCCTCAAAATTCTGAACGGCTGTTCTGTCAATGCCAAGCAGCTGAATCAATGGCCTAACAACCTCGCATGCCTGCAACACAATAATGTACAAGTTACAGCAAATCAGCACACCAATATTTACTGTGATCTGTTAGTATAGTAAAGTAACCGGATATAGCAGTTCGCCACAAGCTTCACCGCTACGGGAACTCACGTGCCATATGGGATCACACAGTATTACCTGACACCCGGCAGAGGTGACATTCCCGCCTTTACCCCAGACGGTTAAGGCTGGTACTCGATTTAGCGACCCCAGGGGGATGCAAGGCTGAGTTAACCTAGTTGGCTTGTTACATACCGAGGTGGTATACCCGCCCAAAGATGGTCACCCATCCCAGCAATAACCGGGCTCAACGTTGAGTAACTTCGTTCGTGCGACGAATGACGCTACCACAGCGCTAAACCGCCAACTATTAATATATAATAGTTAAGATAAAACAAACTTAAAATGACAACCACAAGCAGTAAATATACCAGTGTTCTTAACAACCGTCATAAAATTAAAAGGCTAAACAAAAATGGCAGAATATCGAGCTATTTTTTGTAGTTCTAAACGTGACCAAGGTACTGTGATGCACATACTCGTTGGCCAGGGAAAGCAATTTCCGGGTTCTGTGAGATAGCAATCTTTGCAAGAGCATGAGCTGCTACGATACGACCATTATCAGTGCCTTCATTCGCCAGAAGTATTAGTGGCTGCAACATGCAGTCAAATATACACACATTTTATTTACTGCTCAATGCAATGTCATAAAGCTGAATACACATCAATAAATTAAACCAAAAAATAGTAATTACCGACATAATGACACTAAAAAAGACTTTTGAAAAGGAAGATGTTAACTGAGTAGCAATATTGCTGACTACTAGTAGACTTATGGCAATTAATGCCTATTAATGCTCACTTTAAAATACTGTACAAAATATACAATTTCGCAAAGAAATGCAAAAGAAGTATGGTAATGCTGAAGTTATGTTTTTAGTAACAGCAGTAACTATCTCCCAAGTTTCTAACCAACTCTTACTGCCTTATGCAGAATTTTTATATAGCTTATAATCAGGAGCATACACTTTAGTAACAAACATTAAACCATAACTGGAAATCAACAAAAAGTCACTGAACTGAACCTTCACACATCCTTGTTGAACCATCAAGCCACGATTGTCAGCATTGGTAGCCACAGCCAAGTACACTCTACAGCACATTAAATGTGTTTCTATATGAATACGGCAAAACAGTGGTTTAATATCTAGTGCCATAATCAAAGTGCAAATAGGCTATGCTTTATAATAACCAGATCAAGCTTAACATACCATGCTCTGTGCCTGCATACATGTTGAAAATATATGTACACAGTTTACATTATCTGTTAAGAGTTTTTGCTAACTGTGTATTCTAGTGAATGATGACAACAGTATGGAAATCAAATTAACCCATTACTGTGCATTTTAGCTTTACAGTATTGTGTATAAGCACAGTACATGCTATGTTAATGCTATCAATTTATCACAATTTTTTATAATGAAACAAGCAGAAATACTGTCCATTTTTTCACCACTGGATGCCCTATAATTCTGGTTTTCTCACATCAACCACTTTGAAAAAGTCACTTGAAGTCACTTAGTCTTACAAAATCAAATAATACATTGGAATTTGTATCAGTAGAAAAGTTTCCAAGTACCTTGACAACAGTTCATTACTGTTCTCACTTTCAGACTTGCCGAAAGCTACTAGAGCATTGACAACACCCGTCTTGACCAGCTTCTCTACTCTCTGGCTTATGTATGGCTCTTTGTCCTGACAAAAAATATAAAATACATATTTTGCACAGTCAGTTAGAATCCCTTCTACTAGAAAGCAAATTATTCTGTAACTTTGAACAGCAATACGGCATACCTCAGCTGACAATTTATTGAATTTTAAAAAAAATGTAAGAAATGCTTCAATAATTAAAACATAAAAATTGCTTTTCATACAACTACATATTAATATGCTGTTACTTTTTCGTGTTCCTCTGGTACATGCTGCTTTGAAAATTTTGCAAGTTCCAATAACTCCGGTTCAATTTCCTTCTTCTCGTAGCAGTTTGCTAGATTAACAAAGATCTGAGCAACTGGATACAGCGTGGCTTTGTCTCTGATCTACATAATACACAATTTACATTACATCAGCATCAACATGCTGATTGACAAGCATACAGCAACACATTCCGCAACTATCGATGAAACTGAAATCCTTACTTCAATACAAATGTGCTTAGGCACACAGCAACAGTCAGACTTGAATGGAATTTAGAGAAAAAAATTATAGGCAGCACCAAATTAAATTACGTAATATAAAAATATACACTAAAACAACCTGAACAACAATATCAAGAACATGTTACATGCAAACAGAACAGTACAAGCTGTATAATATGGATTACTTTGGTCCTTGGCACTGTACATGATAACATTGCAGGAGAGTGGAGACCCAGCAGCAATGCAGCATGGCTGCTTATTAAGTTGGGATCTAAACATCAATATTCTTCGAGCATGGATCTATAGCAATGATGGAATCAAAGTGACTAGGACTGACTGAAGATAGCATTGTGGTCATACTGAAAAATTACGGGTTGTCTTTTTTGCGGCATAACGTTTGATTGATAACGTGACAGAAATACTACAAAACTGTTCAGAACCTTGGAAAGGTCCACTATAGATCTTAATGAATCAGTGTCTTCAACCAAATCTTCCTTAACATCAGCATCCAACGTGAGGTATGCAAGTCCTTCGGCTGCCCACTTCCGCAGATCAACATCTTTTGCAGGGTTGCACAGAAAACTGTAAAAGACAAATGATATGTAAATGATACATATATTTATTACTCATAACTCAGTTAAACTTTTGACATCCACCTCATCACAAAATAAGTAATTTTGGAGTTCTTTCCAGCCGATCTCCAGTCTTACTACTGAAGAAACTAAATATAACATAACAAAAGCAACTATTCACCAGTAACAAAAAGATACTAGAACACAAAAATAAACAAAAAAAAAGATTACCCAAAGTTAATTTGGGAACAGGCCACTCTGTAGGGAGGTAAATTTTAATGGGGAGAATTTAATGTCACACTAAACTATACAAGTGGCCAGCCAATCATAATGCTGTATGACAGAATGCAGTACAATTCAGATATTAGCAGCCACTCTGTTTACTGGTATATTGTATAATCCCAACATCATTCTCCCAAAGCTGTCCCCTGTTGTAGAGGATAGAAAATTCATGATTCCCAGAGCCAGCATGAGTCAACATCCCAAATGGCATCTCGATCGGCTCAGCCACTTTCGCAGGGTTCACAGTGTAACCAACGAACAGTCACACAGAGCACGCTACATCAAGACATGCAGGAATATGCCGACATGGCCTAAAAACTAAAGCCAGCTTTGCTCAGATTTTAAATCTCTTGCCTGGAAATGGAGCAAGTTCTATACTTACTGCCCTAGAACACATATGGGATAATAACCAATATACATTTGCATATCATTTTAGTGTCTGTTTGGTTTTTACTACAGCTCTATGTCAAGGATGGTCAACATTAATAGCATCACAAAAGGGCTGCAGTAAATACAAGAATGTCATCGTAAAGTTAGGTACTTATGCTCAATTTATTAAATAATATCTCACACTTTAAAACTGTAACAGAATTTTAAATGGCAGATATTATTTAACTAAATAAAGCAAAGTTACGTAAGTCAAAAGCTGTTTTCCATTTATTAATTTACTGACAATGTCACTCACACCATAGGTGGCAATTTTCTGATGGTTAGGATACGTCCCCAACTGTACTAACTACATATACCTATTGGAAAATGCCCTTAATATGGTCAATAAACACAGGAATGATGGTTTCTATATTTGATCACAAAACGAATGACTTCATTTACGTTGCTGTGAATGTGTGCAGATTTGCAGTGCATTCCTGACATGTACGTGAACTACGACTGTGACTTTAAAACGTTTGGCAGCCTAGACCATCTTGGATTACTTACTGGACGTCCGCCAATGTTCCCGACACACCGATGCTGCTGTATTACACAAGTTACAAGTACAGTATCTACGTTAACTGCACAGACACGAGAGAACGTACCGCCTGCAAGCTTTTGCTAGAGTTTGATTGGAGCCGTCAGCGAACGTCTTCACACTAGCATCACTACCACCATAAGAACCCAACTTGCACAGACCCTGTTTAACATGTTTGATCGCATATGTCAGAATCATAATAGACCATATCCACCTCATAACTAACATAAAACTGTAAATAGCTGTCATATTTTACTGCTACAAACATATACGATATACAGATGATACAGGTAACACCACCGAGAACGCTTATGAGTCTTCTCCCTAATGCAAATGCACTAGATGCCAGCAGCAAGGGCTTGCAGACAATGAAACGTTGTTCCAACAAAAAAATCATCCAGTTGTTGACAGCTTACACTGGCTTACCTGTACAACAGCCTTCAAAAGCTTGCATAGTTGGCTATAAATGTACCTCAAATTCTGTCTGAATTCTGAGTACATCACATCACTAGTGGTCGGGCTGCAGTTCAGCTGATAATACACAAGAATACCGACTCTTGTGCATGCTTTATGCAAAGCAATGAATGTGTCATCTAGAAGCAAGAATGGCAGGTCAAACTATCCTATTTCTGAGAAATACAACTCAAATATATAGCCCTTCTGGCAAGTTTGCCGAGCGGGCTAAACAAGATTATTGATTTAGACGTCATAACTAGTGAGTTACTAACCACATATTGTCATTAAAAAAACAATAACTCATTCATTACTAAAACTGGCAGCATCCTTTTTCTTTCAATTTTATGCATAAAAAGTCACACGGGGAAAGCTGCAGACAAATCCAAAGCACACTCACTACGAGAGCGCGGACTTTAATGCTGTCGTTCTGCGACTGATAGAGCTGCTTCAATATCGGCGTTGCCTGCTGAATAACTCCAGCACATTTCTCCTTCTTCGACGCAGAGTAAACCAGGGCTTCAACTGCACATTTCTAAAAATGACGCATAAATGCACACTTTTTCGGTAACACATTAACAACAACAACAATGACAACAACAACAATGGCCCTTTATCTCAAACTACCTAGATGAGACAGTACCAGAAGAAGCATTCACCCACTCAACTATCATGATCATTAACTGTCCTTTATCAACTTTCTTGATCTACTATGATCCATAGCATCCTCCTCATTTACTTTACGTGCCTGACAGTCTTTTTCGCATAACATCTCTCCAAGTCCTCTATGGTCTACCTCTGAGTCTGAACCCTCCACCTTAATTACGATAACATTATGAGAAAGTTGGTAGAAACTTGCGATGTGCTGACATCATTTTTGAAAATTAGTTTACTATGATTTTAGGATACTCTCAGAATTTCCTAAGTCTCTCAGTTACGATAATTTTACGATAAAGTTAGGACAGACTTGCAAAGATCTTAGAAACATCTTAGGAACCTTTAAAAATCTCAGCCCTGAACCACAACATATACCACTAACACATCAAAGAAACTGAACAGCAGCACTCACCACATGGACTGCACTTCCTGAGTCTGCCATAGCAATGATCATATCCAGCATCCCTTCACGAGCCAGAATCCCATTACCGATGTGTGAAGGACCCTTTACATAACATAACAGACAAGCAAAATATCACGTACCAATGACAAAATAAATATGGACCAAACACTTGCAACAAGGGCAACAGCACTTGACAGACAGAGCATACATCTACCACGGCACATTAAAATCAGCACTGCGTCATTACCAACTAGCAGCAGGCGCATTCACATCAGTGATATCAACACAGTTCACAGCATCCGTAGTTAATCAGTACAAGTACGATATATCAATGTGATGTCACCTCCATCCTGTATTCGTTTACATCTAATACAAATTTAATATTTCTAACAAAAATTGTATTTAACTTCATATCCAGAAAATGTTTAGGATCACTTCTCTAAATTTAATCAACTCTTCTGTGGTCAGCAGGAGTACTTACTCCCCAAATTTCAGAAAATCTACCTTAACTTTTTGAGTTACTATGTTCAGAAATAAACGGGGTAAAAACATTACCTATACCAATTACTGGTCGATGTAACAATCAGCATGTTCAACAATAAATCTAAAACAACTAGAAAGTTTGTAGCACACAGTCTAATTAATCCAAAGTACAAAGCATTTACAACGTCAACGTAAATTAAGCAGAATACCTGCAACAACGCTGCAAGAGACATCACTGCTTCTAATTTTGACTCCATAATGTCATCACGCAATAAGTCACTGTAAACACAATTCAATTACCAGATAAACATTCGGTCAAACATACAAACTGTATCTACATGAAGCTCAAATGACACAAAGATATGTGCAGTATTCCATGTCATCGAAAGACTCTACAAAGCTTATAACCAGAAAATGATGTCTGTAAAGATTTCACCCTCATCTGCAACAATGATGAACAAGTTCTGCAAATGATGTCAAAAGTGTTATAAACATGTGACTGCTACATTCAGTTCATAACAGCTTTCATACAACAAATCGGCCCTAAAATGGCAAATCCAAACTTTTGAGTTACCATTATTTTAAGGAGAGACCAGTTTAAAAAGAATGATGCTGTATATAAGTAATTCAAGTCATATATGCCACATCACTTCTTAAAAATCATGACTTTGTCTTGCAAACCACTGAGCACAAGTGACTTCCTCTGATACTAAACTATCTTTCTATTTGGTATCAAGTTTATCAAAATGTTAAATGACAGAGCTAGTAATTTATAAACAAGGACGGTGGGGGTACCAGGTGGTGAAAGAAGTATGATAATAGTTTGTCTCTTTTGGCACGGCTCTGAAGTGTGATATTATCAATGAAATACAGATAAATGCTTGCACAGAATGCTGCAGCTGCATGGTAATAAAAACGAACATGTCAGACTCTCTGGGCTTCAGTTTACATCCATAATTCTCAATCCTGCTATTTATGTATGGGTGGCAGTCAAAATTTAACAAAAGTCCACAAAACAAAAAAAACCTGAACAACTACAATAAATTAATAATAATAATAATATATATAATAATGCAACATAAAAAAATATGTGCTGCTATTACACTAACAGACTGTTGTTCGATAAGGCAAAAAAGTTCTTTACATACTCAAAATACGAATTTGTGACTTGTATGAAGAGATTTCTCTCCTGATCACTGATGAGATCTTCGTGAATCTTTGACAGACACAGTGATACATGCATGCGAGTGTTCTGGCTAACGGGAATTGTCTTGTGTTCTGGAATAGTGCCTGCTACAGTCAACAGCTGCTGTATGCCTGACAAACATAAATTCATAACATGCTGACTGAACTGTTAAAAACCCCAAAAGTCAGTAAATATAACGATTTACGTGAAATGCACACGTGCGCAGACACATAATCACACACAGTGGTTAGACTATCATAGTTTCTAGATGAACAGATTTTCAAAACAGAATTTTACAGGACAGATGCCTCTACTGTAATACACCTCACAGCATCACAGCACTGCTTCAGCTGATGACTTGTGCAGACAAATCCAACACAACGGTTATTTAACATTTACAATCACAACACAAAGACAAAACCTTGTGCATCCATAAACTTCCTGGACCAACCGACACCGTCCTTGCGCGTGACAAACTTTATGAGCAACTCCATTATGTTGTCACGACCATACACAGACACTTTGCAACTGCCCAGCATCTGAATGATTGGTGCCAACATCGTATCCACCAACTCACCCGAGTCAGGATCTACAATGCATAAACAAATGCCATGCTTGGTCATGACAAAGAAATGCAATACATTATAAACGATGCAACAGTATTTCGGAGCACTACATAACTATCAATACAATATGATCCCATAATGAAATATCTATAGTGCGCTTTAAAAGCTGAGTAAGTCAGCTTGATCTACAGCACTGTACCATAAACTGTAAAAGATAATGGGAGAAACTAGACAAAAAAAAACAAAATGTCTCAGAAGTACTGGAAACAGTCAGAAAACTGTGAAGTCAGTAGTGAGAAAAGAATCTATGGTGGGAATTATTTGCGGAAAAGACAGGTTTAAGATGGAAGTGACAGACAGAGAGAGAGAGTTATAGATGATAAAAGAGATGTAACTGAGAAAGTAGAAGTAAGGGAAGTAAAACGAGAACAAGAAGCATTTGAAAAATGTTGGGCCCATTCACTACCGCAAGCCGCCTCACGCCCATTCACCAGGTGTCGCCAGCGGTACAGTCGCGTGCCGCCTGTGCATCAATGTCCATGACGCCAACGACGACAACGACAACGCGTGACAGAGGGGACCGCTATGGCCTCATGGAATGGGCCCAAAGAGAAGAAACAGAGGTGGGATGAGGTTGACGAAGTGAAAAAAGAAGCTGATTCCAAAGGTCAGGTAAAGAGTATCAAAAATAGTAATCAGTTATTTGTAGAGAAGATGATGTAGGTGGATGAGTGAGAGTTACAAGTGATGAAGATTGAGTGCTGCAGGTAGGTTGAACAGTGATGAGATGGTGAGATATGAAGGTTTGTAAGGATTACCATAATAGGTCACAATAACTGTGGTAAATGTGTTCAGTGGATCATCCACTAACCACTAATACTACCGCTATATCGATTCAACAAAAATAAACTATGTTCACGTTCATCGTAACTCAGGACTGGCAAAACAGACTAGAACTTATATAGCAAAACCTGCTCTGATTTTTTTAAAATTTTATATTCTTTACAATCATTTTATCACGCAAAAAATGTACAAGTATGCAGAGCAAAAATAATACAGCAATTCTGTATGTAAGTCCATCTGACACACTGGTACTATGTTCAAGCAACCAAGGTATCACACAGCGAAACAAAATGCCCATTGCGAGTGTTTGTGAAAGCAGCAACGCTGATGGCTTCATTGCTATTTCCGGTGGTGGCATAGCCACGTTGACCAGAGAGTGCAACTTCCAGCATAGGCTTTCCTATCAGTGTTCTACAGTGAACATAGCACCGATAATGTGCTAGAGGCATAGGACAGACAGAAGATTACAGTAATGCTTTATACCTTTCATATTGTATGGCAGGGGGCATAGTAAGCAATCATCATGATACAGTAATAAGCTGCATGGTAGTCTAGGGACTCCACTAAAATTCAATTTTTCAAACTATTCTAACTTTCTTTCACATTAAGTAACAGGCAGACTGGTACAACTGTATTCCATTATCTGATTTACTGATTTTATTATTATTGAATTAGTTTAAAACTCAGTCAACTGTTTCGTTACAGCTTGAAATAAAAATTGCAGCATCAAGTAGATATGGTATTGAATATCTATCTTCATTCTACCTCCCAATTCCAGTTTTTCACAAACTAGTCGGCGACACATTACAAATCAGTTTTGTATTTTTAATTGTAGCTATTAACTGACAGTCAAACAATACTTCTAACAATGGGAATTAAAAGTAAATAACACTTGAAGACAAAGACACACCTATCTTTTCCCAAATAAAAGGGAATGGTCTCATCTTTGCTGCTGGGTCAGCCTTCCGCTTAGCCTCGTATTTTTCACGTTCGCCTTTGATGTTATCAATGTCTGTAATCGACTCGATTATTTTTCTCATCAGGTGCGCAGCAGCTGTTGAGAGTTCTTCATGATCATAGCCAATCATACTACAAAGCTTCTTTAATGTCATCTGTTCGAGTATTGACACGGCCTGCAACAGAACGTGTACACTCAACTACAAACTTCTAATTCACATGTGTGCAAGCGACGTAATACAAAGTTCACATGTTCACACCGTCCTTGACATTGTTGGTTAGACGCGTCATTGATAACTTTTGTGAACCATCTGCAGCAAAACCATACAAACCTTTAAAGCAGCCATTGAAATGGCTGAATGTACATATTCAGTTCAGGACTTTGCAGCCTTTGTACACTGAGGGACAACACACTTTGCACACCTTCTTCATGCTGCAGGCATTAAGGCATGTGACCTCTGCTAATATTAGACATATATACCGGTACCTTATTGTTTCCTGTCATTTTTTAAATAACTCTGTCTGATAGCATGCTATTTTGGTAATATTTCACCATTTATCGAGAGTTTAAATGACGAATTTCAAACATTTGTAAAGTTACCACCATAACTGTCTACTTTTAGTCTACATACAGATTATAATGCTAATAATTTATGAGTCACTACATCAGACGTATAGATCTGTAATACAATTTTTTTTACATAGAAACAACTCAAACCCTGTCATGGTGGTCAGATGAAAGACATGCAAGAACTCGGAGGGAAGTCAACTGCAACTCTTTATCCCTTTCTGTATCCAACAAACGAAGAAGGCTTGCAACGCCATTGTTTGCAAATATTTTCTCTGCACCGGCTGGCTCCCGGGCTAGTACAATCAGGTTATTGGCAGCCTATATAACACAGTGATACCATAGATGCATATGCCACACCAAACCCAGTGTGAATGATAAAAAGTCAAGTCACCTTCAATCTCTAAATGCTATATCTCTTGACTTTGCAACGGAAGTTGACTTCAGAAAAATATTTTGTACAAGTTGTCATAATATTACACACAATTGCAGTGATACTGTAATTCAACAGACCTATAACAGCCACACCATACGGATATAACAATCACCAACTTATAAGCTGCAATTAGTCTGCAGTTTTGCTAACAACACAAGAATGCTTCAACAATTCTGCCTACTTTGCCTGTTCTACTGTTTGATCCACTACTGTATTTTGTTGTCCTATTTTGTTGTCTCAAAGGGAACTAATGCTTATGTGGCTGTGGTCTGTGTTATGGAATCATACAGCCAGTATAAAAGGACTTCAACCTTCCTACCAAGTTAGCTGTTTGCTGGATCAACAAAGAACAAGACAACTGACTAATTTCGCTGGTTGGCAACAGTGCTGTGAATCCCTTCAGTGTTTTGACGCTGTTAAGACGGTGAAAGGAAGAATGTCTGGCTCATAATATACCTGCATTATGCACCCCAAATAATTCTCTTTCATAATGGTGGAGGGAGAACAGGTAACTCAGCTTCACCTAGAAACTGGCTGTTAAAACTGACGTGTATGTTATCAGGCACTGAGATCCACTACGAATGATTACAATATGCAGCCAACGGTCTATAATACATTCAGCATGACACTGCAATTACCCAGTAAGTTCCGCATACGAACTGTTAACTGCAATGTTACATAGAACCCTGATTCCACAGGCATATAATATGTGTAAAATGTCCAAAATCTGATCTTATGAACCTGTTTGCGCTTCTCGTCATCACCAGACGTGTTTCGAAACGTCAAATCAAACATCTGCGAGATACGATTGTCTGTGCTTTGTTGCTGGTCTATCTGTAAATACATAAAGCACGATATCATTACAGTAGTAAGTGCACTTAAAATACTGTGCAATCACCTGTTCCAGGACTCAGTCAAGCTCACATGTAATTTGAAGCATCTTGTAATACACCGAATCAACTGATGGCAGTCGACTGAATAAACTAGTATAGAATCTTCCTTTATAGACAATCCATGCAACACATAATACTGACTGACAGTTTATTAATACTCATATCTCGCATTCTGCTTTAGTTCATACCTTATCCTGAATTACAGCATGCAGTCTCCTCAGAACAGGCTGAATGGCTGTATTTTTCGGTTCAAGCTGAACTAAGTTTCTCGCATCTCTGTACGCATCTTCATATCTTTCTGTCTGCTCCAGGGCCAAGCACCGCCGATACAGGGCTTTCGTGTCAACAGGGCATATGTCAAGAGCTGTAAAATAAAAAAAAAGATCAGTTTCATTATATACGGCACAGAGTTAATAACGTCAGACACTTGCTGCTAAAGTAGTAACCTGACAGTGACATGCACAACAATAATGCACATTGCAGCAGCTGCATTCACTTAGCAAGTAATGCCAATAATTAATACCAAGATATTCTGCTTAATCCATTCATGTAAGGAACTTACCACATGCTTATATCATCTATGTTTCATTATTAACTTTACTCTCAGCAATGTCACACATACACTTACAGTTACAAGTATACATTTTACAATCAATTATTCCAACAAGGCAATCATACATAGCAGACATCACCACCAGAACCACATTCTAATAAAACTCAACCAAACACTAGTTGTCTTGACATCCAACTGGTGCTGCCACCTGGCAAACTTCACTAAAATATAATGTTGCGTTTGATTCTGGCCAAATGGCCCAATGCTACAAAAATATGTCATCCACGAAAACGGAAGTACATAACATATCGCAACACCATCAGAGCAGGACTGAGCCATGGCAACAAGCAACATGCATAAAAAAATTTGGTGAAGATTGGCCTTGTGGTTTTCGAGTTGTCAGCGGACAGACAAACAGACATACTCATCACAATACTTTGCATCATTTGTGCCTCTCCCAACAGAAAGTAAAAATTCTCATCTGGAACAGAAGGAGGAAAACTAATAAAAACTGGCCAAGTTTACTTGGAAAATGGTGTGTAAAACTAAAGTGAGCATAAACCTGCTGTACAGTCTGCAATTGCTTCATTATTTTTATCCAGTTTCAAGTAGCACGCAGCACGGTTTTTCAACAGTACAGCTTTGTCGTTTCCCGTGACACTGCTCAGAGACAACGCTTTGGTGTAGCATGCAGCAGCTTCACCATATTTACTCTCGTTAAAATGTTTGTTGCCTTCGTCTTTGACTGATGCATAATCTGCCATTGCCTACAATTTCAACATTCAACAATACCAACAGTAAACTAAAATGCACTTGCACTACTGCATCTTTCAGTTTTAGCCACATTAGCTCAGTATTTGATTAGGCCTACCGGTTTTTAAAATGGTAACTGAATTCTGAGCTGATTCCATTACCATTTAATAAATGGTAATCAACTTCCGAGCTAGCATGGCTGGAACTGAAAGACACTGTTCTGTCATGCTTCATGGTGAGATAGCGATATTTAATGCCCTGTCACTGCCTAATGACAGATAGTAGTCAGATATGCAGGATATGCAGTCAGCCTGCCACGAATGTTTAATAAACACTGATCTTTGTCATCTCTGCTGGTGGCTGGATATGACCACAACTGTAGCCATCTGTCGGGCTGTTTGGTCACTCAGTAGCTGGTTGACCTCAGACCAGGCAGTAATATCATGCTAGAATCAAGGAGATAACTCAGTATAACTGATGTCAGCGATTGAGCAGACTGCCTGCCGTGAGTCATGCAGCAATCTGCTGACATTGGCTCTGACACCATCAGTAATGACAGATACACAGATTCTCAGAATTAACAAAACCACAAATGCATAACAGACCATAGCATATAGCCTGCTGAGCACAGCAGTCTGTGAACTCTGTACTCGACCGATTTCCACCGAATTTTCAGCATTTGTACCTTGATAGTCACATAAGAGTAGATTGTCAGACTGATATTCGTTCTACGATTGCTCAAGGGACGTTACAATGGCAACCAAGTTTTAGGGCAAGTCAGCAAAAATTGACTTTTTTATTAGGTCATCGCTGCGGTCTCGGCATGAAAGGCCTCGTACGCATCACTACGTGATGCTCAGAGAACAGCTGTGACAAAAATATTTTGTCACATAGGACAGTAAATTGAACTGCAGTTCTCCCTCAGTCAAATTAAGAGATATAAATCTTTGACCTCAGTGCTCAAGACACCTGTGGTATTAAATCCCAGTACTGTATATATACACAGGTCTCAATGTCAATGTTCTGAGCCTAGAAGAGTAACCTGAGTATGCTGCACAAATCTCTGTAACATTCAGTGAAATGGTCACGTGTCAGATGTGAATGTGCAGATGTGATGACCGATAAACTGCGGATGTTGTCTGCAGATGTAAGCTGTGGATGTGACTGATACAAATGTGTGGATAGTTGGACACACGTAGAATACTATCTGGTGCCTAAAACATGGGAAGTAGTTCGTCATTTTATGTGCATGTAACATTGCCGTAATGTTTTTTTCAATTAAATTTTTTTACACTAGCCCCCTCCATAGATCCAACCCTCAGTAATTTCTTTTCAATTTTTTCATAAGACTAAATTAATGCTAACCCTACTATAACCACCGGCTGCTATTCTAGATTTGGCTATTGTGAAGCACGGCGACATTTAGGCTATAACCATTGAACTACTTGCCATTGTATTTCTCCAGTTGCCGATATGCTTCACAGCCATGCATGCAGCCATGTCATTACTTACGACTGGTAATTCCCCCAGGCCCAGAAGCACGCCGACATCCAGGCTGATTTAACTTGTGCAATAATACATTTGCAATGACACAATGATTGTTTAGGGTGGGTTTCTGAAAAAAATGCCAAAATGTTCAATAACAGGGGTGAGGTCTGGGGAGGGGACTGTGCCCCCTCCCCAGCTAGAAAAAAAAAATAAAAATCTGACTGCCGACCACGAACTACTTCCAAAGAAAAAGAACACAACGGATTAACGAATCATTGCGCAAGGTGTGACGTCACAGTAAATAACGAAATGTGATGTCAACACTTTCGCATTAAACATCCAATAAAACAGTTATAAACGACTCACAGAAAGCCAACACGGACGAACAGGTACACAACAGCATGCTTACACTTCGGTACGTTCGCTTTGTAATTTTTATTAACTAAAACGAAACAGTGCGTCTGCCTATTCATACACGTCAGACAACGCAATGCATTTTTCCAGATGCCGGTCCCCTTCACTGGCTCCCTAGATTCTCGTCCGGATATTTAGGGTTAGTAGGGGTTAGGGTAGCCATACAAGTACAGCTGCGATTCAGAACAACATTATCGGAGATATAACACAGCCAACGTAAGTAGACTAGGGTTAGGGTAAGTTTGTACGGTTAGGGTTAGGGTTGGGGTTAAGAATAGGGTTAGATTTAGGGTTAAAGCTAGGGTTAGAATTCGAGTTACAATCTGCAGTAGCATTTTACTGGTCGTCATATTTGCCTATCCGCATTTTACCGGTGACCTCAATACAACTGCACAGTAATGCTTAGAAATTAGCGTACGTTAAGAGATTCCACGTTAAGAAAATGGAAAACCAGTGGCAGCGCAACTCTTCAAACGGTCAACAAACGCGCTATATATAAAGGTCAGATGAAAGTACTAAACTTAACAAATATCAACCCAAAACAAGAATAACGATAACAAATAGTAATCACGCCCTCACACCTTCTCACACCTCGCACCACGCCTCCTTGCCTTGCCTCATTCAGTCCTGTCGCTCACGTAGCTAAAAATAGCACAGCTCAGGAAGAAGCACAGCCATGTAGGGAATCGTGTGTTTAAACGAAAATATAAACGCTGTTTTAACGGTTTATACCAGTTTTTACCTCGCGACGCTATACTAACCAAACCACCAAAATCACCTTATTTTATGCATGTTGCATTGTCTTTCGTGTTGATTGATTGATTGATTGATTGATTGTGTTGCCGTAACGGGTGAAGATGTCACCAGGAAGGGCGACGTACATGATGTAGGATTGTGCGTGGGTGATGCGCTAACGGAACACAAGAGCCGTCGATTATACTGCTTTATTTGTGGTAAAAACTTTCCAATTTACAACCAAGTGTAAGATCGACTTCTGGGTCATAGCTCTAAAACAGCAAAAATCAAAATAATCGATCAATTATAATCACAAAACACATGCGCTGTAACATTTAAATCTGTCAATCGCCAGATTTAAATGTAAAACCCAGCGCATCTGTTTTAAGTTTTAGGTCATCACCATTCGCTGTTTAATTAGTTAAACGGTTTGCGAAATTAAACGATTCGCGCATCCCTACGGCGAGCGATGCTCAGACGCTGAGCCGCCTGAGCTGAGCGTGATGCGTATTACTGTAGGACTGCGCATATCGTGTAAATTTGTAAACGTGTAGACGAATATG
>Ga0209782_1000124_pt1 | contig 30090 bp, 28 predicted proteins | sample WorMetmaBAHAMAS1_FD_187390 | JGI IMG/M metagenome (GOLD analysis project Ga0209782, IMG submission 187390) | Marine gutless worms symbiont microbial communities from Max Planck institute for Marine Microbiology, Germany - Inanidrilus... | ecosystem: Host-associated > Annelida > Digestive system...
ATCTTCGTCTCAGAAGCTCTCCCAGGAGAGCCCATCGGTATCCGAGAGATCGAAGACGGACACTGGCTGCTCTGCTTCGCCGATATCAACCTCGGGATCATCGACCGGAGAACACAGAAGTTCCAACGCTTCGGGCCGGGGCGGCCGCCCCGGCCCAAGGCACAACCAACCAAAACTGTCATGGATGTAACCGGTCTATAGTGTTAGGGATATATCCGCTTGCTCACCGGCACCCGAACCCCCTCATCCGGCCCTTTGGGCCACCTTCTCCCCCAGGGGAGAAGGGTTACTTTCTCTGCCTCCACAACGTCACGACGTGCAGCACCAGGGCGCCCACGATCATCACGAAGATGGTGCCTGAGACCGGCCTGTCTATGAAGTCCAGCGGGGTTTCCACCCGGGCCAGGCTGGCGCGGAACTTCTCGTCCATGATCCGGCCCAGCACCATGCCCAGCACGATCGGCACCACCGGAAAGCCCAGGCGGCGCAGGATGAAGCCCAGCACGCCGAAGCCGGCGGCGATCGCGCAGTCGACCAGGCTGTTGCGCAGGGAATAGACACCGACCAGCGACAGCGCCAACACGATGACGCCCAGATAGCGGTTGGGCACGCGCACCACCTGGACCAGCCCGTTGGTCGCGACCATCAAAAAGCCGATCACCAGCACGTTGATGACCAAGAGGATGAAAAACAGGCTGTAGAGGAAGGACGGCTGGGAGGTGAACAGACTGGGCCCGGGAATGACGCCGTGGACGTGGAACACCGACAGCATCATGGCGGTCACCGCCTCGCCGGGGATGCCCAGCGCCAACAGCGGGATGATCGCCGCGGCGGGCACGGCGTTGTTGGCGGCTTCCGACGCGATCAGCCCTTCCGGCGAGCCCTTGCCGATCAGGTCGGGGGCCTTCGACGTCTTCTGGGCATAGGTGTAGGAGAAGAACTGGGCGGTGAACTCGCCGACGCCGGGGATGATGCCCATGACCGTGCCGAAGGCCGACGAGACGCTGGCCAGGCGCTTGTGGCGGAAGACTTCGAACATGCCGCCCAGCGACCCCTTGCCCAGGTCGGGCAGCTCGGGCTGGCGCGTGCGGTCCAGCATCAGGATGAAGGCCTGGGAGATCGCGAACAGCCCCAGGATGACCGTGATCAGGTTGAAGCCCGCGTTCAGCCAGTCCATGCCGAAGGTGAAACGCTGGCTGTACCGCACGGCCTCCAGGCCGATCACGTTCAGGAACATGCCGAACGCGATCAGCACCGTCGCGATCACCGTCTGGTTTCGGTGGGCCAGGATCACGAACACCACGCCCAGGAGCGCCGCCATGAAGATGTCGCGCGAGCCGAAATAGGGCGCGATGTTGGCCAGCACCGGCGCAATCAGCACCAGGCAGACGATGGAGAACACCCCGCCGAAGAAGGACGCGGAATAGGCCAAAGACAGCGCCCGCTTGGCCTCGCCCCGCCGGGTCATGGGATAGCCGTCATAGGTGGTGAGCGCGTTGACCGCCGTGCCCGGCGCGTTGATCAGGATGGCCGGCACCGCGCCGCCGAACATGGACGAGCCGTAGATGCCCAAGAGCAGGGTGAGGCCCACGATGGGTTCGAACTGGAAGGTGGCCGGCAGGAGAATGGCGATCGCCACCGCCGGCCCGACGCCGGGAATGGCGCCGATGATGACGCCGCCGATCGCACCGATCAGCACCGCCGCCAGCACGTCCAGGCGGGTCAGCGGTTCCAGCGCGGCAAGCAGCAGATCCATGGCGTCAGAGGTGCCGGATCAGGAAGTTGCGCAGGTCCGGCGGGAAGAGGTCGTAGACCGCCCCGGGCGGCATTCTCACCTTCAGGCCGGTCTTGAAGAACAGCACGATCACGACGCCGACCACCGCCAGGCCCACAAGCGGCACCGCCCGGCGATAGCCGACGCGCCGGCCCATAAGAGGCAGAAAAACGACAGTGGCCAGGAGATATCCCAGCACCGGCACGACGGCGGCATAAAGGACGAAGTAGAACGCATATTCCACCGGCCGGGCCCATTCGACCAACTCGGGCATGGGCACCGGCACATCCTGGGGGGGGTCCGGTGCCGGCGGTAGGAAAGAACGCTGCGCACCAGGTAGATCCCGGAAAAGACCGTCAGCACCACCAGGATCACGGCCGGCCAGAAGCGCGGCTGCAGCATCAGCGGCACCCGGTTGAACCAGCGTGTCTCGCTGCCAAGCTGGCTCAGCAGGAACAGCGACAGGGCAAACATCAGCAGCGCGAAAACCAGGTCACCCCGGTGCCGGTGGGCCATGAAGAGATCCGCCGGCTGCGTCCGGTCAGGTGCGTTGTCGGTCATGGCCACACCGAACCCCTTATCCGGCCTTTCGCAATGACCTCACCCTGAGGAGCGCCCGAAGGGTGCGTCTCGAAGGGTCTGGCGGCAACCGGCACGATCTCGCGTGTGGCCGCCACCTGCTTCGAGACGCGCCGCTGTCGCGTCGCTCCTCAGCATGAGGGTGGTTCTGTGGGGAAGGTGAGAGTGTTACCGCCCTACAAATCCCCCATCCGCTTGAACATGTCCTCGACCTTGGCGTAGTCCGCGTCCAGGCGGGCCGCCGCGGCATTCTGGTCCTGCCAGTAGATGAGCGCGCCGGTGTCCGCGGCGATCTGCTTTGCCTTCTCGCCCTGAACCACCGCCGAGGCGATCGCCGCCAGCTTGTCCTTGACCGCCTGGGACGTGCCCTTTGGCACGAACAGCCCGTTCCACAGGGCAATGCCCACGCCATCTACCTGTTCGCCCAGGGTCGGCACGTCCGGCAAGAGCCCGATGCGCTGTTCGGTGATCGAGGCCAGGACCTTGACCTCGTCCAGGCAGGGCAGCACGAGCTGGATCGTCGTGTTGATCACGTCGGCGTCGCCCGAAGCCAGCGTGTTGCAGTCGAGCGCGTCAATGCCGCCTCGCTGCCGAACTCGAAGCCCAGCTCCATGCCGGCGATGACCGAGGCGCGCGTCGGGACCAGGCCATAGCCGAAATGGCCCAACGCGACCTTGTTCGCTTTCGCGTAATCCGCCAGCTCCGCCATGTTGGAATAAGGCGCATCGCCCGCCGCGACCAGGACGAACGGATAGGTCAGGAAAATCCCCACCGGCTCGAAGGTCTCGCGGTTGAAACCCTGGATGCCCAGGCGCGGGCCGACCGTGGGTACGCCGATCACAAAGGACCCGACCGTGTGGCCGTCGGCATCGGCGCGGGCCACCTCGGCCGCACCCGGGAACGGCCCGGCGCCACCACCCGGCTTGTTGACAACCGCCGCCGCGACGCCGGTCTGAGCCTGCATCTCTTCGGCGATCATCCGGGTCAGCACATCTTCCAGGTCGCCCGGCGGGAACGGCACGATGAACTGGACGGGACGTTCGGGGTATTCGGCAGCCGCCGGCAGGACCGACGCGGCGGCAAGGCCAAGGCCTGCCAGCAGGCCAATGAACAGACGTTTCATCAAACCACCTCCCTCATGTTGTGGGCATTCTGGAACAGTGCCCTTGCGAAAATATAATTAACATGTTTAGTATTTTGCATCAAGGCAAAGGCCAAGCCTAGCAGAATGCGGCCCGTCGGACAGGGTGTTCGCGAACCACATGCATTACCATCGCAAGCAGGCACTGATCCTGGACTTCGGCGGGGTGATCTCGCGCACCTTCTTCGAAACCCATGCCGCAAGCGAACGCGCGCTGGGTCTTGAACCCGGGACGCTGACCTGGCGCGGGCCGTTCGATCCGGCGACCGATCCGCTGTGGCAGGCGATGCAGCGCGGCGAGCTCAGCGAGCAGGACTACTGGCTGACCCGCACCCGCGAGGCCGGCGCCCTGGTGGGCGAACGCTGGGAAAAGATGCAGGAGCTTGTCCGCCGGGCGCGCGGCGACGATCCTGCCGCGGTGATCCGGCCCGAGGCCGTGGCCGTGATCGACCGTGCCGCCGCGGCCGGGGTCCGGCTGGCGATCCTGTCGAACGAACTGGACCTTTTCTACGGTCCCGGTTTCCGCGCGAAACTGCCCCTGCTGGACCGGTTCGAGATCATCGTCGACGCCACCTATACCGGCATTCTCAAGCCCGATCCCCGGGCCTACGGCCTGTGCCTTCAGGCCCTGGACCTCCCGGCCGCGGCCTGCGTCTTCGTCGACGACCAGGCCCGTAACGTGGAGGGGGCCCGGCAGGCCGGCCTCACCGCGGTTGCATTCGATGTTCTCAACCCGCAGGATTCCTTCGACCGCGCACTGGCGGCGTTCACGCCTGCCTGAGTTGCGCAAAAGAGCAGACCCATGCACGACGCCAACTTCCTGATCGAACAGAACGCCCGCCAGATCTGGCACCCGATGGCGCACCCGGCCGAAATGCACGCGACCCCGCCGCGCATCATCACCAAGGGCGAGGGCGTTCATGTGGAAGACGTGCATGGCAAACGGGTTCTGGATGCCGTCGGCGGGTTATGGAACGTCAACCTGGGTTACAGCTGCGACCCCATCAAACAGGCGATCGCCGACCAGCTTGCCACCCTTCCTTATTATTCCGCCTTTCGCGGCACCACCACCGACGTGCTGATCGAGCTTTCCTATACCCTGGCACAATGGCTCGAGCCCGACGGCCTGGTGCGCAGCTTCTTCACCTCGGGCGGCTCGGACTCGGTTGAAACCGCGCTGAGGCTGGCGCGGCAGTACTGGAAGATCAAGGGCGAGCGCGACCGCTACAAGGTGATCAGCCTGAAGAAGGGCTATCACGGCACCCATTTCGGCGGCGCCTCGGCCAACGGCAACGCCAACTTCCGGCGCAATTACGAGCCGCTGATGCCGGGCTTCTTCCACGTGCCCGTTCCCTGGACCTACCGCAACCCGTTCAACGAAACCGATCCGGAAGTCCTGGCCCAGCTCTGTGCCAACATGCTGGCCGACGAGATCGCCTTCCAGGGGCCCGACACCGTCGCCGCCTTCATCATGGAGCCGGTGCTGGGCGCGGGCGGGGTGATCGTTCCGCACGAGACCTTCATGCCGCTGGTCCGGGAGATCTGCGACCGCCACGGAATCCTGCTGATCGCCGACGAGATCGTCACCGCCTTCGGCCGCACCGGCGCCTGGAGCGGCTCGCGCCTGTGGGGCGTGAAGCCCGACCTGATGTCCATCGCCAAGGCGATCACCTGCGGTTACTTCCCGCTGGGCGCTACCCTGATCGGAGAGAAGGTCGCCGAGGCCTTCGAACATGACAGTTCCAGTTTCGGCGCCATCGGCCACGGCTATACCTATTCCGGCCACCCGGTCGGTTGTGCCGCCGCGCTGGCCGCGTTGGAAGAAACCAAGAAGCTGGCCGTGCACGAAAACGCCGCCGCGCGCGGGGTCGAGCTGGGGCGGGGCCTGGAGGACCTGAAGGACCGGCACGAACTGGTGGGCGACGTGCGGTACAAGGGGCTGATGGCGGGAATCGAGCTGGTCTCGGACCGGGAGATGAAGACGCCTGCGTCGAAGGACACCGCGGCCGCGGTGGCCGACGGCGCCTACGACGCCGGCACCCTGATCCGGGTTTCCGGCAACATGGTCATCCTGTCGCCGCCGCTGATCATTGACTCGGGCGACGTGAAGACGATCCTCTCCGCGCTGGACGCTGGGCTGACCGCCGCCGCCGGATGAGCGAACCGGCCGGTGTCGAGAAGGTCTTCTGGACCGACCCGTACCTCACCGCGCTGGATGCCACGGTCGTCCGGGTCGACGGTGCGACCGTCACGCTGGACCGGACGGTCTTTTTCCCGGAATCAGGCGGCCAGGAAAGCGATGCGGGCACCATCGCCGGCCGGCCGGTGCTGGAAGCCCGCAAGCAGGGGCATGAAATCCTCTACACGCTGCCGGAAGATCACGGCCTTCAATCCGACGACCCGGTGCGGGTCGAGATCGACTGGGACCGGCGGTATCGTCTGATGCGGCTGCACTTCGCGGCGGGGATCGTCCTGGAACTGGTCTATGCCACCTTTCCCGGCATCGAAAAGACCGGTGCCCACATCTCCGCCGACAAGGCGCGCATCGACTTCGCGCTGGAGGAGAGCATTGCCGCCTCTCTGCCGGACCTGCAGGCGAAGACGGAGGCGATCATCGCCGCCGACCACGACATCACCAGCACCTTCAGCGACGAGGGCGACGAGCGCCGTTTCTGGAAGATCCCGGACTTCGCCGCCGTCCCCTGCGGCGGCACCCACCTGAAACGCACGGGCGAGGTTGGCGCGATCCGCCTCAAACGCAAGAACCCCGGCAAGGGCAAGGAGCGGATCGAGGTGGTTCTGGCGTCGGAACCCCAGGAACGCGCGCCGGCACAGGGATAAAGGCACGAACAGGAGGAGGTTTGTCCTGAGCCGTGCCGCTTGCAGCCAGCCCCTTCGAGACGGCGGCTTCGCCGCCTCCTCAGGGTGAGGACAAAAACAAACCTCATGGTGAGGAGGCGCGCGAAAGCGCGCCGTCTCGAACCATCTGGCTGCAACCGCTTCGGCGCTTGAAGGGAACGGCCGGCGCCGGGAAGGCGCCGGCCGGTGATCTCGTCTTATTCCCGCAGCAGTTCCACCGCGGCGGCGATCAGGTCCGGGTTGCCGTTGGTTACGTCGTTGTGGGTCAACCGATGCAGCCTGTCGGGGTGGACGCCCAGATCTTCCAGGGGCAGGCCGGCATTGTCGCCGACCCGGGTCGTCCTGCGGATGGCGACCCGCATGTTGGCGCCGTTGGGCAGCGGCTTGATCGGCGAATCCGGGCCCTGCAGCACGAACCGCAGCACGTCGTGGGTGAACACGTTGGCACCGCCGGCGCCGGTGTTCTCGTCGACGCCCAGGATCTTGCCCACCTTGTTGTCCTGGAAGCCGGCCGCAAAGATGTCGGTGGTGCTGTAGCACCGGGCATCGGTGATCACCACAACCGGGCCATCGTAGCGGGGACCGATCGCATTGGTCTCTTCGGGGGATTCGATCGGGGAACCCTGGGAATAGACCGCACCGGTGGACACCGACAGGTCGATCGACCGTTCCCATTTCCTGGCGAAACCGCCCCAGGCCGGCGAGCGGGCGATCGCCAGGGTCAGTTCGTTGTTGATGAAATGCAGCCGCTCGGCCTCGACGTTCCTATCGCTGAACAGCTGCAGCATCCGCTCGCCGTTCATGATGATGCCGCCGCCGTTGCCACGCACGTCGATGATGAGGCCGTCCTGGGGCAACAGCCCGATGATGCGGATGACCTCGTCGATGAACTGCGGCGGCCGCGGGTCGCCGAAGGTGCGGATGCGCAGATACCCCACCGGGCCGTCGGGCGTATTGATCGTCTGGAACTGGAAGGTATCGGGGAAGAAGCTGTTCTGGGCCAGGAACGTTTCCGTCTCGGCCGGGGCACCCTGGCTGCGCAGCGTGGCCGCTTCGGCGCTGCGTTCCGCAGCACCCTCCACGAACAGCGCCTTGCGCGCCTGGTTGGTGAGTTCCATGTTCAGGTCCAGGCCGACGGCGGCAACGGCCGCGTCGCCCGTGTCGGTCCCGGTGCTGCCGCCCGTGGGATCGGGTCGGAACACCCGCCAGGGCAGGCGGATCTCCAGATCGTTGCCGTTGCTGCGATAGCCGACCACCACCCATTCGGCGTCCGGCGGCAGCGACATGGCCATCGGCCGGACGGTCATGGCGTCCAGGCCGCGCACGTGGCGAGCCGCCTCGTTGCTGCCGGCCTCCCGGTCGGCATTGATGGCGACCGCGCGGTCGATGTGAACGCCGCTCCAGTGGGTGACTTCCGCGCCCGGCACGAAGGTGTTGTGCTGCATGCCCAACAGCATGCGCGAGACGATGTAATGCCGCTCGCCGTCGGCGTCGTAGTACTCCTTCATCATGAAGGGCAGGAACGCGGTGTGCTGGTTGTAGGGCGACGGCAGGATGTAGTTCGTGTGCAGGTCGCGCAGGTCCTTGAAAATCGTGATCATCGCGTCGTGGAACTGACGCTCGCTGAGCTGGCCGACCTGTCGTCGCAGCAGCTTCAGGCTCTGCACCGGGTCCACCGCATGCATGGCGCGTTTCAGCGGCAAATGGACATAGGCGTCGTCGATCAGGGTCAGGGCCTGGTCGACGATGGTGCGGCGCTCACCCAGGCTCAGCTCGCCCGTGGTTTCGAGAAACTCATCGAGGTCGAGAATGGCGCCCTGGAACGGGCTGTCGGATCCGTCTGGCATGGCATTGTCCTCCCAAGACTGCATGCGGTTCGCGTGACTGCAATATGGAAGGGTAGCCGTTCGACCAATATGATGTACGTCACTGAAGGTTATTTTGCCGATGGTTGTAGCGACGATCTGCGGCGTCGGACGCCGTCAGCGCCCGGAATCCCTCGGGTATTCGGCGTCGTCCCGGGATTGCTCGAGCATCTGCACCATCTCCGTCAGATCAATGTCGCGGCGCGCCTTGAGCGAGACATAAACGAAGACCATGTCCGCGCGTTCGCGGATCATGTTGGCTGGGAACGGCAGATAGACCAGGTCGCCGGAATTGAACCCCGGCGATGCGGTGGCGACCTGGTAGGCGCTGCGCAGTTCCACATCGACCAGGCGCAGGACGTCGCCGTCCTCCCCGTGCAGGTGCAGCGGAATGCGCGCCATGCGCAGAAAACTTGCCTTGTCCTCGGCCGTCTTGAACCCTTCCATCAAGGCATCCGCCAGCAGACGGTCCTCGTCCCGGTCGCGGCCCGGCGCGGGCGCGTGCGGATGGCTGTGCGGGTGGGAATGCAGGTCCGGTTCGGCCGGCGGGTGGTTGTGGCCGTTCAATGGTGCCGCCATCGCCTCAGCCCTACCCGCCCGCGAAGTCGGCCGGCTTGTCGATGATGCCCTCGTGCGCGCCCAGCTTGCCGTGCGCAACCAGGGGGCCCAAGACGTCCACCATCACCCGCGTCGCGAACAGCGAGGTGATGTCGGAGGTGTCATAGGGCGGCGAGACCTCGACCACCTCCATGCCGCAGATCCCCTCGGCCGCAACCTTGCTGACCAGCGAAAGCGCCTCGCGCGGCAGGAACCCGCCCGGCTCGGGCCAGCCGGTGCCCGGCACGAACCCGCAATCGACGCAGTCGATATCGAAACTGAGATAGACCGCATCGGCCCCTGCCCAGGCAGTTTCCAGGGCGATCTCGGCGACCTTGTCCAGACCCAGGCTCTCCACGTCGGCCATGGAGATGATGGTGGTGTCGCGCTTGCGCGCCTCGACCACGGCCTCGCGCGGCACCTGCCAGCCACCGATGCCGATCTGCACCAGGTTCGACGCCGGGACGTTCTCCAGGTTGGTGGCGTGGAACCAGGGCGTGGTGTGCATCCGTTCGTCCAGGTCCTTTTCCTGGATATCCGCATGCCGGTCAAAATGAATGATTCCGATCTTCTTCGACGTGCACTGGGCAATGCCGCGCACGGTGGCGAACCCGATCGAATGGTCGCCGCCCATGATCAGGGGCAGCGCGCCCGACGAGAACACATGGCCCACCGCGCGGGAGATCTGGTCGAAGGTCTTTTCGATGTTGGCCGGGATCGTGAACACATCGCCCAGATCGCACAGGGTCATCTGCTCGCGCAGGTCCACCCCCATCTCGTAATTGTAGGGCGTGTAAAGCGCCGAAATCCGGCGGATGCCCTGGGGCCCGAACCGGGTGCCGGGCCGGTAGGTGGTGCCGCCGTCGAACGGCACGCCCAGGACGGCGGCGTCGTAGTCGCCGACGCGCGCCAAGTCCTCCACGTAAGGCGCCTTCAGGAAGGTGTTGATCCCGGCATAGTGGGGCAGTTCGCCACGGGCGAAGGTGGAGATGCCGCGGTCTTCGATGCTGTCGGCGGCGGCCAGCCCCACGCGCAGGGCCCATTGCTGTTCCTTGCGCCAGCCGTCCTCGGGCAGGTCCGCCTCCTTCAGGGCGGACTGCCAGCCCTGAAGCTGCAGCTTGTCGAAGTCGGGGTGGTGGTTGCGGCGCCGGACAGACGGCGCGCCGGCGGCACCCGCCTTGCGCCCAGTGAGCCGGCTGAAATCATGGGAGTGCATCGATTGTTTCCTCGTTTCTTGCAGGCGTGTCGTACGGGTGTGCCCCGGCAATCTCCGCCAGTTCCGGCGGTTCGCCCGTCTTGGTGTGAAGCGGCAGGTCGTAGGTGATGGTGGCGCCGTAGGCTTCGGGCGCCTGCGGATCCCAGCGTAGCTTGTCGAACACCAACAGCCGCGTGCCCAGTTTGAAGCCTTCCTTGAGGTCGTGCGTCACCATGAAGACGGTCATGCCCTCCTCCCGCCACAAACCCAAGAGGATCTCGTGCATGCGGGTGCGGGTGCCGGGATCCAGCGCCCCGAAGGGTTCGTCCAGCAAAAGCACCTTGGGCCTCGGGATCAGCGCCTGGGCGATCGCCAGGCGCTGTTGCATGCCGCCCGACAGGGTCTTGGGATAGGCGTCGCGGGCATGAGCCAGCCCGACCCGCTCCAAGAGCTCCACGGCACGGTCCATGGCCCGGCGCTTGCGCGCGCCGAACAGCTTGCCCGTCAGCGGCGCCGCGTCCAGTTCCTGGGGCAGGACCAGGTTCTGCATCACGGTCAGGTGGGGAAACACCGAATAACGCTGGAACACGACCCCGCGGTCGGCCCCCGGCTCGTTCGCGATGGGCGCGCCGTCCAGAAGGATCTCACCGCGGCTGGGCCGTTCCTCGCTCAACAACAGGCGTAGGAAGGTGGACTTGCCGCAGCCGCTGGCGCCGACGATGGCGCAAAACGCCCCGGTCTCGACCTCCAGGTTGACGCGTTCCAGCACCGGCACGCCGCCATATTGCTGCTCGAGGTTGCGCACGGAGATCGTGCTCATGGGCTCTGCTCCTCGGGCAGCCAGCGGAAGGCGGCGCGCGACAGGCGGTGCAGCAGATAATCCAGCGTGAGAGCCAACAGTGTGATCCACGCCACGTAGGGCAGGATCACGTCCATGGCGAGATAGCGCCTGACCAGGAAGATCCTGTAGCCCAGCCCTTCCGTCGCCGCAATCGCCTCGCTGGAAATCAGGAAAAGCCAGGCCGGGCCCAATGACAGGCGCAACGCGCTGACCAGGCGGGGCAGGATTTGCGGCAGGACGACCCGCACCACGATCTGCCAAGTGCTGGCCCCCAGGGTCTGGGCCTTGACCAGCTGCTCGCGCGGCAGGGCCGAAACGGCAAAGGTCAGGTCGCGGATCAGGAACGGGGCGATCCCAAACACGATCAGCACCACCTTGGAGAGCTCGCCCAGACCGAACAGGATGAACAGGATCGGCAGGACAGCTAGAGGCGGCACCATCGAAAGCGCCGCGACGAACGGCGCGAAGGCGGCCCGCATCACCGGCAGCAGCCCCACCGCCACGCCCACGGCGAGACCCAGGACGGTGGCGACGGCGAGGCCTAGGCCCAGGCGCAGCAGGCTTGCGCCAGTGTCGACCCACAGGATGTAGGTTCCCTTGCGCGGGTCGGGTTGCAAGGCCAGCCGTTCCACGGCCACGGCAAAACGGTCCAGCGACGGCAGCAGCTTGTCGTTCGGGTTCACCTCAAGGCGGGCGTCCGACGCGAACAGATAGGCCGCCGCCAAGACGACGAACGGCAGGGCCGCGAGAAGGAGGCGCCCGGGACGGTCCGGGCGCCTGTTGATCGCACGCATCGGTCGAGCCTGCCGGCCGCGGCGGCGCCGCTAGAGCTTGCCCTCCGCCGCCATGGTCATGTAGCTGGCGTCGAAGCGCAGCTTTGTGTTGGCGCTGTCGCCCAGGGCTCCGCCCGCCGGGAAGGACATGCCCACATGGTCGGGGGTGGTGGCGCCCTCGCCCAGGATGCCGTGGTCGAACAGGAAGTTGCGGACCACGTCCATGGTTTCGATCAGCGCCTCGCTGTTGACGAAGGCCGCCGCCTCGGCCGGCGTGTAGAACATCTTGGTCGTCGCTAGCTGGGCGTCGTCGCCCTTCAGGTCCGTGCCGGACTTCTCCGCCATGAAGGTGCGCGCCTCGATGCCGGCGGCGGCGTCCTTGGACATGATGCTCATGGTCTCGTACCAGGCGCCCACCAGCGCCTTGCCGAAGTCGGGGTTGGCCTCCAGCGTCTCGGTGTTCACCACCATCATGTCGATGATCTCGCCCGGGATGTCGGCGGAGGTGTACAGCACCTTCGCACCCGGCTCTGCGGCGATCTCACTCAATAGCGGGTTCCAGGTCACCGCAACTTCGACGTCCGCCGTCTTGAAGGCGGCGACCATATCCGCATCTGAGGTGTTGAAGACGGTGATGTCCCGCTCGGTCATCTCCACACTGTCCAGCGCCCGGGCCAGCAGATAGTGGGAGACCGACAGCTCCACCAGGTTGATCTTCTTCCCCTTGAGCGCGTCCAGCCCCGCGTCGCCTTTCATCACCAGGCCGTCATTGCCGTTGGAGAAGTCGCCGACGATCAGCGCGGTGGAATCGAGCCCGCCGCCCGCCGGAATGCTGAGCGCATCCATGTTGGTCATCACGCAGCCGTCATAGGCCCCTGCGGCGAACTGGTTGATGGATTCGATGTAGTCGTTGATCTGCTCCACCTCGATGGTGATGCCGTACTTGTCCGCCCATTTTTGGACGATGCCCTTCTCGGCCGCATAGGCCCAGGGCATCCAGCCCACATAGATGGACCACGCGATGCGGAAGTTCTCCTTCTTCGCGGCAAAGGCCGGCCCGGCCGCAACGGCAAGGGCGGCACACAAAGCGACCATGACGAATTTCGATGTAAGGTGGCGCAGCATTTCAGACCTCCTGTTCGATCTCGCGTCCCCCGTACGGGCGGCGGCGGCATTCGTATTGCGTGGCCGCGCCCGACCCTCGTGCAGTGATCTCCCGGGATTTTGGCCCGCCGTGGCTCCGCGCCGCTGTGGCGGGCGGAGTGCGCCTCTCGGACCAGACGCCGCGCCAAACGCGGCCGGAACCCTAGGCGCCCTGCGTCTGTGACAGTGGCAATGTCCGTGCCAAGGCCGGCATCAGATGTGCCGGTCGGGGGGAATCTTTGTGTGGCAGGGAGTTAGGCCGGGTTTGGTTGCTGCGTTCCCTTGATCGTCAAACAAGGTCCCATGCCCGGTTTTTGCGCAGCTTGAGACGATTGCATGCTTTTTGGGCATTTCGCCGTCCCATGTGCGAGTTTGTTGGGTCGTGGCCTTACATGCCCGAAGCGCATGCCCGAAACGCGTCAACAAGCGGGTTCGTGTTCAAGTTGGATGAGATTCGCGGCATGACCCGGGACGCCAGCTATCCGTAGACGGCTGGAAGCCGGAGCGATTGCCGCACCGGCAATTCGGCCCAGGGCTAGGGCCCGAAAAATCTGTTGAGGACAAAATCGACGTCGATCACATGCTCCGATTTCTCGAGGTTGACAACGTCGATCCTTGGGAACTCATCCAGAACAGCCGCCATGATGGTCCCGGTGGGTTCACCGAAGCAGCAAGGATCTCGGGTGTTATAGACCAATGTCAGATCCCTGGTTTGTTTCCCGTCTTCCTTCATGGTTGCCAGGAAGTAGAAATCCCAGTAGTCCGCGCTTCTCCAAAAAGGGGCAAAGTATTCCTCGTAGTCACCAAGATTCTGCGCGCGTTGTCGGAGGTAGAGAGGAGCGGTGCCGGCGACCGCGATCGTGTGATCGACCTGCGGCAAGAACGGCGCCAGCAAAACCACCATCCATCCGCCGCCCGAGATTCCGGTCATCTTGATGGAACGATAGTCGCCGAGGATTTCCTGCAGAATCGCGTAGTGACCGGAAATGAACAGGGCGATCGGATCAACGTCCGGAAATCGCCCATCGAAGTATGAGGCATAGTTGGCGTGAATATGCGCATCACGTTCCGTCAACGTGATGTTCCCTTCACCCCGATAGATGGAGGACGGGAATGAATGCAGGCCAGCATTGAGGCCGATCCCAAGCATGGAGAAAGAGATCATGTCGCACCCCCTCTCTATGACCCCGGACTGCAACTGATACTGCTCATCGCTTCGGAGGGGGTTGCCAGAATGCCCTTGGAAATACGCGACCAAACAGTTCTTTCCGTCTCTCGCCCGCTGAAGAAGCCAGTCAACCTGAATTCCGTAGAAGGAAGCGCGGACAATCGTCCGGTCTTCTCTTTCTTCGACCCGATCGACTCTCAGGAGGCTGCTGGGCAATAGCAGTTTTGAGCGCATCGATGAGAGCAGGTCAGTGTGACGAGCCTTTACGGTTGCATAGCTGGATCTCGACTGGCGCCTGCCATCGCGAATGAGCTCGTCAAGGAATCCAGGGTCTTGCGGCAAGACAACCGACAGCGCGGCCGCCTCTTCAGCCTCTCTTTCTTTTTTGATCCAAAGCCAAACGTCAACGGCGAGATCGTACGGAAGAACCCGCTCGCGAAAGGTCAGCACACCCCAGACCCAGCCCACCATGATCAGCACGAGGCAAGCACCTGATATCACAGCTATTCGCATGGTGAGCTCCGCGCTCAGTTTGGCCATTCAAGCTACAGACTGACTATACGAAGAACAACTCTTGCGGCTCCGAATCTGGAGCCAAGATCTCCCAGACGTCTGTCGGATTGGTTTTGCCAAACCTCTCGCGCATCCTTCAAGAACCGCTGGACGAGGATTGCGTGGTGAGGATTCGAGCTCTCTTGCCGCGCGCCGAGAAATATCGAGGGGCTCACCGCCTGCACGATCAATTGCAATGCCGGTGCAGGTCCATGAGAATTCCAACTGCTTGATTTTGGAGGAGACGTGGCATGGAGCGATTCACCGGCGGTTGCCTGTGTGGCAATGTCCGAATTGTGGCGTCAGGGCAGCCATACCGGGTCGACCTTTGTCATTGCCTCGACTGCCGCAAGCATCACGGGGCCCTTTTTTACGCTTCCGCGATTTTCCCTGAGGATGCGGTGACGATCGATGGCGAAACACGCGACTATGCCGGGCGGTTCTTCTGTCCCCGTTGCGGCTCGTCCGTCTTCGCCCGCAGCGCAGACGAAATCGAGGTGAATCTTGGGTCCCTGGATGCCCCCGACCAACTGATGCCGACCTACGAAAGCTGGATCGTCCGTCGCGAGTCCTGGTTGCCGCCGTTTCCGCTCGCGAAGCGATACGACCGCGATCGCGACACCACGGGTCGCTTTGAGGAGTAGGTCGCGCGAACGGGCAAATGCGTCTTCATATTGAGAACACGCCTTAGTCCTGCGCTTCGTCCAGCGCACTCAGCTCGTCCAGCAGTGAGAGCAACCGCTCCAGCTTTTCGGGTCCCACCTTGCGTTCGATGGCCCGATAGGCCGCCTCGGAATGGGGCGCGATGGCGTCGAAGATTCCCCGACCCTTCTTCGTCGGCCCGGGCGCGTTCGATCAGGCCGCGGTCCTCCAGGGTGCGCTGGATGCGGGTCAGGCTGGGGGTCAGGATGACGCTGCGCGCGGCAAGCTCGGTGGCGTCCAGCTTGGACAGATCGGAATCAATCCAGGGGCCGAGAAGGCAGGCTCGGAACTTTGACTGCGTGCAGGAAAAACGCGGCAGGAAGAGAATTACGGCGGAAATGTCTGCATATCCGCCAATGGTCACAGATTTGCGACGGGACGGAGCCAATTCGCCCTCGCACCAGGAAGCATCTGAGCTTCTGAATATCGCGGGTTATGCCGCCGCTGATCACTAGGATCGAGCGGCTGAGTGTTTGTAATGTAACAGAATAAAGTCTATCGCGTGGGAGGTGATTCGTGACCCGTTTCCTTATGGTACTTACCGTTCTTCTGACCCTGGGCAGGCAGGCCCATGCCGACGCCGTGGCCGACTGCTCGCAAACCCAGGATCTCGATCGCAGGATCAGCGGGTGCAGCCGCTATATCGACGCCAATGTCTCGAGCCGAAATCTCGAGGTCTGGAATTGGGTCACTGCCGCGATCGCGGCCCGCGAGCACTCCTATCGCCTCAAGGGGCAGCATGATCTGGCGATCAATGACTTTGCGCGTGTCATCAAGCGCCGGAGTCAGACCAGCGGTAATGATCATTCCATGTTCCTGAGTCGGGCCATGAGCTACGAGGCGATCGGCGAGACCCGGAAGGCGATTGCGGATTACGAGTTGATTATTCTTGACTACAGGCGCAACCCAGATCCCACATGGGGAATTGGCACCTATGCGGCCGAAGCGGAGAAAGCGCTTGTTCGTCTGGGCGCTGCATCGCCGGCGGCGAAGCCGAAGGAAGATGACTCCGACTTTGATGAGGATCTCCGCCGCTACGCGCCCAGCGCGGAGGACCTGGGCCGTTACTTCGCCGACAAAGCCGAAGCCGACTTCAAGCGCGGCGTAGAGCTCCGCAAGAAGGGCGAATTCGATGAATCGATCGCGCTGCACACAGCGGCCCTTGAGGATTTTCCGGAAAAGCCCGAGTTCAATTCCGCGCGGGCGGAGGCTTACCTAGACCGCGGCCGTTCTCATTACGCGAAGGGTGACTACGAGCGCGCCATTTCGGACAATACGGAGGTCCTGAGGCTCAAGCCCAACGAGACCAAGGCGCTGAACAACAGGGGCAATGCCTACCGTGCCCTGGGGCAGCCGGACAAGGCGATCGAGGACCTGACGACGGCGATTAGGATCAAGCCGACGGACTACGTCCTGTACTACACTCGCGGTGCCGCTTACCGCGACATACAGGACTATGAGCGCGCTTTGGAAGACTACAATGAGGCGCTGCGCCTCGAACCATCTCAAGCGCTTATTTACTTGAACCGGGGCCGCACGTTTTATATGTGGAGCTCGTATAGCAGAGCTATACGCGACTTCGACAACGCCATAAAACTGTCGCCCAGAATGTGGGCGGCCTATCGGGCGCGGGGGTACGCGTACAGCAGATTAGGCGAGACGGCGCTCGCCTATGAGGATTTCGCCAAAGCCCGCGACATCAATCCGTCGGTTAAGATCGATCCGCCCGCGGTGGATGAAGCGGCCGTCCGACCGCCCGCGGCGGACAAGACTACCGCGGACCAGATGGAGCTGAGCTTTTGGAACGATGTGAAGGATTCGGGTGATCCAGCCCTGTTGCAGGCGTATCTCGACCAGTTCCCCAATGGCGTGTTCCGGCCGCTCGCGGAATACAGGCTGCAGAAGCTCAGGTAGGCACGCGGGGGTGGATGGCAGCGCTGTGTTCTGCACCGGACGCTGCGCATCTGCCGGGTTGGGACGGGTCGTATCCCTCCCACCTCAATCTTGCGAACGGATTGCTGGCAATCCGTCTGCGCACACGACCTAGTCCCGCCCTTCGTACAGCGCACTCAGGTCATCCAGCAGTGCGAGCAGCCTCCCCAGCTTCTCGCGCCCTACCTGGCGTTCGATCGCCCGATAGGCGGACTCCGAGTGCGGCGCGATCGCGTCGAAGACCGCACGTCCTTTCTTGGTGAGGCCGATCTCCCACCGCCTGCCGTCGCCGTCGGCCCGGGCGCGTTCGATCAGACCGCGGTTTTCCAGGGTGCGCAGGATGCGCGTCAGGCTGGGCGTGAGGATGACGCTGCGCGCGGCAAGTTCGGTGGCGTCCAACGTTTCGCTTTCACCGTCGGCCAGGGCGCGGATCACCCGCCATTGCTGTTCGGTCAGATCGTGTTCGCCGATCAGCGGGCGGAACCGGGCCATGGTCGCCTCGCGCGCACGCAACAGCGCCACGATCAGCGACCGGTCCATTTCCCTGAGTGGCCGGGATCGGGTCTTGCTCACGCGTCCTCCGCGATCACGCCGTTGCGCAAGAGGCCCACGCCTTCCACCTCAACCTCGACCACGTCGCCGGGCTTCAGCCAGCGCGGCGGATCGAACCGGGCGCCGGCGCCGGTGGGCGTACCGGTGGCGATCAGGTCGCCCGGCAACAGGGTGCAGAAGGTGGAGACGTATTCGACGATCCGGTCGAACGGGAACGCCATCGAGGCGGTGGTATCCGCCTGGCGCCTTTCGCCGTTCACCCGCGTTTCGATGTGCAGGTCGGTGACGTCGAGCTTGGACAGATTGGTCTCGATCCAGGGGCCGAGCCCGCCGGTGCGGTCGAAGTTCTTGCCCTGGGTGACATTGAACTTGCCGTGGCGCAACCAGTCGCGCACCGAGCCTTCGTTCATGATGGTCAATCCCGCCACGTGGGAAAGCGCATCGGCGCGCGCAATTCGCCGCCCCGGGCGGCCGATCACCAGCACGATCTCGCCCTCGTAGTCCAGCTGCTCGGACTCCCGCGGGATCACCAGGGGCTCGCCGTGGGGCACGAAGGAGAGCGGGGTGCGGACGAACAGGCTGGGATAGGGCGGTGGCCCGGACCCGTCCTTGTATTCCTCGTTCCGGTTCATGTAGTTGACGCCGACGCAGAAGATCTTGGCCGGATCGGTGACGGGAAGGTCCAGCGCCACTTCTGCCAGCGCGATGTCGGGCGCGTTGCCCTCGGCCACCCGGCGCGCCTCGTCCAGGCGTCCGTCGGCAATCAGGGCGCGAGCCGACGCCACGCCCATGCGCGCCGTCAGGTCGACGACGCCGTCGCCCAAGACCGCGCCGATCCGGGGCGCGCCCTGGTGGCGAAACGAGATCAGGCGCATGGCATCTCCTCCGATACTGGCTGCCTGCTTGACAGCCGGCACCGATATATTTAACATGTTAATTTATTCGCGGTCAACGCGGTTCATCGGGAGGCCCAGGGCAGATGCCGCACTTCACGATCGAGTATTCGGCCAACCTGGACGATGTGGTCGACATGGCCGCCCTGTGCGAAACCGTGCGCACGGCGGCGATCGAGACCGGCATCTTCCCCTTGGGCGGGATCCGCGTGCGGACCGTCCGCTGCGCCGATTATGCGATCGCCGACAAGAACCCTGACAATGCCTTTCTGGACATGGTGCTGCGGGTGGGGACCGGGCGCGACTTGGAAACTCGGCGCAAGGCCGGCGAAGCGGTGTTTGCGGCCTTGGCGGACCACCTGGACGCGGTGATCGCGGCACGGCCCTTCGCGCTTTCGTTCGAGATCCGGGAAGTGCACCCCGACCTCAACTGGAAGAAGAACACCATCCACGGCCGTCTTGCCGCCGCCGCGGAGGCGAAGGAAAAAGCGCAATGACGGTACAAAAGCCCGAGTCCCCGAAGCTGCAAGCCAACATGGCCACACTGGACACGCTCCTGCGACGGTTCGCCGACGGCGGCGTCCAGAACCATATCGCCGGCGCAAGCGTGCCCGCGGTCTCCGGCGAGACCCTGGAAACCGTGACCCCCGTCGACGGCAGCGTGATCACCACGCTGGCGCGCGGCGATGCCGAGGACATCGACCGCGCGGCAACCGCCGCCGCGGACGCCTTCCCGGCCTGGCGCGACATGCCCGGCGAGGAGCGCAAGGCGCTGTTGCACCGGATTGCCGACGGCATCGAGGCGCGCGCCGAGGAGATCGCCATACTGGAAAGCTGGGACACCGGCCAGCCGATCCGCTTCATGGCGAAAGCGGCAATCCGGGGGGCCGAGAACTTCCGGTTCTTCGCCGACCGGGCGCCCGAGGCCCGCGACGGCGCCTCGATGCGGACGACGGGTCAGTTCAATTTCTCCACCCGCACCCCGATCGGGCCGGTCGGCGTGATCACGCCGTGGAACACGCCCTTCATGCTGTCCACCTGGAAGATCGCGCCGGCACTCGCCGCCGGCTGCACGGTGGTGCACAAGCCGGCGGAATGGTCGCCGATCACCGCCAAGATCCTGGTGGAGATCGCCGAAGAGGCCGGCCTGCCCCCGGGCGTCTGGAACACGGTGCACGGCCTGGGCGAGGAATCGGGCAAGGCGCTGACCGAACATCCCGCGATCAAGGCGATCGCCTTCGTGGGCGAATCCCGCACGGGCTCCATGATCATGGCCCAGGGCGCGCCCACCCTGAAACGGATGCATTTCGAACTGGGCGGCAAGAACCCGGTGGTGGTGTTCGACGATGCCGACCTGGACCGGGCCCTGGATGCGGTCGTCTTCATGATCTACAGCCTGAACGGCGAACGCTGCACCTCGTCAAGCCGCCTGCTGGTCCAGCGTTCCGTACACGATCAATTCGTCGAGCGCCTGGCCGAGCGGGTCGGCCGCATCGCGGTCGGCCATCCGCTGAACCCTGCGACCGAGGTGGGACCGCTGATCCACCAGCGCCATTTCGACAAGGTCTGCTCCTATTTCCAAATCGCGCGGGAGGACGGCGCCACCGTCGCGATCGGCGGCGCGCCGGTCGACGGACCGGGCTACGCGGTGCAGCCCACCCTCTTTACCCAGGCGCGCAATGACATGCGCATCGCCCAGGAGGAAATCTTCGGCCCCGTTCTGACCGTTGTCCCGTTCGACGACGAGGCCGAGGCGCTCGCGCTGGCCAACGACGTGCAGTACGGCCTGACGGGATACGTGTGGACCGCCGACATGAGCCGCGCGCTCCGCTTCTCCGACGCGCTGGAGGCCGGCATGGTCTGGGTGAATTCGGAAAACGTGCGCCATCTGCCCACACCCTTCGGCGGCATGAAGGCCAGCGGCATCGGGCGCGACGGCGGCGACTACAGCTTCGAGTTCTACATGGAAACCAAGAATATAGCCTTAGCGTCCGGCACCCACCGGATCCCCAAGCTGGGCGCCTGAGGACGCACGGCCCATGAGCCTCTACCAGGTCCAGAAACTGCTTTACCTCTTAAACCGCGACCCCGCCGTGCGCCAACGCTACGACGAGGACCTGGACGGGTTGCTGGCGGGCTTCGACCTGACCGACGAGGAGATCCGGGCGATCCGCGAACCGGACATCGGCCTGCTTTACGTCCTGGGCGTCAACGGCCAGATCCTGATGCACTACGCGGCGCTCCACCAGATGCCCTGGGACGAATACCTGGAGGCGATGCGCAACGGCGTGCGCAAGCACGGGCCCATCCGTGCCGGGGTCTATACCATCACGGGCTACCAGGGCGTCGAGGCCCACGACGCGGAACTCAAGGCCCGCCGGGCCGCAAGCAAGGAGTGAACCGCCATGCCGCTGGTCTTTGCAGGCGTGTGCAGCCACGCCCCTGGCATCACCGGCCGCGCCAACCGCGCCGATCCAGAGGTCCGCGAGGAATTCTATGCCCAGTTCCGGCGCATGGGCGACGCCATCCGCGCCGCCGGGGCGGACGCCCTGATCGTGGTTGCGGCCGAGCATTTCGGCAATTTCTTCATGAACAACATGCCGGCCTTCGCGCTGGGCATGGCCGATGCCTATGAGGGACCGATCGAGGACGAGGCCTGGCTGGGGATCGCGCACCGCAAGGTGCCGGGCGATGCGGCGCTGTCGAAACGGCTGATCGAGAACGTGATGCAAACGGTGGACGTCGCCTATGCGGAGGAGTGGAAGTTCGATCACGGCATCATGGTGCCGCTCAATTCCCTGACGCCCGCCTACGACCTGCCGGTCATCCCGGCCAACATCAACTGCCAGGGCCCGCCCTTGAGCCCGATCCACCGCTCCTGGGCCTTCGGCGAGGCGCTGCGCCGGGCCTGCGATGCGGTGCCCGAACGGATCGCGCTGGTCGGCACGGGCGGCATCTCCCACTGGCCGGCGACCCCGGACTCCGGCAAGGTCAACGAGGAGTGGGACCGGACCTTCCTCGACCGGTGGGCGGCCAATGACCGCGCGGCGCTGCTCTCCTACCGCGACCTGGACATCTATCATGACGGCGGCCAGGGCGGCTTCGAGATCCGCACCTATGTCTGCGTGGCGGGCGCGTGCGGAGACGGCAAGGGCGAGGTCTGGTTCTACGAACCGATCCCGATCTTCGCCGTCGGCTGCACCGTGGCATCCATGGCGGTCGCATGAGCATCGATTTCAGGGATTGGGCGCACCGCGCCGCCAACTGGAGCGGCGACTACCTGGAGACGATCCGGGACCGGCCGGTGCGCGCCCAGACGGCGCCCGGCGAGATCCTCGGCCGGCTGCCGGCCGCCGCGCCCGAGGCGGCGGAGGACATGGAGGTGATCTTCGCCGACTTCCAGGACATCGTGCTGCCGGGCATGACCCACTGGCAGCATCCGCGTTTCTTCGCCTATTTCCCGGCCAATGCCAGCCCGCCGTCAGTCGTGGCGGAATACCTGATGGCGGCGATGGGCGCACAATGCATGTTGTGGCAGACCTCGCCCGCCGCGACCGAGCTGGGAACCCGGGTGATGGACTGGATGCGCCAGGCGATCGGCCTGCCAGACGGGTTCGAAGGCGTCATCCAGGATTCCGCCTCCTCGGCGACCCTGTGCGCCGTCCTGACCATGCGCGAACGGGCCTTGGACTGGGCCGGCAACACCAAGGGTCTGGCCGTGCAACCGGCGGTGCGGATCTATTCCTCCGACCAGGCGCACAGATCCATCGACAAGGCGATCTGGATCGCCGGCGTCGGCCAGGAAAACCTGGTGAAGGTGCCGACAACAGGCCCGTCCCTTGCCATGGATCCGGCCGCGCTGGAGGCCGCCATCGAACGGGACCGCGCTGCGGGCCACCTGCCGGCCGGCGTGGTCGCCTGCATCGGCGGCACCGGCGTTGGCGCCACCGACGACATCGCCGCCGTGACCGCGGTGGCCAAACGGCACGGCCTCTACGTTCATGTGGACGCGGCCTGGGCGGGCGCGGCAATGATCTGCCCGGAATTCCGTCACCTGATGGCGGGATCGTAGGAGGCAGACAGCTTCGTCTTCAACCCGCACAAGTGGCTGGCGACCAACTTCGACTGCACGGCCCATTTCGTGCGTTCGCCCGAGGACCTGACCCGGACCCTGGCGATCCGGCCGTCCTACCTGAAGACCCACGGGGCGGACGGTATCATCAATTACAGCGAATGGTCGGTGCCGCTGGGCCGGCGCTTCCGGGCGCTGAAGCTGTGGTTCGTGCTGCGCGCTTACGGCCTGGAAGGGTTGCGCACCATGATCCGCAACCACATCGCCTGGTCCGAGGAGCTTGCCCAAGAGGTCGAGGCCGCACCCGATTTCGAGCTGGTGACGCAACCGATGCTGTCGCTGTTCAGCTTCCGCTATACGCCGCCGGGCGCGGAAGACCTGGACGCCCTCAACCTGCGCCTCGTGGGCGCGATCAACGACGACGGCCGGACCTACCTCACCCAGACCCAGCACGCCGGTAAAACGGTGATCCGCTTCCAGGTCGGCCAGACCGAGGCGACGCGCGCGGATGTGCAGGTCGCCTGGGACGTGACCCGCGAAATCGCGGCGGACTTGTAGGATGAGCCAAAGACGTGTCGTGATCACCGGTGCGGCGACCGGCATCGGGGCGGAAACCGCGCGTCTGTTGCGCGCCGCGGGCACCCACGTCACCGCCTTGGACATCGCCGAACCTTCCGACACGGTCGACGCCTACGTGCCGGTCGATCTGGGCGACCCCGCCGCGATCGACCGCGCTGTCGCCAGCCTGGAAGGGTCGTTCGACGCATTGTGCAACGTTGCCGGCCTGCCGCCGCGCGAGGGGCTCACGGCGAAAATCCTGACGGTGAACTTCCTGGGTCTCAGGCGGTTGACGACTGCGATGCTGGACCGGCTGTCGCCAGGTGCCTCGATCGTCAACGTGGCCTCGGTCGCCGGCATGTGCTGGCGCGACAACCTGGACCAGGTGAAGGCCCTGTTGGCACTTTCGGACGACGCGGACACCGCGGATTTCTGCAATGCCCACGGCATCGACCACGTGCGCGCCTACGACCTTTCGAAGGAGGCGGTGATCGTCTGGACCATGGCCCAGACCGAGGCGCTGATCGCGCGGGACCTGCGCGCCAACACCGTGAGCCCCGCCGCCGTCGCGACCGGCATCCTGGACGACTTCAAGGCCGCCTTCGGCGAACGCACGGCACGAAACATCGCCCGGGTGGGGCGGACCGGCACGCCGGAGGAGATCGCCGCCGTCATCGTCTTCCTGGCCTCGCCCGCGAGCGGCTGGCTGAAGGGCATCGACATCAGGATCGACGGCGGAACGGTCGCGCTCAACCAGTGCGATGCCCTGAGCCTCTAGGTGTGGCGGGGACCATTTCCTTCGCGCACGTCCCCTGACAGGGGTATGGTTATTGGCACCCTGGCAGCAGACCGGCGGGACAGGCAGGACAAGGGGAGGCGGCGGAACGCCCCATGATTCAGGCAGGGCGGTATCTGGCCGACGCGCTGGCCCTGGCACTGGCGTGCCTGGCCATCTACGTGGCCGGCTTCGGGGTCTTCGACAATGCCATGGTCTCCGGCGGCACGGTGACCCTGGGCCTTGTGATCGGGTTCCTGTCTTTCCTGTCGGCCGATGAAGACGAACGGCGCCGGCCCGGCTGGCGCCTCAAAGGCGCAGTGGACCTGGTCATGGCCGCCGTCTTCGTCTGGGTCGCCTGGCACTGGCTCCAGATCATGCTGGAGCAGAAAGAGTTCTTCATCGAATTCGAGCAGGCCGATTATGTGATCGGCTGGGTCGGGTTCGTGATCGTCGGCTGGGCCGCCTACCGCTTCTTCGGGATGCCCATGTTCGTGGTCTATGTTCTGGCCGCGGTCTACGTCCTGTTCGGGGACTGGTTTCCCTGGATCTTCATGGGTGCGGCCGAGGACTGGACCCGGGTTTCGGAGAACCTCTGGTATTCGACCGACGGCACCTTCGGCAGGCCCGTCGAGGTGGTCAGCCGCGTGGTCCTGATCTTCATCGTGTTCGGCGCGGTCCTGCAGGCCAGCGGCGCCGGCGCCGTCCTGTTGAAGATCGCGTTTGCCGCCACCGGACGTTTCGCCGGCGGGCCGGCGCATGCCTCGATCGTCGGCAGCGCGCTGTTCGGCACCATGTCGGGCGCGGCCGTCGCCAACGTGGTGTCGACCGGCATCTTCACGATCCCCATCATCCGAAAGGCGGGCTTTTCGCGCCGGTTCTCCGGTGCGGTCGAGGCGGCCGCGTCGACCGGCGGCCAGATCATGCCGCCCGTGATGGGCGTCGTCGCCTTCCTGATGTCGGACGTCACCGGCATTCCCTATATCCAGATCGTCGTCGCCGCCCTGATCCCGGCCGCCTTTTATTATGCAAGCCTATTCGCCGTGGTCCTGATCGAGGCGCGCCGCCAGGGCGTCACGGCAACGCCCGCGGCAGAGCGGGAGCGCCTGACGCGCCGGGACTACGTACAGAGCCTCGCCTTCTTCGTGCCGCTGGCGGTGATCATCGCGGTGCTGCTGACCGGCCGCACGCCGCAAAGCGCCGGCTTCGCCGCCCTGGCCACGGGCTTCGTCCTGTGCCTGATCCTGTTCCCCGAGTTCCGGTCGCCGCGCAAGATCCTGGAGGCGTTGGTCGGCGCCGGCAAGGTCAGCGCGACGCTGATGATCATCGTCGCCGCCATCGGCCTGGTCATCGGTGTCATCAACATGACCGGCGTGGGCCTGAAATTCGCCCAGGCAATCCTGGCGGTGTCGGGCGACGATCTGTTGATCTCGCTGATCCTGGTGATGATCGGCTGCCTGGTGCTGGGCATGGGCGTCCCCTCGGGCGCGGCCTATCTGATCATCGCGCTGGTCATGGGCCCGGCGCTTCAGCAGCTTGGCCTGCCGACGATCCTGGCCCACCTGTTCGTGGTCTATTTCGGCGTCCTGTCGGCGGTGACGCCACCGGTGGCGCTCGCCGCGTTCGCCGCCGCACCCATCGCCGGATCCAGACCGATGGAGACGGGCATGGAGGCGGTGCGCCTGGCGATTGCCGGTTTCCTGATCCCCTACATTTTCGTCTACCATCCCAGCGTCGTCCTGATCCTGGGATTCGATCCGGTCGGGCTGGTCTGGGCGGTCGCGGTCTTCGCGGTCTCCACCTGGGCGATCGCGACAGGCCTGGGCGGTTACGAGACGCGGCCGCTGGCGCTGTGGGAACGGGCGATCCGGGTCGCTGCGGGGCTGGTCGTGCTGGTGCCGGACCCGGTCTATTCGGCGCCTGCAGCCCTTGCCGTGCTGGCCCTGATCGCACGGCAGAAGCTTCAACCGGGAATCCGGCCCCAGGCCGGCTGAACAGAATTACGCAAACGCTTAATGGGAGGAGACCAATGAAACGAGCTTTGACCCTGGCCGCGGCGGGCCTTGTCGCGGCATCGCTGGGCGGCGCGGCATCGGCCAAGGACGTCCTGAAAATGGCCACCATCGCCCCCGGCACCTCGGCCTATCTGACCATGACCACCATGGCGAATGTGGTGAACCAGGGGCAGGACGCCTACGAACTGCAGGTGGATTCCACCGGTGCCGCGACCAAACACATCGTCGAGATGGCCCAGGGCAAGCTGGACATGGTGATGACCTCGCCGGCGGTCTACCGCTTCATGAAAGGCGGCAAGGCCATGTACCAGAAACTCAAAAGCGCGCCGGAACTGTCCAAGAACGTCCGGCTGATGTTCTGGTTCCCCTACAGCACCTACCACGTCACCACCTATGCAGAGGACGACATCACGTCGCTTCAGGACATCAAGGGCAAAAAGGTGTTCCTGGGTCCGCCGGGCGGCGGCGCGTGGCGGGCGTCGGCCGACTGGATCCTGGCGACCACCGGCTACAAGCCGGGCGAGGATTTCGACAACGTCAAGGCCTCCTGGAGCTCCGCCCTGCAGGGCTTCCAGGACCGGCAGATCGATGTCTATATCGGCGGCTGCATCGACCCCTGTCCCCAGTTCGAACAGCTCTCGGTAACCAGCAAGCTGCGCTTCCTGGGCGTGGACAAGGCAACGGCCGACAATCCCAACGACGCCATCAAGAAGGCGATCCCGCCGGGGCGCTATATCGACGTGGTCAAGGCGGATACCTACGGCGACGGCCAGGTCAACGAGACCGACGTCTATACCCTGGCTGCGGTCGTCGGCGTGGCGGTGCGCAAGGACATCGGCGACGACACCGTCTATGCGATCACCAAGGCGTTCTGGGAAGGTCTGGACGGAATCCGCGCCGATGCGCCCTGGGTCGACAACATCACACTGGACTTCGCGGTTCAGGAGGGCCCGCTGCCCCTGCATCCGGGCGCACTGAAGTATTACGAGGAGATCGGCTTGGCGATCCCCGACGTGAACCGACCCTGACCTTAACACCGGCGTCCGGCCCCTTAGAACGGACCGGACGCCGGATACATCGGATCGCTTTAACCGGCACGGGCAGACATGGGCACCGACATTCGCAACATCCTTTTCATCATGTGCGACCAGCTCCGGTGGGATTACCTGTCCTGCTACGGGCATCCCGCATTGCAGACGCCGAACATCGACCGGCTGGCGGCGCGCGGCGTACGGTTCGACAGGGCCTACGTGCAGTCGCCCGTCTGTTGTTCGTCGCGCATGAGTTTCTATACCGGCCGTTACATGAACTCGCATGGCGTGACGTGGAACAATATCCCTCTGCGCGTCGGCGAACGCACGTTGGGCGACTATCTGCGGCCCCTGGGTGTCCGAACCGCCCTTGTGGGCAAGACCCACATGCATACCGACAGGGAAGGCATGGCGTGGCTGGGTCTGGATCCGGAGTCGGAGATTGGCACCCAAACCGCGCAATGCGGCTTCGAGCCGTACGAGCGGGACGACGGCCTGCACCCCGTGGGCCCCGCCGGCCCATACGATTCCAAACCTGCTCCCTACAACGAGTACCTCAAGGAACAGGGCTTCGACGCGGATAACCCGTGGGACGACTGGGCAAACGCGGCAATGGACGAAGACGGAACGCTCAAGTCCGGATGGTTCCTGCGCAATTTCGTCCGACCGGCCCGGGTTCCGGAAGAGCATTCCGAAACGCCCTACACGACCCGCCGCGCCAAGGAGTTCATTGACGAGGCATCGGGGCGGCCATGGTGCCTGCACCTTTCCTATATCAAACCCCATTGGCCCTATATCGTGCCGGCGCCCTATCACGACATGTACGGTGCCGGCGACATGCTGCCCGCCGTGCGCGCGGACGCGGAGAAGGAGAACCCGCATCCGGTCCTCGGCGCCTTCCATGACATGCGCATTTCGAAAACGTTCTCCCGGGATGAGGTCCGCGAAGCCGTGATTCCGGCCTATATGGGCCTGATCAAGCGGATCGACGACCAGATCGGTGTCCTCATGGACTTCCTGGAAGAAAGGGGCCTCATGGAGACGACCATGATCGTCTTCACCTCCGATCACGGCGACTATCTCGGCGATCACTGGCTTGGGGAGAAGGACCTGTTCCACGATTGCGTGTCGCGGATTCCGCTGATCGTCTGCGACCCCCGCGACCAGGCCCAAGCCGCCCGCGGCACCGCCAGCGACGACCTGGTGGAGGCCATCGACTTGATTCCCACCTTTCTGGACTTCTTCGGCGCCCCGCCGCAGCCGCACCGGCTGGAAGGACGGGCATTGACGCCGCTGTTGCATGGCGAACGGCCGGCGGAATGGCGCCGCTACGTGGTTTGCGAATCCGATTACGCCATGCTGCCGTCGCGCCGGGCCTTGGGGATTCCGGTTTCCCAGGCGCGCCTGACCATGATCGCCACCGAACGCTGGAAATACATCCACGCCGAGGGCTTCCGCCCGATGCTGTATGACCTGGCCGAAGACCCCCAGGAACTGAAGGACCTGGGCGACGACAACAGCCACGAGGAGGGGCGCCGGGATCTGTCGGAGATGCACTTCGAATGGGCGCGGCGGCTCAGCCAACGGGTCACGAAAAGCGACGCGGAGATCGAGGCGATGGCAGGCGTCAACGCTCGGCGGGGGATCCTGCTGGGATTCTGGGATGAATCGGAGCTTCCACCGGAACTCCGGAAATGACCGTGGCCGCAGACAAGCTGCGCGCGCATAGCGCGGAGTTCCGCAAGGACGTCATCGAGGTGACGGAAGGCGTCTACGTGGCCATCGGCTATGCAGCGTCGAACGTCACCATGATCGTCGGCAACGACGGCATCATCGTCATCGACACCACCGAAAGCACCCGCGCCGCAGCCAACATCCTGGCCGAATTCCGCAAGATCACGGACCTGCCGGTGCGGGCCATCGTCTATACCCACAGCCACCGCGACCATGTGAGCGGCACGACCGTTTTCGCCGAAGGCGCGGCGCCGGAGATCGTTTCCCGGTCGAACCTCTCGCCCGATCTGTTTCGCACGGATGCGCGGCCGGCGCCGACGGAGATCCTGCTGAAACGCACGCGCCGCCAGTTCGGGATGGGTCTTGCCGAAGCCACGGAGCGTATCAATCTGGGGATCGGCCCCGGCGACCGGCCGATGGAAGGCATGGGGGCAGGGTTCGTCCCGCCGACCGTCATGTTCGAGGGCGACCGCTACGATCTCGACTGCGGCGGCGTCCACCTGGAACTGCATGCCGCACCGGGCGAAACCGAAGACCAGCTGGTGGCCTGGCTGCCCGACCGAAAGGTCCTGTTCTGCGGCGACAACTTCTACAAATCCTTCCCCAACCTCTATGCGATCCGCGGCACGCGCTATCGCGACTTCGACGCCTGGTCCGACACGCTGGACCGCCTGATCCGGTTCGAGGCGGACTACCTGGTTCCCGGCCATTCCCGCCCGGTGCGCGGGGCGGAGACAATCAGGGGGCGACTGGCCGACTACCGTGACGCGATCTGCGCGGTGATCGCACAGACGGCGGAAGCCATGAACCGCGGCCTGACGCCGGACGAGATCGCGGAAACCGTGCACCTTCCGGAAGAGCTGGCGGCCAAACCCCATCTCCAGCAGTTCTACGGGACGGTCGCCTGGTCGGCGCGGGCCTATTTCGCCGGCACGGTCGGATGGTTCGATGGCAATCCGACCAGTCTCTTTCCGACCCCGCCGGCGGAAAAGGCACGCCGGATCGCGGACCTGGCAGGCGGCGAGGCGGCGTTGCTGGAATGCGCGCGCAAGGCGACCACGGCCGGAGAGCATCAATGGGCGATGGAACTGGCGGACCTGGTGATCGCCCTGGAAACGGACAACGACGCCGCGCTGCGGATCAAGATCGACTGCCTGACGGCCCTCGCCGAGACGCAGGTAAACGCCACGGCGCGCAATTACTATCTGGTCTACGCGAAGGAATTGCGGGACGCGCAAGAGACATAGGCCGGTAAACCCCTCATCCGGCCCTTCGGGCCACCTTCTTCCATCGGGGAGAAGGGAAGAAAGCCCCTCTCCCAAGGGGAGAGGGGTTGGGG
>Ga0209782_1000125_pt1 | contig 29860 bp, 20 predicted proteins | sample WorMetmaBAHAMAS1_FD_187390 | JGI IMG/M metagenome (GOLD analysis project Ga0209782, IMG submission 187390) | Marine gutless worms symbiont microbial communities from Max Planck institute for Marine Microbiology, Germany - Inanidrilus... | ecosystem: Host-associated > Annelida > Digestive system...
TAATTTCGTTGAAGAAATGGAAGAAAAATCAACTTGATTTTGTTCCAACGAAATAATGATCCTAATTTGATTCTATGGTATAGTTCTAACATAATTACAATTATTATTTAATCAACCTTAAAATGGGGCAATTCGTTTTTTTAAAATGCGCCCAACCGAGCGCTGCGAGATGGCGGGGATGATGCCGCGTTTGATCGCCTCGGCGGCTAGTTCCCGCTGGGTCCAATGGGTGATAGCCCGCCCGCTGTCGCACGGATCCTCGCAGGCCAAGGCGAGGATCGCGCAGGCATCCTCGGCGCTGTAGGTGGCCGGCGTACCGGGGCGCGGGGCATCACAGCCAAGCGTTCGGCGACACGGTTGCCTGTGCTCGCGAGCCAACGCCGCCGACAGTTGCGAACAACTGCTATGCGGGCGATGCCCAGGCGCGTGGCACTCGGCTGGATGCCGACGCCTTCGCTGGCGGCAAGCAGCACGATCCGGGCGCGCAGCACCACGTGTTGGGCGCAGGTCTGATGACGGACCAACGCTTCGAGGTCGCGGCGCTCGCGTTCGCTCAGGCGTACTAGGATTCGGCTCGTGAGGCACCGCCAGACGAAAGGGGCGGAAACGGATAGGCTGAGTCTACGGACACGGGAACCTGCTCTCTACTCTACTGGTTCAGATTCCGGAGGCCGGTAGCTGACGCCACTGTTTTTACGACACCCTCCACAGGGCATCATACAGGCCGCTGGCGCGGACCACGGGTCGGGCGATGGCTGTGCGCAATCGCTCCTCGGTAGCAAGCAGCCGGACCCGTTGTCTGGCCCGGGTGATGCCCGTGTAGATGAGCTCCCGGGTCAGCACCCGGCTCTCGGCCTCGGGCAGCACCAGCAGCACCTCGTCGAACTCGGAGCCCTGGCTCTTGTGGACCGTCATGGCATAAACGGTCTCGCGGGCCGGCAGGCGCGACGGCAGGATATACCGGACACCTTCGGTAGTGGCGAAGAACACCCGCAGGGCACCGCCGCTCCGGGGATCGGACAGGACCAGGCCCACATCCCCATTGTAGAGCCCCAAGGCATGGTCGTTGGCGGTGAGTATGACCGGACGCCCAGCGTAGAACTCGCCGTCGCGCCGGATCAGGCCCGCTGCTTCCAAGGTCTGCGCCAGGCGTTCGTTCAGGCGCTCGACCCCGTAGGGACCCGAGCGCAGGGCGCACAGAACCCGCACCCGGTCCAGCTCCGACAGCGCCGCCGGAGGATCAAGGCTCGCCAGCACTCGCTGCCAGGCGGGCACCAGCCGCTGTGCGATCAGATCGGCCAACACCTGCGTCCGCGGTGCCTCTAGTTGGACGTCCGGATAACGGTCGGCGGCCAGAATCCGCAGACTCGCATCCGGATCGCCCCGGTTGACGGCCTGGGCCAGGGCACCGATGCTGCTCTCCTTGCCGAAGCGCCGGCTCTTGCGCAGCACCACGATCCGATCACCCAGGTCGGGACCGGGCGCGGCAGCGGGTTCCAGTCGGTCACCGGCCACTGCCGCGACCTCCGCACACAGCCTCGGCGAGTAGCCGGACACCCGACCCCGCCCACATAGGTCGCCGAGCACCCGGCCCGATTCCACCGAGGCCAGTTGATCCTGATCCCCGAGCAGAATCAGGCGGGCCTGGTCCGGCAGTGCGGCCAGCAGGCGGGCCATCAGGGGCAGGTCCACCATGGAGGCCTCGTCGACCACCAGGACCTCCAGGTGCAGGGGATTGTCCGCGCTGTGGCGCGGCGTGGCGCGCCCGGGACGATACCCGAGCAGGCGGTGCAGAGTGACGGCCGCCTCGGGGATGCAATCCGCGGTCTGTTCCGTCACCGGCAGCTCCGCCTTGGCGACGCGGATGGACTCCGAGAGTCGGGCCGCCGCCTTGCCGGTAGGGGCGGCCAAGGCGATGCGCGGGGGAGTATCCACCGCCTGCTCTACCAGGAGGGCGAGGATCGCGGTTACGGTGCGGGTCTTGCCCGTACCCGGTCCGCCGGAGATCAGGCACAATCTCCGCAGCACCGCTACCGCGGCGGCGACCCGCTGCCAGTCGATGGTGCCGACGCCGGGAAACAGACGCCCCAGCCCTTGCCGTAGCCGGCCGCGGTCCACCGACGGCGTGGGGGCACGGGCACGGGCGTGCACGGCATCCGCCACCTGCCGCTCGAACTGCCAATAACGCCCGAGATAGAGTCGGCCGTGTCGGTCGAGGATCAATGGGGCGCGGTCGCCGGGCACCCCGACCACGGAGCAGGCGCGCAAAGCATCGCTCCAGGCCTCCGGGGCCGGTATTCGCGGCCCGTCCGGGTCCTCGGGGTCCTGAAACAGGGGAAGCTCCCGGCACCGGTCCAGCTCCAGGCACACGTCCCCTTCCCCCACCCGATGGCTGGTCAGGGCCGCGGCCAACAGCAACTCCGGGGCATCACCGCCGGCCAGGGCCTCCAGCTGCCGGGCGAAATGGAAATCCACCGCCCGCAGCGTACCCCGTGCCACTGCCTGGCGTAGAAATGCCTCCATCGAGTCGCTACCAGCTGCCGATGCGCGGGCGTTCTTCATTTCGTGCCCCGGATGCACCATAGAAAGATCGGCAACGGGATCGAGTAACCACAGAGACACAGAGACGCAGAGTGTTTTCTCCTACGTGTCTTAGCGGTTTACCGGAACGTGTATCAATGCCGATCGCGTGCCGAATCCTCGTCGCCTCCACCGCTGCGATGCGTTCCACGTCTTCCGGTGCCAGACCGAGTAACTCGGAAACCTCCGCGACCCCAAGTCGGCTCAACAGACGACGCACAACCCTCGCCTCGCCTTTTTCCTCGCCGCGTTCGAAACCTATGTTGAAAGATGGCAGACGTTCGATATCGATATCGGTCAGCATGTGTTCTGACCTCTTTAACCTGTGCCTAGGAGATCCCGGTTCTTCGAGAGAATCTCCAGCATAGTCATGTGTTCACGGAATCCTCGCTCGTCTGCACCTAGCAACTCCCGCAAGCGGTGCACAATGTAGGTAACAACTTCTTGCGGCTTACGGCCACCGAAGTCGCACAGTACGGCTAGTACCAGGGCATCGGGGTTGTCCTGCGCCAGCAATCCGGCACAGTCGACGCGATGCACGTCGATCAGGCGATAGCTGTAATCGTCGAGCAGCCCTTGCTCGTCGAGACCCACGGGCATGGTCAGGGGGTCAGTCCCAATGTAGATCAGGGATTGTCGAATCGGTCCGGAATAGCCGGCAAGGCGGATATCTGTGTAGTAACGCAGCATCCGTAGCGGCATATCCGCAGCATTGTTGTTGGCGATCTCGATGTGCAACAGGAACTCTTCGCCGTCGGTCGCGCGCATGCGTGCTACCAGATCAGCCCGGCGGTCCTCGATCTGCTGATTCTGGGTCTCCAACACTTGGATAGTCTCGGCATCGAGTTCCAAGAGGTGGTGGGCAAAATCGTTGGTGAGCCGCTTGAGCAGATCGCGGCTGATGATGTCCTTCGTAGTCATGATACAAAGGCTACCATGGCGGTGTGGTGATTCCGACTATTCGGTAGGTACGGCGGTTTTGAACTCCTCAATATAGCCGAGTATCTCGGTTGGATATGGCCTTTTTCTCGGACATGCGACGGGCGAGATCCCCGCAACGTTCATCGAAACGAGTGCCGGTACGGAAGCTGAGGTACTTGAGCGAAGCCTTGCCATCCAACATGCGAACTAAGCGCTCCCAGCGCTCCCGCGCCGGGGCAGTTAGCGAGTCGAAGCGGTCGATCGGTCATCGCTTGACTTCATCGGTTCTTAAGGTGTTTGCGATCTGTTACACCCGGTACAGAAGTGCCGAAGTACCGATAACATGGAAATCATTTTTTCGTTCAATGTTATCGGTAGTTGAGAGCATCCTGACATGCAGCCCGTAAGTCCTCAGCGACCACGCTGGAACAGGCGATCGAGTTCCGGTCCGGAAAGCTTGATCCAGGTCGGGCGTCCGTGGTTGCACTGATCGGCGCGTTCCGTGCGCTCGAGGGCACGTAACAGGGCATTCATTTCCTCCACACCGAGTCGGCGATTGGCGCGCACCGACCGGTGGCAGGCCATAGTGGCGAGCACGGCGTTGATCTCCTCGGAAATCTGCTCGCTGCGTCCATGCACGGCAAAGTCCGCGAGCAGGTCCCGCAGCAGACGCTCCGCGTCTGCCCCTTGGAGCAGGGCCGGAATCTCGCGTACCACCAGGCTGCCTTCCCCCATCCGACCCAACCCTACACCGAGGCGTCGGCACAGATCCAGGTTGGACTCGGCTAGGTCCGCTTCCCAGGGAGCGACCTGGGCCATGACCGGGACCAGCAAGGGCTGGCTGCGAATTGTACCTTGTTCCCAGGAGTGTTTGAGGCGTTCGTAACCGATGCGCTCATGGGCCGCATGCATATCTACGATCACCAACCCATCCGCGGCCTGGGCCAGGATATAGACACCCTGCAGCTGAGCGAGCGCATACCCCAACGGCGGCAGTTCCGGTTCCGCCGCGTGCTCCGGCTCGGCTTTCTCCGTATCCTCGCCGGACCTGGGACCGGGTCTTTGGGCCTCGAAGCTGAAGCGATGCCCGCCCGTGCCCCCGGTGACCCGTAGGGGCATGGGCCGCTGACGGGGTTTGGGGTCTTCCTTTGATACGGACTGTATCAATCCCGCGTGGGGAACCCCGGCTACCATCGGCGTCGGCTCGACGGGCGCCGATTCCCCCCGCGTCACACCCTCCGCGAGGCGCCGGTGGAGGGTCCGGAAGATAAAGTCGTGGACCTGCCGCCCTTCGCGAAAACGCACCTCGTGCTTGGCGGGGTGGACGTTGCTGTCCACCAGCATAGGTGGCAGCTCCAGATACAGCAAATAGGCCGGATGGCGGCCCTGGTGCAGCACGTCCTGGTAGGCCAGGCGTATGGCATGTGCCACCAGCTTGTCCCTGACCATGCGTCCGTTCACATAGAAAAACTGCAGATCCGACTGGCTGCGGGAGAAGCCGGGGCTCGCTATCCACCCGTGCAGGCGCAACCCCACCGCGGTCTGATCCAAGCTCATGGCATGCTCCAGAAAGCCGGCACCCACCAGCTTTTTCAAGCGGTTTTCCACCGCCCCGCCCGCCTCGGCTGCCGGCGGCAGATCAAACAGGACCCGCCCGTTGTGGGTGAGCCGAAAGCGCACATCGCAGCGCGCCAGCGCCACTCGACGTACCAGTTGCTCCAGGTGGGAAAGCTCGGTCTTGTCCGTGCGTAGGAATTTACGTCGGGCCGGCGTGTTGTAGAAGAGATCCCGCACCTGCACCCTGGTCCCCACCGGATGGGACGCCGGTATCGGCTCACCGATCTGCTCGCTGCCGTCGCTGCGGATGCTCCAGGCCTGGTCCGCATCCAGGTGCCGTGAGCTGAGCCCCAGACGGGACACGGAAGCGATGCTCGATAGGGCCTCGCCGCGGAACCCCAGGGTGGCGATGGACTGCAGATCCGTGACCTCGGCGATCTTACTGGTGGCATGTCGGCAGAGCGCCAAAGCCAAGTCTTCTCGGGTAATTCCCACGCCGTTGTCCCGGACCCGCAGCAGCTTGATACCCCCCTGCTCGGCGTCGATTTCGATCCGGTCCGCACCGGCGTCCAGGCTGTTCTCGATCAGCTCCTTAGCCACCGAGGCCGGCCGCTCCACCACCTCTCCCGCCGCAATCTGATTGACGAGCTGCGCAGGAAGCTGCCGGATTCGGTTGGTCATGCGGGGATAGAAGCAAAAAGCCGGCGGTCGTGCAAGGGTAATTGGTACAGCAGTACCGGAGTGCCGATAGCATAGGAATCATTTTTGCCGCAAGTGAACGCAATTCCTTTTCTTCAAGCGTAATCAGAAATTGCATTCTTTCAACTCCAGTTTGATTTTTGGTAGTGGTGATTTTTGAAGTGATAGGGTAGATGGATTCATCGTAATCATTCCGATTGCCACCGTTTTTCTCGTTACCTGATTCTAGATTTTAGCCCTCTCTTCCGGAAGAATACGCTTGGTCTGAACGATTGCGTTCATTGATAAAAACAACCAAAGAGTTTTCAATTACGATTATCGAGACTACAGTCTACACCTGTCGCAGGTGTCAGAGCGAAGATCTGGTTAAAAATGGCCCAAATGCGTCCGGTAGCTCGCAATATCACTGTAAAGCCTGTGGTGCCTATGGCGTACTTGAGCGCAAAGAACGTGCGACGGAAGAAAAGAAAGAATTCGTTATAAACGTTTAATCAAGAAAGATCCAGTATGCGCGGGATTGAACGGACGTTTGGGGGCTCGCGCCGAACAGTGAGTGCTTGATTAAAAGAATAGACGAATGACCTCCCACCCCTTGAAGAGACGCTACAACCGGTTGATTCAAAAAAGATTCCTGTGCTGGAGGGGGATGAGTTGCGGTCCTTTGTCTTTCGTAGCAAAGACAAAGTTTGGGTCTGGATTGCCATGAATGGAGAGAGCCGAGAAATCGCCGCCTCCGCCTGCGGCGATCACGGCGAAAACACCTGTCGAATACTCTAGGATCGCGTACCATCTGCTTATAGAGAAGCCATCGTTTTCAGTGATTATTGGCGCGCGTACCAAGCCGCCATTCCGACTGCGCAACATCGCCCTGGGGGTGGGGTAAAGAAACGGGGGAAACGGCTCATATTGAGCGTTGGAATAATCCCTTACGGCAACATTTGACACGCTTCGTACGTAAGACGTTGTCTTTTTCCAAATGGATTAAAATGCATGAGATTGGTTTAAAACTCTTCATACACCGATGTAATACTGAATTATTGCCGATTGTTGGCTAGATATCACTTCAAAAACCACCACTACCTAAATATTCCAAAATTTGGCCGATTAACTTGGTTTCTGTTGCAGTGGGGTGGATCGGTTTTGGCCTGAGAACCATCGTTGACTCCTTGTTGTAATGGTGGTTGAAAAAGGAAAAATAGTACCAAATACAGCAGGTTACGTGTTAACTTAATGGCATTGGCGTATATCCGAGACCGAAGTCCATTGATGCGGTTCGCTACGCTCACCGCATCCTACGTCCACTCTATTGGAACTTTGCCCGGTCTAAAGGTCCATACAGCAGAACCTACTTACAGGGCAAAAACCGCACTGCCGTCTCCATTTCATGCAGCACATCCGCCAGCGCCGCCAGTGCCACCTCGATGTCGCTTTCTCCGGTCTGGTGACTAAGGGAGAAGCGCACCGCGCAGTGGGCCTCCGCCGGACTGCGGCCCATGGCCAGGAGCACGTGGGTGGGGTCGGGTGAGCCCGACTTGCAGGCCGAGCCTGAGGAGAGGGCGATACCCCGCTGGTCCATGGCGACGACGATGCTCTCGCCGCGCAGATCGGGGAGCGTCAGGTTGAGGACGTTGGGCAGGCGCGCGTCCGTGGCACCGTTGAGCCGTGCCTTGGGAATGAGGGCGCGCACGCCGGTTTCCAGACGGTCGCGTAGGTTCTGTAACGTCCCGGTCTCGTGCAGGGACCGCCGCGCCAGGTCGGCCGCTGCCCCGAGACCGACGATGCCGGCCACGTTCTCGGTACCGGCACGCAGGCGTCCCTCCTGGGATCCGCCGTGGATGAGGGGCTCCAGCTCCACTCCCTGCCTGACGTAGAGCGCACCCACGCCCTTGGGGCCGTGGAGTTTGTGCGCCGACAGGCTGAGCAGGTCCACATCCAGGGCCTGAACGTCCACTGGGATCTTACCGGCGGCCTGCACCGCGTCGGTGTGGAACAGGGCACCGGCCGCGTGGGCAATGGCCGCGAGCTCCCGGATCGGCTGGACCGTGCCGACCTCGTTGTTGGCCATCATGATCGATACCAGGGCGGTGTCCACGCTCAGCGCGGCACGCAGGGAATCGGGCGATACGAGCCCTTTTCCGTCCACCTCCAGATAGGTAACCCGCCAGCCCCGGCGCTCCAGGAAGCGGGCGGTGTTGAGGACGGCCGGGTGTTCGATGGCCGAGGTAATCAGATGACGTCGGTCTGAGTGGGCAAAGGCGATGCCCTTGAGGGCCAGATTGTCGGCCTCGGAGCCGCCGCCGGTGAATACTATGCGCCGGGGTCGGGCACCGATCAGCGCGGCTACCTGCCGGCGCGCCTCGGCCACCGCCTCGCGGGCGTTTCTCCCCCCCCCGTGGATCGAGGAGGGGTTGCCAAATGCGCCTGCGAGGTAGGGCAGCATAGCCGCTTTTACGGCATCCGCGAGCCTGGTGGTGGCGCTGTTGTCGAGATAGATCTCGGACTTCGGACGGGTCCGGGCAGCGATAGCGAAGCCGTCGCGGCGCTCGGCGGTGGGCCGGGCGACGCGGCGGGTGACCGCGGTGCCGACCTCCAGCCGGGCGACTTCGCACAAGAGCGCCTTATAGACAGGAAAGCCCGAGATTTCGTCCAGGTTGGTGATGTCGGTAAGCTCGTTGGCGTTCCACCGCCGCCATGCCTCCGGTCCCACTGGGGTACCGCCGCCCATGTTGCACTCGACGGCGCCCGCGACGATGTCGTCGGTGACCCAGGCGCGAAAGGGCACGGCACCGCGCGGGGTCCGCACCTCGACCAGATCCCCGGTGTCGATGCCGCGGGCCCGGGCGTCGGCGGTGTTCATCTCCACCGTGGGCTCGGGGTTGTCGCGGCAGAGCCCCTCGATGCCGTGGTGCTGGGAGCGGAAGTCGGTCTGTGGTCGGGCGCCGGAGTTGAACACCAGGGGGAAATCGCGCATGAGATCGGGCCGCGCGACGGGGCCCTCGATCGGCTCCACGTACTTCGGGAGGGGCTCGTAGCCGTGGTCTTCAAGGATGGTCGACCAGAGCTCGAATTTGCCCGTCGGCGTATCGAAGCCGGGCCGTCCATCGGGGCGCAGGCCGCCCTTGAGCCACTTGCGGTAATCCATCAGGGGGGTGTCGATCTTGACCTGGCCGCCGGCGGCGCGGACCCCTTCCAGGCTATGGCCCGAGCCCTCAAGTACGAAGCGGATCACTCCTTCCTCGCCCTGCGGATAGAGCGCACCGTAGCCCAGCCGGTGCGCTAGCTCGGTCATGATCAGGTAGTCGTTGCGTGCCTCGCCCACCGGCTCGATGAGGCGCTCGCGGACCCGGAAGGTGGGGCCGTAGACCATGTAGGATAGGTTCTCGAAGCCGGTGGTGGCGGGCAGCACGATGTCGGCGTAGGCCGCGTCCGCCGTCAGCTGGCGGTCGATGCAGACCAGGAACTCGAGCCGGGACAGGGTCTCCCGCCACACCGGTGTCTCGGGCCACGAGGTCAGGATCGAGGCACCCTGGATGATGAACCCGCGGATGGGATAGGGCTCACCTCTGAGCACCGCGTCCACCAGCCCCAGGGCATGGGACTCGCCGCGGTAGTGGCTGTAGAGGGGAAAACGGTCGCGGGCGACCGCCCGCTCGAGGTCCGGGTTAGGCTGGTGGCACGAGCGGTTGATCGGGAACCCGCTGCCCGGCATGGCGAGCCCGATGCCGCCGGCGACGTCGAGCTGGCCGGCCAGGGCGAACAAAGCGAGCACCGCGCGGATCGCCTGGATGCCGGAGTTGGAGTATTCGAGTCCGGTGTACATCACCGGCGCCGCACCGTTGGCGCCGGCGATCCTGCGGGCGAGGTCGCGCACCGTCTCGGCGGGCACGCCGGTGATATCTGCCACGACCGCGGCGCCGAAGTGTTGGACGTAGGTCTTCAGTTCCTCGAAGCCGTGGCACCAGTCGGTAGCAAAGGCATCGTCGAGCAGGTCTTCTTCGATCATGGTCGCGATCATACCGAGCGCCAGTGCGCCGTCGGTACCGGGACGGATGGGCACCCATCGGGCCCCGGTGCGGACCACGGTCTCGGTGCGGCGGGGGTCGATCACCAGGATCTCACAGCCGCGCCGGGCTGCGGCCTCAAGGCGGCGCATGTCCAGCGGCGGCGAGTCGGTGGCCGGGTTAGCGCCCCATACTACTAGTAGCTCGGCGTTCTCCACATCGGTGAACATGTCGATCAGCATGCGGCCCATGGTCACATGGGGCGCGATCTTGGCGAACGAGACGTAGCACAGGGCCCCGACCCCCATGGTGTTGGGGGAACCGAACGGAAACAGCACGCTAGAGGCCGAGGATACTGCCACGCCCTGGGGCTGGAAGATGTCGCAGAGCGCGAGGTCGAAGGTGCCGCGTCCGGTGTAGATGCTGACGGCCTCGGGACCAGACTCGGCCTTGATGCGGTTCAGGTTGGCGACGATGAGCTCGAAGGCCAGGTCCCAACCGATGGGCTCGAACTCGTGGGTGCCCTTGGGGCCGACGCGACGCAACGGGGTCCGCAGGCGGTGCTCCGAGTAGACGATCTCGGGCGCGTGCTCACCACGGCGGCAGATCATGCCGAGGGGGTGACCGGACTCGGCACGGATGGCGGAGAGCCTACCGTTTTCGAGCGCCGCCTCGACCCAGCACCCGGCGGGACAAATGCCGCAGATGGTCCGTTGCCAGTGCCGCCCGGCGGCACTCATGCCGCCGCCAGATAGTGGACGCTGAACAGATCCTCGGGATCGGTCCAGGTGCGTATCAGCCGGAAGCCGGTGCGTCGTGCCATGTCGCGGAAGCCCTCGACGGTGTACTTGTAGGAGTTCTCGGTATGGATGGTTTCGCCGTCGGAGAACGCGAAGGTATGCTCGCCCACCGAGACGAGTTGATCGCGGGTACTGACCAAGTGCATCTCGACCCGGCCCTGGTCCGACACATAGACGGCCTCGTGACGGAAGGCGTTGAGGTCGAAGGCACTGTCGAGCTCGCGGTTACAGCGGGCGAGCAGGTTCTTGTTGAACGCCGCCGTAACGCCGGCTGTGTCATTGTAGGCGGCGTGCAGGGTGTCCACATCCTTACGCAGATCCACACCGATCACCAGCCCTCCGCCCAACAGCCATTCGCGCGCCTGGTCGAGAAAGGCGGCGGCCTCGTCCGGGGTGAAATTGCCGATGGTGGAGCCGGGAAAGAAGCCCACGCGCGTGCCCTCACCGAGGTCGGGAAAGTCCATGGCCTGGGTATAGTCGGCGCACACGGCGACCACCGGCAGATCGGGAAATTTCCGGGCCAGGTCCGCCGCTGCTCCGATCAGATGATCCCGTGAGATGTCGATAGGCACATAGGAACGCGGCGCCTCGAGGGCACCGAGCAGGACCCTGACCTTGACGCTGGCACCACTGCCGAATTCCACCAGATGGCATCCGGGACCGGCCAGCTCTGCGATCTCGCCCGCATGGGCTTCGAGCAGCGCGAGGTCGGTGCGGGTAGGATAGTATTCATCAAGGGCACAGATCCGCTCGAACAGGCGGGAACCCTCGGCGTCGTAGAAGAACTTGCACGGTAGTGTCTTGCGGGTCTTGGAGAGCCCCTCTACCACGGCGTCGTGAAAATTCTCCGGTTTGGGGTGAAAATCGTGAAAGGCCGCTAGGGCTTGCATCGGCATGAGTAAAGCGCCAGGTCTCGCAGATCAAAATCCTTCGGTAGAAGTGAATAGACCTACCCGCAGGTCCTTCGCGGTGTAGATCATGCGTCCGTCGACCTCTACCCTGCCGTCGCCGATACCCAGCACGAGCTTACGGGAGATCACCCGCTTCATGTCGATGTGGTAGACGACCTTGGAGGCGGAAGGCAGTATCTGACCCGCGAATTTGACCTCGCCTACGCCCAGCGCGCGGCCATGGCCGGGATTGCCGATCCAGGTCAGATAGAAGCCCACCAGCTGCCAGAGTGCGTCCAGGCCGAGGCAGCCCGGCATGACCGGGTCACCGGGGAAATGGCACGCGAAGAACCACAGATCCGGCCTGATGTCCAGTTCGGCCAGGATTTCGCCTTTGCCGTTGGCGCCGCCGTAATCCGCGATGCGTATGATCCGGTCCATCATGAGCATATTCGGGATCGGCAGCTGGGCATTACCCGGCCCGAACATCACGCCCTGGCCGCACTGGATCAGCTGTTCTCTGGTAAAGGCTTCCTCTTTCATAGGGGGCAGTTTCCGGTTGCCACCGTCGGTATCCGGACCCGACGGCCGCTTGGCGGTCAATCAAGCGGGGGTCCGATCCAACCGCTCGGTGAGGAAGGGGAGGATCGCATCGATGGGGATCAGCTGGGGCTTGGTATCGCGCCGCCCCTGGTATTCCAGCATGCCTTGGTCCAGACCCTTATCGCCGATCACGATCCGGTGGGGGATGCCGATGAGCTCCATGTCCGCGAACATGAAACCGGGGCGCACGTCTCGGTCGTCCAGGAGGACCTCAATCCCGGCCTTCGCCAGGGTTTGGTACAGCCCCTCGGCCGCCTCCCGGACCCGATAAGATTTGTACAGCTTCATGGGCAGCAGTGTGACCTGAAACGGCGCCAACGGCTCGGGCCAGATGATACCCTTGGGATCGTAGTTCTGCTCGATGGCGGCAGCCACCACCCGGGAGACGCCGATGCCGTAGCAACCCATCTCCGGATTTACGGCCTTACCGCCCTCGTCCAGGACGGTCACCTGCATGGCCTCGCTGTACTTGTGCCCGAGTTGGAAAATATGGCCGACCTCAATGCCGCGGGCGATGGTCAAGATCCCCTGGCCGTCGGGGCTCGGGTCCCCTGCCTGGACGTTGCGCAGGTCCGCTACCTCGGGTCGGGGCAGGTCGCGCCCCCAATTGACGCCGAACCAGTGTTTCCCATCCTGATTAGCACCGGCGCTGAAGTCTCCCGTCACCACCACGCTGCGGTCGGCAATACAGGGGATGGGCAGACCCAGGGGGCCGAGGGAGCCTGGCCCGGCGCCGACGGCAGCCCGGATCTCCGCTTCGGTAGCCATGCGCAGGGGTGCCGCCACCTGGGGCAGCTGCTCGGCCTTGGTCGGGTTCAAGGTATGATCACCACGCACCAGCAGGGCGACGAGGTCCATTTCGGATCCCGCGGCGGCGACCACCAGTGTCTTGACGGTCCGCTCGATGGGCTGGTCGAACCGGTCTACCAGGTCGGCGATGGTCTTGGCGTCCGGTGTATCCACCAGACGCAGGTCCTCGGCGGGGGGCGGGGGCTTATCTGTCGATGGCAGGGCTTCGGCGAGCTCGACATTGGCGGCATAATCGCTCGCGGTGGAGAAGGCAATGGCGTCCTCGCCGGACTCGGCCAGGACGTGGAACTCGTGGGAGGCATGGCCGCCGATGCTGCCGGTGGCGGCCCGGACAGGGCGGAATGTCAACCCGCAGCGGCGGAAGATGCGGCTATAGGTCTCGAACATCACCTGATAGGTGTCTTGTAGTGAGGCCGCGTCCGAGTGAAAGGAATAGGCATCCTTCATCACGAACTCGCGGGCCCGCATGACGCCGAAGCGGGGGCGGATCTCGTCCCGGAACTTGGTCTGAATCTGGTAGAAATTGACCGGGAGCTGTTTGTAGCTGCGCAGCTCGTCACGCGCGAGCGCGGTGATCAGCTCCTCGTGGGTGGGGCCGAAGCAGAAGTCCCGCCGGTGGCGGTCATGGAAGCGCAGCAACTCCGGTCCATAGTGTTCCCAGCGGCCGGAGGCCCGCCACAGCTCTGCGGGTTGGACGGCTGGCATCAGCACCTCGAGGGCCCCGGCCCGGTCCATCTCCTCGCGCACGATGCGCTCGACCTTGCGCAGTACCCGCAGACCCAACGGCAACCAAGTATAGAGCCCGGCCGCGAGCTTGTGGATCATGCCGGCACGCAACATCAATCGGTGGCTGGCGACTTCGGCGTCGGCGGGGGTCTCCTTGGCGGTATGCAGGGGGAACGCTGAGGTACGCATGGCTATCCGGTGGTGGAGACGAAATTTTTATGGCTCTTTATGGATTCCAGACAGGTAGGATGTTTTAGTGCAAATCCGCCTTCTCAGCAAGCCAAAGGGGCATCGTATAACTTGCTGTTGTTGAGAAAAGACTGCCTGTTCTGTCGTCAGTCAGAGTGCTACGGACCGCCGTCCCCTTCGATCAGTCTGGAATCCATAAAGAGCCATTTTTATTGCATGGGCCTGGATAACTTCAGCATCTGCTGATGTATGCTAAGGCCATGTTATGAAAGGAAAAAATAAGCCTTTCAGGCGTTCACACACTTCAGTCAACGCAAAATCCAGGGTGATTATACGCTATTTTGCGCACGATTTGTCCGCCTCGAAGGTCACCGACCAGAGCTGCCGAATAATAATCACTGCTGAAACATCGCCTTGGCAATGAACCACAGAGACGCTGAGGACACAGAGAACGAAGGTTTGCGAAATTCAATGGCGTCCCCCGTGAAACCTTTTATCTGCACCTCGAGGAATGTGAATTCGGATTTAATCATCGAGAGGAAAACTTACGTTGAATCTCTGACAGCTTATACCATTCGTTTGGTACAACTGAATGGTGCAGTGACCAGGAAGGAGGCTTTCGAGTGTGGGGGACGGGGGTTCCCCTCCTCTCCCGATTTTTTATCAGAAGGTTCCACCCTTCCACCCGAACAGATGCCGCGGCGGGGAAGCAAACTCGATGTAGACCCGGCTAGGGGGAACGCCGAAGCGGGTCTGCAGGAAATCGCACAGAGCTGTGGAGAGTTCGGCGGTGCGGTCCTCCGGCAGCCCCAGACTCTTGAGCTCCAGATAAGCGAGGGGGGCGGCGTCTCCGGCGAACAGCATGTCCGGATTATGTTCCAGGATGACCATGACATAGATTTCCGGCTTGGCGAGGATATCGGCCACCGTCGCGGAGGCATCCTCGATAATCTTCCGGCGGCGATCGGCGGGGGTTTCGACGTTGGTCCGAATAATCAGGGTCGGCATGGTTCGGTGGTCTCCTTCGGTTGGGATCGATAGCAGTCCGGAATCCACAAAGAGCCTTGTGTTTACCTCCGCTTGACCTCCGCTTGACCTCCGCTTGACTTAGGCACGTTAGGACATTTCTTCGGATCACGGTTCGGATCACTACATCTTTTAGCCTTTTCGTAGCCTGGGGGTTTATCAGCATAGGCCATAATGGTTTCCGAATAGGGTCGTAATCAAGGAAAAGGTAATTGCCAACGAAATGTTAAGGATTTTCATAGAATCACGCACTAGCGTCCGGGGAAACTAGTTCTTCCATCTTGTAACCACTTGTAAGATAAAACAAAGCTGCCGATTTTAGGATGTCATCGACTTGAATCGATGTGTAGGTCTTGGAAAGATTCCGCTCCAAGAATCATGGAGATACCTTCAAAAGCGCCCCAATCGACGCAGGTTTTGAGCCCGACCATGTGAAAAAAATACTTCTGAATCAGATTGTTATCACTGCGGACTACGATCTAAGCAATCTCGAAACAAATAATCATCTGAATTTATTCAATTAATATCCCGGACACTAGTGAGAATCACCATGTATGTAGAGTAGCTTTCTGCGGGTGTCCCGCTGTTTCCAGGCATCGCTTGTGGCCAACATCCGCTCGGATTGCAGACTCGCCGTGACAAGTGATGGGGTACTCAGATTGGCAGTTTGGCCCAAGTGGGGACGCGATGCAATTTTGTTAGCTAATCCAGCATGAGTTGTAGCGAGTAAGCAAGCTGACCGGGATGACTGAAAAAAGGTAGGGCCGAAACATCCATCATCCGGGAAACCACCTCACACATCCGTCCTTCTTGTCAGATTAACCGCTCGTATTTGCCTTCGCCTGCATCTGTCTCGACTCCCGGAACAGCAGCGGAGCCACATTCCCGAAATGGGATGCGAAATGTACCGTCAGCCCCTTGCGGACATGTTCGGGTACTTCTTCGAAATCGCCCCGGTTGTCTTCCGGCAGGATGATTTCTTTGATGCTGGCGCGACGGGCGGCGATGAGTTTTTCGCGCACGCCGCCGATGGGAAACACTTCGCCGGTGAGAGTGATTTCGCCGGTCATGGCGATGCGGCGCGCGGGTCGGTTGCGGGCCAGCGAGAGGAGGGCGGAGGCGATGGTGATTCCGGCCGAGGGGCCGTCTTTGGGGGTGGCCCCGGCGGGTACGTGGAGGTGGATGTAGGCCTTCTCGAAGAAGGCGGGGTCGGCGCCGAATTCCGCGGCCCGACTGACGAGATAACCGTAGGCGATCTCTGCCGACTCCTTCATGACATCGCCGAGCTGGCCGGTGAGCTTGAAGCCGCGGGTGAAGCTGTGGGTGCGCGCGGCCTCGACGTTGAGGGCGGCGCCGCCCATGGCGGTCCAGGCCAGGCCGGTGACGAGCCCCGGTCCGGTCAGCCGGCGGTCGTCCCGGAACACGGGGCTGCCCAGGTAGCCCTTGAGGTCTGCTCCGAGTACTTTGATCGGCGGCTCCAGGCCTTCGAGCAGCTTGATGGTACCCTTGCGTACTATCTTGCCGAGCTGCTTCTCCAGGTGCCGCACTCCCGCGTCCCGGGCATAGCCTTCGATGAGGGCGCGCAGGGTGCGGGTGTCGAGCTTGATCGTGCCCTTGTCCAGCCCCGCCCGCTCGATTTGCCGCGGCAGCAGGTATTTCCTAGCGATCTGCAGCTTCTCCGAGGCGATGTAGCCGGGGAGTTGGGTTACTTCCATGCGGTCGAGCAGGGGGGCCGGGATGCTGTCGGTTTGGTTGGCGGTGCAGACGAACAGGACCTTGGACAGATTGAAGCGCAGATCCAGATAATGGTCGAGAAAGTCGCTGTTCTGCTCCGGGTCCAGCGCTTCGAGCAGGGCCGAGGCCGGGTCGCCGTGGAAGGAGGCGCCGATCTTGTCGATCTCGTCGAGCATGATGACCGGGTTGGCGGTGCCCGCGTCTTTCATGGCCTGGAGGAATTTGCCGGGCATGGCGCCGATGTAGGTGCGGCGGTGGCCTTTAATCTCGGCCTCGTCACGGACGCCGCCCACCGAGAAGCGATAAAAACGCCGGCCCAGGGCGTTGGCGATGGAGCGCCCGATGGAGGTCTTGCCGACGCCGGGTGGTCCCGCCAATAGGATGATGGAGCCGGCGATTTCGCCCTTCATGATGCCCACGGCCAGGAATTCCAGGATGCGTTCCTTGACGTCTTCGAGTCCGTAGTGGTCCCGGTCCAGAACCCGCCGGGCGCGCTTGAGGTTCAGCTTGTCCCTGGAGTGTTTGCCCCAGGGCAACAGGGTGATCCAGTCCAGGTAGTTACGGGTGACGGCATACTCGGGGGAGCCAGTCTCAAGCATGGCCAGCTTGTCCATCTCCTCGTTCACCCGTTTCTGGGCTTCGTCGGTGAGGGTGAGCTTCTTGAGGCGCTGGTTGAATTTGTCGCGTTCGGCGGTGCGGTCGTCCTTGGCGATCCCCAATTCTTTCTGGATCGCCTTGAGTTGTTCGCGCAGGAAGAACTCGCGCTGCTGGGTCTGCATGCGCTCCTCGACCGCGCTGCGAATCTTCTGCTGGGCGCGGGCCAGCTCCAGCTCGTTGTTGAGCAGGACCAATACCTTCTCCATGCGCGGTAACAGCTCGACCGTCTCCAGGACCTCTTGGAGTTGTTCTTTGGTGGAGGTGGTGAGGCTGGCCGCAAAGTCCGACAGGTGGGAGGGGTCGTCCGGACCGAAGCGGTCCAGGAACATGCGTAATTCCTCGACGTAGAGGGGATTGAGCGGCAGCAGCTCCTTGATGGTGTTGATTACGGCCATGGCATAGGCCTTGACCTGGTCGTCCGGTGGTCCGACGGGTTCGGCAAGGTAGTCCACGTGGGCCGAGAAGGGGGGCTTCGCGTTGACCAGGCCCTCGAGGCGGAAGCGCTGCAGGCATTCCACCAGAACCTGGAGCATGCCGTCCTGCTCGTTCACCCGATGGATACGGCAGGCGGTGCCGATCTGGTGGAAGTCCTCGGCGGTTGCCTCCTCGGCAGTCTCGTTGCGCGCCAGGACCACGCCGAGGAGCTTGTGTTCGGTCTCGCCGACCGCCTTCAGGGTTTTAGCCCAGTGCCGGGCGTTCATAATCAGGGGAACCGCCTGTCCCGGAAAGAAGGGACGTGCGGCCACCGGCAGCAGATGGATGAATCCGGGCAGGATTTCGTTGACACGGGCCAGGTCGCCCACGTCTTTCCGCTCGACCTGGTTGTCCTCCTCGGAGCTTTCGTTCTTCATCAGTCGTGATGTCCGTTCAACTTCCAGGTGCTGGGATTTTCGGCCGGCAGCCATTCAATCAAGACGCTCGCCTGCGGTGATCCGCTCGAAATCGAGCCGTCCCTCGCGCAGTGCCGCCTCGACCCCGTCGCCCGGTCCGAATTTGCCCGCCAGGATCGACTGGGCCAGCGGATTCTCCAGTTGGACGCGGATGGCACGCTTGAGGGGCCGTGCCCCATAGACCGGGTCGAACCCCGCTTCTCCCAGATGTTCCAGGGCGTCGTCGTTGACTACGAGCTTCATCTCGCGCTCTTCCAGGCGCTCCCGCAGATAACGGATTTGGATACGGGCGATGGCCCGGATCTGTTCCCGCTGCAGGGAGTGAAAAACCACGATCTCGTCGATCCGGTTGATGAATTCGGGCCGGAAGGCCACCCGGACCACTTCCATCACCGCGTCCTTCATCTCGGCGTAGTGCTCTTCTTCTCCGACCTGTTGCCGGATGATGTCCGAGCCCAGGTTGGAGGTGATGACGATGACGGTGTTACGGAAGTCCACGGTATGCCCCTGGCCGTCGGTCAGGCGCCCGTCGTCCAGCACCTGGAGCAGGACATTGAAGACGTCCGGATGGGCCTTTTCCACCTCGTCCAGCAGGATGATGCTGTAGGGCCGGCGGCGGATGGCTTCGGTGAGATAGCCGCCCTCTTCGTAGCCCACGTAGCCCGGCGGCGCCCCGATGAGTCTGGCTACCGAGTGTTTCTCCATGAACTCGGACATGTCGATCCGCACCATGGCCGCTTCGGTGTCGAACATGAACTCGGCCAGGGCCTTGCACAGCTCGGTCTTGCCCACGCCGGTAGGACCCAGGAACAGGAAGGAGCCCAGGGGCCGAGCCGGGTCCGCTAGCCCGGCCCGGGAGCGACGGATGGCATCGCTTACCGCCCGCACTACTTCGTCCTGGCCGACCACCCGCTCGCCGATCGCCTGCTCCATGCGCAGCAGCTTTTCGCGCTCCCCCTCCAACATCCTGGAGACGGGGATGCCGGTCCACTTGGAGACGATCTCGGCGATCTCTTCGGCAGTCACCTTGTTGCGCAGCAGCTTTTTTTGCGCAGATTCGGCCTCGGCGGCGGTCGCGAGTCGCTTCTGCAGCTCCGGAACCCGCCCGTACTGGATCTCGGACATGCGCGCCAGATCACTGGCCCGGCGTGCGGCCTCCAGCTCCAGGCGCGCCCGGTCGAGCTCCTCTTTGAGATGGGCCGTTCCCTGGACGGAAGCCTTCTCCGCCTTCCACACCTCGTCCAGATCCGAGAACTCGCGCTCCAGGCGTCCGATCTGATCCTCCAGGTCGGCAAGCCGCTTGTGGGAGGCCTCGTCGGACTCCTTTTTCAGGGCCTCGCGCTCGATCTTGAGCTGGATGAGCCGGCGGTCCAGCTTGTCCATCTCCTCGGGCATGGAGTCGATCTCCATGCGAATGTGAGAGGCCGCCTCGTCGACCAGATCGATGGCCTTGTCCGGGAGTTGGCGATCGGTAATGTAACGGTGGGAAAGAGTCGCGGCAGCCACGATGGCGGGATCGGTGATCTCCACCGCGTGATGGACCTCGTAGCGCTCCTTCAGACCCCGTAGGATGGCGATGGTGTCCTCCACGTTGGGCTCCGCCACCAACACCTTCTGGAACCGCCGCTCCAGGGCGGCGTCCTTTTCCATATAGCGGCGGTACTCGTCCAGGGTAGTCGCGCCGATACAGTGCAACTCGCCGCGGGCCAGGGCCGGCTTGAGCATATTGCCTGCGTCCATGGCCCCCTCGGCCTTGCCCGCCCCCACCATGGTGTGCAGCTCGTCGATGAACAGGATGAGATTGCCCTCCTGCTTGGCAACGTCGTTGAGCACGGCCTTGAGCCGCTCCTCGAACTCGCCGCGAAACTTGGCACCGGCGATCAAGGCCGCCATGTCCAGCGCCAGCAGGCGCTTGGATTTGAGCCCCTCGGGTACCTCGGCGTTGACGATGCGCTGGGCCAGGCCCTCCACGATCGCCGTCTTGCCCACGCCGGGCTCGCCGATGAGGACAGGGTTGTTCTTGGTGCGCCGGGCCAGAACCTGGATGGTGCGACGAATCTCGTCGTCGCGGCCGATGACCGGATCCAGCTTGCCCTGCTCCGCTTTCTGTGTCAGGTCGATGGTGTAGCGTTCCAGGGCCTGACGTTGCTCCTCCGCATTGGCGTCGTCTACCGTCTGCCCGCCGCGTATCTGGTCGATAGCCTGTTCGAGTGCGCCCTTGCCGGCCCCGGCGGCGCGCAACAGGTTGCCGAGCGTGCCTTGGTCGTCCACCGCCGCTAGTACGAAGAGCTCGGAGGAGATGTACTGGTCTTTTCTTTGCTGGGACAGCTTGTCCGTCTGGTTGAGCAGGCGCCCGAGGTCGTTCGAGACATGCAGGTCTCTGGCCACGCCCTGGACCTGCGGCAGCCGCTCCAGGGCCTCGCCGAGACCGGAGCGCAGCCGATTCGCGTTGACACCCGCTAGCGACAGCAGATGCCGAACCGTACCGCCCTCCTGATCCAGCAGTGCCAGCATCAGATGGATCGGCTCAATGAACTGGTGGTCACGCCCTACCGCCAGGCTCTGGGCGTCCGCCAAGGCCAGCTGGAATTTTGCCGTGAGCTTGTCCATTCGCATGGGTGATCTCTCTCCGGTAAACCACAAAAAACACGAACAAACACGAATAGTACAGGATTAACAGGATTTTCAGGATATACAGGATTTTTTGTTGTGAAGAGTGCCTGCGGGTTTGGTAAGCGCATGATCGGGCGTAGGAAATTCAGGAAGGGTCTGGATAACTTTAGAATTTTCAGGGTATGCTAAGGTTATGTTATGCAAGGAAAGGCAGGTATTTCAGGCGTTCACACATTTGGAAGCTAGATTCAGAGCAATTATACGCTATTTCGCGCCCGATTTGCCGGCCTCGAAAACCGCCGAGCTGAGTGGAGCCGCCCGACGATTAATCAGCTATTCATGAAGTTACGAATCGGGATCGCCCAGGTTTGTAACGCTTCATCACCTCTATCCGGTGAGGTTGAAGTCGAAGAATCTTATTTTGGCGCACGCCGCGTTCGCGGAAAAAAGGGGCGCGGAGCGGGCGGTAAAACGATCGTCTTCGGAATCCTGGAACGCCACGGGAAAGCTACACGGAAATCGTCCCTGACGCCTCCAAGAGGCAGCTACAGAGAGCGATCCGGGGTCGGGTAGCGCTGGAAGCAGCATCCACTCGGACGGCTGGAGAGGCTACACCGGGCTGGTGGACATGGGCAAAAGCATTTCCGGGTGCATCATGGTGATGCATGAGTTTGCCCGCGGTAATTGCCATATCAATAGCATTGAGTCATTCTGGTCATATGTCAAACGGAGGTGTGCAAAGTTCAATGGTGTTACCCGACAAACGTTCCTTTTACACCTCAAGGAATCTAAATTCAGATTTCATTACTGAGAGGGAGGAAGATCTCTCTGAGAGAATACTTACTCTATCTGGAAGAAAACCAACTCTAAAGTTATCTAGACCCTTTGGTATTATATCGGTGTATGAAGAGTTTTAAACCAATCTCGTGCATTTTAATCCATTTAGAAAAAGACAACGTCTTGCGTAAGAAGCGTGCCAAATGTTGCCGTAAGGGATTATTCCAACGCTCAATATGAGCCGTTTCCCCCGTTTCTTTACCCCACCCCCAGGGCGATATTGCGCGGTCGGAATGACGGCTTGATACGCGCGCCAATAATCACTGAAAACGATTGGCTTCTTTATAAGCAGATGGTACGCGATCTCAGAGTACCGGTTGTAGCGTCTCTTCAAGGGGTGGGAGGTCATTCGCCCGTTCTTTTAACCAAGCACTCACTGTTCGGCGCGAGACCACAAACGTCCGTTCAATCCCGCGCATACTGGATCTTTCTTGATAAACTTTTATAACGAGTTCTTTCTTTTCTTCCATCGCGCGTTCTTTGCTCTCAAGTACGCCATAGGCACCACAGGCTTTACAGTGATATTGCGAGCTACCGGACGCATTTGGGCCGTTTTTAGCCAGATCTTCGCTCTGACATTTGCGACAGGTGTAGACTTTAGTCTCGATAATCGTAATTGAAAACTATTCGGTCGGTTTTATCAATGAACGCAATCGTTCAGACCAAGCGTATTCTTCCAGAAGAGAGGGCTAAAATCAGAATCAGGTAACGAGAAGGACGGTGGCAATCGGAATGATTGCGGTGAATCCATCCACCCTATCACTTCAAAAATCACCACTACCGGCTCTTCAATGGATTCCAGACTGCTTTGGAGTGCACCGTCTTGAGCTGTGCGGTTTGATCGGACCCCGATCGTATGCGCTGCCAACAGTCCGTCGGGACCTGGATATCGGCTTCCATTCGCACCGCGGCGACGGCGCTTTCCCCTAGCCGCAACGCCTGTGCTGGGAACGGAGGCGTGGCCAAGCCCAAAGCGGCGGCGGGCAAATAGCCCATGGTCAAACCAGCGGCCAGGTCGAGCACCTCGGATTCCAATCGGTATCGGGGCAAAGCTGCCGCCGCACTCCAAAAGGTTCTTGTGGATAATAAGGGTAAGGTGGACCCATACAGAGCACTCTTTGTCGCGAGGACCTATGGTATGGTGGCAAACTACCGCGGGTAGATGCACAATGCTACACAAGGGTTTTCATGTCGCTCGGAGAAAGCTCATGGCCTTCCTCAGACTCAAGCTCCACTGGCAGATCCTGATCGCGCTCACGCTAGCCGTGGTTGCCGGCCTGCTGGCGGGTACCGAAGCGGCGCTGTTCGGCGTCACCTTCTATTCGATGTTCGACTTCGTGGGCACCCTGTTCCTCAATGCCCTCAAGATGTTGATCGTGCCCTTGATCGTCTCTTCCATCATCGTGGGTATCGCCGGCATCGGTGGCTCCCAGAACCTCGGCAAGCTCGGCGGCAAGACCCTGCTCTATTATCTGAGCACCAGTCTATTGGCAATCCTGGTCGGGCTCATGGTAGTCAATACCGTCGCGCCGGGGATCGTCGGCGGGCAGCCGGCCAAGGATCTGATCGGCTTCACTACCGACGTCAGCACCTTCGAAGATAAGGTCGCCGGCAAGGGAACCGGTGACGTCGTCGAGGTCTTTCTGCGCATGGTGCCGACCAACGTGGTGGCGGCCGCCGCCTCGGGCCAGATGCTGGGCCTGATCTTCTTCAGTCTGCTCTACGGCTTTTTTATGACCCGCATCGCCTCAGCCTATGCCGAGGCCCAATTCAATTTCTGGCAGGGCATGTCCGAGGTCATGCTCAAGATCACCGACCTGATTATGCGCTTTGCCCCCCTGGGGGTGTTCGCCTTGGTCGCCAAGGTGGTGGCCGGCACCGGCTTCGATGCCTTCGTACCGCTCGCGGCGTTTTTCTTCAGTGTGTTGGCGGCACTGGCGATTCACTTTTTGATCACCCTGCCCCTCCTGCTCTATCTCGTGGGCGGAGTCAACCCCATCCGCCACTTCAAGGCCGTGGGCTCGGCCCTGCTTACCGCCTTCTCCACCGCTTCCTCCTCGGCGACCCTCCCCATTACCATGGAGTGCGTGGAGAAGAACGCCGGGGTATCCAACCGCACCACCAGCTTCGTCCTCCCCTTGGGGGCCACGGTCAATATGGACGGCACCGCCCTCTACGAGTGTGTGGCCGCCATGTTCATCGCCCAGGCCTACGGCCTAGAGCTCTCTTTCGCCAGCCAGTTCACGATTGTGCTCATCGCGCTCTTGACCTCGATCGGCGTGGCCGGAATCCCGGCCGCCAGCCTGGTCGCCATCTCTATTATCCTCGCCGCCATGGGGTTGCCAGTGGAAGGCATCGGTCTGATTCTAGCCGTGGACCGCGTCCTGGATATGATGCGCACGGCCACCAATGTCTGGAGCGATTCCGCCGGGGCGGTCATCATCGGCAAGCTGCAGGGAGAGCAGGGTATCCTGAAGGAACAACCGCGGGGAGCACGGATGAATGATGAATGATGCCGTAGCGCAGGCGTCCTCCCTGGGAGAGGGATTTTGCGGAAGCAACCTCGGTCGCGTTTTGAATCGCGGATTTTCGCAGATGATAAAGCAGAAATAATCGGTGAAAATCAGAGCAATCTGCGGATAAAAAAAGATGTCGCCTGGATAAATGTCAACAACCCCTAGGAATTCCACCGGGACGGCAATCTCCGGTGAGAGGTGGGGGTTGGCCGGAACGCTCTTCTGCCTCATGCTCCTGCTGCCCGCCGGCTGTGCCTCCTTATGGGTCCCCCAGGCAATCGGCAAGGCACCGGAAAAACCGGTTTTGGTTTCGCAGGTACAACAAGCGCCCAACCGCTTTCTCGACCGACGCATGCGCTGGGGCGGCACTATCCTCGCAGTCCGAAATCGGAAACGGACCACCGAGATTGAGATCCTGTCCCGCCCGCTGGAGTCAGGTGGACGACCGCGAGGAAAGGAGCCCGGCCAAGGTCGCTTCCTGGCCCTGCTGACGGGATTCGCCGATCCGGTGGGGTATCCCGAAAAACGGTTGCTCACCGTAACCGGACGCCTAAAGCGCGTAGAGACCCGACCCATCGGCGAATATCCTTACCCCTATCCGGTGGTCGCAATCGAGCAGTCTTATCTCTGGCCGAAGCCGTCACCGCCCACCCCCTCTTATTTCCACCCGGATCCCTGGTATCATCCCTGGTACTATCCCTGGCACCCTCGACACCCTTGGTACTGGTAGGATGCTGTGTTCAACAGCCGCGTCGATGCGGTATCCCGGCATCTTCATCACCTGCCCCTCTCTTCTGGCGGTGGGTTGTGCGAGCAATCCTCCTTGCCTGACATCCATCGGCACCTCTTTCATTACTCCGTCCGTAGCATCCGCTACCGGTAAGTACGTCGGCAAGCCGGCTCAGTGGGGCGGCACTCTGCTCGATACCCACCATTTCAAGGATCGTACGGAGTTTGAGATCATCGCCTACCCGCTGGATGGCTGCGGTCATCCCCGCGTCGGCTTCGGACCAACCGGACGTTTCATCATTGTCCACCCGGGGTTCCTGGACACCACCGACTACCAAATCGGGCAAGCGGTCAGCGCGACCGGCCGTATTATCGGAATCCGAAAGGGATGGCTGGGACACGGGGGTTACCGCTTTCCGCTGCTGGAAAGCTACAAGGTCTACCCATGGCCGGATCAAACTGCCCATGGCTATCATCCACATCATTCCCATGGCGATTATTTATACCCTTGGATAAACCTCGGGATCGACGGCAGAAGGTACGGTGTCTTTTGGAGGGTTGGGGTTACCCTTTAGAATGATGAATGATGAATACCGTAACTCAGGCGTCCCCGCCTGCTCATCGTCTGCAGGCGAGACACCGCGCTACGGTATCATTCATCGGTAGTGCTTAACGTGTAATGATGAACTCTCTGGTGAACCTTTTTCTTCTTCGATGGGATCATCACACGACCACTACATACATCACTCACCATCGTCGGCGCTTTACCAAACATGAGTGATCCCGACCGCTTGATCGATCCGGAAGCCGAGTCCGAGGATCAAGCCATGGACCGGACTATTCGTCCGCGGCGTCTGGCAGATTACTTCGGTCAGCCGGCGGTGTGTGAGCAGATGGAGATCTTCATCCAGGCTGCCCGCGGGCGTGGCGATACCCTGGACCATGTCCTTATCTTCGGTCCGCCGGGACTGGGCAAGACCACACTGGCCCACATCATCGCCCACGAGCTGCGGGTAGGCCTGCGTCAGACCTCCGGCCCGGTACTGGAGAAGCCGGGGGATCTCGCCGCCCTGCTCACCAACCTGGAACCTCGGGATGTCCTGTTCGTGGATGAGATCCACCGCCTGAGTCCCATCGTGGAGGAGGTTCTGTATCCAGCCATGGAGGACTACCAGCTCGACATCATGATCGGGGAAGGACCGGCCGCCCGCTCCATCAAGCTGGATCTGCCACCCTTCACGCTCGTGGGTGCGACCACCCGCGCCGGGCTGCTGACCTCACCCCTGCGCGACCGTTTCGGCATCGTGCAACGGTTGGAGTATTACTCACCGGAGGCGCTCACCCGCATCGTCCGGCGCTCCGCCGAGATTCTGGGTCTTGCGACCGAGGAAAGCGGCTCGCAGGAAATCGCGCGCCGCTCCCGGGGTACTCCCCGCATCGCCAACCGGTTGCTGCGGCGAGTGCGGGACTATGCACAGGTCAAGGCCGAAGGCCGGATCACGGCGGCAGTGGCGGACCGGGCGTTGTCCATGCTCAAGGTGGACACCCTGGGATTCGATCACATGGATCGACGGCTGCTGCAGGCGGTGATCGAGAAGTTCGACGGCGGACCGGTCGGGGTAGAGAGCCTGGCAGCAGCCATCGGCGAGGAACGGGGCACGATCGAGGATGTGCTCGAGCCCTACCTCATACAACAGGGATTCCTCATGCGCACCCCCCGGGGGCGGATGGCCACTCCGGCGGCCTACCGGCATCTCGGCGTGGCCGTGCTTGCGGCAATCCGACCCCAGGTCGATACGCGGGACTTGTTCGGTGACGGAGCAGAAGATCTACCGGGCGGATCGGAAGCATGAAAACAGGTATCAGGGCATACTCACCGCCTTCAGTGCGGCTCGAATGATTTCCTCGGAGGTCTTGGCCCCATCGTCCGCCGCACGGGCCATGCGGTCGGCGTCGGCGGGCCTGTAGCCAAGGGCCGTGAGGGCATCCACCGCATCGGTCAAGGCGGAATTCCCGTCGCCGCCGACTGGTGACCCGGCCGCAATGCCGGCCAGTGAACCGGCGGGCACCGCATCCACCCGATCCCGCATCTCTATGACCAGACGTTGGGCCGTTTTCTTGCCGATGCCGGGTAAGCGCGTCAGGGCGGCGATGTCCTCCTGCCTGACACAGAGCACGAATCGCTGCGCGTCCATGCCGGAGAGAATAGCCAGGGCCATGCGTGCGCCTACTCCACTGACCTTGAGCAGGTTGCGGAACAGAGTACGGTCCCCCTCGCGCAGAAAGCCGTAGAGAATCCAGGCATCCTCGCGCACGGCCAGATGGGTGACCAAGGTGACCGATTCGCCCACAGGCGGCAGATCGTAGAAGGTGGACATGGGGGCCTCGAGCTCGTAGCCGACGCCGCCGATGTCGAGCATGAGCCGTGGTGGATGCTTGGAGACGATCTCGCCACGTAGCCTGCCGATCATGGCCGCAAGTCCCTCCAGGATGCCGTGGCCCTGCGGCGCGCCGGGATGCCCATGGAATGAGCGTGACACAGGGCGAGGGCAAGGGCATCGGCCTCGTCCTCCGGCGGCATTTCCGCGAGGGAGAGCAGGAGCCGCACCATGTGCTGGACCTGAGTCTTCTCCGCACCCCCGGTGCCGACTACGGCGAGCTTGACCGATTTGGGACTGTACTCGTGGACCTGCATGTCTCCCTTGAGCCCGGCACAAAGCACCGCCCCCCGAGCATGACCGAGCTTGAGGGCCGCGGTTACGTCGCGGGCGAAGATGAGCTGCTCCACCGCCATCTCGTGGGGTCGATACTCCTCCACCACCTGGGCGATGCCTTCGAAGAGCAGGCCCAACCGCCGGGGCCAAGGTAGGTGGCCGACCCGAATACGGCCGCCGGCAATGCGGATGCTGCGCATACCGTCGGTGTCGATCACCCCGAATCCGGTAGTGCGGGAGCCCGGATCTATCCCTAAGATGCGGTGGCGCAATTGGGACTTGGGTGGCACTGGTCTTGTGTTTTCCCTGAAGTTAAGTGCCGTGTCAGGCAATTCCTTTCTCGGATGGGGATCAGCAGGGTCGCCCACCGCACGGGCAGAAACAGTTTCACAGCGCGGCAAAGAGCCGGTCGAGCGGAGATACGGGGTTCCGTAACGTCAGTTCGTAGTCCGCCTCGGCGGAAATCCAATCGGTCCAAAATCGGTCCACCGCCGGGGGACGACTCGACATCGCCGTCCATGTGGTTGAGCATGTTCGACAGCGCGGGTCCGTGAAGCATGGCAACCAGGAGATCACCGGAGATTGGGGCACCGTAGCGGTCGATTGCCTCCCTACCGGCAAGATACAGTAGCTTCATGAGCTTCAGGTGAGACATAGTCCTACCGCGTTTGTGCAGCAGGTAGGCTGCCATTTGGGCTGCTTTGCGCTCGTTGAAGATAGTAGGCTCCCTTCTTCTTCATCGACATATACTCGTCATAATATTTCTTTCTGGTGTCGAATAAAGATCAGACAAAAAACCACACTGGCGGCACAGAGGACCAGCCTGGCTATGTACTAATAACCGTGAAAGTATGGGTATTAAACCAACCAGTACTGTGTATATCAACCACTTGGTTTTTTTGTCGGTTATTTTGCTTGGTAAGTTCCATTACGCTTACCATTACAGTTAACAAAATAATTTGTGAAAATCTGCGTACTTCTCGATTCCGAAGAGTTCCGGGTTTTCTTTCAGGGTACGCTCGACGCTCTCATCGAGCTTGATTCTGACCTCTTGGTCGATTTTCACGTTGACATTGCTCTCGATGGGCTTTTCAGTCGCCTCGACCCTGACGCGCGGCGAATCCATCTATGCCAGCGATCACCACCAGTAGGACTCAGATGATCCCCGACACTACACTCACCCCATCAGACCGGCCTCGGAGGCCACACGTTACAGTTTCTTGTCGGCCCCAGTTGCCAGTGCCGATGATCATCCACACCGGCATCTACATAGCCATCATCCTCCCAGGTCCGGACCCGCGCGTAGCCATCGGTCCCTTCTCCGAACAGATCCATTCGGAGATAGTGGAACACAAGCTCCCCGAATTTTTCGGCAAATGTCGCGACCGATAGGCTATGTTGGATAATCGTATCAGGCTCTCCGCCGATATTGAAGTTCAGCTTGAACGGGTGGCCATCGTGCAGGTCGGGGTTGGCGCCCCGCGAGAGAAATCGAGAGTTGCAGGTTATCGTGGGTTCTGCCACTTATTCCCGATGACCAGGGACTTGTAATGGAAGTTCTTATGCCTTTTTTTACCCGCGTCGAGATGATGGACGAGCACGCCAAACCTGCGATTGCACGGCGGTTTCGTGGTTTCCTGCCGGTAGTGGTAGACGTGGAAACAGGGGGATTCGACCCCCAGCGCCATCCACTGCTGGAAATAGCGGCCAGCATCATTCGCATGGATGACAAGGGCTTGCTGATACCGGCCCCGCCCCAGTCCTGTTACGTGCTGCCGTTCATCGGCTCCGAGATCGATCCACGGGCGCTGGCCTTCAACGGCATCGATCCGGATCACCCGTTTCGCGATGCGGTTCCGGAGCGAGAAGCCCTTACCCGCATCCTTACCCCGGTCCGCAAAGCCGTGAAAGCTTCCGGGTGTAACCGTGCCATCCTGGTCGGGCACAACGCTGCCTTTGACCTGGGGTTCATCAAGGCTGCCGTGGAGCGCACCGATTTCAAGCGCAGCCCATTCCACGCCTTCAGTGTCTTCGACACCGTGTCTCTGGCGGGGCTTGCCTATGGGCAAACGGTTTTGGCCCGGGCCGCCCAGGCGGCGGGTCTGGGTTGGAAAAGCAGCGAGGCGCACACGGCTATCTATGACGTGGAGCAGACGGCAAAGCTATTCTGCGGAATCGTCAACAGGTGGCTGGAGTTGGATCCGGATCGCCCGTGAGAGATGGCCCGTACCGTCCTATCAGAATGATTCGCGCATCCGCACCCAGCCGAGTTTGGGGAGACGGATGCGGTGACCGTCGATGTGGAACTGGTCGTTGGTCAGCGTGAAGCGATCACCGATTCCCTTCTTGCGGAATCGTGGATAACGGG